>Ga0207710_10001719_pt1 | contig 10588 bp, 5 predicted proteins | sample KBSS24metaG_FD_184400 | JGI IMG/M metagenome (GOLD analysis project Ga0207710, IMG submission 184400) | Switchgrass rhizosphere microbial communities from Kellogg Biological Station, Michigan, USA - KBS S2-4 metaG (SPAdes) (version 2) | ecosystem: Host-associated > Plants > Roots > Rhizosphere >...
CACGCCCCTGAAGCTAAGCGGTCTCGCGATTACGGAAGATCATTATCTCGTCATCGGTGTCACCGAACCTGCGGGTCTACTGATCTTCGATCTACACACGGGCCAGGAACCACGCCAGATACTTTGGCCCAGCAGCGTTGACTTTGAACCGTTTGACATGGCGCCGCGTCCGGGTGGCGGCGTCTACATTCTCGATCGTTCCAACAAGAGTTACTGGGCGCTCGATCGCCACTTCAACGTGATCGGTCCGGAAGAAAACGGCGGGACGGTCCTTACGGAAGCGCACGAAGACGATTTCCAACCGATGGATGAGAGCGAAGTGCATGGCACGAAGCGTCGCGTGTTTCCGAGGAACTTTTCCCTCTTGCAATCACCGCTCGCGCTCAACGATCCGATCGCGATCGAAGCTCTACCCGATGGGACGGTCCTTATTCTCGACTTCGATCCAACACACAGATTTTCACAGATTTTTAGATACAGATTTGGTCAGCAGTTGGACGATCAGCTTTCGACCGAAGCGATACTGAGCCTGATCGAAGAGGACGCGCAGAGTGAATTCACGCTCGTCGGCTACGACTTTGCAGTGGTGACGAATCGTCTCTACGTCGTCGCGGCTGACGGAAATCAGTGCTACGCGTTTCGCATGTGTCTGCGTGATGAGAAAGTCGAGCTGCAACCGATCGCGGAGTACTTGCCGATGCGGCTCTTCGGCGGCAAAGCGCTCGTGGGCACGTCTGACGGTGCGTATTACGATTTCGCCGAAGACTGGATCCCGCTCATACAGCAACGTCGCCCGCGGTACGTGCCCGAAGCGACGCTCGAGACGCCACTCAAAACCGCCCTCGATAAACCTTACTTCGACAGCGGTGAGCCCGACTGCATCTGGCATCGCATCATGCTCGACGCGCACATTCCACCCGACACGTCGATCGAGATCTGGAGTCGCGCGGCGAATGAAGAGATTGATCTGCCGCTGTTGCCGTGGCAGCGCGAGCCGGCGCTTTACCTGCGCGGCGATGGTTCCGAGATTCCGTTTCAGCGCGCGTCAATATCAAACGCATGTGTGGGCGTGGCAAACAAAAAAATCGGCGCCGGCACGTGGGAGCTCTTGTTTCAACGCGCGCGCGGTCGCTATCTCCAGCTTCGCATTCGCTTGAAAGGCGATGAACGCAGCACGCCGCGCCTCCGCGCCTTGCGTGCTTACTACCCGCGCTTCTCTTATCTCTCGAATTACCTGCCGGGTGTTTATCGTGAAGACACGCAGTCAGCGTCGTTTCTCGATCGTTTTCTCTCGAACGTCGAAGGTCTTTACACGTCGCTCGAAGACAAGATCGCCGCGGCGCAGATCCTGTTTGATGTGCGCAGCGCGCCCAGCGAGGTGCTCGACTGGCTCGGCGGATGGTTTGGCGTCGCACTCGATCCGAGTTGGGACGAAGCGCGTCGTCGCATGTTCATCGCACACGCGATCGACTTCTTCCAGTATCGCGGCACGATTCGCGGGCTGACGATGGCGCTGCACCTTGCGCTAGACCAGTGTGCCGACGAGACCATCTTCGATCAAAGCGAAGCCGCCAGACGGCTCGAGCCGATCCGCATCGTCGAGCGCTACCGCTCGCGCACACTGCCCGGCGTGATCTTCGGCGATCCGACTGAATCAACCGGACTGCGCTCCGTGAGCACCGGCACATCGTGGCGACCGGATCAGGGACGCGCAAATCTCAACCAGCGCTACATCGATGCGCTCGGATCAGCGGCGACTCCATTAACGCAATACCCGCTCATTCCGCCCACAGACGCGCAGGAAAACGCGACGTGGACTCAGTTCTCACAAGCGACACTCGGATTTATTCCCTCTACGTCTGGCCCGGTAACACTTCGACTCTGGCAGGACTTTCTCGCGCGTCGATATCGACGCATCAAGTCGCTCAACACCGCCTACCAAACAACGTGGACCAGCTTTGAATCAGTTCCCTTGCCTGACGCTTTGCCACTCGACGGCGCGCCGCTCGCCGACTGGTTTCAATTTGAAAGCGTGGTGTTGCGCATGCAGCGCGCGGCGCATCGCTTCACCGTGTTACTGCCCGTGCCTTTGTCGCTGGCTTTTAACCCGCAGGAACACCAGCGCCGCATGGATCTCTCGCGCCGCATCGTCGAGCTGGAAAAGCCGGCGCACACCGTTTTCGACGTGAAGTTTTACTGGGCCATGTTTCGCATCGGCGAGGCGCGGCTCGCGCTCGACACCGTGCTCGCCGAAGGAAGCCGGGCGCCGCAACTGTTACCCGAGCTCGTGTTGGACCAGGGATTTGTCGGCGAGAGTTATCTCGGCGCGCCGGTACCTGAAAACGCTTGTGATCGTTTCATCATGGGACGCGATCCACTCCAGAACTCCTAGTGAGGAGATATAAATATGAGTTGCAGTTGTTTCTCAACGCAGACAAACAGCATGACGCTGGCCGACCCGAACCCGGCCAAACATGTGAACTTCAACGTCGGCATGGTGCTCGGCGTCGACGACTTCACGCAGGAGTTTGCGTACCTCTCGGGACGCGACCAGTGGCTCGCGCGCGATCTGATCGGCTACGGCACGGTGCGCGGCTTGAACGTGCGGATGGAGGTCGATGCGTTCAAAGGACCACGCGTGGTGGTCGAGGCGGGCGTGGCTCTGAGCCCGCGCGGGCAGTTGATCTGTGTGCCGGCGGCGCAGTGCGCGTATCTGAAAGACTGGGTCGCCGATCACGCTGAACAGATCACGCCGCAGGTGAGCTCGCCGCCCAATTCGGATCTTCAGTTGTACGTCGTGCTCTGTTATCGCAACTGCCCGACTGACGATGTGCCGATTGCGGGTGAGCCGTGTCGCAGTGAAGACAAGCTGATGGCGCCGTCGCGGTTGAGTGACGACTTCGTGCTCGAGCTGCGGCTCCAGAAACCGAATCAACGTGAAGAAGATGCGGTGCGTGATTTCATTGCGTGGTTGAAGCAGGTTCACATCAGCCAGGTCGATCCCTCAACTCCGTTGGAGGATTTTCTACAAGCGATTCGCGATGCGGCGTCTGAGTGGTTGACATCACCGCTGTCGTCTCCGCTCTCTTCGCCGCCGGGTGATTTCATGTTTGGGTCGCCGCCGGGATCTCTCGTCATCAACATGGGCGAAGCGACTGAATACTTCCGCGCGGCGTTTCGCATTTGGGTTACGGAGCTGCGGCCGCGATGGATCTCGCGCTGGCATGGTTGCGCGGCGACGCATATCGAAGGCGATGCTGCGGCCGATGAGGATTGCGTGTTGTTGGCCCAACTCGACGTGCCGCTGCTGCCGCTCTCGCCGGGCACGTTTGATATTCCCAATGAAGACATTCCGGTTATCCAGAATGAGCGGCCTTTCCTCGTGCACCTGCGAATGTTGCAGGAGTGGATGTTCTCGAGTCTAGCGATGGCGGCGGCTGGTGGGGGGCCGGAAGCGCTGGTCCAACCGGCGGCGGTGCAACAAACTATTACGAATGTCGATGGTCCAGCGACGATCGATCTAAAAGAGGAACAAATCATCATCGCGAACAGCACTGCGGGAGTGGTGAGAATGACTCTACCGCCGACGCCAGGCCAGGACGGGCGTCTGATCGTCATCAAGCGCATCAGCACCGGCTCGCAGGTGCAGATTGCGGCGAACGCAGGTGATCAGGTCGAGGGACAAGCGACGTTGATCCTGACGGCGCAGAACCGGTTCGTGCAGCTCGTGGCGAACGAGAAGCTGAAGGCGTGGCACGTGATCGCGCAGTAGTTGAATTTCTCTGCGTAACCTCTGCGCCCTCTGCGTCTCTGCGGTTAACTTGACTCAAAACCGCTGAGGCGCAGAGAACGCAGAGGTTACGCAGAGAAGAAAGACGAGGGCTAGAATGGATTCACAGATCAGTTTGCAACAGCCGATCCTCGACGGTGGCATCCGCTCGATCAATTTCTTCAACGGGCGCTTGCTGAGCGCGCGTGATTTGACGCGCGAACAGTCGGCTAATCGTGAGGCGGATCGACGTTTGGGCCAGGCGATCGGCGAGGGTATTGCTTACGGCCTCGAGGTCTCGAAGTCCACTGCTTCAACACAGCAATCACCGGTCGTCACCGTTGAAGCAGGTCTCGCCATCAATCGCCTCGGCCAGACACTGATGCTCAGCGCGAAGACTGAAGTCGCACTCGTTCGCCAGGCAACTCCAGGCCCTGGCAACACGGATCCGTTCAGCGAATGTGTCCCACTTCAATCAGGGACCTACGTCGCCGGCGCTGGTGTATACCTTTTAACGATCGCGCCCGCGCAGGGCACTGAAGGCCGCGCGTCCACACACAGTCTCGAGAGCACCAGCGCATCCTGCAACACTGACACGACCGTCAACGCCGTGCAGTTTCGCTTGATACAACTGGATCAACAAATCACGGCGCAGGAGATGCTGGACCAGAACAAGCTGCGCAATCTGATCGCTTACAAATGCTTTGGCGTCGACAACACGAGCCAGTTTCCCGTCGATCCATTCACTACCAATCTCGAGAAGTACGGACTGCTCGACACACTGCGCCCAACCTGGCTGACCGAATGCGAGGTGCCACTCGCGATCCTCTACTGGACGCTCGTCGACGGCCTCAAGTTCATCGATCTCTGGTCGGTGCGACGACGTCTCGCACGCCGCCTCGCAGACAAGACCTGGTCGTTTCTCACTTCCGAGCGCACCACTCGCGAAGGCGAAGCGATGTATCTACAGTTTCAAAGTCAATTGAAAGATCTCGCCGGTTCCGGACTCGGGCTCTCGCAACTGAAAGCGAAAGATCACTTCAAATACCTGCCTGCTGCCGGCTTATTACCTGTCGGCGGCAACGGCGGTTTCGACTACGAAACCTTCTTCAACGAGATCACGATCCGCCAACCGATCTTTATCGAAGGCGCACAACTTCGCCCGCTGTTTCAAGAGTCTTTTGAGTATCCACCAGTCGAGACAAGCAGTGGCGTTGTTTACTACCTGTACATCGTGCGCGAAAACGCGCAGTCGTCGCTCGCCGGCGCGCTGTCAACGCAGACCTATATGGTCTTCGCGAGTGGCCACACGCCGTATCGCGGCGAGGCGCGCTATGACGTCAATCACTGGAACTTCGGCAACTTTTCCTAAAGGAGTATCGAGATGGCCCAGCCACTGAAGAAAGCTCAGCCAGGCGACATTATCACCGCGGAAGACTGGAACCTCGTCGTCGACGCGATCAACGAACTGTTGCAATCCGGACAGGGTTCGGGAATCAAGGTCGCGGCCCTTTTGCCTGGCGGCACCGTGATCGATCCGATTCGCGTCGGTACGATTCAGCAAATCACCGGGCAGAACTTCGGATTCTCCATCGGCCAGTCGAAAGTGACGTTTGAAAGTGGCAACACGACGGCGACTGTTCTGCGCGCGCAGATGCTGGCCGGTTCATTTGATGAGCGCCTGCTCTTCATGATGCCGCCGGTTCCCGGAATCACGCCTGCCGGAATGAATATGACGATGCGGGTGAGCAACGGTGTTGCGGACGATACGCGTTCCGTTTTCGTGATGCCGGTGGTCATTGATTTGACCGGCGACATGTTCGTCACCTTCCGCGCGGACACTGCGCCGAACCCGAAACCGAATCCGCTCGAGAGTGGCGCCGGAAAAGCTGCTGAGTTTCGTTATCGTCTTCAAACCGGACTCAATCAGCCCGGGGCTTTCGGTCTTACCGCTGAGATCCTGAATTCGAGCGTAGCTGTTCCACAGAGTCTGGTTGATTCGATCCAATTCCTTGACGAAGGAGACCAGCCCATCTCCGGCAGGCAAGTTCAGATGGGAAAGAACGAGGGACGAAACATTACGGTGCGCATCCCCGAACTTCCTGCAGCCTTCGCCGGCCAGACTTTTACCCTGAAAGTCACCGCCACAGCCGGAACAGTTGTCGGCACGGATCAGCGCAGCTTCACTGTCGGCACACCAGTTACACCACCTGATCCAAACATCGAAGCGAATCAAACGAGCTTCACGTTGATCGATCAGACTTCGGGTAACACGGAAACTCCGAATGCGCAAAACGGCATACTCGACGGCACTACAATCAAGCTGAAAGTCGGTAAACGTGGTGTCGTAAACTTCAGCACAAAACTAACGAAAGCTGGCACCTACGACATAACGATAGCGGCCAAACAAGGCACGACGTTGACTAATTGGACGCCGGAGATGACGCCCGACTCAGTAGGCACACGAAGCGCCGACGGCAGTAAGATGACAGTTACCGTCGCCAGTGATAACGACCAAACATTACGAACAGAAAAATTCAGAGTCACGCCAACTGCTGGTGCGACGCCAACCGGCACAATCGTATTTCGCATTAAACGCCAGGGCTCACCTTCAGATTTCTCGAAGGAATACGGTGTCCAGTTGATACCTTGATTTCTGAGGGCCATTAACTCAGCCCGACTCGGGCAGAAGGAGATTTGCAATGACAGTATCAATTCCGAGTGCTGCCGGGGTGCCCGGCATAAGTGGTCCGCCGATCTGGTTTCCCGGTGAGCCGACCTTTGATCCTGATCTCGATGACGTACGCTGGCGAGGTGCAACCAAACGAACGTTTGGCAGCGGCACCGGCGGTAGTAACTACTTTCGCGCGACGCAAGCGACAGTCGCGGCGCAGAAGTTTATCTATCTCACTTTTCGCGCCGCGTTTGTGCAGCAACTCAGCGATGCCGACGATCTGATTTATCTCGGGCTCCAAAAACATGGCACTAACGCCGCGATGGTCGTCCGCATTACCGCGCACGGCGCAACCTTTACGCCGGCTGGTCCACCTTCCGCGAATAATCCTGCCACTGTCGCAGCAGTAGACATCTGGACGCTCTCCGGAGGCGTTTGGAATTTCCAGGCGATGTCGCCAACGTGGATTAGTCAACATGCGCGCATGTACCTGCAGAATGCTTCAGACGATCTGGCTGATCCGAATAACCGCTGGGGCGTGCAACTGCGAATTCCCGCCAACACCGTCGGAGGAATCACTGATAATAGTGGACCAAATCTCGGTACCGACTTTGACATGTGGTACCTGATCCATGGCGTCACCGGAGGCAATCCGACGATCCTGGCAGATTACCGGACTGCCGGCTCGACCAGCCAAAATGATCTGGACAATCTGGCCTTCCCGCAGCCCGGGCAGTGGGATGAATTTCAACTCACGTCTGCCGCGGCGACTTCGGGAGGTGTTGCCATTTCGTGGGGTGACGTCGTCGTGCAGAACGCCGCTCACGGCGAAGGTACACTGATCGACAATCACAACGACAACACGTTCGTCGCGCGGCCGCGAAACTATTCGACTGTTGACATTCCCGCGGGCAATATCAACGCGACGTTTCGCATCGCCAACTGGGGCTCGGTTCCCGGCAATCCCAACATGCCGGATTTTTCAACCGGCGCGTGGGATTTCGTTCCGGGCAATAACGAGGTCACTCCAGTCATCAGCTCGCTTGTTATTCCTCACATTGCCGCGGGAACAAATCCGCCGCTCAACGCACCAATCGCACTGGCGGCAAATATGAATTTGTTAGTGCCGCCGAAGAGCCTGCACCAATGCGTGCTAGTTACCCTCTCCGGCGCGAACATCAATTTTCTTAACGACGCGATCTACCAGAACATGAACTACGACGGTGCGTCTACGCTCACAAGAGACGCCGACATCAGCGTCGTGGGCCTGAAGGCATTCGCGCCGACTCCGCGTGATGTTTATCTCGCCGTCGAAAAGCTGAACATGGCGCCCCGGGACAAAGCTGATGAGAAACAGTTTTTGCAGGCGAGCATGCAGCGGCTCATGCGCTCCGGCGGGGAGCTGGCTGAGAAACTGAAACGCGCACAGGCAATCCTTTCGGATCTTGGCGCAGAGACCAAAGAGCAACGACTGCAAATCCTGATTCGCGTGCTGGCAGAAGTCGGCCTCACGGAAGAAGAGATCGACCAGTTGTTCCCAACGTTCCGGATTCACGTCTATCACGATACGGGTGAGCGCGTTGCGCGGCCGGATGGAACCGAGCGGCCGGTGTTGAAGGAGCAATCATCCTTCGGCATTTACGCTTATCACGAAGGCACCTTGGAAGGCTGGGCCTCGAGCATTCAGGGTGCGCAGCGTATCGAGGAGAACCTTTATTTGATCCCGGTGCCAAACGATGGCAGCGCGAAGATCACAGTGAAGGTGCAGGCGGTCCAGCAAGGCGAGGACCGTATACCTGATGATCCGATCAGACCGAAAGAGTATCCAAAGGCGTCCGGCACGGGCCTCCATGACAGGAAGGGTTGCTGGTTCGCGCTTTGGAAGTTGTTTGGTTTTAAGTAAGGCGTGGTAAATGCTCGGTACTCTCGATGATTCCACGATACTGAGGCTGCGGGTCAAGGGCAGCGATCTTGACCCGCTCGCCTTGCGTGGACGTTTGCAGAGCGTGCTGAGCGACGTTTCACTGGAACCGCGTCTGCCGCCGTCAGCCACTCTCTTCATTCGCAAACTCAACGATCCGTTGCCGGGATCGATTCAGCTCGATAGTCCACACGCGCGCGCGCCACATGCGTGGCGACACGCGTTTCAGACGAGGTTCGACAGCCTTGTGTCGAGTGCGGCGCGACCGGCGCATGGGTACGTGGCTGATAGTGTCGAGTCAGTTGTTTTTTACGACTATGCGGAGTTGTTGGCGTGTTTGACGGCGGATTGGTGCAGTGGCGTTGCGATGACGCGTTGGTGGTGGCAGGCGTTGATCAAGCGCGGGGATTTGTCGTGGTTAGTGAGGAAGTTTTGGCGCGCGCGTGTCGAGTATGTACCGGCGGCGCTCGAGCACGTTGTTAGGAAAGGAATACTGGTCGAGTTCGTGAGCCAGTTGCGTGAGGTTGAGGTGCGCGAGATCCTGCAGCGCGTGGTTTCGACCTTTGCTTTAACACAGATTACACGGATCAAAGCCGCGGATTTTTTCTCTGTTGGTTTTGCGGTTCAAGTTCCACACGTAACGCACGTCAAAAGTGAGATGCCGTGGAGGGCCGTGGTGCCGGAAAGCGACACGCCACTGCTGCGGCCCGTGCAGCAGCTCTTCGTCGGGATCGTGTTGATGATCCATCGCGCGCCATCGCGTGTGCGGACGTTGAGCTTTGCGCGCGAAGTAGAACATTGGCTCGACTCAGTTGTTTCTGCGTCGCCGCCCGAGTCACCAGTGATTGTTAACGAGCCAATCGAACCCGAATCCTTCACGCCTGCTGAACCCGTGGCGCCGATCCGCGTAAATCCGATTCCAAGTCCACCAGTGATCCCGCAGCCCGCTCCCCGGCGGGAGGGATCCATCTCATCCGTGTTCCATGAAACAGACCAGATCAAGATCGCCAATGCAGTCTTTCACTATGAAACACCGGAAATTTCGATCGAGCGTCCTCTGATTAGTGAACCCGAACCTCTTGTTGAAGAAACACTACTCCCTGAGCGAATCGCGCCTGTTACCACCCCGATTCAACTCGATGCCGTCACCATCGAAACAAACTTAGGCGGTCTCTTCTACCTGATCAACCTCGCCATCTTCCTCGAGATCTACAGCGACTTCACCAGCCCGGTAGAGCAGTTTCACGATGATTTGAGCATCTGGGACTTCGTGGCGATTGTCGGGCGTGAAATCAATCAGGGTCAGGATCTGGACGATCCCATTTGGACACGATTACAGGATTTACAGGATGTTCATGATAATCCTGAAAATCCTGAAATCATGTCAAAACCGACCTGGCTAACAGACCTGCTACCGCATATAAAGGCGCGCCTGATTTTGGCTTTGGGTATCGAGTCTGAGGATTCTCTCGCGGAAATCCTTCTACATCATTACGCGAAGCTAATCATCACCCCGACACATCTCGACGTCTTCTTCTCCCTCTCCGATCACCCAATCGAAATACGCCTCTCAGGTCTTGACCGCAATCCCGGCTGGGTTCCCGCCGCCGGCAGATTCATCGCTTTTCACTATGACTAAAAAGATGCGAAAAAATCTATTCGACGGTTTGCAGCCGACTCCGGCTGAGCACTTCAAGCTGTACTTCTACGGAGCCGTCCTTAGCCTCTTCCATCACGTGGTCCAGGTGTACGGCTCGAGTGAATCAGCCTTTAAGGAATTCCCTTTTCTCATCGGCTACAACAACGAGCTTGCCGATGGCGGCCTCGCCGGAGTCCACTCGACTGAAGCCGTTTCGTGGTGGCTCGAGTCGCTGCAAAAATGGGAAGAAAAAGCAGACGGGCATTTACCTTTGCGGTCGCTGCGCCAGGCCGCCGGGTTGGACCACTCGGCACTCGTCCTGCTCACCACTGTCGGTTTGATTGAAGAGGATCTGCGCTTCGGCCTTGTATTCGAAACGATGCAGGGCTCGCCCGGCCAGCATCGCGCGACGCCGAGTTTGCTCAACACGTGGGGCCGCGACGAAGCACACTGGCGCGATGCGCGTGCGAACCTGCGACAGATGCGCGAGCTCGGGCTTGTGCGCGTCGTGAATCCGGAGTCGCCGCGTCTTGAGTGGGCGCTGGAAGTGCCGAGTGCGTTGTGGGATGCGTTGCGCGGCGAGCA
>Ga0207710_10001727_pt1 | contig 10569 bp, 8 predicted proteins | sample KBSS24metaG_FD_184400 | JGI IMG/M metagenome (GOLD analysis project Ga0207710, IMG submission 184400) | Switchgrass rhizosphere microbial communities from Kellogg Biological Station, Michigan, USA - KBS S2-4 metaG (SPAdes) (version 2) | ecosystem: Host-associated > Plants > Roots > Rhizosphere >...
GGTCCGTCTGCATCGCCAGCTTCGTGTCGAGGAACGCCGGGCCACGCTCCAGCGCGAGTGTCGAGAGCGCCACCGACCAGCCTCGGTCGATCTCCCCCACGACGTTCGCGATCGGGACCCGGACGTCATCGTAGTAGACCTCCGCGAACTCGGCGTTCCCGTCGATGGTGGGGATCGGCCGCACGTCCACCCCCGGGGCCCGCAGGTCCAGGATCACCCAGGTCAGACCCCGATGGCGCGACTCCGGTGGGCCGGTGCGCACCAGAAGGCCCTGCATCCGGGCGAACGGGCCGAAGCTGCACCACACCTTCGATCCGTTGATCACCAGCTCGTCGTCGACGATCCGCGCGCGTGTCCGCAGCGAGGCCAGGTCGGATCCCGCCTCGGGTTCCGAGAAACCCTGACACCAGATCACCGAACCGTCGAGGATTCCCGGCAGATGCTGCTTCTTCTGTTCATCGCTCCCGCACCGCATCAACGTATGGCCAATCTGGTTGAGCCCGGCGGCCAACACGGACTTGTGCGGCGCGCCGGCATTGGCCAGCTCCTCAAACCAGATCACCTGTTGTAGGCTGGACAGGCCACGGCCGCCGTATTCGGCTGGCCAGTCGATACCCGCCCAGCCACCCTCGTACTGCCGGCGCTGCCAGGCGACATCGAACTCGCGCATGGCATCCCCGTCCGCGGGACGCGGTTCCGAGGGCACGTTGGCGGCCAGCCACTCGCGCGCGGTGCGGCGGAACTCCTCGGCCGCACTCGAGAAATCATGCATTACCGATCATCACCTTCGAATCAGCCGGGCGCTGTGTCGGGCGCGAAGCGGTACAACGTCACGTCCTCGCCGGGGGCCTCGTGGAATGTGACCATCACGGGGAGCCCGATCCGCACGTCGGCGCGCGGGCAGTCCTCCAGCAGACCCAACACGATCATCGGTCGCGGTTGCTCGGCCAACTCGACCAGCACGAGCACGTACGGGACGTCCTCGGCGAACGCGCCCGGGCCGCGGTAGACGATCGAGTAGCTGAAGATCACACCCTTGCCGCTCAGCGGCACCCACTCGAGGTCGGTGCTGAAGCAGTTGCGGCAGGCCGGGTACGGCACCCAGCCGAACTCGCCGCAGTCACGGCACCGCGGCGCCCGGAACTCCCGCTCGCGCAGACCGTCCCAGAACGGACGGTTCTCCTCACTGATCTGTGGCAGCGGCTTGAGATATGGAGCAGCCATCGCCCGTTCCTCCTTGTTGCCGGGCTAGTCACGGGCCAGGACGACGGTCGACGCCAGACCGTGGATGGACCCGCCCTGTCCCAACGCCACACCGATCCGAGCGTCTGTGACCTGCCGGTCCCCGCACTCGCCGCGGAGCTGACGCACGATCTCGATGACGCTCATCCCGGACGGGTTGGTGTTGTGGCTGTTCGAAAGCAGACCGCCGTCGGTGTTGCACGGCATGCTGCCCCCGAGCCGGGTGTGGCCCTCGCGCACGTAATCGGCCGCCTCGCCGATCTTGCAGAACCCCATCTCCTCGAGGTCACGCAACATCGTGACCGTGAAGCAGTCGTACAGGTTCGCGACGTCGATCTCCTGGCGGTCGATGCCCGCCATGTCGAACGCCATGTCGGTGCACCGCCGCACCGACTTTCCCTCTTCAGGGAACCACGGGTTGTTGAAGGTCTGGTAGACGTCCGTGGCGGTGGCCTCAGCGCCTCCGAGCACCCACACCGGTGTCTGCGCGCAGTCCCGCGTGATCTCCTCGGCGGCGATCACGATCGCGTAGCCGCCGTCGTTCTCGATGCTGCAGTCGAGCAGGTGCAGCGGATCCGCGATCATGCGGGAGGAAAGAACATCCTCGATCGTGATCGGGCCCTTCCGGCCCATGACCGACTCGGGGTTGAGTACCGCATGGTCCCGGTGGATGACAGCGACCCGCGCCAGGTCCTCGCTGGACACGCCGAACTCATGCATGTAGCGCTGTGCCCACAGCGCGTACAGCGGCGTCATGTACGCGCCCTGGATCTCCCAGTGGAAGTCCGGCAGCCGCGGCGCGGCGGTCGGGACCGCCTTGGTCCCCGGGGACTGCCCGCCGCCGACGTGGGCGACCCAGGCGAGGGCAACATTGCAGACGCCGGCGCTGATGGCCGCGGCGGCCTTCGCCACCGCGCCCTCACCCTGGCCGGTACCGATATAGGTCACCGGCCGCGCGCCGAGTTGCTCGGCCCAGTACATGTGGGTCTTGCTCCACGGCTCCGCGAGCAGGGGCGACAGGCCATCGACCTGGGTGTGGGCCAGACCGGCATCCGCGAGGGCACCCTTGATGGCCTCGATCTCCAGCGACACCTTCGTTCGGCCCAACCGCCTGCCCTGCGCGGTCGTGTACACCCCGACGATCGCCGCTTTGCGCGCCGCGCTCACCTCATGTGCTCCCCTCACCAGCCCCGCACTCCGTCACCTGTCCGGTCGCCATTACTGCCCGGTGAACTCCGGAGCCCGTCGCTGCCTGCCAGCGCGCAGTCCCTCGGCGAAGTCCGACGTCCTGCGCAGCCTGGTCTGTTCGCTCAGCTCCCGCGGCAGGACCGCCTGGATCCGCCGCACCAGGTCGCCCCGCAGCGTCTCCTTGATCGACTGCACGGCGAGCGGTGCGGACTCCACGAACTCCGACGCGAGCTCACGGGCCGCCGTGCGGACATCCGCATCGTCGACGACGGCGTCGCACAGTCCGATCCGTTCCGCCTCCTCGCCGGTGAGCGTCCCGCCCGAGTAGAGCAGACGGGCCGCCCTGGACTCACCGATCAGCGCGGGCAGCGTCACCGAGAGCCCGAAGCCCTGGTGGAAGCCGAGCCGGGCGAAGTTGACGGTGAAGCGGCTGCTCCGCGCGGCCACACGGAAGTCCGCCGCCAGGGCAAGGCCGACACCGCCGCCGATCGCCTTGCCCTGCACCGCCGCCACCACGGGGGTCCTGACAGCGAACAGCCGCACGGCCTCCTCGTAGAGCCGGCCTGAGGCCCCCGGCTCCGCCATCTCCCCCGTGAAGTCCGCGCCAGCGCAGAAGTGTTTGCCCTCCGAGCAGAGCACGATCGCGCGACACCCCGGATCGGCGTCGAGGCGCTCGAACTCGTCGCCGAGGGTCCGGATCAGCGTCGGGTTGAAATAGTTGTTCGGTCCCCGCCGGATCTCCACCGTCGCCACCGCGCCGTCGAGGTCGGTGGCCACCTCCGACTCGCTGGGTGAGCTCGTCCCCGTCACTGGGCCACCTCCGCCGACAGGGTCCCCGTGACCGGGCTTGCCTGCCCTGCCTCACCGGGCCGCGTGACCACGCCGTTCGCGACCACGCCGTTCGCGACCACGCCGTCGGGGCCGCCCGACGTGGCCGGCTTCAGGTACGCGACGAAGTCAACCGCCGTCGCCCCGAGCCCCACCTCGTGCACGATGAGCGGATTGATCTCGAACTCCACGAGCTCCTCCCCGAGCGCCGCGGCCACGTCCGCGGTCGCCACAATCGCCCGGACCGCGGCCTCGACGTCATATGAGGGCCCGCCCCGGAACCCGTCGAGCAACGGCCAGCCCCGTAGTCTGCGTAGCATCCGCGACGCACCGTCGTGGTCGACCGGCAGCAGACTGGTCTCGATGTCGGCGTAGAGCTCCACGGCGGTCCCCCCGAGGGCCACGGTCAGCACCGGCGGATAACCCAGGTCCTGTACCTGGACGTCGATCAGCAGCTCGACTCCGCTCGGAACACGACGCTGCACGAGCACGCCCTCGATCTCGGCGTGCGGCACATGCTCGCGGGCCCGCGCCGTCATCTCGTCGAACAGGGGCCCGACGGACGTGGCGTCGACACCGACGGCGACGAGTCCGAGATCGGTCTTGTGCAGGATCTGGGGCGACTGGAGCTTGACCACCAGGTCGTCGCCGAGCTCGGCCGCGACGCGCTCGGCCCGCGGGCGAGAAGTGGCGAGCGTGCCGCCGGCGACCGTCATTCCGGCTTCGGCGAGAATCGACGCGCCCCCGGCCTCGGTCAGGACCCGGTACGACAGGCCCGAGCCCGAACCCGAACCGAACGGCGTTCCTCCGGCCGCCGGGACCGGCACGGCATCGACGATGTGCGCGGTCGCTCGCAACGCCGCGCTGATCGAGTCGAAGACCGGAACCCCGCCCTCGGCGAAGATCCGCCTGACCTCCAGCGTGCGGTCGTGCGCGCCGAGGTAGACGACCGAGATGACGGTGTCCGTCGCGGCCCGGGCCGCGACGATGCTCCGCGCGATGCGCTGCGCGATCTTACCCACCACCGCTGACACCACGACGAGTACGTGATCGACCCCGGGATCGGCCGCGACGAGCCGGCACACCTCGCCCAGGTCGTGCGGCCGCCCCGCGACGAGGTCCGCCGTCACGTCGACGGGGTTGTGCGGGACAGCGAAGTCCGACAGCAGCGGGACGAGGGAGGCCGCGGTCTCCGGCGTCAACGACGCCATCCGCAGCCCAAGACCGAACGACAGGTCGGCGCAGATCCCGCCGGCGCCGCCTGACGTCGTTACCACGCCGATCCGCCTCCCGGCCGGGGTCGCGCCGCCGAGCAGGGACATCGCCGCGTCGAGGAGCTCGTTGATGTCGGACACGACGACCACGCCCGCCGCCGCCGACGCGAGCCTGAACGCCTCAGCCTGATCAACCATCGACCCCGTATGCGACGCGACCGCGCTGCGACCGATCTCGGTCGTGCCCGAGCGCAGCAACACGATCTGCTTGCCGAGTTCGGCGGCGCGACGGCACATCGGAATCCACTTGGCGGCGTGCGGCACGCTCTCGATGTAGAGCATCAGCACCCGGATCTCGTCGTCGTCGAGCGCCCACTCGGCCAGCTCGGCGACCGACAGATCGGCCTGGTTCCCGGTGCTGATCCACAACCGGGGTATGCAACCGCGCTCGCGGCCAAGGTCGAAGACCGCGCCGCCGATCGCTCCGCTCTGCCCGATGTAGGCCACCGGCGACGGCGGCCCCAGCTCGTCCGTCCACAGCGCGTTGGAGAAGGTCGCCGCCAGCCCGCCGGACATCGACACGATGCCCTGGCAGTTCGGGCCCAGCACGCGGATACCGTGGGCTCTCGCGAGATCGATGATCTCCTGCTCACGCGCCGCGCCGTCACTTCCGCCTTCGGCGAAACCGGAGGCGAAGATGACGATGGCACGCACGCCGGCCGCGGCGGCGTCGAGCACGCTGTCCTTGATCCGGTCGCCACCGGTGAACAGCAGCGCGAGATCCACCTGGTGTGGCACCGCCGTGAGCGACGGATAGCACGGCGCGCCGGCGACCTCGGTGGACTTCGGGTTGACCGCGACCACGGATCCGTCGAACCCGAAGCGCTGGATAGTGCGCAACGTGGTGGCGCCGAGACCGCGACCGGAGCTCGACACCCCGACCACGGCAACGCATCGCGGCCGGAAGAGCGCATCGAGTCCGTCGGCTGGGGCCTCGCGGGCGATGTCGCCATCCCGAGTGATCCCGTTGCTGCTCATGAGACTCCTCGTCGCGAGACCGACCATGGCACGCCGCGATCGAGCCGCGGTTCCGCTGGCAGGCCCAGCACTCGCTCGGCCACGATGTTTCGCTGGATCTCATCTGTGCCACCCCGGATGGAGTGGGACGGAGCCGTCATCAGCTCGTGGTAACCACGGTGGTTGGTGAACAGACCGTCCGCACCGAGCATCTGGGTCAGCAGGTAGGCACGGCGCTTACGCGAGTCCGAGACCCTGATCTTGTGCCCGGAACCCTCGGCGCCGGGCTTTCCGGTCGCGCGGGCCCGGGCCGACGACCGGGCGCCAGCCAGCCTCGTGACCTCGACCTCGACGTAGAGGGCCATCGCCTGGTCGCGGCGGACCGCATCGGCCAGCACGCCGCTGTCCGACAGCGCCCGCAGCCAGCCTGGCAGCACGTCCTTGCGGGACTTCGCCGCCTTGCCCGCCACGGCCCCGATCGACGAGCGCTCGTGAGCGAGGACGCCCAGCGCGACCTTCCAACCCTCGCCGACCGCGCCGATCCGGTTCTCGTCGGGGATCAGGACGTCGTCGATGAACACCTCGCTGAAGTGTTCGTCGCCATTCATCTGGCGCAGCGGGCGGACGGTCATGCCCGGACCGTCCATCCGGACCGCGAACATCGTGAGCCCGTCGTGCTTCGGCACCTCAGGATCGGTGCGGGCGAGGCAGATGCCCCAGTCCGCGTACGCCGCGCGGCTCGTCCACACCTTCTGGCCGCGCAGCCGCCATCCCTCCTGGGCGCGCTCGGCGCGCGTCGACACGTTGGCCAGGTCGGAGCCGGCGCCCGGCTCCGAGAACATCTGGCACCACACCTCGTCGCCTCGGATCAGCGGCGGCAGCCACCGTGACCGCTGGCCGTCATCACCGTAAGTCAGCAGGGTCGGGCCCACCATGTAGACACCGACGAAGAACGGGTACAGGTCCGGCGCCGGACGCCTGCGCAGCAGCCCCCGGATCCGCCCGGCCGTACGGGAGTCCGCCCCGCGGCCGCCCCATTCGGCGGGCCACGACGGCACGAGCCAGCCGCCGGCAGCCAAGGCGCGCAGATATGCACGCGGTGCGTCCAGGGACTCCGGCTCCTCGGCCGGCAGCTCAAGCCCGTCGAGCAGCGCGGTCAGCTCCGCCAGCTCGTCAGACAGCTCGGGCGCGGCCGCCGAGCTCGGCGCCTCGTCGTTCACGTCTGCTCCGACCTCTTCGCGCGGATCTTCGCGACCGCTTCCGCCACCTCGGGGGACCCGAACGACTCGCTCTCCGTGGCCAGGCTGAAGTCGAGCACCGAGCCCATCGCCGTCTTCAGGTGGATGTTCAACGAACGCTTGGTGTCCTGCACCGCCTGTGGAGGCAGCGCGGCTAACCGCTTCGCCAGGTCCGTCGCCTCGGTCATCAGCTGCTCCGCCGGCACGACCCGGTTGGCCAGGCCCAGGCCCACCGCCTCCTGTGGGGACACCCGGGACCCCAGCAGCAGTAGTTCCTTCGCGCGCAGCAGCCCGGTCAGCAGCGGCCAGAACGCCGCGCCGCCGTCGCCGGCGACCAGCCCGACCAGCACGTGGGTGTCCGCGAGGTACGACTTCTCCGACATGACCACGATGTCCGAGAGGATCGCCAGCGTGGCGCCCAGACCGATCGCGGGCCCGTTGACCGCCGCGACCACCGGGAGGTGGAACCCGACCATCTCGTCGGCGAGCCGCCGGGCATTGCGGAGGCTGGCCCGCCGGCGTTCGACGTCCTCGTGCTGGACCAGGAAGTTGTCCATGTCACCGCCAGCGCTGAACGCCTTCCCCGCGCCCGTCAGGACGACCGCCCTCGCCTCGCGGTCGGCGGCGAGCTGCGACCACACCGAGATCAGGCTCCGCTGCATATCCGGGCTCACCGCGTTGAGGCTCTCGGGCCTGTTCAACGTGACTATCCGAACCGGCCCGTCGCTGGTGACGGTCAGCTGCTCCGACAGGTGGTAATCCACGTCCGTTGTCCCTGCTCTCGTCAGGTTGTGGTCGAGGCGTCGGCGACCACATCACCATCCACTCGGTCCCACGATTTATTATCATATTTGATCCACGAGTCGCCAGACCCGACCGCCAGGCACCTCGGGCGGCCAGACGACCGCCGGTCAACTGAGTGAGAACCCCTCGTAGCCCGCGGCGACGACGCGCGTGAGCCGCTCGACGAAGTCCGGCAGGGTCCCCGAGTACGCGACGTAGACATGCGGCTTGCCCGGGACGTTGTCGCCGAACGAGTACGACTTCACCCGCGACGCCATCGCCGGCGCGGTCTCGTTCACGTGGGCGGTCCACTCCTTCTCCGCCTCGGCCTCAGCCTCGATCCGGGTGTGGCCCTTCTCACGCATATACGCCAGCAGATCGCCGATCCACCAGACGAGCGGCTCGGAGCAGCGGGGCGAGTTCCCGATACCACCCTTGCCGTGCGGCCCGCCGTTGATGAACAGGTTCGGGAACCCGGCGACCTGGACGCCCAGGTAGGTCTGCGGGCCCGCGACCCACTTGTCGCGCAGGGTCTGGCCGCCCGTACCACGGATGTCGATGCGGCTGAGCGCCCCGGTGAAGGCGTCGAAACCTGTCGCCAGGACGATCATGTCGAAGTCCATCGGACCGTCCGCCGTGCGCAGCCCCGTCTCGGTGAACTCGACGACGGGGTTCTTCGCCAGCGGTACGAGAGAGACGTTGTCGCGGTTGTAGGCCTCGAAGTAGTCCGTCTCGCACGGAACCCTCTTCGTGCCGAACGGGTGATCGGTGGGGATCAGTTCAGCGGCGATCGCCGGATCGTCCACGCGCTCGCGGATCTTCCGCGCCACGAACTCCGAGTAGGTCCGGTTCGCCTCCGGGTCCGTCGCGATCTCGCGGTACACCCCGAACCACTTGGCGAACCCGGGCTGGCTCCACACCAGCTCGTAACGGGCGAGTCGCTCCTGCTCGGAGACCGCCGAGAACGGCGTGGGGTCCCAGTCGTGCAGAAACCCGTTGGACGAGGACTGGAGCTTGCGGAGGATCTCGGGGTACTGGCCGCGGATCCGCTCCAGCTCCTCCGGACTGATCGGGCGGTTGCGCAGCGGCACCGCCCAGTTCGGTGTCCGCTGGAAGACCGTCAGGTGGGCCGCCGTCTCGGCGATCCGCGGAATGACCTGTACACCACTTGCCCCCGTCCCGATCACCGCGACGCGCTTGCCCGTGAAGTCCACGGGCTCGTGGGGCCAGGTCCCCGTGTGGTACAGCTCGCCCCTGAAGGTGTCCAGGCCGGGCTGCACGGGGTAGTTGGGGGCGGACAGGATGCCGGTCGCGCAGACGACGAAGCGGGACCGGAAGTCCTCGCCCGCGGCCGTGTGCAGCGTCCAGAGGTTCCGCGCCTCGTCTAAGACAATCGACTCGACGCGTGTGTTGAACTGGATGTCCCGCCGCAGGTCGAACCGGTCCGCGAAGTCGTTGAAATAGCGCTCGAGCTCCGGCTGCCCGGCGAACAGCTCGGTCCAGTTCGACTCGGCCAGCAGATCCTCGTCGAAGATGTACTGGTAGGTGAAGCTCTCCGAGTCCAACCGGCAGCCGGGGTAGCGGTTCCAGTACCACGTTCCACCGACGCCGCCGGCGGCGTCGAGCACGCGAACCCGCAGCCCCTTCTGCCGGAGCACGTGCAGCTGGTACATCCCGGTGATACCCGCGCCGACGATGATGACGTCGTAGGGCGTCCCCGGGTCCCCCGTCGCCTGTCCTGCCAGGGTGGGAGCGGTATCTGTCATTGGAGCCTCCGCGGAGTGACACAGGGTCGCCTGCACCAGAGTGAGATCAGAAGTCCCAGGTGACTTCTGCCACAGCCGTCATCTTGGTCTGATCAGGTTCGGTGAGCCGAGTGCCGGGATCGCAGTAGAACCGAGAAGGGCTGTGGCCACTTCGAGAAACCGGGGTAGTTTGCTGGCGTACCGCTCGATGCCCGGGTCCGGGCTGCTCCGCCGGCGATTGTGCTTCACATTCAGCGACATCGCGGCGGCCGCGCGGAAACGGCTCAGGGAGGCGAACCACTCCAGGTCGGGGAGGTCGATCTCCCGTAGCCGCTCATACTCCGCCAGTGCGGCGTCCGGTCCGGGCAGCCCGGGGGCCGAGCGCCGGACGGAGCTGGGCAGGCCGTCCGGCTCAAGCGTCATCAGGAACCAACCCAGGTCGACCCGAGGATCTGAGACCGACCAGATTTCCCAGTCCAGGACCGCGCGCACCTCGTCGTCGACGCAGATGAGATTTCCGAGCCGGAAGTCGCCGTGCACCAGGGCGGGGGCCAGCGGGGCCGGCAGCCGCTCGCGCAGCCGCGCGGCACACGTCTCACCGGCCGCTGCCAGCTCGGCGTCCACCGTGGCGAACACGCGGGCCCAGCGATCCACCTCACCGGCCAGATCGACGGAGGGCTTGCCCTGCCCCGGCAGCGCCGCGACGGTGTCGACGTCCACCTCGTGGAGCCGCGCAAGCGTCCGGACCGCGGCCACGGTACGGGCGCCGAGGACCTCCGGTGACGGGAGTTGGGCGTCCGCGTCGACGAGCGGCTCAACGCTCTCCCCCGGCACCGCGCCGCTGACGACCAGCGGCGGGGTGTCCGGCGGGTCGCCGGCATCGGTGAACAGGATCGGCGGGACGGGGACTGTGCCGCCCGCCCACAGCAGCCGCTGCACGGCCGCCTGGCGGAGCACATCCCGGTTGCGCACCGGCTCGAGCCCGGCCGGCGCCACTTTGACATAGCAGGTCCGGGACGTTCCGTCGCGGGTGAGCCGGGCCCGGTAGGTAAGGCTCGACGCGCCTCCCGACACCCGTCGGAGATCGTCCAGCCCCGCGCCCGGCGACCACCGGTGTGCGGCCGCGACCAGGCGGGCCAGCAGGACGTCGTCAGGGATCTCCCGGGACACCCTCCGGCCCGGCGTGATGTCGGGCCTCGTCACAGGGGGCCGCCGTCGACCCGGATGATGCCTCCCGTGGAGAAACTGGACATGTCGCTGGCCAGGAACAGCGCCGCGCCGATCACCTCGTCCGGTTCGCCCGCGCGCTGCAGG
>Ga0207710_10001728_pt1 | contig 10568 bp, 12 predicted proteins | sample KBSS24metaG_FD_184400 | JGI IMG/M metagenome (GOLD analysis project Ga0207710, IMG submission 184400) | Switchgrass rhizosphere microbial communities from Kellogg Biological Station, Michigan, USA - KBS S2-4 metaG (SPAdes) (version 2) | ecosystem: Host-associated > Plants > Roots > Rhizosphere...
TGCCTGTAGTTCGGCGGGCGCGAGCCCGGGTCGTTTCTCGACGCTGAGACCGGCGGCGCGGAGTGGTCCTAGTCCGCTCTCGCTCACGTCGTCCGCCACGAAAATTTTTGCTGTCATTGGTCGGTTATATTAGCCACAAAAGGCACAAAAGAGTTAGCCACAAAAAAGCACACAAAACAAAAAGCGAAAAAACCTACAAAGAGCGTAACCTCCTGAAGTATATTTTGTGTCTTTTGTGCCTTTTTGTGGCTACTCTTTTTCTGTGCTTTATTGTGGCTGAGGAGACTTTGATGGAGATTCTCGTTTATCGACCCGGCACGCCGAAGATTATTGAGGGCAAGACTGTGGACGACCTGCCCGAGCTGCTGAAGGACAAGTCGGCGGTGATCTGGGTTGACATGGAACAACCTACTTCAGCCGACGAACGAGTGCTGCTTGACGTCTTTAATTTCCATCCACTGACGGTGGAAGACTGTCGCGAGAATCGCCACTACCCGAAGATCGAAGAGTTTCACGATTACATCTACTTCATCGTCCACGGCGTGACGGCCAACACCAGCCCCGATCGCTTCAACACGATCGAGCTCGACGGCTTTCTCGGTCCCAACTACGTCATCACCTATCATCACGACATGTTTCGCAGCATCAACAACGTCAAGCAACAGCTGCGGACAACGCCCATCGCGTGCCAGCGCGGTCCGGCGTTCCTGTTGCACCAGATCCTGGACCAGGTCGTCGATTTCTATTCACCCGTGCTCGACGACTTCGACGATCGGATCGACAAGCTCGAAGACGACATCTTCACGCTCAGACGGCCCAACAATCAGATACTCTCGGAGATCATGGATCTAAAACGCAGTGTGTTGCGCTTGCGACGCATCTCGGGCAAACAGATGGACATCCTGCATCGCATGAGTCGCGGCGAGTTTGCGTTGATACCGGAAGACATGCGCCCGTTCTATCGCGACGTTTACGATCATCTCGTGCGCGTCGTCGATCTGGCGGAAAGTTATCGTGATTTGATTAGCGGGTCGCTGGAGGCTTATTTGTCAGTGGTGTCGAACCGTCTGAACGAGATCATGAAAGTGCTCACGATCTTCTCGGCCGTCATGCTGCCATTAACGTTTATCGCCGGTGTTTACGGTATGAACTTCGACAACATGCCCGAGCTGCATTCAAGATATGGCTACTACGCGGCCTGGGCGATTATGTTGGTCGTGGCCGTCGGCATGCTGCTGTTTTTCAAAAAGCGCGGCTGGATTGGCGGCAGCTCAAACAGGGAGAACACGCCGGAAAGTTGATCAAACCGGATCCGCGTCTTTCATCTCCTCCGAATCATCAAACGCGCCGTCAGGACTCGGCATCTCCGCGTCGTCAGACGTAACTGAAGCCTCGTTCTCTTCCAAATCTTTCAACGTCTCTTTGCTAGTGGCGTCTTTGCCAATCGACTCTTTACGTTCCATGAACTCGCTCCTAAAAAATTCTTAAAACGATCGAAACAATCACCGCGCCATAAACGCCAGCCACGAGATCGTCAAACATTACTCCAGCCCCACCGTTCAACTCCTGAAGCCGGTTAGCAGGATAAGGCTTAACAATGTCGAAAAAGCGAAAAAGTATAAACGAAATGATGACTGTGAGAGTGGACCAGCGCGTGAAAAGTGTTAACGGAAACAGTGCGATCAACTGTCCCGCGACTTCATCCACGACAATCTTGCCCGGATCTTTTCGATCTGAGAGCTTCTCGGTCCTCGTAGCGGCCCATGTACCGGCAAGCGTAACAAAGAGAATCGCAAGAATAATCACGAGCGGATTGGCTGCGTTCAAACGGACCAAAAGCAAAAACAATCCCACCCCAACTAACGAGCCAAACGTCCCCGGCGCCAGCGGCAAATACCCGACGCCACAGGTCGCAATCGATAACGCCAGATAATCAGTCGGCTTCATCCGTGTTATCAGCGGCTAATGATCCTCCCAACCAGATCGTACTCGTGTCCCTCCGTGATCTCGACATTCACAAACTCGCCGCTCTCCGGCAACACACCGTCAGGCACATCGTTAATCAACACACAACCATCGATGTCTGGCGCCTGCGTCTCCATTCTTCCCTGCCACAGCAGCTCGCTCTCTTTCGACTCGCCTTCAAACAACACGCGCACCACGTCGCCAACGCGCGCGCGATTCTTCCGCCGCGAGATCTTCGCCTGCTCTTTCATCAGACTGTTGCGACGTCGCGACGCCGTGCGCTGCGGAACTTTGTCAGACAAGTCGAACGCGGGTGTGCCTTCTTCGTCCGAGTAAGTGAAAACACCGACGCGATCGAACTCAACGCTCTTGATGAACCCAAGCAACTCCTCGTAATCCTTTTCAGTCTCGCCAGGAAAGCCGGAAATGAACGTCGTCCGCACCGCGATCTCCGGAACGCGCTTGCGAACACGCTCGATCAGTCGCTCAAGACTGCCGCGATTGCCGCCACGCTTCATCAGTTTCAGCACGTTCTGCGACGCGTGCTGTAAAGGCATGTCGAGATACTTCACAGCCTTGGGCTCTTCGGCGATGACGTCGAGAAAAGCGTCGCTGATGTGCGTCGGGTAGGTGTACATCACGCGCACCCACTCAATCCCATCGACGTGCGACAGCTCACGCAACAGCCGCGCGAGCGCATCCGGCTTGCCGAGGTCTTCGCCGTAGCGCGATGAATCCTGGGCCACGAGGATGATCTCTTTCACACCTTCTTCGGCAAGCTGGTGCGCTTCGGCGATGATCGACCCGAAGCGACGACTACGAAAGTGCCCACGCATCTGCGGAATGAAACAGAAGGCGCACGGGCGATCGCAGCCTTCGGCAATCTTCACGAACGCGTAGTGTGACGGGGTGGCGAGCACTCGCGGGGTCGAGTCGTCGTAGAGATAAGTCGCGCTCTGATTTCCGAGCGGCACGACCGGCAACGAGCGCGTGTTGGTCTTTGGATCGCAAACCGCGAGGATGTCGTTGATCTGGCTCGTGCCGATGAACGCGTCGACCTCTGGTATTTCGGCCTTCAACTCATCGCGATAACGCTCAACCAGACAGCCGGCGACGATCAGTCGCTTCGCTTGCCCGTTAGTCTTGAGCTGGGCCGCCTCGAGAATCGTGTCGATCGACTCTTTCTTTGCCGAGTCGATAAATCCACACGTGTTAACTACCACAGTATCCGCATCCGCAGCATCGGCAGTAATCTGATAACCGCTCTGCTTGAGCTGGCCCATCATCACTTCACTATCGACAAGGTTCTTCGGGCAGCCCAGGCTAATAAATCCGACTTTCTTCATCCGTTTCTATCCGTGTTCCCTTCTAAGGCAAATAGCGCGCGCTCGACTTCTTTCCTCTCGATCGCCGAAAGCTTCTGCCCGCCATAACGCACGCGATTGTAAGCTCGCGTGATCACCATCACGTCGTTTGATCTCAACGTGTTTGCAAACTCGAGCGGCGTGAGGTGCTTGTCGCGCGAGACGCCGCGCTCCTCCATCAACGAGATCAAACGCTCGTAAAATTGGACGTTCGAGTAATTGCGCCCGTCCTCTGTCTCTTGATTCACTCGCCGTGTCCAGCGCCAGATCCGTTTGCCGAAGAAAACGAGAAATAGCGCGAGGGCAAACGCAGTGACTCCGGTAGTGATTGCCAACACGTTACCGCTTAGATAACTGCTGATCGTGTTCAGCATGTTTGACGCCATTCGCCCGTAATCGAAGATGCGATTGTGTAGCGAGGTGGCGAGCGAGCGCTGCTCCTGTTTGTCGTAACCGACTACGTACTGAAACCACATCAGCTCGAGTGCTTCACCGTACTTTTGCAGTTGCGCCGTGATACCTGTGCGGACTGGCTCGGTGCGTCCGGCGGGCGGCGTTGGATCGAACGTCACCCACGAACCTGTTTCCGGAAAGTAGACCTCGACCCACGAGTGAGCATTGAACTGCCGGACTGTGAAAGCGTCGGCCGCATCGTTGTACTCACCCGCCGTAAAACCATTGACGAGCCGCGAAGCGATACCGTGAGTGCGCAACAACAGGACCATCGCGCTCGCAAAATACTCGCAATGCCCCGCCTTCACGTTGAAAAGAAAATCAGCAACCGGATCAGGTCCACTTGCCTTCATGTCCAGCGAGTAACCGTATTCACGCTGAAGATACGACTCGATCGCTTTCGCGGCGTCGTAACGATTATTCGCATTCGCGTCCAGAATGATCTTAGTAGCCAGTGGTCCGATACGCGGATCGAGGCGTTCCGGTACTTGCAGGTAACGATAGAAAGGCACAGGCAGCGGCCGCAGATCGGCGCGCAGTTGGTCCATGCGCGGCTCGTTCATGTCGGAGAGCGCCTTGTACATGAGCCGCTCGTAATCGTGACGGCGCGACTGCACCGCCCCTTCTTCGTCAACGCGGACGAACGGCAGGTCTCCCTGAAGCGCAACTACGCGCGGCGCTGCGAAGAGCACCGGAGACTCCAAAGGCTCGAGAAAGAACGTTTGCGTTGTCAGGCGATGGAGTGCTTCAGTCGTATCGACTTTGAAGAATCCGGCGCGCTCCATGACGACGTCTAACTGTCGCGCCTGCGCTGATTTCCTCCAGCCGAGGCCCGTGAATTCGTCGAGCGCGACACCACGCCAGCGCCAGTCGCGTAGCGGCTGGTTGTCGTCGACGCGCACGCGCATGACGATGCCGTCGGTCTGCTTGAGTTGGCCGATCTGACCGAGCGTGACGTTTTCAGAAAAGCCGGTGAACTTTTGGAGCGGGCCGCCGTTGCGTGTTAGTGCCGCGGCGCCGGACCGTGGAGCGATTAAAAACAGCGGGAGGGCGAGCACGAAGATCAAAAGCAGCAACGTTACCGCGACAAACGGTAGTCGCGCGGCTTCTGTCGTGCGCCAGAAGCGTTGTCCAGACTTTTTGAAGACGCGCGAATCGGGCGGCACGAGCAGGCGCGTTTCTGTGGGAACGAGAGAGCGTCGCGCTTTTTGGATCTCAAACGCAGTGACAGCCGACAAGCCACACAACAAGTAAAGCGTGAGTGTGCCGAGAAAAACGGGACTGAAACTCAGGCCCGCGGCGAGCAGGACTTCGAAGAATGAGATCAGGTAGAGAAAGACCCAGTCGCGATCTTTTTTAACCTGTAAGAGTTTTACCGCCGAGAGAAAGACGATCAGGTGTGCGAGCGCGGTGACACCCAAGCGCTCGGTCGGTTCGCCGACCGCTTTCTGGTAGTGCCAGTCGAGATAGAACAACGGGATCGAGAGGAGCACGATGCCGAGGCCATAGCGTTCCGGCAACTGCCACTTCGTATTCTCGAGCAGCCAGCTTACGATCATCACCACGAGGAACACGAGCGACAGCCCGGCGCTCAATCCCCCGGCGAGCACAAGCGCCAGCATCGCCACCGCGATCATGGCGTAAGAAAATGCTCGAAAATACGTGCTAAACGTCATTTGATCTTATCCACAGATTACGCAGATTTATATATGCATCTGTGTAATCTGTGGATGTATTGTTACCGCCTAACCTTGATCTCAAAAACGCGTGGCCAGAGTTTGCCCGTGACGATCAATTTGTCGGTTGCCTGGTCGTACGCGATTCCATTCAATACGGCTTCCGGATCCTGCAGCTCACCTTCGGGCATCAGCCCCGTCAAATCAATCCACGAATTTACGTGCCCACTCTGCGGATCGATCGTAGCGATCCGGTTATCGTGCCAGACGTTCGCGTAAATTTCGCCGTTTATATACTCCAGCTCGTTCAACTCCCTGACGGGCCGGTTTTGGTCTGTCACGTTGATACTTCTCGTCACTCGAAAACTCGCCGGATCGATAAATCTGATGCTACTCGTTCCGTCGCTCAGTATCAGCGACTGGCCGTCAGTCGTTAGTCCCCAGCCCTCGCCCGTGTAGTTGAATTGTCCCACACGATCAAACGTCTGCGCGTCGTAAATAAAACCGATGTTGTGCTGCCAGGTGAGCTGGTAAAGCTTTCCGTTCAGCAAGGCAAGGCCTTCCGCGAAGTAAGGCTCGGGCACGTCGACTTTCTTCAAGACTTTGCCGCTTTCGAGCTCGACACGACGCAAGCTGGAGCGGCCTTCTTCCCCAGTACTTTCCAGCAGTTTGCCGTCCATTAGGACGAGACCCTGCGTGAAAGCGTTGCTGTCGTGGGGCCATATATTGATGATTTGGTAGCCGTATTTCTGCGCCGGAGCGTTCGCGGGAGTTGGGTTGTTGGCGGAATTGCTGTTACTGCCAGTGGACTGGCATTGAAAACAGGACAGCGCCAGGGCAAGCACGACGATGAGCCGTGGTTTGAGCGGTAGTGACATGCTGGCATTCTATCGTTTTTGCGGTTTTTGTGCCTTTTGCGGCTAGTCGGAAATGACGACGGGGTTGTCCTGGCGCCGTTTTTCGACATATGTAGCGAGCCGTTCGCGGTCTGCGTCAGACATCTGGTGAATATTCACACCCAGCAGCCATTTCTTCTTCCCTTCCTCTCCGGCGCGCTCGGACGTAACCATCTTGACAACGGCTTCGACCGCTCCTTCAGGCAGGTCGACGCGGACAAACAGGAGTCCGCCGATGCGGGATAAATCGGCTTCGGAAAATCGAGTGCCGACGAGGGAAAGCATCATTCCGAATTTGCTGATCGTTTCGCAATGACCTCGCGATGGCTGGGAATATGAGACCTTCCCGGCCTGAGCGTTTCCGTCGATCAGGGATATGGCAGCAGACAGGTGGGCGTTAAAACGCGGGCCACGACGGCGGTTTTGCACCTGTTTTGGCTTCTCGGACGGCGTTCGTTGATGTGTGCTGAGGGGGTCGAAGCCCTTGAAAACGAGTCCACAGTTGTTACAAAGCAGTTTGTGCAACCCGAAGATTCGTATAAAGAAGACCGCATCGTCATAATCGCGCTGGATCCGCTCGCTCTGGCACCTTGGACACTGCATACCGGTCCATTCTAGCAGGGAGAACAAGTCTAATTTGAAGGACAGAAAACATTACGCGCCCTTTTGATCGAGCTTTCGTGCATCCTCCTGGGCACGTCGTTCGTAGATCACCGGCAATGGAAGCAATCAATCTACTCGGATCGACAATGGGCCTCGGTTTGGTGTCGGGGCTGAATCTCTATGCTACTGTTCTCACTGTCGGCCTCGGACTTCGCCTCGGGCTGATCACGCTCACTCCGGAGACGTCCGGGCTGGCGGTTCTGTCGAATCCTTACGTTTTTGATCGCGGCGGGCGTGATTTATCTGATCGAGTTTTTCGCCGACAAAATTCCGTGGGTCGATAGCATTTGGGATAGTGTTCATACATTTATTCGTCCGCTCGGCGCGGCGGTGATTGGTGCGACTGCCATCGGCGCTGTTGAGCCGCAAACCGCGGTTATCGCAGCTCTCTGCGCGGGCGTGTCGCTTTCTGGTCATTCAGTGAAGGCCGGAACACGATTGCTCGCGAATCATAGTCCAGAGCCGTTTTCCAATATCGCACTCAGTTTGGTTGAAGATTTTCTAGTCGTGATTGGTAGTTGGCTGGCGCTGAGTCATCCCGCAATCATGGTGACGATCGTGGCGATTTTCCTGATCGCGTTCATTTGGTTCGCGCCGAAGGCCTTCCGGTTGATGAGAGTTGAATATCTTGCGTCGCTGGCGCTGCTGAAGAAGTTCTACTTGCTGGCAAAGCAGTATGTTCAGAGTTTTGGGCAGCGCCGACGGTTGGCGACGGTTGGTGCAGAGTTTAGTGTGCCGGTCGATGTGGCCGGTGGGAGTGCAGCGGTTGATGATGGAAGTGATGACGACGTTCCCGAGCACATCCTGCGTCGCCTCGATAACAAAGCACGAGGCCGGCGATTTTTCATTCGCTGCACGGCAGGAAAAGGTGTGAAGAAGCTGCGGCACTCGGTGGGTTATCTTCAGATCGATGATGAGAGTCTGGTGTTTGTGACGAAGCGGATGTTTCGCGTGCGCGATCATCAGATTGAGCGAAGCACGATTGAAGATATTCAGTTCAAGAAGCGGCTTCTGGTTGATCGACTGATTATTCGCACTGGGGGAAAGCAGCAGCAGTTCTACTTCTTCAAGGACGTCGCAAATCGTGGCAGCCGCGCTTACGAGATCTTGCAGGTGCACAAGAAGCAGCAGTGAGCGTTCATCTAAAGATGAATCCCTCTCGAAATGGATCTTCGGGATCGAAGTAGAACTCGTTGCGCCCGGTGATTGATGCTGTGCCGCTCACTTCGGGAATGACCGCGTCGTAGGATCCAAACTTCGTCACTTCTACAACCTCAACCGACATCGTACTGCCGAGAATACTCTCAATCGTTACGCGCTCATTCAAACCCAGCTCGCCCTTTGCGAAGTGCAAAGCTGCACGTGCGCTCGCGCCGCTGCCGGTTGCCGAGCGATCGAGTTCGCCATCGGCAAAGATGCAGGCGTTGCGGCTGTGATGCGAAGGATCGAGCGCAGGTGCGGTGAATATCGTGCCGTAGAGAAAGCTCAAGTGGTCTTCAAACGGATGTTTGATCGGAAAGTTATTCATCACTGCGCGTTTGATACGGCGGCCGTGATCGATGATCCGATCGAAGTGTTCAGGGGTGAGTTGCAGTCCAACGGCCTGTGCGTTTACGAAAACGTAAAAGGCGCCACCATAAGCAACATCAAACTCGATGTGTCCGATTCCCTCAACGTCGACTTGCTGCTCGCGCAAGTAAAGAAATGAAGGAACGTTGCGAAAAGAAGTTTCTGTCACCTTGCCATCGGAAACAGAAGCACGCGCGAGAATCCTTCCCGCGGGCACGTTGAAAACTATTTCGTGCCTGTCGACCAATTGTGTCTCGACGACGAGTTTCGTGAGCGCGATGATCGCGTGCCCGCACATCGGGCTGTAGCCTTCGTTGTGCAGAAAGAAGACGTCGAAATCAGCGTCAGCGGATGAAGTGATGACGGCGCCGTACATATCTGCATGACCGCGCGGCTCCCACATCAGACCCGTGCGCAAATGATCGTAGTGATCGCGAAAGTAACGTCGCTTTTCGAGTACGGTCCGGCCTTCGATCGGCGGCAACCCATCGACGATGACGCGCAACGGCTCGCCGCCGGTATGCATGTCGATGGTGGTAATGCGTTGCCAGTGTTCAGGCGGCCGCCACGCAGTGAGCTGCTTCATCGATAGAGAATCTTAGCCGCGGATGACGCAGATTAAAAACGCGGATTGCTTTACAGTGTTATACTAGGTACGCCTATGCATACCAGTATCGAAGATTATTTTCTCCATCCACCCTCTGGTTCAGCGGCCGCGCGCGCTGCTCAGTTTGGGATAGATCTCACACTCACACTAGGGAACCTGAGACTCACTCCAGAGGAAAGAATCCGCAAACTGGATAGTTTTATTGAAGGTGTCGTCCAACTTAAAAACTCAACCCGCGTGAAGAGCATTGCCAATGTCACTGCCGACCAGGATCATTGAGGCGCCTCTCAGGCTATTAGGTGAATACAAGGTGGATTGCGTGATCGTGGGCGGCGTAGCTGCAGCGAAGCCCGAGTAATGGCCGACGATTCAAAGCACGAAGCTGAGAACTGAACCAAACTCACGCTGTTTCAGTTGGCCTCAGCTTGTTTGACCAGAGCCAGTGAAGGCCATACCAGAAGAAGAAACTGAAGACGTAGCCAATTAGGACCTTAGGGGTGTTGAAGGTTGGGTCCGTCAACCCGACTATCAGGGTGAGGGCGATCGCCGGGACAAAACTCACGATCAGGAATGTCCAGAGGGCGACGCGCAGTGGTCTAAATCTGGTGAACTTTACCAGCAGAAACACAATCAAATTTCCCAATATGCCGGTGAACGCGAGCGCGTCGAGCAAGTGGCCGAAGAGGAGAATCGACGAGACCTGGTGAGATCTGCCGTAGCTCAGTAGCAGCAAGGCCGCAAGGATTATCAAGACACATCCGCCAATCGCGAAGAGGTCCGTGCGCAGGTTACGCATAAAGTTTTTCTCCTTCTTTATCTTTTCCAGATGTTCGAGAGGCGCCGTACGAACGAGATCGATCAGCGTGCGAAGCCAGATTCGCGTACGCGCCGGCGCGGTGCGCGCGTCTCGCTGGCAATCCAGGAGCAGAAGGACCATCTGCGATCCATATTCCCGCCGAAACTCTCGCGGATATGCGCGCAGCAGGATCGTATAGATCGAGAGAAACCACCCGGCATCCTTGCTTAGACTTTTACTCATCTGGTCCGTGGTAACAGCTTCTTTGCGCGCGCAGATCTCACCATCTGCTCCAGACGTTGCGCTTCGGCAGTCGCAACGCGAAAGCCAAAATCAGTCAGGCGATAATACCGGCGGCGCTCGTCGTCGAGCTCCGGATCGGGGCGCTCCTCGAGCTCTTCGATTAGACCGTCGGCCATCATGCGCTTGATCGATCCGTAGAGCGTGCCGGGACCCAGCTTTACATTCCCCTCCGTACGCTCATCGACTTCACGCATGATGTGATAGCCGTGACGTTCTTTGTCAGCCAGCGCCAGCAAGATGTGGAACATGGCCGGAGTTAGGGGCAGAAACTCCTCT
>Ga0207710_10001731_pt1 | contig 10549 bp, 10 predicted proteins | sample KBSS24metaG_FD_184400 | JGI IMG/M metagenome (GOLD analysis project Ga0207710, IMG submission 184400) | Switchgrass rhizosphere microbial communities from Kellogg Biological Station, Michigan, USA - KBS S2-4 metaG (SPAdes) (version 2) | ecosystem: Host-associated > Plants > Roots > Rhizosphere...
CGCTCGGCATCAACTACCGGACGCCGGCGGAGGTCATGGCCGAGGCGGAGCCGGTGATCCGCGCGGCGCTACCCGATGCCAATGTGCCGACCTCAATCCGCAATGGCGGGGTGCCCGTCCACCACGGCTCGAGGTCGGAGCTGCGTGCGCTACTGGACGCCTGGTTGGCCGAGCATGACGAAGGAATCGCTTGTGTCATAGGAGATTCCTCGTTCCCGGCGATCCCCCGCGTCCGTTCGCTCACGCCGGAACTGGCCAAGGGCCTCGAGTTCGACCTCGTCGTCCTGATCGAGCCGGACGACTTCGGCGGCGGCATCGAGGGCGCGGTCGACCGCTACGTCGCGATGACCCGGGCCACCCAGCGGTTGGTGATCCTGACCGGTACCTGATGCGCTGCGGCAGTGGTGCTCAGTCGAGGCAGAACTCGTTGCCCTCGGGGTCCTGCATGACGATGCAGAGGGCATCGACGCCGTCCGGCTCCAACCGCCGCACCTGCCTCGCCCCGAGCGCGACCAGGCGGGTGCACTCCGCCGACAGCGCCTCGTCCCGCCGGTCCGGCGGCAGCCCGGCGGCCGCCCGCAGGTCCAGGTGCACGCGGTTCTTCGCCGTCTTCGGTTCGGGCACCTTCTGGAAGAACAGCCGCGGCCCGGCACCGTCGGGATCGACCAGCGCGGCACGGTCGTTGCGGTTCTCGGGCGGGACGCCCCACGCGTCGAGCGCGGCGTCCCACGAGTCGAATCCCGCCGGGGGCGGCGCCTTCACGTAGTGCAGCGCCTCGGCCCAGAAGGCCGCGTGCGCACCCGGGTCGGCACTGTCGAACGTCACCTGGAACTCGGTAGCCATGCCTCCACCCTGCCTCCGACCACCGACAACGCCGAGCCGGACACGCATTCCGTGAGTGCCGCGGTCACGCCGCGGTGCCGACGGCGGCGGGCTCGGGCGTGACGCGACCGGCCTGGGGGAGAGCGACCGCGGCGACGAGTGCCCCGCCGGCCGCGAGGGCGGCGATGATCCAGAAGGCGTGGTGGAACTCGTCGACTCCGCCGGTCGCGACGATGGCGGTCGAGGCCGCGGCCACGCCGGCCGCGCCACCGATCTCGCGCGCCGTCTCGATCAGGCCCGACGCCAGCCCGGCCAGGGACGGGCGGACGCCCGTGAGCGCGGCGATCTGCAGGGACGGGAAGCAGAGCCCGCCCGCCACCCCCGCCAGGGCGAAGCCGGGCAGCAGGTCCGCGGCGTAGCCGGCGTCGTGTGGTGCGCCCGCCAGCAGGGCGAACGCGACGCCCATCAGCAACAGACCAGTCACCAGTAGGCGCTGGACCCCGAACCGTCCCGCCAGCTTCGCGCCGGTGAGCGCGGCGGCCACGAACGAGGTCAGCGTGGTCGCGAGCCACGCGACGCCGGTCCTGATCGCCGAGTAACCGAGCACCTGCTGCATGAACAGCGAGCCGAGGAAGATGAACGCGAAGAACGACGCGAACGCGAGCAGCGCCGTGAGGTTCGCCGCGACGAGGGCGCGGTTCCGCAGCGCGTCGAGCGGGACGAGCGGGGCGGACGAGGTGCGCTCGATGAGCGCGAACGCCGCGAACGCTGCGACGGCGAGCGCGAACGATCCGAGGGTCACGGCCCCGTCCCAGCCGTGTTCGGCGCCGTGGTCCAGCCCGTACAGCAGCAGCGTCGAACCGGCCGTCACGGTGACGGCGCCGGCGGCGTCGAACGACGTGCGCGGCCCGCCGCCGAAGTGCTCCGCAGGCAGGACGGCCAGGGCCACCGCCACCAGCAGGACCCCGACCGGGACGTTGATGAAGAAGACCCAGCGCCAGCCCGGGCCGTCCGTCAGCAGTCCGCTGGCGATCACGCCCACCGTGGCGGAGATGCCCGAAGTCGCGCCGAACAGGCCGAGCGCACGGTTGCGTTCGGCGCCCTCGGCGAACGTCACGGCGACGATGGAGAGGGCTGCTGCGGGGATCATCGCCGCGCCCAGTCCCTGCACGACGCGCGCCGTGATGAGCAGTTCGGCCGATCCGGAGACGCCCGCGGCGAGCGAGGCGGCGGTGAACACGGCGAGCCCGGCGACCAGCGTCCGCCGCCGGCCGAACAGGTCGCCGCAGCGGCCGCCGAGCAGCACGAACCCGCCGAGGGCGAGGCTGTAGGCGATGACGATCCACTGCACCGACCCCCCGCTCATCCCGAGGTCGGCGCGGACGGAGGGCAGTGCGACATTGACGATGGCGATATCGAGCACGACCATGAACTGGGCCGCGCAGGCCAGCGCGAGCACGATCGCCTTGTTGGGTGATGACATCGGGTCCCCTTGCAGAACGTGGGTCAGCGCGGTCGCCGGTGCGGGCCGCGTCCCAAGGACCGACACCGGCGCGCAGCGAATCTGATCGCTTCCGACGAATCCGCCGTCCGGCCGGTGTCTGCATCACCATGGAGATCTCTCGAGGAGCGACGCTGACCACCGACCTGATCACCCGGGCACGCGACGGTGACGCCGACGCGTTCCGCGCGCTGACCGAGCCGCACCGCCGCGAACTGCACGTGCACTGCTACCGGATGCTCGGGAACGTCCAGGACGCCGAGGAGGCGCTGCAGGAGACGCTGCTGGCCGCCTGGCGCGGCCTGCCCGGCTTCGACCTGCGCGCCACCCTGCGCACCTGGCTGTACCGGATCGCGACCAACACCTGCCTGAACACCATCCGGGCCGCCAAGCGACGCCCGGCCATGGCATGGGACCCCACAGCGTTCACACCGCCGGAGCCGAGCCGCCATGGTGAGACGGCGTGGCTCGAACCGTTCCCCGACCCGTTGCTCGAGGGCGCGTTCGACGTCCCGCTCGGGCCGGAGGCCATCTACGAGCAGACCGAGTCGATCTCACTGGCGCTCGTGGCCGCTCTGCAGGTGCTCCCACCGCGTCAGCTCGCCGTCCTGGTCCTGCGGGACGTGCTCGGGTTCCGCGCCGCCGAGGCCGCCGAGATGCTCGAGGTCAGCCTCGCCGGCGTCAACAGCGCGCTGGCCCGCGCCCGGCAGCGCCTCGCCGAAGAGCGGACGCGATGGCCGGCCGGCGAGCTCGCCGCCGTACCCGCGGACGAGGACCGGATCGTCGCGCGGTTCGTCCACGCTTACGAGGCCGGCGACATCGAGGCACTCGTGGCGCTGTTCACCGACGACGCGTTCCTGGCGATGCCGCCCGTCCCGTACGAGTACCACGGCCGGGCGAAGGTCGTGGAGTTCTTCCACCGCTTCGCCGACGCCGGCCGCCTGCTCGGCGGGAGCCTGGTCGTGACGCGCGCGAACGGGCGTCCGGCCCTCGGCGCCTACGTGATCGGCCCGGACGGCACCCGCACCGCGCGCGGGCTGTACGCGCTCACCACCTCCGTCGACGGGATCTGCTCGCTGACCCGGTTCGACCCCGAGGTGATGCGCTGGTTCGGCCTCCCGCCGACCCTGCCTGCCCGCCCCTGATCAGTTCCGCCCGCTCGCGGTGTCTGCCTAGTTGTCACTGCCAACAACGCAACCCAGGAGGGACGACATGGGCAGGCTGGTCATCTCCACGAACATGACGCTGGACGGGGTCGTGCTCGATCCCGACGGCAAGCAGGGCTTCGACGGCGGCGGCTGGTTCCCCCGCTACGGCGGTGCGGATCTTGCCGCCTGGGCCGAGATGGGGCTCGCTGAGGCGCGCGAGGCCGAGGCGCTGCTGCTCGGCCGGCGCACCGACGAGTGGTTCGCCGCGCGCTGGCCAGGCAGGGAGGGCGAATGGGCCGACCTGCTCAACGCGATGCCGAAGTACGTCGTCTCGGCGTCTCTTGCCACGGCGCAGTGGTCCAACGCGACCGTCCTGGGTGCCGACTGGCGCGACCACGTCGGGCACATCAAGCAAGCCGCCTACGGCGACGTGCTGGTCTACGCCAGCTACGAACTCGGCCGGGCCCTGCTCGAGGACGGCCTGGTCGACGAGATCCGGCTGACCGTGTTCCCGGTCGTGCTCGGTGCTGGGGACCGGCTCTTCGGCGCGACCCCATCGTCCGTCCCGCTCCGGCTCATCAGCAGCCGCGCGCTGGGAAGCGGATTGGCGTTCCTGCACTACGAGGTGCAGCGATGACCGACGACCTGACGGTGGTCGCCACCGTGCCGGTCGGTGCGGCGGAGGTCATCGCTGCCGTGCTCGACCCACGCTCATGGTGGTCGGCAGGGATCGAGGGACCGACCGGTGCGGTCGGGGACGAGTTCGTCTATCGCTACGCCGGCCTGCACTTCAGCCGCATCCGCGTCACCCGCATCGACCTCGAGTCCCGGGTCGAGTGGCTCGCGGTGCAGAACCAGATCACGCTCGTCAGCGAGCAGTCCGAGTGGGACGGCACGACGATGAGCTTCACGGCCCGTCCCGTCGACACCGGCACCGAGTTGACGTTCGTCCACCACGGCCTGTCACCGGCAGTCGAGTGTTTCGACATCTGCAGCCAGGGCTGGACCCACTTCATCGGGACGAGCCTGCGCGCGCTCCTGGTGACCGGCAACGGCGAGCCCGCCCCCGCCGCGACCGCCTACTTCCCGTAGCGACGCTGCCGACGAACGGACGTCGCGGCTAGTGTCCGTGTCGTGGTCTCTCTCGAGAAGCGCACCGAGGACGCCCACACGGCACTGATCAGCCCCTCGTCCCGCCCGTCCGGAGGTAGCCCGACGGCGGCCCGCAGATCCAGGTGAACCCGCTTCTTCGCCGTCTTCGGTTCCGGCACCTTCTGGAAGAACAGCCGCGGCCCGGTACCGTCGGGATCGACCAGCGCGGCACGGTCGTTGCGGTTCTCGGGCGGGACGCCCCAGGCGTCGAGCGCGGCGTCCCACGAGTCGAATCCCGCCAGGGGCGGCCGACCACCGACAATGGCACCGCGGGATGGGTCCGCATGCGTGGTGCGCTGCTGGGGCTATGACCTGAGCAGCGCACCACCGTTCGGCGAGGACGCAAGGCATCACCCGCCGCTGATCTGCCCGATGATGTCCTTCAGTTCGGCCAGGGTGCGGATCCGGTACTGCGCCAGGGAGAAGTCGTGCGACGTCGTGAAGTCGTTGTGGACGACGGCGCAGTCGATACCGGCCGCAACGGCGGACTGCAGCCCTCTCGCCGAATCCTCGACGACCAGGGCCTGCTCCCTGGGCGCTCCGAACCGCCTAAGGGCGGTGAGGTAGGGCTCCGGGTCGGGCTTGGCCTTGGTGTAGTCGTCGCGGACGAGCACGAACTCCATGTACTGCCTGATGTGGCGGTCCGCGTGGATGAGTTCGAAGTCCTCGCGCTTGGAGGTGGTCACGATCGCCATGCGCACGAGCTGCGACAGTTCGGCGAGGACCTCGAGGACGCCCGGGATCTCGATCGGCTCGGTCCGCAGATACTCCTGGTAGTACGCGTTCCGGACCCCACGGAGCCTGTCTATCGTCTCGTCGTCAACGCCGACGGCCTTGGCCTGTGCCCAGGTTCCTGCGCCCAGGCTCATGTCGACGAGGTACTGGTCGCGGTCCAACCGCACGCCGATCTCGGCCAGCGCCCGTCGACCGGCCTCGTAGTACCAGGGCTCGGTGTCGACCAGCACGCCGTCGTGATCGAACAGCACGAACTTCTTGATCTGAACAGCGCTACCGTCACGGCGCCCCGTCGCCTCCCGGGCACCCATTGCTTACACGCGCCCTTTGATGATTGCGGCGATGAGTTCCTTGCTGCACCCGATGGCAGCAGCGAGAGCGTTGTAAGACCACCTGCCAGGGTCTTGCCCCCTGGCCTGGCGGATCAACGCATCCCGCTGCTGCCTGTGGCGTTCGGCCAAGGCAAGAGCCTCGGCCGCGCGCAGATGATGCTCGCGGGCCTGACGGATTCTCGGGTCAGATGGCACGGGCCGAGAAGTCAGTCAGCAGGTTCGGCACCGCGGCATCGAACCCCGCGATGTCGAGCTGTCCCGGATCGGACGGATCGGCGATCGTGAAGTCGGTGGCCGTCAGACCGACCACCGCCAACCGCGCGTCGATACCGGACCAGTCCCGGTACTCCCGCAGCGCCTGGTGCGGGTGCACCTTGCCAGCCCACGTCTCGTTGTCGGTGTAGACCACGAACGTGTCGACCTTGACCTTGTTGGCCTTGGCCCACAGCATCGGCAACGCGCAGTCCGTACCGCCGAACGGCAGGTCGGACACGGACCGGATCGCGTCGTCAAGCCGCTGACGCGGGCTGAGCTTCAGCGTGGTCAGCGGCTCCGTGGTCCGGCGGCCTCGTGCGAACGCCGACGGTGCCCAGTGCCCGTTTCCGCCTGTGAAGCCGACGATCGTCGTCTTCGGCTCCGTGGCGGCAGTGACGAGCGCCAACGCTGCCGACGCTTCGCGTGCCGTGATCGGCATGCCCGAGGCCGGGAACGCCATCGACCCGGACACGTCCAGCGCGAGCAGAGTCCGCTTGCCGGCAGGCTGCACCGCACCGAACGCCGAGTAGAACGCCGCATCGAGAGCATCGACCACCTGCGCGACCGGCTCCCACTCGGACTGCCCACGCGCCGAGGCGCCGGACGCGTATGTGCGGGCCGCGACCAGCACGTTTACCGGATGCACCCGAGCCTTGCGCAGCCTCTCGACGTCGATGAGCTGACCGGTCACGGTGTTGAGCGTGTCCGACATCGGCGCGAGCAGACCGAGACGGGTCAGCCGCGGAAGTTGGCGCATGAGCGCCGTCTGCGGCACGCCGTTGTCGATCAGCTTCGCCCACACCTCAGGCTCGCCCAGCGCTGCGTCCGGAAGCATCTCCCACGACAGGGCCGGGTACTCGGAAAGGACCGCGATCCACTCGGCCACCGACGTCGCCGCCTGTGCCCGCTCGAAGCCCTCCACGATGGACGGACCGTTCTGCGAGCGGCCGCAGATCCAGTCGAACAACTGCTTGCGGTCGGCCTGGTCGGTAGCCGGGTGCGCCAGGCGGAGCAGGTCACGGTGCGACCAGCCCTCACGCTGCCGGTACTTCACCGCCTGGTAGGCCGCCGAGTCGACCGGCTTGGACAGGTACCAGTTCGCCACCGCACGCCGCAGACCGCGGCCCCAACCGCGGAACTGCTCGACGTAACCGGCGAACAGGAACAGGTGCGTGCCGATCCGCGCCACCTGCGGCAGCGCAGCGAGAGCAGCCTTCCGTCCCTCGGCATCGCCGAGGGAAGCGGCAGCAGCCAGCGCGAACAGCGCAGCGTTGTTCCGCGGAGCCCTGCCGGCCACGGAGATCGACACGATCTCGTCGACCAGCTCGGTAGAACGCTCGCGAGCCCACTCCAGCACGACCGCGGCGTTGCCCTTGGCCACCGCACGCTCGGAGGCGTAGTAGGTGCCGCCATCGACACCGAGGACGAGGAAGCGCCGCAGCCGCTCGACGGGGGCAACGGTGAAGGTATGCCCACCCGCGTTGTTGGGCACCTGGCGCGGATCGGCAGGACGGTACTGCGGCGTGCGCCGCAGGTTGATCCGGCTCAGTGCGTCGGGCATGGCTTCCTCGATTCCGTCGTCGGGCCGCGCGGGCGTGTGAACGACAACCGGGGTTGGCCTTTAGCAGAGGTAACCGACCGTCTCCGGCCCGCGCGGACCGACGAATTTGGGGCGACGGACATGGTGCCGAGTCCGGACATTCCATTGCTCTGCCAACTGAGCTATACCGACCGAAGCCGGCAGCAGGACTCGAACCTGCGACTTATGGATCATGAGGTAACCGAAGCTCTCCGGCCCGTCGCTATTGCTATTCAACTCGGCAAGCAGGCATGTGTGTTGCGACCGGGCGCGAGAATCGAACCCGCACGCACCAGGTAACCGACCGCGTTCGGCCCGCTTGCGTGTCAAGAGTGTAAGGCGTTACACCCTTAGGTCGGCAACCGATTATTAGTGATTGGCCGTGACCGCGACGCCCGGATTCGTCGTCAGTTGGCCATGTCGGTGAAGCGGGACAGGTGGCCCTGGAAGCTGACGGCCACCGTGCCCGTCCGGCCGTTGCGGTTCTTGGCCACGATGATGTCCGCCTCGCCGGCGCGCGCCGACTCCTTGTCGTACATGTCGTCGCGATGGACCATGAACACCATGTCCGCGTCCTGTTCTATGGAACCCGATTCACGTAGATCTGACAGCATCGGCTTCTTGTCGGTGCGCTGCTCGGGGCCACGGTTCAGCTGGCTCAGCACCACGACGGGCACGTTCAGTTCCTTGGCCAGCAGCTTCACCGCGCGAGAGAACTCGCTGACCTCCTGCTGGCGTGACTCGACGCGCTTGCCGCTCGTCATCAGCTGCAGGTAGTCGATCACGATCATCTGCAGATCGTGCCGCTGAGAGAGCCGCCGCGCCTTCGACCGGATCTCCATCATCGTCAGGTTCGGGCTGTCGTCGATGAACAGCGGCGCCTCGGCCAGTTCGCTCGTCCGCCGCGCCAGCCGAACCCAGTCCTGGTCGTTCATGTGGCCGGAGCGCATGTGGTTCAGCGGCACGCCCGACTCGGCCGAGAAGAGCCGCATCATGATCTCGGTGCGCCCCATCTCCAGCGAGAAGATGACCGTCGGCTTGCCGGTCTTGATGGACGCGGCGCGCGCGAAGTCCAACCCCAGGGTCGATTTGCCGCTACCGGGGCGGCCGGCGATGACGACCATCTGGCCGCCCTGCAGGCCGTTGGTGATCTCGTCCAGTTCGGTGAAGCCCGTCGGGATGCCTGTGCCCACGCCGTTGCCCGCGATCCGCTCGATCTCGTCCAGGGTGTCCTGCAGGATCGACTCGATCTGGACGAAGTCCTCCTGCGCGCGCCGCTCGGTGATCGCGTAGACCTCGGCCTGCGCACGGTCGACCACCTGGTCGACGTCACCGACCGGCTCGCCGGAGCCGGACGCGGTGTCGTAGCCCATCTGCTCGATGCGGCGGCCCGCCTCGACCAGGCGCCTCAGGATGCCGCGCTCGCGCACGATCTCGGCGTAGTAGGCGGCGTTCGCCGCGGTCGGGACGAGCGCGATGAGCGTGTGCAGGTAGGGGGCGCCACCGACGCGGTTCAGCTGCCCGGTGCGGGTGAGCTCGGCCGAGACGGTCACCGCGTCGGCGGGCTCGCCGCGGGCGTAGAGGTCCAGGATCGCCTCGAACACCAGCGCGTGCGCCGGACGGTAGAAGTCCGACCCGCTGCCCAGCACCTCGATGGCGTCGGCGATGGCGTCCTTGGACAGCATCATCGCGCCCAGCACGGACTGCTCGGCCTCGACTGCCTGCGGCGGCATCCGGTCGAATTCCGAGCGCGCAGGCTCCGTCAGCGTCATGCGGACCCGTTCCTCCCAGCACTGCAATCGATCACACGTTCAGGCATAGCCCACGGGTCCGACAATCGGCGGCGACCGGGATCCGACCGTCCGCTCGAACGTATGAGCGGGTCGACGCTGACCCGTTCCTGCCGCGAGATGACCGTAGGGCCTGGGCCGGACGTGCTCAAACCGAGCTGGGGACGGCCCCGTGGGTATCCCTGTGGGTAACCGCGGCCGTCCTGTCAACAAGTTGTGGATGCGGCTGTGGACGGCGTCGTCCCGCCGCGCGGTGTCCCCTGATTCTGTGCGGCCGGCGGTCCACACACCCTGTGGACACGAAAAACCTGCTCGGAAACTTTCCGACCGCCCGGGTGTGTCGCCCGGCGGTGCCCCGGAAACGACGAAAGGGCCGGGGCGATGCCCCGGCCCTTCCGTTCGTGATGTGCGGCTACAGGGCATCGACCGTCAGGGGGACGGATGCGACGACGTCGGGGTGCAGCTCCACCGTGACGGTGTGCTGGCCCAGCGTCTTGATGTGACCCGGAAGCTGGATGCGCTTCTTGTCCAGCAGCGGACCGCCGGCGGACTTGACCGCGGCCGCGACGTCGGCCGTGGTGACCGAGCCGAACAGCTTGCCGTCCTTGCCGGCACGCGCGGAGAGCTTGACCGCGAGGGCCTCGAGCGAGGACTTGATCTCCTGGGCGTGGCCCAGGTCGCGGATCTCGCGGGTGTCGCGGGCGCGCTTGATCTGGACGATCTGCTTCTCGGCGCCCTTGGTCCACACGATGGCGGCACCGCGGGGGACCAGGAAGTTGCGGCCGTATCCGTCGGCGACCTCGACGATGTCGCCGGCCAGACCGAGACCGGCGACCTCACGGGTGAGGATGAGCTTCATTGACAGAACTCCTTAGCGGCCGGTGGAGGTGTACGGCAGCAGGGCCATCTCGCGGGCGTTCTTGATCGCCTTGGCGAGCTGACGCTGCTGCTGTGTGGTGACACCGGTGACGCGGCGGGCACGGATCTTGCCGCGGTCGGACACGAACTTGCGCAGCAGGTTGGTGTCCTTGTAGTCGATGTACTCGATCTTGGCCGCGAGCAGCGGGTTGGTCTTCTTCTTCCCCGGCTTGCGGATCGGAGGCTTGGGCATGGTTGTGTTCCTGTTCTGAAAGAGATCTAGAAGTTAGAAGGGGGGCTCGTCGGAGTACCCGCCGCCACCGGCAGGTGCGGCAGAACCCCACGGGTCGTCGGCCGGCAAGCCACCGCCGGTGCCG
>Ga0207710_10001732_pt1 | contig 10548 bp, 8 predicted proteins | sample KBSS24metaG_FD_184400 | JGI IMG/M metagenome (GOLD analysis project Ga0207710, IMG submission 184400) | Switchgrass rhizosphere microbial communities from Kellogg Biological Station, Michigan, USA - KBS S2-4 metaG (SPAdes) (version 2) | ecosystem: Host-associated > Plants > Roots > Rhizosphere >...
TTCGTAACCGATGTAACGATCGGGGTTGGCGGGATCAGTGAAGACATACGGCGCGCCGCCACTCGGATCCGCGCCCCAACGCAAAACTCTTTCCTGCGCCTCAGCAGCGCTGCATAACCACAAAACGACGCATAAGATTCCGATGAATGCTTTTGTGTGTTTTGTGCTTTTTCGTGGCAACTTTTTTGGTGGCCGATTTTAGCTGCTGAGTGCTTTCAGATCCAGTTCCGGCGATGGACGCGTGTCAGCTTTGAGCACGGTCTCCATCTGTTTCAACGCGTAGCGATTCTCTTCTTCCGTATTCGAAACAACGCAATCCTCCGGGACGAAGACTTTGAAGTCGCGCATGTAGGCATCATTGGCGGTGAAGAGTACGCAGTTGTTGCCGGCGATGCCGGTGAGGATCAGGTTCTTTGCGTTCAAATGCGTGAGCAGTAGATCGAGCGTCGTCGAGAAGAAGCCCGAGTGTTTCGGTTTCAGCACGAAGTAATCATCGTCTTCGGGTGAGAGCAGTTTGACGAAGTCTTTACCTTTCGCATCCTCTGCGGTGCAACGCGCGACGATCTTCTTGAAGTCTGACTGCCACTTGCCGAAGTTGTCGTTCACGTAGACGCAGGGAATGCCGGCGGCCTTCGCTCGTTTCTTCAGCTCCGCGATGTTCTTGCCGACCGGCTTTGCCAGTTCAAGCAATTGATCACCCTCAGGAAAATCGAAACTGTTGATAACGTCGATCAGTAGCAAAGCAGCTTCTGACTTGTCCGGAGCCGAGCCATGAAGATCGTGACTTGCGCGCGCCATTGGCAAAGATGTTAATCTGTGCACAAGTTCTACGGCAACCAATCAAACAAAGAGGCCCTACATGTGCACTGATCGCAGAGACTTTCTCCGCCTGTCCGCCGGTATCGCCGGAGCAACGCTTTTCGGAAACTCGCTTGCTTACGCGCAACAGGGCTCGCAGCCCGAAGCCATTCGACGACTGCGTCGCATGACTGACAACGTCGTTCCGATCACGATGGAGGAACGTAAAGGTCGTATCGAGAAAGCGCAGCGACTGATGCGCCAGCAACACATCGACGCGATCTACATCGAGCCTGGCAGCAGCATGTTCTATTACACAGGCATGCGCTGGGGCACGAGCGAGAGAATGTTGGCGATGATCCTTCCGGCGCAGGGCGAGATCGCGTGGGTGTGCCCGAAGTTTGAAGAAGAGCGCGCCCGCGAGCTTATCCAGATCGGCACAGACATTCGCACGTGGGAAGAAGACGAGAGCCCGTACCAGCGCGTGGCGCAAATACTGAAAGATCGTGGCGTGCGTACGGGCACTGTCGGCATTGAAGAGCGTGTGCGGTTTTTTCTTTACGACGGGATCCGGCTGGCCGCGCCGGCGTTGAAGTTTGTCAGCGCCACGCCGATCACTGCCGGTTGCCGGATGTTCAAATCGCCCGCGGAACTCGCGCTGATGCAAATCGCGAACGACATCACGATCGTTGCTTACAAAGCGACGCGTGATTCGATGACTGAAGGCATGACGCAGGGCGAGTTTGCAGGCAATTGCGCCGCGGCTTTTCGCGCGCTCGGAACCTCAGGCGGCATTTTTGTCAGTTTCGGAAAGTACACTGCGTTTCCACATGGCAGCAGTACGCCGCAGCGTCTGAAGGAAGGCGATGTGGTGCTGATGGATGGTGGTTGCAGTATCGAGGGATACCAGTCAGACATCACTCGCACGTTCGTGTTTGGGAAGCCGACCGATCGACAGCGCCAGATCTGGGACCTCGAGCGCAAGTCGCAGGACGCCGGGTTTGCCGCAGCAAAGGTTGGCGCACCGTGTGAAGCTGTCGATGCCGCAGCCAGGAAGGTGATCACTGATGCCGGCTTTGGTCCTGACTACAAAGTGCCGGGACTACCGCATCGCACCGGCCACGGCATCGGCCTCGATGGTCACGAGTGGACCAACTTCGTGCGCGGCAATAAGACGCCGATCCAGCCAGGCATGTGTTTTAGTGATGAGCCGACGATAGTGATCTATGGCGAGTTCGGCATTCGCCTCGAAGACTGTCTCTACATCACTCCCGATGGGCCAAAGTTTTTTACGAAACAGAGCGCCTCAATCGACGAGCCGTTTTAGACCACAAAAGGCACAAGAAGAATTTAGCCACAAAAAGGCACAAAAAGCGCAAAAAAGAAATTTTGTTTCTGCGACGAAGTAGTGTGTTACAAAGCAGAAATGAATTTAGTTCTGCGGTAAGCTGAGCTTTCTTTTATGTGTTTTTGTGCTTTTTTGTGGCTATAAATGGGTAAGTGGATTTTAGCGGCGACGATTCTTGCCTCGAGCATGGCTTTTATCGATGGCACGGTCGTCAATGTGGCCCTTCCGTTCCTCCAGACAAATCTCCATGCAACCGCGATCGGGATTCAGTGGGTCGTTGAAGCGTATTCACTGTTTCTTTCCGCACTGTTACTCGTCGGCGGGTCGCTTGGTGATCGTTACGGGCGGCGTCGGATATTCAATCTCGGCGTCGTGATCTTTGCCGTCGCGTCTGCGCTCTGCGGCATGGCGGCAAACATCGAGCAATTGATCGCGGCGCGCGCTGTGCAGGGAATCGGCGGCGCGCTGCTCGTGCCGGGAAGTCTGGCGCTGATCAGTTCGTCATTCAATGAAAAAGAGCGCGGCAAAGCGATCGGAACGTGGTCCGGCTTCTCCGCGATGACCACGGCCATCGGTCCGGTGCTCGGCGGCTGGCTGGTCGAACACTGGTCGTGGCGCGCGGCGTTTTTTCTGAACCTCCCGTTTGCGGTCGCCGTGCTTGCGATCTCACTCTGGAAAGTGCCGGAGAGTCGTGAAAAAGAGCAGCACGGCCCGCTCGACTGGCCCGGCGCCGCGCTCGCGACGATCGGACTCGGCGGCGTCATCTACGGGCTGATCGAATCGCCGCGACTCGGCTTTTCGAATCCACTCGTTTTGCTGACACTTATCGGCGGTACTGTATCGTTAGTCTTGTTCGTCTATAACGAAGCGCGCGCGAAAAACCCGATGGTGCCGTTACACCTGTTTCGCAACCGCAACTTCTCGGGCGCAAACATCCTGACATTGCTCCTCTACGCGGCGCTAAGCGCAACGTTTTTCTTCTTCACACTCAACCTGATCCAGATTCAGGGCTACTCGGCGACGGCCGCGGGCGCCGCACTGCTGCCATTCGTCGTACTCATGTTTTCGCTGTCGCGCTGGTCCGGAGGCTTGATTGACCGCTTTGGCGCGCGCGTGCCGCTCACGATCGGTCCTCTAATCGCGGCGGCGGGCTTCGCGCTCTTCGCTGTTCCCGGTCTGAATGGAAACTACTGGACCAGTTTCTTTCCGGCCGTCGTGGTCCTCGGGCTCGGTATGGCGATCAGCGTGGCGCCTTTGACGACCACGGTGATGAGCTCTGTTGGTGAGGAACAGGCCGGCGCGGGGTCAGGAATTAATAATGCTGTGTCGCGGACGGCGGGTCTGCTTGCGATTGCGGTTTTTGGCGTGATGATGTTGTACAGCTTCAGTCAAACGCTCGCGAGCCGGATAAGTGAGATCCCGATGGATGAGCAACTGAAGCATTCGGTTTATGAGCAGCGCGTGAAGCTGGCGGCTTTGGAGGTTCCGCCAAACACCGACTCCGCAACGCTGGAGAAGATCAAAGTGGCAATTGCGGAGTCTTTTGTGTCTGGCTTTCGTATGATTATGTTTGCATCGTCGGCGTTGGCTGTGGCCAGTGGCGCAAGTTCCTGGTTCTTCATCCGAAAGTCACGCATGGCTGGATCCAAGCAGCAGCGAGACTAGCCAGACCAGCACGAACGCCCCCACCGCGACCGCCGCACTCAGCAAATAGATCAATGACGTTTCAATAAATTCGGAAGTCTTTTTTTGGTTGATCATGGGGAGATTCCTCTAAACTTGGAGCACATTGCCCGCGCTCAGTGGTTGCATTACAATCACAGCGCCTCAAAGAACTTGCTACGACCTTCGAGCGCCTAATTTAGGCCTGCGGCGCGTGACAAGTCCTCAGATGGCACTCAATAATTCCTCAAAGATGTTTCTCAAAGGCCGGTTTTTGTGAGTCAGCAGGAAAGTCAAAGCTATGAATTCGGTCGTTTCCGCCTGAAAACGGCGGAGCGCGTCCTGCTGCGCGAAGGTGAACTGGTTCCGCTCACTCCGAAGGTTTTCGACATCCTCGTGACGCTCGTCGAGCACGGCGGACAGGTCGTCGCCAAAGACGATCTGATGAAACGCGTGTGGCCCAATACCTTTGTCGAGGAAGGGAATCTGACTCAGAACATCTCGTTGCTGCGTAAAGCGCTCGGCGAAAGTCCCGGCGGCGTGCAGTTTATCGAGACTGTGCCGCGACGCGGTTATCGCTTCGTGGCAGACGCGAGCCAGTCGTGGAGCGAAAAGCCTGCGCCGCAACACGAACCGCCGCCGCCAGTCGTTTCAATTCCAGACACGAACGGTCAATCTGCCGCGAAAAAAAGAACCCCGCTGTATGCCGTGGCCGCGGGCGTCGTCGTCCTTGCCCTTATCGGAGTGGTTTATTTCACCGGTCGCGGTAAAGCCGGCGAGCCCACGCCGATTCAGTCGATCGCTGTATTGCCGTTTATTCACGAGTCCTCTGATCCGGACGCCGAATACATCAATGACAAGATTGCAGAGAGTCTGATTAATAGTCTTTCGAAGCTGCCGCAGTTGCGCGTCGTGCCGCGCAGTGTAGTGGCAGGTTACAAGGGCAGGGAGATTGACCCGCGGAAAGTGGGCCAGGAGCTGAACGTGCGCGCCGTAGTTACCGGCCGCATGCGCCGGAACGGCGACATCATCAGTATCCAGGCCGACCTGATCGATCTCGACAACGTCGCACAGCTCTGGGGGCAGCATTACGATCACAAACTTGCAGACGTGCTGCTCGTGCAGGACGATATTGCGCGCGACATCTTCGAGAACCTGCGCCTGAAGTTGAACGTCGAGGAAAAGAAACAGCTCGAGGCTTACGGGCTTTATCTCAAAGGCCGCAACGCCTGGAACAAACGCACCGGCGACGATTTGCAACAGGCCATCGAGTTTTTCAACCAGGCGATCGCGATCGATCCGAATTACGGCGATGCGTATGCGGGCCTCGCTGACTGTTACAACATGCTCGTTGTTTACGGCCGTCTGCAACCAAAAGAGGGATTTCCGAAAGCGAAAGAAGCCGCGACTCGCGCCCTCGAAATCGATGACGGTTCAGCGGAAGCGCACACGTCGATGGCGTTCATCAAGTTTCGCTGGGATTGGAATCGTGCGGCGACTGAGCGTGAGTTTCAGGAAGCTATCAAACTCAAACCTGCGTATGCGCCGGCGCACCAGTGGTACAGCTCGTATCTCGTAGCAGTCGAGCGTTTTGACGAAGCGATTGCCGAAGCCAAACGGACCGAAGAGTTGGAGCCGTTGTCGTTTGTGGCGAGCTCGCACCTGGGCTGGATCTATTACTTATCAGGACAGAACGATAAGGCAATCGAGCAGTGCAAAAAGATTCTCGAGCTTGATCCGAGCTCGTTCCCGGCGCGTCGTTATCTCGGTCTTGCGTATGAAGCAAAAGGGATGTACCCGGAGGCGATCGCGGAGTTTCAAACGGGTGTGAAGCTTTCGGGAAGCCCGCTGATGCTCGCGTTGCTCGGGCACGCTTATGCTGTATCAGGCAAGACTGCTGACGCGAAGCAAGTGCTCAACGATCTACAGCAGTTGCAGGACCAGCGTTACGTGTCGCCGTACACCGTCGCCGCGATACACGCAGGGCTCGGCGACCAGGAGCAGGCATTCAAATGGCTCGAGACCGCGGTCCAGGAGCGCGACATCTGGTTGATGAACTTGAAAGTCGATCCAGTGTTCGCCAAGCTTCGCTCCAACCGCCAATTCACTGACATCCTCGCGCGCATCCGTCTCCGTCCATAGCCACAAAAATCCTTAGCCACGAAAAGGCACAACAAATCACAATAAAATTCTCATGTGACTTTTGTGCTCTTTATGGCTAAAATATGCCACGCTTTTTCTGCAGTACTCCCCCAATCCGACTGCGTAGAGCCGAAACATCCATTCAATATTGCCCAGTTAACCTCACGAGGCGGAAGCATCTGCAAAAACGGAGGAGAGCATGGCGGAACGAGTTAAACGTGTAATCGAATTGATGGAAGGTGATCCGAGCCGTAGTTTCACACTCGGAAAGATGGCCGAATCAGTAAATCTATCAGCGCCGTATTTCTGTTACCTGTTCAAAACGATCACCGGAGTTCCACCCGCCAAATATCTGAAATCACTGAGGATGCAACAAGCAGCAGTGCTACTCACCACCACCTTCCTCAGCATCAAAGAGATCGTTAGACGTATTGGTCTCACTGATGAGAGCCACTTTGTTCGTGATTTCAAACGTCTTTATGGCATGACGCCAAGCGAATATCGCAACAGCGCACTGCTCTCTTCGGATGCAGCTAACGTCGAGCGACCAAATCCGCCAACAGATCGAAAAATCGGCCAATGAATATTTCTTGATTCTCTCGTGTTCCTCATCTAGTGTGTCGCGCGTACAACGCAAGCGTAGTCGCCCTTCGCTCCTGACTCTCTGTAACGGAGTCACAACCGCAAAGTAAACACTAAGAGGATTCTTCTGTAGCAATCACTCTACGTCTAACATAACCAACTACGGCCCCATAGTAGTTGTCATAGCTGCTTCGCACGGTGCTCAGATGAGAGAGTTTATTACTGAGGCCTGGCACAGATCTGCCTGGAGTGTGCCTCGCACTAATCGCATATTATTTTCAGTGCTCGCACTGATCGTTTTCTTCTGTCCCGACACACACGCGCGCTCATTGCTGTCCGGACAGGTCGCGGGAACGGTGGTGGATCAGACCGGCGCGAGTGTTGGTGGCGCGTGGGTCGTACTCTTCGGCGCCGCCGGCTTGGAAGCACAACGATCGCTCACCGATCCGCGTGGTCACTTCACGCTCGACAGAGTGCTCGCCGCCGACTACGTCGTCGCCGTACAAAAGAACGGCTTTCGCGAGCTCCGGCGTGTGCTTCACGTCGTTCCCGGCGAGACGGTGCAGCTTCAGTTTCAACTGAACGTCGCTTCGATCTTCGAGACCGTTACAGTCACGCCCGCGCGCGGTCAGCCGCAGGAAGTGTTTGACGTGCCGCAGGCGCACGTCGTCGTCACTGAAGACGAGATGGCGCGACGCTATGCAAACATCTTGCCGCAGGCGCTGCGCGACGTGCCCGGCGTACACATTCAACAGACGACTTCGGGCCAGGGCTCGCCGTTTGTGCGTGGACTAACCGGCCAGCAAGTCGTGCATTTGATCAACGGCATTCGCTTCAACAACTCAACCTTCCGCCCGGGTGCCAATCAATACACTGCCTTGATCGATCAGGACTTCGCCGATCAGGTTGAAGTTGTTCGTGGTCCAGGCTCGACGCAGTACGGCTCGGATTCTCTCGGTGGCACGATCAACGTGCTGACGCGCGCGCCGCACGGCTCGAACAGTTATGGTATTCAAGGCAACGTCAACACTTACTTTGCGAGCGCTGATCTTTCCGCCGGACTATCGACAACGATCAGCGGCGGCTCGAGCAACTGGGGCTTCGTTGCCGCGGCTACGGGCCGTCGCACACAGGATCTTCGAACCGGCAGTGGTCTCGATTCGCACTCCGTCGTCACGCGTCTGCTCGGCATCTCGTCGAAGTTTCTCGGCGACAGACTGCAAGACACAGCCTACGGTCAGTACAACGCGAATGCGAAGTTTCAGTACAAGGTCTCAGACGCCGACGCGGTTTCAATCGAGTATCTCAGGGGCACGCAGCTCGGCCTCCGACGTTACGATCAGCTCGACGGCGGCATCGGTAACCTGCTGAACAGTTTCGATCCGCAAGTGCTCGACTTCTTCAGCGCACGTTACGATCGAACCGGCGCTGGTCCATTCGATTCGATCTCGACAGTCTTCTCTTACAACGTGCAGCGTGACGATCGACGCTCGCAGAGTATCAACAACGCGCAGGGCCTGCGCTCGCGAATCAGTGACGAGTTCAATCTGACGCGCGCGTTTGGTTACCAGGCGCAGGCGAGCACACGCGTGAAGCGCGCTCACGCGCTGACGTTCGGCGCGGAGCTCTACGACGAACACATCACCTCGCGCAAGCAGGATTTCAGCTTCAGCAACGCGACGCTCGGGTTCACGAACGTCGCCGACGTGCGCGCGCGTTTTCCAAACGGCTCGACTTATCGAACGCTCGGCATCTTCGCGCAGGACATCGCTTCGCTCATCCCGCGACGTTTGACTGCTCATCTCGGGATTCGTTACAGCCTGTTCGACTACAGCCAGTCGTCCGTCGACAACCCGCTCGATGCCGCGGGTAAGCCGACCGTGCCGGACGTGAAAGAGAGTTTTGACGACGTCACTTTCAACACCGGCGTCACGTTCACGATCAATCCGCACCTCAATCTCACCGGCAATGTGAGTCGCGGCTTTCGCGCGCCGAACGTGAACGACTTTGCTGCAACCGGTCTGTCGGGCCTGGGTTTTGAGATCTCGCCGGATGAAGGCGTGCGGCTCGGTGGATCGACAGGCGCGCTCGACAGTGCGAGGCGTTTGACCGACGTGCGGCCACTCAATCCGATCAGGGCGGAGCAGCTCTACAGCTACGAGCTTGCGCTTCGTGTCCACGCATCGAGATTCAGCGGCGATGTGGGCGTGTTTGATTCCGAGATCTCAAATCTCATCGAGCGGCGCACGCTGCTGTTGCCACAGGGATCGTTGGGCCAGCTCGTCGGCGGGCAGCCGATCATTCGACAGGATCCGACCGGCGCAGTTTTCACGTCGTTGTCGAGCTCGGCAGTCTTTGTGCGCACGAACGCGATCAAGGTGCGCATGCGCGGCGTCGAGGGCAGCATGGCTTTGAAGTTGAACCGTGATCTGGCGCTCAACGCGAATGCTTTTTACGTACACGGAAAAGACCTGAGAACGGGCGCGCCGCCTAATCTCGAAAACGGTATTCCGCCGTTCACCGGTTTTGCCGGAGTCAAATGGGAACGTGCCGGGGCGCCTGCATGGATCGAAGTCTATTCAAACTTCGCCGCACCGCAGCGTCGTTTTTCTGATAACGACATCTCGCAGGCACGCATTGGTGGTTTGCGCACACGTGAAGAGATCGCCGGCTTCTTTAACGGCGGCGCCTCGGCGCGTGGTCTGGTTCGCAACGGCATTCTACTCGCGACTGGTGAAACACTCGCGCAGGTCCAATTGCGCGTGCTTGGACCAACGCTTCAGCCGAATCAGTTGTTTACGAAGAACCCCGGCTTCGCGCTGTTCAACCTGCGTGGTGGTTTTCACATCGGCGAGCGTTCGTCCGTCACAGTCATTCTCGAAAACATTTTCGACAAGAACTACCGCACGATGGGTTCCGGGATCGATGGCCCGGGAACAAACGCGGCGGTGCGGTACGCATTCAGTTTTTAACGACGATCTCTGTGCAACCTCTGTGTTCTCTGTGTCTCTGTGGTTCAAACGAAAGAGTCACCACCGAGACACAGAGGACACAGAGGTTGCACAGAGAAGAATTCCCGAGGAGCTGAAATGAAATATATAGCTTTGATGTTAGTACTTGCGTCTGTGATCTCTGCAACGGCTTACAACAACACGCTGAGCGGATCGCAAACCGCGGCGCCCGAAGCGGAAGGCATCGCGTTGAATCTAACTGCGGCTGGCGATCTGCCCGGCATGACCAAGGTGAACCTGCACCGCGAGGGCGGAAACGTGACCGGCGGCAGTTTGCGTTTGACTGTGCTGCCGCAGCACGCGGATGCGTCGTCGAGTGAACGCGGGCAACTGGTCGGCACGATCAGCGGCGGCACTGTGACATTGAACAGCGAAGGCACGCTCGCATCCGCATCCAGCGTGCAGGTCACGATTCAGAGCGGCACCGGAGAGTTTGCGTCGGTGACGTCCGGCACCGCCACGCTCAACATAACAGCAAGCAGCGAGAACCCCACACAACTAAGCGGCACTCTCGTACTCAATTTCTGATCTGCGTTCATCCGCGGCACCTGAAAGGAAAATTGTATGTTTCGCAGCACGACCCCAGCCTCCAAAAGACTAGTAACACTCCTGCTCATCAGCCTGTGGCTACAGGTGATCACGCCTCCAGCCAGCGCCGCGCCGCGTGGTCCATCGCCAATCGTGGCTACGATCAACAGCGGGATCAACAGCGGATCGCGACAGTTGCTGACGAAGCTCGCCATCGCAGAGCAGAGTTTGATCTCGTTGCTGCGTGCTGCATTGACGCCGCAGGACAACTGGAACGTCGTGCTGACCCCGGTGACGACCGAGTTCAAGGACTACTCAGGACTCGACTATCACGCGTCGAGTCGCAAGCTGCTGCTGTCGGCAAACACACCGAGCGGCCAGCCAAACAACTTCGAAGCGATCGCGACTGACGGAAGCCGAGCATCATTCTCGAACGTTGCCGGACTCGGCGGCGACCTCGTGATCGCAACGAGTCGC
>Ga0207710_10001733_pt1 | contig 10545 bp, 10 predicted proteins | sample KBSS24metaG_FD_184400 | JGI IMG/M metagenome (GOLD analysis project Ga0207710, IMG submission 184400) | Switchgrass rhizosphere microbial communities from Kellogg Biological Station, Michigan, USA - KBS S2-4 metaG (SPAdes) (version 2) | ecosystem: Host-associated > Plants > Roots > Rhizosphere...
GCTTGTCCGCGCCCTTGCGCTCGACGGTGACGAGATCGGTGACCCGGTAGCCGCCACTGCCCGGCTCCACCGAGAGCAGCTTGACACCAGCCCGGAGCTCGCTGCCCACCGGCACCGGCGCGGGGTAGCGGACCTTGTTGGAGCCGTAGTTGATTCCCATGCTCAGTCCTTCCACCTCGTAGACCTGCCAGACGAGCATCGGGACGAGCGACAGGGTCAGGTAGCCGTGAGCGACGGTGCTCCCGAACGGTCCGGCTACCGCCTTGTCCGGCTCGACGTGGATCCACTGGTGGTCACCGGTGGCGTCGGCAAAGGTGTCGATCTGGTGCTGGGTGACGGTGTGCCAGCCCGAGTACCCGAGGTGGCTGCCGACTGCTTGTCGCAGCTCGTCGATGCCGCGGAAGACCCGGCCGGCTGTCACCGCCAGCCCCCGGCGACGTAGAGCACCTGGCCGGAGACGAACCCGGCGCCCTCACTGGCGAAGAAGGAGACTGCGTGGGCGACGTCCTCCGGCACGCCGGTACGGGCCACCGGGATCTCCGCCGCCGCGGACTTCTTGAACTCCTCGAACGGAATGCCCAGCCGCTGCGCCGTAGCGGCGGTCATCTCGGTCTCGATGAACCCCGGGGCGACCGCGTTGACCGTCACCCCGAACTTGCCGAGCTCGATCGCCAAAGCCTTGGTGAAGCCCTGCAGCCCAGCCTTGGCCGTCGAGTAGTTGGCCTGCCCGCGGGCTCCCAGGGCCGAGGTGCTGGAGAGGTTGATGATCCGGCCCCAGCCCGACTTCACCATGAAGCCCTGCACCGCCCGTGACATCAGGAACGAACCGCGCAGATGCACCCCCATCACCGCGTCCCAGTCGTTGGTGGTCATCTTGAACAGCAGGTTGTCCCGAGTGATGCCCGCGTTGTTCACCAGTACCGACGGCGCGCCCAGTTCGGCGGCGACCCGCTCCACGGCCGCCTGCGCGGCGCCCTCGTCGCTCACGTCGGCGCCGACCGCCACGGCCCGCCCTCCGGCCGCCTCGATCCCCTCGACGACCGGCTTGCCCGCGGCCTCATCCAGGTCGACGACGGCGACGGCGAAGCCGTCGGCGGCCAGCCGCGCGGCGACACAGGCCCCGATGCCGCGGGCGCCGCCGGTCACGACAGCGGTACGCGTAGTGGTGGTCACTCGATCAACTCCTTCGATTCCGCGGTACGCCCCACAGGGGCTGAGAGGCGGCGTCACCCACGTCAGACGCCGCCAGTCAGAGTCATGCCGCCGTCGACGACCAGGAGCTGCCCGGTGATCCAGGCAGCGTCGTCGGACAGCAGGAACGCCACCGCGCCGCTCACGTCCTTGGGCTCGCCAAGTCGCTTGAGCGGGTATGCGGCGGCGGCCTCGTCCTCACGACCCTCGTAGAGCTTGGTGGCGAACTTCGTCTTCACCACGGCAGGCGCCACTGCGTTGACCCTGATGTGAGGCCCGAGCTCGACTGCCAGCGCTTGAGTGAGGTTGATGAGCATCGCCTTGCTGGCGCCGTAGAAGCCAATACCCCCCGCGGGACGGATCCCGGCGACCGAGGCCATGTTGACCACGGCCCCGCCGTGACGACCCATCCACGCCCGATGCACCTGCTGGACCCACGACACGGCGGCCACGCCGTTGACTTCGACGATCTTGCGGGCGGCGCCGAGGTCCAGCTCGATCAGCGGACCGTAGGCGGGGTTGATACCGGTGTTGTTGACCAGTAGATCGGCACCGGCGAACGCGTCGATCGCCCGCTTGACGACCTCGGCCTGGTGGTCCACGTCGTCGGCGCGCCCGGGCACCCCGATCGCGTGCTCCGGCCCGCCCAGCTGCTCGACGGCGGCTTCCAGGGCCTTGGGCTCCCGGGCGGTGATCACCACCCGTGCGCCCTCGGCCACCAGCCGTTCGGCGACGGCGAGGCCGATTCCGCGGCTCGCTCCGGTGACGATGGCCGTCTTGCCCTCGAAGCGCTTGATCACGAAAGGCGCTCCAGCACCATGGCCATTCCCTGGCCGCCGCCGACGCACATGGTCTCCAGCCCGAGCTGCTTGTCGTGCCACCGCAGCGAGTTGATCAGGGTCGACGTGATACGTGCGCCTGTCATCCCGAACGGATGCCCGACCGCGATCGCCCCTCCGTTGACGTTGAGCCTGTCCTCCTCGATGCCGAGTTCCCGCGCGGACGGGATCACCTGCGCGGCGAACGCCTCGTTGATCTCCACCAGGTCGATGTCGCCGATGGTGAGACCGGCCTGGCTGAGGGCCCGCCTGGACGCCTCGACCGGTCCGAGGCCCATGATCTCAGGCGACAGCCCGGTGACCGCGGTGCTGACGATACGGGCCAGCGGCGCGATGCCGAGCTGCTTCGCCCGTGTGTCCGACATGATCACCACAGCCGCGGCGCCATCGTTGAGCGGACAGCAGTTGCCCGCGGTGACGGTCCCGTCCGGGCGGAAGACCGGCTTCAGCGCGGCCACCCCCTCGAGCGTCACCCCGGCACGGGGACCGTCGTCCTTGTCGACGACCGTGCCGTCGGGCAGCGTGACCGGCGTGATGTCGCGGGCCCAGAACCCGTTCGCGATCGCCTTCTCCGCCAGGTTCTGCGACCGCACCGCGAAGGCGTCCTGCTCCTCGCGCGTCACCCCGGTGACCTGTGCGACGTTCTCCGCGGTCTGCCCCATGGCGATGTAGACGTCGGGCAGGGAGCCGGCCCTGCGGGGGTCGGTCCAGGTCCGCCCCCCGGCCGCGAGCTCCTGGGTGCACGCCTTCGCCGCGTCCAACAGCGGGTTCTCGGTGTCCGGTAGATTGTCGGCGCTGCCCTTGAAGAACCGGCTGACCGTCTCCACCCCGGCTGAGACGAACGCGTCGCCCTCCCCCGCCTTGATCGCGTGGAACGCCATCCGGGTGCTCTGCAGGCTCGACGAGCAGTAGCGGTTGACCGTGGTACCCGGCACGGAGTCCAGACCGGCGAGCACCGCCACGACCCGCGCCATGTTGAAGCCGCCCTCGCCGGCGGGCTGCCCGCACCCCAGCACCAGGTCGTCGATCTTGGCCGGGTCCAGCTCCGGGACCTTGTCAAGCACCGCGCGGACCATCTGCACGGTGAGGTCATCCGGGCGCAGCTCCTTGAGCGACCCCTTCGTCGCCCGACCGATCGGCGAACGGGCGGTGGCAACGATCACGGCCTCAGGCATCGGCACTCCTTTCGTCGCTCACTCAGCTCTTGCTGAGGTGTCTGTGTTGTCGCAAGGACGCGTCCGTTGCGCGCCTCAGCCCGAACCACGGATCCGCGCCAGGACTACGCGTCCGTCGGTGAGGTCCGTGACGAGTTCGACCGCCTCCGCGCCACGGCTTCTCAGGAACCTGGCGATGGCTGTGGCGTCGGCGTCTGCGCAGGCCACCGCCGCCTCTGCGTCGGCGAGCGTGGTTGCGAACTCTCGCCCCATGTCACCGCCGGCTCGGGCTACAAGCGCGACCTTCCCCGTGAGATCGAATACGACGGGCAACGACGATTCGTGACCGGCATAGAACGTCTCGGGGAGGCCGTCAGGACTCCACATGTCCTCACTCAGGCCGGGGGCGCCGAGCCAGTCCTCGATCTCAGTCACCGTCGAGCCCCTTGACACGGGGTCATTCGTCGCCGCCTTCGTCGCTGAATTCCGGCTGCCGACAACTCCGCACGCCGGCGGGCGTCACGCGCCTCCGAGTACCGAACGGCATATTACACGACATCACGTTATGAGCAATCCCTTGCCGGGGCCGACGACTCCGAGCACGTGCCGAGCATGCACGGGCAGGGCAGTACCGAACACCTGCCAGCGCGCGGCAGTAGCCCTGGGAGCGCGGGTCGGAGCGCTGGCGACGTGCAGCCGGGACCTGGCATCGCCGAAGTCGATCGAAGGCGAGGGATCAGTCGGCGAGGAACGTGCCGAACGGCCCGATCGCAAGTCAGGCGCCTCGGGCGGACCGGCCCATGGCGCCACTTCGATGGCCGCTCGCCGTGATCATCCGCGCCCGGCGCGGCATGGGCGGCAATTGGCCATGTCGGTTGCCGGGAACGAGCGGGTGTCACCGCTCGTCGCCCGGCCCGAGCGCCAGTCGGCAGAAGCGCACGATGTGTGTGCACTCGGCGCGCGACGGTGCGGTGCCCTGCTCGGAGTGCCGGCGCAGCGCGCCGAAGGTGAGGTCGAACACCGCGAAGGTGTCGAGGTTCACGTGTCGGCTCCCGGTGCGCCGCACCGCCCCGCGCAGCAGCGCTCGCAGCGGCTCCAGATGCTCGGCGTCGTCGTCCGCGCGCTTGCCCATCTGCCGGATGATCGCCGCGCTCTGCCGGGCCGCGGTCCGGTCGGTGGCCTGGGTGAGCATGCCGCGCACCCAGGCCTCGATCTGGGCGCCCGGTTCTCCGGCTGTCTTGGCCATCTGGTGTTCCAGATAGCTGCGAAGGCGGGTGACGCCGCGCAGGTACACCGCGCGCATCAGCTCCTCCTTGCTCCCGAAGTAGCGGTAGAACGCCTGGTTGGACGAGCCGGCTTCGGCGACGATGTCCGCCACGCGCGGCGCGGCGGGCGCGACGCGCTCGGCGACCAGCAGCGCCGCGTCGAGGATCGCCTCGACGTCGCGGGCCGCGTCGTCGCGCTGCTTGCCCAGGGCCCGCTCCACCGCGGCCGCCACCTGCGGCGAGTCGGCCTCCGTCCGGTCCACCGCTGCCATCGCGTCCTCCCTTGCCGGGCACCGTCCCGTTGCCCCCACGCCCGCGAGAATATTGATTCTAGCTACTCAGAATCTATATTCTGGGCAGCGACGCCCTGCCAGGGGCGTCCTCCGGGAGGTCTGATGAGCTGGGATTTCACCGTCGAGCCCGAGTTCCAGGAGCTGCTGGACTGGGCCGACGGCTTCGTCACGGACAAGGTCTACAAGCTGGACGTGCTGTGGCCGCACGACGTCTACCGGCCGCTCACCGACGAGCAGCGCCGCGTGATCGGGCCGCTGAAGCAGCAGGTCCGCGACAAGGGGCTGTGGGCCTGTCACCTCGGGCCGGAGCTCGGCGGGCAGGGGTACGGGCAGCTCAAGCTGGCCATGCTCAATGAGATCCTCGGCAAGTCGATCTGGGGCCCGCGCATCTTCGGGACGCAGGCGCCGGACACCGGCAACGCCGAGATCATCGCCCACTACGGCACGCCGGCGCAGAAGGACGCCTACCTCGAGCCGCTGCTGGAGGGCGAGATCGTCTCGTGCTTCTCGATGACCGAGCCGCAAGGCGGCGCCGACCCCGGCGTCTTCGTCACCCGCGCCGAGCGGGACGGCGACGAGTGGGTGATCAATGGTCGGAAGTTCTTCTCGTCCAACGGCCGGTGGGCCAGCTTCTTCATCGTCATGGCGGTCACCAGCCCCGCGGCGCCGCTCCACAAGCGCATGTCGATGTTCCTGGTGCCGGCGGACACGCCGGGCATCGAGATCGAGCGCAACCTGGCGCATCTCGGCGAGCTGCCTGACGACGGCTCTGAAGCGCTCATCCGCTACACCGACGTCCGGGTGCCGCACAGCGCGCTGCTCGGCGCCGAGGGCGACGCGTTCGGGGTGGCGCAGACCCGGCTCGGCGGCGGGCGGGTGCATCATGCGATGCGCTCGGTCGGCGGTGCCCAGCGCTGCCTGGACATGATGGCCGAGCGGGCCCTGTCGCGCACCACCAAGGGCGAGCTGTTGGCGAACAAGCAGGCGGTGCAGGCCATGCTCGCCGACTCGTACCTGGAGATCCAGCAGTTCCGGCTGTTCGTCATGTACACCGCCTGGCAGATCGACAAGTACAACGACTACAACCGGGTCCGCAAGGACATCGCGGCGATCAAGGTACAGACCCCGCGCGTGCTCGAGTCGGTCGCCCGGCGAGCCATCCAGGTCCACGGCGCGCTCGGCACGACCTACGACCTGCCGCTCACCCGCTTCTACGCCGCCGGGCTGATGCTCGCGCTCGCCGACGGGCCGACCGAGGTGCACCAGACCACGGTCGCCAAGCAGCTGCTGCGCGAGTACGCACCCTCCGCCGGCATCTGGCCGAGCGAGTACATCCCGGCACGGCAGGCCGAGGCCGAGGCCGCGCTGCTCAGCACCGGGAGCGCGCGATGACGGCGACCACCGCGATCGACGCGGTGGGTCTGGCAGCCCTGGAAACCTGGCTGGACACCACTGATCTACCCGGCAAGGGCGCCCGGCTTGAGTGCCGTTACATCTCCGGGGGCAGCCAGAACGAGATCTTCGAGATCCGCCGCGGCGGCCTGCACGCCGCCCTGCGCAAGCCGCCGGCCTTCGCGCCGGCCACGCGGGACGAGGGCATCCTGCGCGAGTGGCGGATCATCCACGCGCTGTCCGGCACGGACGTGCCGCACACCGAGGCGATCGCCATGTGCCCGGACGCCGCCGTGCTGGGCCGGCCTTTCTACCTGATGGGCTTCATCGACGGCTGGTCGCCGGTGGGCAGCGTCGGGCTGCTGCCGGAACCGTTCCGCGGGGAACCCGCTGCCCGCGCCGAGCTGGCCTACGAACTCATCGAGGGCATCGTGCGCCTGGGCGCCGTGGACTGGCGGGCGAACGGGCTGTCCGGCCTCGGCCGCCCGGACGGCTTCCACGACCGGCAGGTCGCGCGGTGGACGTCCTTCTACGACCGGATCCGGGCGCGTGAGGTGCCCGGCTACGACGAGGCGACCCGGTGGCTGGACCGCCACCGCCCGTTGGACTTCCAGCCCGGCATCATGCACGGCGACTACCAGTTCGCCAACGTGATGTTCCACCACGGCCGCCCCGGCCGGCTCGCCGCGATCATCGACTGGGAGATGGGGACGGTCGGCGACCCCAAGCTCGACCTGGCCTGGGCGCTGCAGGGCTGGCCCGAGGACACCACCGCCGACGCGGGCACCGTCGGCTACATCGACATCTCCGGCATGCCGGGACGCTCGACGATGCTCGACTACTACGCCACCCGGTCCGGCCGGCAGGTCGACGACTTCGACTACTACATCGTCCTGGCCCGCTGGAAGCTCGCGATCGTGCTCGAGCAGGGCTTCCGGCGCGCCGGCGACGACGAGAAGCTGCAAGGCTTCGGCCCGATGGTCCTGAAGCTGATGCGCGAGGCAGCCGAGCTCGCCGAGACCAGCGACTACCCGGAGGCACGCTGATGGCCAAGCCACTGACAACGACACCGGCGGAGTTGTTCGACCTGACCGGCAAGGTGGCGGTCGTGACCGGCGGCAGCCGAGGCATCGGCCGTGCGGTCGTCGAAGGGCTCGCCGCGGCGGGCGCCGACGTCGTCATCGCCAGCCGCAAACTCGACAACTGCCGCGCCGCCGCGGCCGAGGTCGAGCGGGCAACGGGCCGCAAGGCGCTGGCCATCGCGACGAACGTCAGCCACTGGGACGACTGCGACCGCCTCGTCGACACCGTGTACGACGCCTTCGGCGCCTGCCACGTCCTCGTCTCCAACGCCGGTCTCTCGCCGCTCTACCCGGACCTGGCGTCGGTCACCGAGGCGCTGTACGACAAGACCCACGCGGTCAACGCCAAGGGGCCGTTCCGCCTGGCCACCCTGTTCGGCACCCGCATGCACGCCGACGACGGCGGGTCCATCATCAATGTGTCCACGGCGGGGTCGCTGCGCCCGGACGTGCACGACCTGCCCTACGCGATGGCCAAGGCCAGCCTGAACGCGCTGACGCTCGGGCTGGCCGGCGCCTGGGCACCGAAGGTGCGGGCCAACGTGGTTCTGCCCGGGGCGTACGACACCGACATCGCGAAGGCCTGGTCACCGGAGCAGAAGCAGCGGATCGGCGAGCTGAACCCGATGCGGCGGATCGGGCAGCCCGAGGACCTCGTCGGCCTCTGCGTCTTCCTCGCCAGCGACGCGTCGGGCTACATCAACGGCGCGCAGATCCTCGCCGACGGCGGCGCGTTCCGGAACCTGTGATGCGCGCTGCCCGCACGACCTCCTACGGCCCGCCCGACCTGTTGCGCGTGGAGGAGGTCGACGACCCGCGGCCCGGCGCGGGCGAGGTGGTCGTCGACATCGCCGCGGCGGCGGTGAACTACCCCGACCTGCTGATCATGAGCGGCGGGTACCAGATGTCCTGGCCGCTACCGCTGGTCCCCGGGTCGGAGTTCGCCGGCACCGTCCGCGCCGTCGGCACCGGCGTGACGGGCCCGCGCATCGGCGGCCGGGTCGCCGGCACCACCGCCGGCGGCGCGTTCGCCGAGCAGATCGCGGTGGCCGCCGACGCGCTGTGGCCGGTGCCGGACGGCGCTGACCTCACCGAGGCGGCGGCCCTCCGGGTCACCTACCTGACCGCCTACCACGCGCTGCGCAGCGTCGCCGCGGCGCGGCCCGGCGACTGGGTCGTCGTGCTCGGCGCGGCCGGCGGGGTCGGGCTGGCCGCACTGGACATCGCCAAGCTGCTCGGCGCGCGGGTGATCGCCGTGGCGTCCGGAGCGGCCCGCTCAACCTGGTGCTGCTCAAGGGTGTGCTGGTGTGCGGGATGGAGATCCGCACCTTCGGCGAGCACCGGCCCGACGACGCCCGGCGCGACGAGGCGGAGGTGCGCGATCACTTCCGCGCCGGCAGGCTGCGCCCCCACATCGGCGCCCGGTTCGGGCTGGACGAGGTGGTACAGGCGCTGCGGACGGTGGGCGAGCGCCACGCGATCGGCAAGGTCGTGATCATCCCGTGACCGCGCTCGGTCAGGAAGCAATGATCACCGCCGATGTCCTGCCCGGATTCATCGGTATAGCGGTCCATGACGCCTGGGCGGCCCTATGACACGTTCACCACCGCCGTTCACGCCCTGTGCAACGCGCATCTCCTCCGGGAGCTCCAAGCCCAACAACGCCGCCCGAACGTGAGATCCGTACGGCGAAAACCCGGCAGAAGATCTCCGGCCGCATGCGAACAGCCACCGGCGCGGAACACTTCTGCGCGATCCGATCCTCACGGCAACCGCGCACAAAAATGGCATCGGCCTGTTCCACGCGCGTACCCGGCCCGACGGCCGGTTGACCGCGGGCGTGGCGCCAGGCAAGGGTTTGACCTTACCGTAAGGCGTTCTATACTCATGTCAGTCGCGGTGGCGTCCCGCCGAGACCGACGTACGCGGGGTCGCCCGCCTTCGTCGCTGATTCTCGCAACTGTGAGGTGCCCGTGCCCGACGCGGTGATTGTCAACGCCGTCCGTACCGCTATTGGCACCGCCCGCAAGGGCACGCTGGCGAATACGACTCCCGAGGAGCTCGCGCGGGTGGTGCTCAACGAGACCATCGAACGATCGGGCATCGACCCCAGGCTGATCGACGACGTCGTCTTCGCGGAAGCGGGGTACGGGGGTGGCGCCGTCGCTCGCCACGCCGCGATCGAGGTGGGCCTGCTCGATGTCCCCGGCCAGGCGGTCAACCGGCACTGCGCCGGCAGCCTGACGGCCATCGGAATCGCGGCCGCGCAGATCCGTGCCGGCATGGACCGCGCCATTGTGGCCGGCGGTGTGCACACCACGTCGCTCAGCCCACGGCTCCAGCGCCGGGTACCGGGCACCGAGGACGAGTTCGTTCCGTGGTACCCGCCGACCCACCCGGACAGCGCCGAGGCGCCGAACCTCGACATGTCCATCACGGTCGGGTGGAACACGGCCAGGATCGCCGGGCTCTCGCGACAGGACCAGGACGCCTGGGCGCTGCGGTCGCATGAGCGCGCCATCGCGGCCATCGACGCGGGCCTGTTCGTCGACGAGATCGTCCCGGTGAAGGCGCGGCGCAAGGACGGCGGTTACGTCGAGTTCTCCGTTGACGAGTACCCGCGTCGCGGCTCCACGATGGAGAAGCTCGCCGCGCTCAAGGTTCTGCACCCCGAGATCGAGGGTTTCTCCGTCACGGCCGGAAACTCCAGTGGCCTCAACGACGCCGCGGCCGCCGTGACGGTCGTCAGCGAGGATCTTGCGCGTAGCGAGGGTCTGCGGCCGGTGGCGACTGTGCGCGCGTGGGCGTCGGCCGGCATCAACCCGCGCGAGACGGGGATGGCCCCGCTGCGCGCGATTCCCAAGGTGCTCGAGCGTGCTGGGGTCCAGCAGTCCGACATCGCGGTGTGGGAGATCAACGAGGCCTTCGCGTCGGTGCCGGTCGCGGTCTGCAAGGTCCTGGGCATCGACGAGGGTACCGTCAATATCCATGGCAGCGGATGCAGCCTGGGCCACCCCATCTCGGCAAGCGGTGCCCGGATGATCACCACGCTTGTCAACGACCTGCGTCGACGCGGTGGGGGACTCGGGATCGCGGCGATGTGCGCCGGTGGCGGTCAGGCTGGCGCAATGCTGGTCGAGGTCTGAACGTAGCGCAAACGACGCGCGCGGGCGTCCGCCACGTCAGAACGTCGAACCACAGCTAGGGCTGAACCCGCGTCAGGAGGCACGGCAATGGCAGAGGTAGAGCAGGAACGGCGTGGCCAGGTGCAGATTCTTCGCATCAATCGCCCCGAGGCGCGTAACTCCCTGAACGCCGCGGTGATCGCC
>Ga0207710_10001735_pt1 | contig 10543 bp, 9 predicted proteins | sample KBSS24metaG_FD_184400 | JGI IMG/M metagenome (GOLD analysis project Ga0207710, IMG submission 184400) | Switchgrass rhizosphere microbial communities from Kellogg Biological Station, Michigan, USA - KBS S2-4 metaG (SPAdes) (version 2) | ecosystem: Host-associated > Plants > Roots > Rhizosphere >...
TCTTGCCGACCGTCACCGCGATCGTCGGGCCCGCGTTCTGATCATCCTTATTGGCCCTATTCTCATTGGAGTGCTCGCTGGCGGACCGGGTTGTTGTGCACGCGACGAACAGAACGCTTGAAATAATTCCGGCAATAATTTGTTTCTGGCTCGATCGCAGCACTGTATATAAAGGCCCCATACGCTTTTTGTAAGACTTTATCTTACTCTACTTGGATTTCACTCAAGAAGTTTCGGTTTGTAAAGTTTTGTAAGCCATTATAATCACTTGCTTTGTAGGTATTTTCCAATTGATCGAACGCTTTTAATACATCCCTGAATTCGCAACTATTTCTATGCGTCGGCGCCGAGAAGCTAAACCGACCAAAAGAAAGGGTTATTGGCGTTACGCATCTACGGTTTGCGGAAATGGTACCTTTTGTATATAGAATTTACTTAGCCTCTGGAAGGCGGTCAACAAGATGGAGAATATAACGGCGACAGAGCTAAAAGCTCTTCTTGATGCGGACGACAACGTTCAATTGATTGATGTGCGGCAACCGGACGAATTTGCATTTGCGAAAATACCCGGTGCAAAACTCATTCCTCTCGGCGACATTTTGAGACGTATGGATGAACTTGACGACAGCCGTCTTGCAATCCTGCAATGCAAGATGGGTGGACGAAGCGCACGTGCGATAGAGATGTTGAAACAGGCAGGGTACAAAGGCGAGCTGAAAAATCTGCGAGGCGGCATTACCGCATGGTCGAATGAAGTAGATCCGAAGGTTCCGAAGTATTGACTACCTGTGACTATGCACGTCATCAAGCAACCCAAATTGAAAACGGATTTCGCCGCTAGCGGAATTTGTTTTGTTTGTGCGTGCGCAGTGCTGTTGATGGTCCAAATGGTGCATACACAAGCCCCAGTCGATGAGAAGCGCCAAAGCGCAGTGGCCAATCAAACAAAAGCGCAGAGACAACTGTTTTGGAAAGTAAGTTCGGCAAAGGACCCGATAGACGACGGGAATAAGATTATCGCGGTTCGAAGGATTGTCTTGCATTTCCAGGATGTTGATCAAAAGGGAAGGTCATTCGCCAATAAAGAAGATCTGGTTGAAATTGAGGTTTTTTCAAAGATCCTTATTCCGGTTACCGACGCTGCTCAATACTTGATTATCGGGGACAGAGCTTTCCCGGAGCCTCCAAGAAGCTCCGATTTTCATACGGTTTTTGCACATTTAAGCCCCAAGGACTTTAGCGAACTCAGGGATGGATCGATCGTCAGTTATGTAATATCTGCTGGGGTTTTGGATCAGACCGGGCTAATAAACACATACAAGAACGGAGAGCCAAATGATATTGCCGGAGCGAAATTTGGCAGACTAGACAAATCCATGATTGACGGGTTCCCGACGATCGAAGAGGATAGGCAATCGCACTTATTGAGAATGTCGGGACGAAAAATCAAATTCAGTAGGGATCACTGAGGCTAGGTTTCTTCAGTTTCAATGAAGATAGAGTCGATCGTTTCACCCAGCCTTAGGATCTCCATTCCTTCCCTAACATCTGTCCGGCAGGCCATCACTATTTTTTCTTTTTCACCGTTTCTTACCCACACCTGACAATTAAGGCATTCGCCGTTCCAGCAGAAATCCCCGTAGGAGATCTCGTCGCGTTTTAGAAACTGAAAACCTCGCAGTATCGAATTGTTTTCCGGGACCATCAGCGTTTCGCCAACCACCGTGATTTCGACCAATTTCTCGAACGGTTGGAGGATGTCTTCATCGATCATAAATAACTAGTATTGCCTATATTTTACCTAAGAATCGATAGGTCGCTCGCTGGATTTGGAACTAACCTCGTATTTGGTAATCTTATAGATTGGGAGTGAATTACGAAAATGTCGCTTGTTATTTATACAAAGCCGGGTTGTCCATACTGCCAACAGGCGCGCGATCACTACGACGAGAATGGGATCGAGTTTGTCGATTACGATGCTCAAAACGACAAAATGCGCCAAAAGGAAATGCTTGAATTTTCCGGTGGCGATCTGGTTGTTCCGTGCATCGTAGAGAATGGAGTTTATGTTCAATCTGGCTGGGGCAAGCCGCTCCGCGGCTGAACGATCGTTCCCTCATGAGCCGGCAGTTGGCCGGACGCGTTAATTTGGATTCTGGATTTTGGATTGCGGATTTTTCCGGATAGACTCATAAACGACTAATTGATCAGGATTGGTTCAAGACGAAGGGATGCAATTCCGCATCCTAAATCCCCAATCCGTAATCGATATGATTGGTTCTCAGATAAACCAATACAAAATCCTTGAAAAAATCGGCTCGGGCGGACAAGGAACTGTATATAAGGCACTCGATACCAAGCTAAACCGCACCGTAGTAATTAAGGTCCTTCCACCGGAATTAACTGCCAAAACGGCAAACTTTAAGAGATTCGAACGCGAAGCACAGCTTTGCTCACAGCTTGACCACCCCAACATCTGCACGATCTACGATTTCCACGAGGACAATGGTGTTTTCTACATCGCGATGCAGTACGTCGACGGCAAGAATGTGCGCCAACTTGTCGCCGGACGCCCTCTCGAGCTGAGAAGCGCGTTGTCGATCGCGATCCAGGTTTGTGATGCTTTGGCTTTCGCGCACTCAAAGAACATAATCCACAGAGACATCAAGGCCGGCAATATCATGGTCACCGAAAGCGGTCAGGCGAAAATTCTTGACTTTGGCCTGGCCAAGGCGATCGAGGACGATTTTGCGGAAAGGAACAAGGGGGCCGACCGGAACGAGATCACTGAATTGGGGATCCCATACGGGACCGCGACTTACGCGGCTCCGGAGCAGGCACGCGGCGAACGCGCAGATTCCCGTTCGGACATTTTTTCGACCGGTGTCCTTCTTTATGAAATGCTGACGGGAATTTGGGCATTTCAGGGCAAGACTGTCATAGACGTCCGCCATCAGGTCCTGCATGGAACGCCGAAACCGCTCGCAGAAATGCGGCCGGGTGAACTCCCGCCAAAACTTCAGCAGATAATCGACAAAGCGTTGCAGAAGAATCCGAATGACCGTTACCAGAAGATCGCGATCATGCGCGATGACCTCCGCGGTGTTCTCCAGGAAATCGCCGGACCAGCGGTAATGCCGGGGGACACTTATGCTCCGAGCCATTTGGACGGTAGCGTAGTTAAGCGAGCATGGAGCTGGATCACCGGGAAGTCCTCCCCTGAAAGCTCACCAGGTTCAACTCCGACCTCGACCAGTTTGCCTTCAGTTTCCCCCGATACTACTTTGACGGCCGGCGGCCAGGAAAAGAAGAGCATCGCCATACTGCCCTTCAAAAACCTGGGTGGCGACGGTGACGCAAGCTTTTATGAATTCGCCCTGGCCGATGCGGTGATCACAGAGCTCGCACAAATAAAATCGCTGATCGTGCGACCGAGTTCGGTAATTTCGAAGTACCAGGGAAAGGATGTCGATCCGGCCGATGCCGGGCGGGAGCTTCGTGTCCACGCGGTCCTCTCTGCCGGATTTTTGCGCTCCGGCGAGAAACTCAGAGTTACGGCCCAGCTGCTCGACGTGTTAAGTGGTGAAATACTCTGGAGCGACCGGGTCGATGCTCAAGGCAACGATATTTTGGCGCTCCAGGACAGCATCGCGCAGCACATTCTGGAGGGGCTCCGGCTGGAGCTTTCCGACAACGAACAGGAAAAGCTGAACCGGCGTGCAACAGATAATGCGCAGGCTTGGGAAGAATATCTGCGTGGACGCGACAATTTTGGACGATTTATTTTTCGAACGCTTTCGTCCGAAGATTGTGAGGCGGCTATTCAAAATTTCAAGAATGCGATCGAACTCGATCCGCAGTTTGCGCTTGCCTACAGTGGTCTTGGCGCATGCTACGCCAACCGTGTTTTCAAGGGCCTCGGCGAAGCCGAAGATTACTCATACGCCGAAGCTGCCTTCAGCAAAGCATTCTTTTACGACCCGAATGTAGTCGAAGCCCGCGTCCTGATGGTAATGATCTATATGGCACGCGGCGAAAAGAAGAAGGCGAGATCAGAGATCGAATTGCTCAGAAAACAATTTCCGAATGATCCGGCACTGTACTTCGTAAAAGGCGTAATGCACCGGCTGGATGGCGAATATGACGAATCGCTTCAGGCGTTCGAGAAGCTGATAAGGCTCGACCCGGCCGCCCGCGCGGTCGCCGCATACAACCGAGCCAGGATCTTCATTTACAAGCAGGACTACGAAACCGCGCTGAAGGAACTCGATAAAGGCGTCCGGGCGGAGCCGAACCACCCGATGCTAAAGATCTTTCGTTCAGGCGTTTATTACTATCAGGGAAAGATCGATGAAGCGATCGATCTTATCTCCAAAGTTCTCGAGGAACATCCGGATATGGACGGGATTCGTCCGCTTCATGCAATGTATCTCGCTGGAGCGGGGCGACCCGACGAATCTCGGGCACAGCTGACCGAAGATGCTCTTAGCCTCTCGCGTGCCGATCACGATATGGCTTACTGGGTTGGGTCGACGTACGCCCTCCTGGGTGAAACAGACCTGGCCTTTAAGTGGCTCAACAAGGCCGTGCGTCTCGGCAATCAGAATAAACCCCGGTTCGAAACTGACAGCAACCTTGCCGCGTTGCGTGACGATCCGCGTTTTGCCGAACTACTCCTCAAAATGAGAAATGGCGACTAAAGCCGCCATTTCTCCGATCCTTTTTTTTCGACTGTGATTATATCGTGATGGTTTCCTTCGCTGCAGCGATCAGATCGCGCACTTTGAGCTTAAGCGCTCTTTCGAACTGTCGGGCTTCATTAACGCCGTCAAATGAAAGGTCCTGAAGACTCGTCTCGATCCTCTTCCGGTAGTCTGATACCAGGGAATCCGATACGCCCAGCATTTCGGCAACTTCGAGTTGCGTTCCCGAATTTGATGCTAGGTAGCAGTGCCATAGAACACTTATCATCCGATCGTACTGTTTGACCTTACCCCGGACGGATTTATTAAGGTCCAAAAGAAAATTGTCGACGTAACCTGCAGCCTCGGATTCGGCTTCGTGCCGGAGAAGGTCCTGTTCCGGCGTCTCTCGGGTATCCATGAACTCGAATTGCATCTTGTCATCGTCGTCGCCTTCCTGGGGTCCGCCAACCGGCACAAGATGAATATCCATGATCGGCAGGCGAGACATCACGAATGATCGAAGCGATCGGACGTCGACCGGCGAGTCGATCGCCTTGAAAACCTTGATTATCAGCTTTTCGAGCTCTACATTGCTTATTACGATCTGCGCGTCTCCAGTACACCCGACCATCCTTGTATCGCGGCTCTGGAAAGAAACCGTTTTCACACGTTCGTTCATTTCCTGAAGGTCCTTGCTCTTCTTCTCATTCGGCCAATCGGCCAAACCGTAAAGTCTGTCGGCCAGGCGACGATGAACGTCCGGATTGTTAAGATTATCGTAACGTTTAAAGTTCGGACCGGTTTGGATCAGGGTCGAGATGCGTCGTGCGAGACGGTAGCTTTCGGGGTATCGCTTGCGAAGCTCGGCCGTAAGCATATTAGTCAGCTCGATCTGGCTGATCTCGGCCTCGATCTCATGATCGGTCATCTCGGTATCGAGGTAATGCTGAAATCGCTCCTTGCTGAGAAGGGCTACGAAGAGCTCCTGCGTAAGATCCGTATAGGCGTTAAATTTGCCTTCTTCCACCAGGAATCCAGCTTGCTTCGACGCACGAACGAGTGGGTGGGATGATACGATGCGATGCAATTCCATCCAGATCTGATTAACGTCCGACGCTTTAAGGCTGTCATTCCATTTTCCGACCTTGATTTGTCTGCGCTGGATGGTCTTTGGCGCGCTATCCTGCTGTTTCAGTGCATTCATAGTAGACCCTGGGGATTGGACTTCTCTGCAACACTCGATACGCTTCTGGTGGCAGACGTTTCAGGACTTAGGGTGAGTTTGCCGGCAAGGGTATTCTCTTGAGGACCTAGATTCTGTTCGTTCTATTAAGCGGGAATGGTCGAAAAACTTATTCTATCTGCAGAGCGCCGAAGATTGCTTTTGACAGGTGATCATTGAGGAGTTTTTTATCCTCGTTACCTACAATTTAGATATTAGCAATTCCGGGTGATTTGAGCAACAAGTTTTTGTCCCGCCGACGGTGGTGCGCGAACTGGCTGTAATTGCTGTTTACAATACGCTTTATAGTCGACCTACTGGTGCTGCACAGAGAGCACCGACCGGGATATTTTATTTCTTTTCCAAACTTATGGAAGGCGCTCTGCATTACAGATATATTTTTTAGTAAGGCAATTATCGGAAAAAACAATTGACGTCTGCCCCAACCGTCCGGTTAAAATACTTTGGTACCGGGTGTTTTGCTCCAAATAGGTATGGCCAATTTTACAAAAAGCGAGGATTGCCCCTCTTCACACGAGCTTCTAGAGTTTGAAAACGGCGATATGCGGCTTGAGGACGGAAGGAGCGTTCGTGAACATCTTGCACAGTGTGAATTCTGTGCGGCAGAGGTGGAATTCTATCGTCATTATCCGCAATCCGAGGACGAGGTGGTTGAAACCGCCGACATCCCGGCCCCCCTCTATGACCTCGCCGAATCACTTCTCAGCAACAAACGGAACAAAATATCCTCACTGGATCGTTTACTCCACGAGACCGAGGACTAATTGCAGAAGAAAGATTTCCAAGATCTAGGATGGCCTCCAGTTTTCTTTTTAAAGAACTGAACAACCGAATGGAATAATGCCAAAAAGGCCTTGCGATTAGCTCACAACGCCTTTTTCAGGTGTTTTATCTGATTACGGTCACCGAATTTGTCGTATCCGCCTCGAACGGAATGCTGTTCGCAAAAAACTCGACAGAGTCTGATTTGCCTTTACCCTCGCCATGTATCTCGATCGTGACGTTGTTGTTCATTCCCGGGGATCCGGCCGATAGTGGATTCGACCTGGCTCCGATCGCCTCAAGATCCCAAAGCTGGTTTTCGGCAAGTCGACAGCCCCAAAGATAAACATTCACTGTGTTGTTGTTGGTGCCATTCGGGATTGATGTGTTCTCGCCGGCAATTACGACCAGACCGCCGACATCGAAATTGTTGAAGCCGTTGTTGTTTTTAAAACTGGTGCCATACGCAGTAAAACTGACCGTGTTTCCATTCGCGGGAGTCATACCACCGCTTAATCCGCCGCCGATGAGAGCGCCGTTACCGTTTTCAAAGAATCGGTCACCCGTAGAAACGACTGAAATATATGCGTTATTCGACCTGTTGTCTTCAACGATAAGCCCTAGATAGTTGTTGTGGCTGCGGTTTCCGCTAAGTCTGGCGGATATTCTGCCGCCATTAGCTCCGTTATTGTTGACGATGCGCAGACCTTCGCCCACCGTGCCTATCCGATTGTTGTAAAAATCGTTATCAACGATTTCCGCCTCAATAATACGACCAGCCCCCGCCGCTCCAAAATTTCGGAGATCTAATCCGCGTTGACTGTTAGTTGAGGCAACATGAGCGACTCGGATGTAAGCCATTCCCGTTGAAACAAGCTCGGTCCCGATGTTTGCGTTTCCGTTGACGGCATTTTTGACCGTCAACCACTCGATGGAGGTTGTACCCCTTCCCATTCGGATTGCTGCTGTAAGCGGGATCGGCGCGGCATTATTGTAGGAACTCAGCGGGAGGTTTATTGCGTCAACGACGACTGCTTCGCGGTCACCGACGGAACCTTGCAGTGACATATTTTGCTGAAGTTCGAGACGCCCGCGATTTGGACGCGGCGTGCCACCCTGGTCATTGACCGACAACATGTAAACACCAGGCGCAAGCACAACGGTCGCGCCGGCGTTGGCGGGATCATTGACGGCGGCGTACAATTCTTCGATATTGCCTACGCCAACGGTTTGGGCCCTCGCATTCGCTGTAAAAGTGATCGAGATCAAGATTACCGCGATGAGGATAGCAAAGATTGATGGGTGAGAACATTTCATGATCTTATCTCCTTGATTTTTTTTTGATTTAAACGCCGGTCGCTATATAAAGCGGGTCCAAAGTTTCTTAAACATTCACCGCGCCTTTTATGAAACCCTCGTACTTTGGGTTTAACTGCCTGTTCGTGCTAAAGCATTCATACCTACGGCAAGGTCACCTGCAGTATTTCGCCAAAGGGCGGACCAAAGCCCCAGTTTGAAACATAGAGTTTGCCATCGGGGCCAAATGTCATGCCTGTCGGCAACGAGAGCCCAGTGACGACGGGCTGCAGTGTGCCATCGTCAAGAACGCGGACAACCCGGCCATTGCCCGGCGCCGGGAACCCTGGAGCGGCGTTCATTTCGAGAGCGTAAAGATCGCCATTACGATCGAATGCGAGACCAAGGACCGTTGTGAGGCCCTCGCCGACGACTTTTAGGTTGCCGTTCGGAGTGATCTTCATTATTTGGGACAACCCGGGCGTTATCGGAAATAATCCCAGATTACTCACATAAAGATTTCCGTGATAAGTCATGGCAGTTGGAACGATATGGCCAAAGAGCGCAGATATGTCGATAAAGCGGCTCATATTTCCGTCACCGTCGATCTTGATGATCTGGCCGTGGTTTGGTTCGACCACGAAGAGTGAGCCCTTAGCCGCAACCATGCTGTACGGCGATCCGTCCGGCTCGAAATCGTCGGGCTCGGGATGAGCGGTTTCGTTATTGTGGACAAAATCACTGATATTCGCGAACATCGCGTGGGTGCCGTCGCTGTTAACTCGAGCCACGGCGTTTGCTTCGGCCGGATCCGCGTGTCCGTGCGAGCAACCGCCACCAGCTATCAGCGCATATAACTGGCCGTCGAAGAACTCGATGTCGGCAACGCCCATCTCGTCGCCGACCCCGGAAGATTCGGAAGGGAAACCATCCGCAACAGTCGTACGGTTGCCGCTATGGTCGATGCGCGATACGCGGCCGTTATTCCCTCCGTGCATCGGACCGACCGGCGCCGGGACCTGGGTGCAGAGACCGACAGTAGACATGGTGCCCCCGGTACCCGACTCGGCTACATACAGATACTCGTCGGGGCCAAATTTCAAACCCCGTGGAAAACTCAGGCCGGAGGCAAACTGCGTCACCACAGGCATTGAAGTTGTCGCCGCCGGAACTCCCCACGAAAATACGGTCGAAGACAGAGCCCAGAACAATAACGTCAGGAATGAGCCTAGAACCAGTTTCTTAGTAATCTTTCGAATCATTTTCAATTCTCCTTACGCCTCTTTTCGGCAGAGACGAGCCGTCTCACCTTGCTCAGCAAGATTTCATTTGATTTGGACGCCGGTTGCTATATAATGCGGGCCAAAGCTCTTAGACATTCACCACGCCGTTTAAGCAACCAGCGATAATTGTTTCTTCGTAAGCAAGAATATCTGCTGGAGGTGTTTGATGTATTTGGAAAAATTTCCTCGTTTTCTCCTAGATTTCTCCAAGAACGATATGCACAGTGAAAACGGCCATTTTTACGAGTTCAAATCGTTTCGGCTGAATCTCGCCGAGCGGCAACTGCTGAATGCCGAAACACCCGTTCCGCTCACTCCAAAAGCTTTCGATGTTCTCGCCGTGCTGGTAGAACAGGCTGGACACCTGGTCGAAAAAGACGAATTGATGCAGTTGGTGTGGCCGGACGCGTTCGTCGAAGAGGCGAATGTCGCGCGCATCGTTCACACCCTCCGCAAGGTTTTGAACGAGGACGAAAACGGCAACAAATTCATCGAAACCGTCGCGAAAAAGGGCTACCGGTTTGTCGCCCCAGTGACGATGGCCGAGAATGTCTGCGCAGTTCCGTCGGATGGCGATGGGACAGCGGAGGACCTATTCCCCGTGTTCAAAGATGCAGCCGATGCACGACGCCCTGCACAACCGAGTGTGGGTATCCCCGCCGCGGAAGTCCGTCATGTGCCGTGGTTTTTATTGATCGGGGCCGGATTCCTGCTTGCGATTGCCCTTATTGCGACCCTCTCCTTTTATCGGCAACATGCAACCAGAACGGGCCAGCCGGTTTCGATAGCCGTGATGCCGCTGAGGTCGCTGAATAAAGACGAACAGAATGCAAATTACAAACTTGCTGTCGCCGATTCGTTGGTAACTCAATTAAGCGCCGCCAGTGAACTGACGGTCAGGCCGTTGAGCGCGACATGGCAATATCTCGACACTGATGAGGACGCAATCGGCGCCGGAAAAGAGCTTAAGGTTGATTACGTCGTTACGTCGAACTATCAGATCGTCGACGGAAAGATCCGCGTTACCTCGCAGCTGATAAATGTTGAGCGGCGAGCCGTGGTGGACACCTTCAAGAGTGAACGCGAAATAGCGGGTGACTTTCAGACCCAGGACATGATTGCCACCGATGTAGGTGGCGCTATCGTAAAGCGGTTCGGCATTCTCGCGGGCGATGTCATACGCCGGCGTGGAACTGCCAACGAGGAAGCATTTCGTTACGTCATCCAAGCCGCCTATAGCATCGACAATAAAAGGGGCAATGGTGTGGCCACGG
>Ga0207710_10001739_pt1 | contig 10530 bp, 6 predicted proteins | sample KBSS24metaG_FD_184400 | JGI IMG/M metagenome (GOLD analysis project Ga0207710, IMG submission 184400) | Switchgrass rhizosphere microbial communities from Kellogg Biological Station, Michigan, USA - KBS S2-4 metaG (SPAdes) (version 2) | ecosystem: Host-associated > Plants > Roots > Rhizosphere >...
AATATCTCCTGCGCCTGCCGTTATTAAAACTTTTGTTCCTTTCCCTTTTAAATATTCGTTCTTTATCCAATCCATTAATTCTTCTTTTGTCTTTACACCCGCATTTTTATTTTTCATTTTACCTAAGATCATGTCGCTGATTACACCTTCTATTGGTAATTCTCTTGCCGGGTAAACAGGTAAAAGAATTATTTCATCAGCCATATCCAGCACTTCCGCAAATCCATCGGCCAGGTCTCTTGTTCTTGTGTACAGGTGCGGCTGAAATATCACTGTACATTTTTTCCCTTTAAATAAACCTTTAGCACCTGTAATCAAAGCTCTCAGTTCTTCAGGATGATGAGCATAATCATCGATATAAACTATGTTTTCTTTTTTTATGATATATTCAAACCTTCTCTTTACACCCTGAAAGCTTTTCACAGCCGATCTTATTTTTTCATTTTCTATATCCAAAGAACTTGCAACTGTTATTGCTGCTATGGCATTCTCTACATTATGCATCCCGCCAATATTCAATTCAACATTTTCTATTCTTTTTTCTTTCATCACTACATCAAACTCATAACCCCCGTTTATCATCTTAATACTATCGGCATATACATCAGCTTCCCTATTTTGTAAGCTATAGGTTAAATGATTTTTTGTTTTTAAATCATTTGTTCTCTTTAATCCAAACTTGCTTACAAGCAATCCTCCCGATTTTACCTTATAACTGAAATCAATGAAAGCCTGTTCCATGGCTTCTGCTGTACCATATATATCAAGATGGTCAGCATCCATTGCTGTGATAACAGCTATATCCGGGCTTAATTTCAAAAAGCTTCTATCGTATTCATCAGCTTCCACAACACATACATTTCTTTCACTTGTCTCCGATGCTTCGGTCAGAGTCTGAGGCCAAAAATTAGTTCCATAGTTTACCGATATACCGCCCAGGAATGCATTGCATCCATAACCACTATCACGAAGCAAGTGTGCAATCATGGTAGTGATTGTTGTTTTACCATGTGTTCCTGCAATACATATATTAAAAGAACTCTCTGTTATCATTTGCAACACATCACTTCTCTTTACTACTTTATACCCATTTTCTCTGTAAAACAGCAATTCTTTGTGATCAGTTGGCACAGCCGGCGTATAAACAATCAGTTTCGCATCTTTTGGTATCAGTTTAAGATTCTCTTCGTAATGAACTGCGATACCACTTGCTTCTAATTCTTTTGTTAATGCGGTTTCCGTTTTATCATAGCCGCTTACCCAAACCCCTTTTGAATCAAAGAACCTTGCCAATGCACTCATCCCTATTCCACCAATGCCAATAAAATAAACCGAGTCTATTTCTTCAATTCGCTTGTTTATTTCATTAGCCATTGTTCTGTTTTCATCGCTTATCCCCCCAAAGGGGGAGTTCATAAGGACAGTATTGCTTGTACGAAAAAAATTAATTCTTTATTGATCGTAATATTTCTCTTGCTATTCGTTCATCAGCATCGGTGATTGCAAATGCTGCAATATTTTTCTTTAATTCATTTTGCCTATTCTCATCCTTAGCCAGGGCAATGATCATCGGCACTATCTTGTCTTTAGCTTCATTATCTTTCACTATCAACCCTGCATTTTTATTTACCAATTGCATTGCATTAACCGTTTGATGATCTTCAGCGGCAAATGGGTAGGGAACAAATAAGACTGGCTTTTTAGCAACACATAATTCAGCTACTGTCATTGCTCCTGCCCTTGCTACAACCATATCTGCTGCTGCATAAGCATATTCCATCTGCGTAATAAATTCATTTGTCCAAACCGATGCTTTTCCATTTGCTCTTTGTTTTGCGATTGCTGCATACGGTTTTCCTGTTTGCCATATAACCTGTAATCCTGCATTCAACAGATCATCCAATCCTTTATCAATTGCTTCATTGATCGATTTTGCTCCAAGACTTCCCCCTACAACAAGAATTGTTTTTTTTCCTTCATCCAATGAGAAAAATTTTATTCCTTCAACCTTTGTGATCGTCGACCAGGAAATAACTGAACGAACAGGATTACCTGTGACCATGATCTTATCAGAAGGAAAAAATTTTTCCATTCCCTCAGTACCGGTAAAAATTCTTGTCGCTTTTTTTCCAAGCATCATATTGGACTTGCCTGCAAACGAATTTGATTCATGAATAAATGTTGGTATTCTTTTGGCCTGTGCGTATCGCAATACCGGATAAGAAGAATAACCGCCAACACCAATTGCAGCATTGGGTTTAAAATTTTTCATGATGGAACGAACCTGGAAAAAACTTTTTACCAGCTTAAACGGCAGACTCACATTTTTTATCAAAGAACTTCTGTTGAATCCTGCTATGTCTAATCCTTCTATTTTATAACCGGCCTGTGGTATCTTTTCCATTTCCATTTTTCCTTTTGCACCCACAAATAACATCTCTGTTGTTTCATCCAATCTTTTCAACGCATTGGCAATTGCTATTGCCGGGAAAATGTGACCACCTGTTCCACCACCTGCTATGATAATTCGCCTGCTCATTCTAATGTTTATCACGATTAATAATCAACAATTGTTAATTAATAATTACTGATTATTATTAAGCTCTCTTACGACCTCATTTTTTCCTTCCGATTGTTCTACATTTCTTGCCACACTTAATATGATACCAATGGCAAGGCAAGTGAATATGAAACTTGTTCCTCCCATACTCACTAATGGAAGCGTAACACCAGTAACCGGGAATAAATTCACTGTTACTGCCATATTCGCCAATGCTTGTATTGCCAGCGTAAAACTTAATCCCAATGCGAGGAACGCACCAAACGCAAAGGGGCATCTTTTAAAAATTCGTATGCACCTGTATAAAAACACCAGGTAAATAAATACAATAAAAACACCGCCAACCATACCATATTCTTCAATGATGATTGCGTATATAAAATCATTATATGCCTGTGGCAAATAATCTCTTGTCGTGCTGTTACCTGGTCCTACTCCAAACACGCCGCCTTTTGCAATGGCGATCTTCGCCTGGTTCACCTGGTATGTATCATCATTGTCAGCTTCCTTTCCACCATAAATAAAAGTTTCCATACGGCCGATCCATGTATCTACTCTTCCAAATAATCCCCCTGAAGTTTTATTAACAGCTATTGATTCATCTCCATTTTCTTTATGGCGAATGACAGCAGCCATAATGAGAAATAATATTGGAATGGCAGCTATGCCGATAGTTAATAAAATATGTTTTGTCTGCACTCTTCCAATGAACAAAAGCATAAGACAACTTGCACCTAATAGCAAGGCAGTGGAAAGATTAGCAGGAGCTATTAATGCGCATGTTATAAGAACAGGAATAATTATTGGTAAAAATCCTTTTTTAAAATCTTTGATCACATCCTGTTTTTTACTAAGCAGCCTTGCGAGATAAATAAAAAGACAAAGTTTTGCCAGGTCGGATGTTTGCATTGTCATATTAATAAAAGGCAACCGTATCCAGCGGCTTCCCTCATTCATTCTGACACCAAAGAATAATGTGTAAAATAAAAGCGGAATAGAAAGCAGGAATATGATCTTCGCTGCTTTTGAGTAGAATGTATAATTAACAAGATGAGCGAAATAAATAACAAGAATACCTGCGACAATGAATGCAATTTGTTTGAAAAGATATACTTCAGTATTTCCCTTATAATTCTTATAGGCAAGAGACCCGGTTGCACTATACACTGCCAGTAATGAAACTAATGTAAGCAATACGACCAATGCCCATATCACTTTATCACCTTTAGTCTTACTAAGAAGATTGCGTGTATTAAAGCTGTTGCCTATTTCACTAAATCGTATGTCTTTTGCTACTTCCACTTATAATTCTTTTACTGCTTTTTTAAATTGATTTCCTCTGTCCTCATAATTTTTAAAAAGATCAAAACTTGCGCAGGCAGGACTCAATAATACCACATCACCTTTACCTGAAAAATGAAAAGCGGCGTGTACTGCCTCCGCTGCACTTCCTGTATTGGCTATGAGGCTAATCATATTTCCAAATGCTTCATGAATTTTTCTATTATCAACCCCCAGGCAAATAATTGCCTTTACTTTTTCTTTTACGAGATCAGTGATCAATGAATAATCATTTCCTTTATCTACACCACCCAATATCAGTATCACGGGCTTGGTCATACTTTCCAGGGCATACCAGGTGGAATTGACATTGGTTGCTTTACTATCATTGATAAATTCAACTCCCCGTACAGTAGCCACATATTCCATGCGGTGTTCCAGGCTTTGGAAATTCTGAACAGCATCCCGTATTTTTTCTTTGCTGATATCCATTGTAGCAGCCGCAAGGCAGGCAGCCATTGTGTTATATTGATTATGTTTTCCTTTTAAGGCAAAATCATAAACACTCATACTTGTAAAGTCATGTCCTGTTCTTATATACATATCTCCGTCTTTTATAAAAGCTCCGTTCGTTAATTGTTTTTTCATACTTATTGGCAGTTGGTTTGATTGAATATAGAATCGTTCTAAATATTTCATTGTTACTTCATCGTCGGCATTATAAATGAAGTGATCATTCTTCTGCTGGTTCATTGTTATCCGGAATTTACTCCGGATATAATTTTCGAAATTGTAATCGTAACGGTCCAGGTGATCTTCAGTGATGTTGGTAAGTATCGCTATATCCGGTCTGAAAGTTTTAATATCATCTAATTGAAAACTGCTAACCTCAACAACATATAATGCCTTTGGATCTTTAGCCATCTGCATAGCAAATGAATAACCGATGTTGCCAACCAATGCACATTCCAATCCACCTGCTTTACAGATATGATAGGTCAATGCCGTTGTTGTTGTCTTACCATTGCTACCGGTTATTGCTATTACTTTGCTATTGTTTTTAAAGCGATAAGCCAATTCAACCTCACTGATGATTTCAATTCCTTTTGCCCGTATCTTTTTTACCATTTCATTTGTCCCAGGAATACCAGGGCTTTTCATTACTTCATCAGCATCGAGAATTCTTTTTTCATCATGTTGACCTTCTTCAAAATCAATAACAGCATTTTTTAACTCGTTACGATAATTATCTTTCAAAGAGCCTGCATCGGAAACAAAAACTTCATATCCTTTTTGCTTTGCCAGCAGTGCAGCACCTACGCCACTTTCACCGCCTCCGAGTATGACAAATCTTTTACTCATAACCCCATTCCCACTTGCCGGGGATGAGTTTTAATTTTCAATCAACTTTTGGATCGTTACGAACATCTGTCATTGCTAAAATGACTGATGTACGGAACATGGTTCTTCACAAGCATTGGTTTCAGTACAACTGCACCACAATATCATTGAGCATCCCAGTAACGTTCGGGACTTAGTTTCCTTCGGATCCGAATTATGGGTTTTTCAGTAACTATATAGGTCCTCTTTTAAAGAGGCGGCTTATCTTAACTTCAATGTCACAATACTCATCAGCACAAACAACACACTCACTATCCAGAACCTCGTTACGATCTTTGCTTCATGATACCCTTTCTTTTGATAGTGATGATGCAATGGACTCATTAAAAAAACTCTTCTGCCTTCACCAAATTTTCTTTTTGTGTATTTAAAATATCCTACCTGCAACAACACACTTATATTTTCAACCAAAAACACACCGCAGAAAATAGGTATTAGTAATTCTTTATGGACGATAATGGCAAGTGCTGCTATTATACCTCCAAGTGTCAGGCTCCCGGTATCTCCCATAAATACTTGTGCGGGATAAGAATTAAACCATAGAAATCCGATACAAGCCCCAATCATTGCTGCAATAAAAATGGACAACTCGCCGAGATTGGGTATATACATGATGTTGAGATAATCGGCGAAAAAGAAATTACCACTGGCGTAAGCAAATATGCCGAGCAAAACACCGATCAATGCCGAGGTGCCTGACACCAGGCCATCCAATCCATCTGTAATATTTGAGCCGTTTGATACTGCAGTAATGATGAATATCACAATCAATATGTAAAGAACCCAGGTATAATCCCGCCAGCTTGCGGGCAATAATTTTGAGTAATTGAATTCGTGTGTCTTTAAAAAAGGAATAGTCGTAATGGGAACCTTTGTTGAAACAAAACATTTTTCCCTTCCATTCACTTGTTTGCAGATAACCGTCGAATCATTGGGTGTAGGAGTACCAATATATTCTCTCCATATCGACACATTACTATTAAAATATAATGTGGCTCCGACAATAATACCTAACCCTACCTGTCCTAATATTTTAAACCAACCGGCCAATCCATCTTTATCTCCTTTTTTATAGGCAATACCTTGTTGCTGGGCGATCCGCTTTGCTCTTAGTTTTAAATAGTCATCTATAAATCCTATTATACCAAGCCACACAGTACTGATCAGCATCAGCCGTATATAAACTTTATGCAGGTTAGCCAAAAGCAATGTTGGTATCAGGATAGCGAGTATGATTATAATACCTCCCATTGTCGGTGTACCCTTCTTTGTTTGTTCCCCCGCTAATCCAAGATCACGGACAGTTTCACCCACCAATCTTTTTCGCAGGTACCAGATTATCCGCCGGCCAAACAACATAGATATGATCAATGCAAACAGCATTGCCAACAGCACCCTGAAAGTGATAAAATCAAACAATGCACTCCCCGGGAATTTTATTCCTTGTTCTTTAAACCATTGAAATAAGTGATACAGCATAGTTACTCGTTACTTGTTGCTGGTTTTTTTCTTCTAACTTTTTACTTTCCCAACATTTCAAACATTTCCTTCACTACTTCCTTATCATCAAAATGATTTCTTACCCCTTTTATGTCCTGGTATTTCTCATGTCCTTTTCCTGCTATTAATATTATATCTTCCGGCTTTGCCAAACTGATCGCTGTTTTTATCGCTTCTTTTCTGTCAACTATCGAGATATATTTTCTTTTTGCTGCGGCACTTAATCCCTGTTCCATGTCTTTTATTATTTGCTCCGGTTCTTCACTCCTGGGATTATCGCTGGTAAAAATTGCTTTATCACTGTGTTCACATGCTGCTTCTGCCATTACCGGTCGTTTTGTTTTATCCCTGTCACCACCACATCCTACTACAGTTATTACCTGCTCAAATCCTTTTTTTAATTTTTTTATCGTCGCCAGTACATTTAATAAAGCATCGGGTGTGTGAGCATAATCCACGATAGCTATTATTTTATCTTTTGGCGATACCATATAATCAAATCTTCCTTCAGCCCCGGTGAGCAAACTCAAACATCTCAGCACTTCCTGTTTTTCCTCGCCTAAACAAATGGCTGCTGCATATACAGCAAGCAAATTGTAAGCATTGAATTCACCGATCAGCCTGAAATGAACTTCAACATCATTAACCATCATCATCAATCCGGACAGACTGTTATCAAGTATCTTTCCTTTGAACTCAACCATTGTCTTCAGGCTGTACAAATACTTTTTTGCATTTGTATTCTGAAGCATCACCATTCCTCTTTTATCATCAGCATTACTGATTGCAAAAGCTGAAGCAGGCAATGAATCAAAAAAGGATTTTTTTACACGGATATACTCATCAAATGTTTTGTGATAATCCAGGTGATCATGCGTAATATTGCTGAATATCCCCCCGGCAAATTGTAACCCTGTGACCCTTTGTTGGTGTATTGCATGAGAACTTACTTCCATGAATACATGCGTACAACCTTCATCAGTCATTTGTTTCATCAAGGCATTCAGGCTTATGGCATCCGGTGTTGTATGCGTAGCCGGCACCACTTTATCACCAATATGATTTTCAACCGTGCTTATCAATCCGCATTTATATCCCAATACTGCAAAGAGCTTATATAATAATGTTGCTATTGTTGTCTTTCCATTTGTTCCTGTCACTCCCACCACTTTCATTTTCTCCGATGGTCTGTCAAAAAAATTATGTGCGATATAAGCGGCTGCAGCTGCACTGTTTTCGGCTTGCACATATACTACTCCTTCTTTTTTTTCAGAAGGAATTTCTTCACAAACAATTGCTGTCGCTCCTGCCTCAATCGCTTTATCAATGAACTGATGACCGTCTTTAACTTCGCCTCTTACTGCTATAAAAAGAGCTTTTTGTTTTATCTTTCTTGAATCGATCTGTACATCTTTAATTTCGATCCCTGTATTACCTTCAACCGATCTTATCCTTACTTTATATAGTATATCACTTAATACCACGATCGACTTTTAGCTTCTTAACATTAACTCAACTCCAGCACCACTTTAATTCCTTTTGCCAAAGCTGTTCCCGGCGTTACCGATTGAGCTATAATTTTTCCTTTTCCTTTTACATCTACTTTTATTCCCATATTCTCTAATAAATACAAGGCATCTTTCAATCCCATTCCTTTTACATTCGGCATTACCTGCTGTTTTATATTATTTCCTTTCATCACCGGCTCAGCCTGTGCCATTTTATTTATATAAACATTGCTCCATGTGCTTTGCAATACTGAATCTGTATAAGAAACATTTAATGTTTTATATACGTTTTTTATATCGTTTGTATAACCTGCATATAAATAGGCCGAACTATCTTTTGTAATGGTATAAAGTGATGGTGTTTTCTTTTCTACATACATTGCATATAGCTTTGTTGCAATTTCACGAAAGACAGGAGCTGCGACCAACCCACCAAAATGTGCAGCTGCATGTGGCTTGGTGCGAATAGCAACAATACAAGTGTACTCAGGTTTATCAGTAGGGAAATAACCGACAAATGAAGCCTGGTAAACACCATCACCATATTTTATTTTTCCATCTGCAACATGCGCCGTTCCTGTTTTTCCGGCAACCGGGAATGGCATGTCTTTGAAAGCAAGTTTGCCTGTTCCTTCTTTAACTACATCCTCCATACATTCTCTTGCTGCTTGTACAGTTGATGGTTTACAAATAGCTGCGTCCATTTCTGTTGGGAAAAATTGCTGAACAAGTATGCCATTGTTCTGTACATTATTAACCAAATATGGTTTCACCATTTTGCCATCATTGGCAATAGCATTATAAAGTGTGAGAGTATGCAATGGGCTTATTTGAATAGCATAACCAAAACTCATTGTGATCATATTCATCAATCCGCCATTGTTGGGTTTTAATGGCGCCATGAGGGGTCTCGGAACATCGGTAATATCAATAGGAGATTTTACATCAAAATGAAAACGATGTAAATAGGTTTTGAAATCTTCTGGTTTGTTTCCAAATGCCTTGTATGCAAGCTTACTCATGCCCACATTAGAACTATGAGCAAAACATTCTTTTACTGTTAATACAGGTTTGGGAGCTCTTTCAGCATCATTTACAATTCTTGGCCCTACCTGCATTTGGCCAGCGCTGCCTACTTCAACCAGGTCATTTAATTTAGAAGACCCTTTTTCTAATACGGACAAAAGAGTTACCAGTTTCATGGTTGAACCGGGCTCAGTAGTACGCAATGCATAATTATCATCTTCGGTATAACCGCCATCAGGTCGGCGTCCAAGATTTGCTATTGCTTTAATCTTGCCTGTACGGGTTTCCATTACAATAGCAGTGCCGTATTGTGATTCACTTTGCAGCATCATTTTCATCAATGCTGTTTCTGTAATATCCTGTATGTTTACATCCAGTGTGGTAAAAATGTCTTTGCCATTTTCAGGATCAGTTTCTGATCCCTCAATGGGAATGGCTGTACCGCCGGCGATGTAGCGAACAAGTCGCTGTCCTTCTTTTCCATTTAATAAAGTATCGTAACTTTTTTCAAGACCAACATTTTGTTTTTTTATTTTTCCATTGCTGGCAATATATTCTCGTGACAACCCAATGGTCCTGTTTGCCAATAATCCAAATGGAGATAGTCGCTTACTGTTTACATCGGTAATTACACCGCTTTTATTTTTTCCCAATCGAACCAAAGGAAATTCCCGAAAAGCTTTATAATCTTCAAAACTTAATTTCTTTTTTAATGAATAATATCTTTCATCATTTTTCCATGCAAACAATAATTCTTTTTTGTATTGATTGGCAGATTTGTCTTTAAAATATTTTGACATTGCAATCGCAAATGAGTCAAGATTGCTTTTAAAACGTTTTCCTCCTTTTTCCCGCAATCCTTCTGCATTAAAGTCAATGTAAATATCAAAAGTGGGTATAGAAGTGCTGAGCATTTGACCATCTTCACTATAAATCGTTCCTCTTTCGGCATCAAGCGAAACAAATCGTTGGTGAAGACTATCGCTCATGCTGCGCCAGTAACTTCCCTGGAAACGCTGTATGTAAAAAGCCCTGCCGAGTACCAGCAGGCTTAATACAACAATTCCCAAAAAGCTGAGATATACTCTCCACAATATGTCACGCCTTATTTCCAATATGCCGTGTTGGTTTTTAGTTGTTGTTGTTGATAAAGCTCTTTACCGTAAGCTTTATTCTTCTTTCAATACTACCGGTGATGCCGTTAATTCTTTTAGCCCTAAAGGTTCTACTGCTTTAGTAAGCTCACTTTGCTTA
>Ga0207710_10001741_pt1 | contig 10518 bp, 12 predicted proteins | sample KBSS24metaG_FD_184400 | JGI IMG/M metagenome (GOLD analysis project Ga0207710, IMG submission 184400) | Switchgrass rhizosphere microbial communities from Kellogg Biological Station, Michigan, USA - KBS S2-4 metaG (SPAdes) (version 2) | ecosystem: Host-associated > Plants > Roots > Rhizosphere...
CGGTAAGGTTGAATCGATCGAACGGGCAGTGGTCATATTGGGGTCGGATGGCTTGCGCTCGCTCGTGGCGAGCTCGATATTGCAGCCGATTTTCCAGATCAACAGTGCGAAAGTATTTTCACGCTTTCCGGAGCTGGTCTGGGAGCATGCGCAGAGATCCGCACACGCCGCCATTCCTCATGCGGCGCTCGTTGAGCGCACTGATGCCTTTGGCGCGGAACTACTGTGCCTCATCAGCGGACTGGCCGAGATTATTCTGTTCCGCGCCACAATTGAGCACTGTCAGAATAACCCTGATCAGAAGAAGCGTCGCCCCACGCCGCAATTGATCGCGGCTCTGCTGGCGTCGCAGGCGCCAGTGTTTGCCTGGCGACTCGGCGTCGAATGGGAGCTGTCCGAGTTGATGGTGGCTGCGCTGGAAGAGCAGACGTTGACGAGCGATCCAACCACCCCGCTGGGCCGATCACTTCGTTTCGGGCGCATTGCGGGCGCGTTGGCTGTACTACACACCAACTCGGTTGTCGACGACGCGACCGTTCGACTCTCGCTCCCCGAGGCCGGGTTATCGCCTGCTCATTTGAAATGCATGTGGAGCCGACTTCTGAACGACCTGGAAGATCCACGGTTGGTGCGTCGCAAAGCCGCCTGAATTCGATCGCGAGCTGCTTCACATAATTGAAGGTGCTGCCGTGACTGGACGCACGGTGTACTGCACCGCAGCCGCGTAGTGTCACGTGCCATCATCTGGAGCGTGGCGGATTTGTCAGTGAAGTGCCCAAAATGCGGCTATGAGCGCCGGCCAACAGACAGTGCGCCGCAATGGCAATGCCCTTCCTGCCAAGTGGCCTACGTCAAGGCGGCGCAGGCCCAGGAGGTCTCGGCCAAACCGCGGTTACAACCGACTGCCCAACGGGTACAACCGACGACCCAACGTGCCACGGTAGAGCCCGTCGAAGTCGATTCGGACGAGCTCGAATGGCTGCTCTCGCGGGGGCAGAAAATCGTGATTTACAGCATCCTCCTGAATTTCCTGCTGCGTGGACTCGATCAGGGCCATGTGGCGACGGACTGGGTGATCTACGGCCTGTATTTCTGCACGGCCGCCTACTCTTTGCTGGGTGTGCTGAAGATCTGCTCCGGACTAGAGAAATCTCAGGGCACGAAGATCCTGTTCATGGTGTTGTCCTACTTCCCGTTGATCAACCTGATTGCACTGGTGTATCTGAACGTGCAGGCCACCAGGAGGTTGCGTCAGGCGGGGTGGACGGTGGGGCTGCTGGGAGCGCGGCAATGACGATGTTGGCCGTCACTCTCCTCATTCTCCTTTCGATGCCACTGTGCGCGTCGCTGGCCGGCACAGTTGTGTGGGTTGCGCATCGGAACGAAACTGCAGATGACAGGGACCTTCTGAAAACCTTCCTGATCGCACTGATGGTCGCCATGGCGATACTCTGGAGCCTCAGTCGGACAGACGCCGTGCGCATGCGATTGAATCCGGAGCTGCGGATGGAAGCCGAGATCAGGAAGAATGCGGTGTATGCAGCGGTGGAACAGTTTGCTCCCAGTGATGCCAAAACACTGTGGACGTTCCTCGGCGCGCGCATGGCGCGGGGTGAGACACTCTCCCAGGCGCTGCTCGAAGCCCGCACTTTCCTGACCCGCTCGATCAATGAGCGCCTCGGATTTGCTGATCAGAAATCGCGGTTGGTTTGGGGTCGTGTCGCCGTTGACACCCTCGAGGAGTTGCAAACGCGAGATCCGGTGTTGTGCTACCGTTTTATGGCAACGCAGACGCTGGACGAGCAGGAGTCAATACACACATTGAGCGCAGAGAACACAGCAGCCTTCCAGGCTGCGGTAGTGCAACTCTATCGGGCCACCAACGAGGGAATGCAGCGGCGTGGCCTGGCGGACGGCGACGTGCATGTGGATTTCAACGATGCCGCGCGGGAGTTCGGTGCGATCCAGGCGGATATCGAGCAGGAATTCGGTAAAGCTACCGCGGATGTTGTCGGTCACAAGGAGTTGCCGCTGACGCCTCCAGTGTCCCCGGACGTGGCCTGCTCTGCACGGATATTTCAACTCCAGGCCATGCTGAAGCGGCCACAAGGGAAGGCTGCGTTGATGATCGACAGCGTGTTGCGCTGAATTCCGCCTACGGCGCGATCGGGACGTTCGACGCGTGAAGTTGCGCGATGAGCCATTGACCGCGCGATTTCTTCAAGACCAGGGTGCGGCGAGCGACTCGCTCGGCATTTCGCAGCTGGAAAGTCATCACCGCGGAAACAGGGCTCAACACCTGGACGTGCGTATTTTCGGGGACGAGGCGGTGGTATGGCGGTCCGGAGGTCGCGCTCGCGCGGATCCGCTCGAAAACTCGTCGGAATTGCTGCTCAATGGCCACTTTCCCCACGAACAGATCAGGCGGTTCGGGAACTGGAAAGAACACCGTCGCGTCATCCGCAAAACAGGCCATGAACCCCGGCAGATCGAGATTCTCAAATGAGGTTATGAAGCGAGATGCAAACTCGTCGATATCGCGGTGAGCCGCGGTAGCAGGAACCGCGAGGGCTGTCTGAGTGAACATCCAAAGCAGGCTCACCGTGACCCAGTTTGCCACCCGTTGCATTCGCGCGTTGATCATGAGCCTCTCCGGCTAGACGGTCAGGTGGAGAACGCGCGACGGGAGTGCTACCGAGTCATTCTGCGCAACCGCCTTCACATGGCCCGCCATACCCGTCTCCTCAAATCGATTCTCGCGCACGATATCGTTCCAACTCTTCATCAAACCCGATTCAGAAGACCGGTCATCACTGTACTGGCTGACGCGCCGATAAAGGCCGATCGCCGGGGCATGGCTACCGGCAGCGTTCGACTCCAGGCTCGTCGCGACTCCGGTGGCGATACGAGCCTGGCGCAGGGCTCTTTCCAGGCTGCTTTCGGTTGCTTCGACCGGACCGCTGTTTGAGCTGGGTGCAGGAGCAATTTCCCTGAGAGCGGTCGCTTCCGGTGCTTTATCGGCAACTGCGGCAGACCTCGCATCGGGCGAGCTGTTCCCGGCGGCCAGCGGGCCGTAGTAGGGCAGCAGAGAGCGGGAGACCGAATTGATCGACATGTATGTTGTCTGATCGAAAATGCGCGGCAGTCTCGGGAGCGGCAACAGCTTGCCGCTTTCGTGGCAAGGAATTGCCGCGTGCCGCGACAATTCTCACCTGTCCTTCGCAGTATAGCGGACAGGGAAGCCTCCTTCTTTGAACCAGATCGTTGGACGCTGATGCTCGTCACATGGCCTCGAGTTAACATGATGCACTTTCCGCGCGCAAAACCGCGCGATCGGGGTGAATGAGTCATGCTCACTTTTCTGCTTGCGGCTGCCAGCATGACCGGCTGGATCGGGACCTACACGACCTCGAATGGCACGAGCACGGGCAGCTCTGGAATTTACGCGTTTCAATGGGATGCCCGGCAGGGAGTGATGAGCGGAATTCATCCTGTGGGCATGACGACGAATCCGTCATTTCTCGCACTCCATCCCAGCGGGCGATACCTCTATGCCGTGAACGAGGATGCACCGTCCTCAGGGACGGACCACATCACTGCACTCGCCATTGGCGATGTCAGCTCCTCCGGGGGCCTGCGAGCCATTGGAACCGTATCTTCAGAAGGACTGGCACCCTGTCATCTCAGCATTGATGCGAGCGGCAAATGGCTGTTTGTTGCGAACTACGTCAGTGGGACGATAGCGGTCTTCCCCATTCAGTCCGATGGACGGCTGGGACGAGCCCGCCAGGTTGTTCAGCAAAAGGGCTCCGGCCCGGTTGCCGCCCGTCAGGAAAGTGCTCACGCCCATGAAGTCGTGTTATCGCCCGACGGGCGATTTCTCCTGTCGGTCGATCTGGGCGCGGACAGAATATTTGTCTATGGATTTGAGGCCACGACCGGCGCGCTGACGCCCAACACCCAACAGACGGTTGTTTTGCCTGCCGGCTATGGCCCACGACATCTGGTGTTCTCCAAGGACGGCCAGAGGATCTATGTGGTCACCGAGCTCACACCAGCGGTCATCACGTTGGGCTGGAACACACAGCGAGGCTCGATGACTCAACTGGGCGTAGTCTCCACGCTGCCCGCTGCGGACCCTTCCGAGCACGGGGGTGCGGAGATCGTGCTGCATCCGAACGGCAAATTCCTGTATGCCTCGAATCGCGGCAACAGCAATACGATCGCGGTCTTCCGCATCGGCCCGGACGGTCTGCCGGTGCCTGCCGGTCATGTGCCCACGGGTGGCAAGTTGCCCCGGTTCTTCAATGTCGATCCTTCTGGAAGATTCCTGGTTGTGGGCAATCAGGGTTCGGGAGACCTGGTCATTTTTTCTATTGATCCCACCACCGGTGCGTTGACTCGCGCAGGCGCCTCGGTGTCGGTCCCGGCGCCAGTGAGCTTTGTATTCGCTCCCGCTGGGTGAGTGCGTGCACCAGGGCTGCAATTTGGCCGCCGAACGCGAATGATCCACGGAACAACATACCAGTTGACAACCAACAGCAGCAGCACGGAGGCGGCGCCTGCCTGCACAGCTGAGCTGTAGCCCAGTATTTTACCTACCGCCACGTAATAGTCCGCGGAAATGCCGACCGCCAGCGGCGCGAGTGCGTAACTCAGCAGCCGGGTTCCGATCCCGTGTGCGCGCTCATCATCGCGGCCCTGATAGGCAACCCGATGGAGCTGCCCGGGGGTGATGAGGATGATGATGGCGGTGGCAACCATGGCAGCGGCCAGAAAATGAATCCGCTGCACAGAGCCCGGCAACAGGGAGAAATCGCCGAGGCTGGTCACTATCAACTGGAACCCGAACAATCCGGTCGCGCCCGGGAGGGCAACCCAGGCCTCTTTGAGCATCTGACTGATCTTCTCGCGCAGGGCGGGCCGCTCAAACTCAGGTAGTTCCTCTTCCGTCCGCTTCGGTCTCCCGCACAACTTCGGAAGCCAGAACCACATTCCCATCGCCGCCGCGAATGCGCACAGGGCCGCGGTAACAGCCACAGTGCGGCCCAGGAAATACTCCGAGACAATAAATGCATCACAGGCAAAGGTGATGGCCCAGAAAACCAGCGCAACCCCCGAAAGCCAACCGATCGCCGCGAGTATGCGTCGTGTTGCATTGCCGCGTTCCACAATGCGGTGTTGAGCAGGGCCCGCGATCAGCGCGCACAACGTTACAACCAGGCTGGTCAGAGCCACCACATCCAACGCGCGCGCGGGGCCCGAAAGATGGCTGAATTCTTCCCGGAAGGTGCTCTGTAGTTGAAAGCCGAACAGCACTTCCGTGCTGAGCATCTGCACCCGCAGCTCGGTGATCGCAAACTCCAGCCGTGAGTTCAGTCCCATGATCTGAGGTCAAAGCAATTCCCGTACCGCCTGCGACTCGGACTGAGCATTCGGGGCGCGAGCGATCCACGTTGTCGCAGTCCGTTGGGTACCAACACATGAGTCATTAACTTGGGTTATGAGCTCGCCCGATCTTGCACGCGGCGGCCCGAGCTCGTAATCAACTCCTACATATTTCGGCGAATGGGACTGCAATACTGGCATCCCACCCACCGTTTCGCTCGTAACTCAGGAGTCTTTATGGAAGGCACGGCACCAGGGCCAAACCGCACCGGCGGAGCCATCAATCCCGAAGGCGTCGCCTCGATGCTGGAGGCGGTCAACGAGCTTTCGCCACGGAAGCCTGTCAGCACACTGCTGATGGATATCGAGCGTCAGTGGTATATCACTGAGGCTGAAGCCGTCGGATCAATTCCACCGCCGATTTCTTCGCCTGGTGGCAAGGGGAGGAAGATCAAGAGCACCGCGGCTTCGGCGTCCGTGGGCATACTGCTCGATAAGCTGGGCGAGCGAATCTCGTTCGAGCGCACCGGCACGCGGCTGTACGGCGCAGTGATCACTAAGTATCTTGCGTTAGCAAATGCAGGTGAGGTTCCACTACCGCCCAGGGAAGATGGTGAACCTGCACTGGAGACGCTAAGACGCATTCGGTCCCAGGAACTGCAGCACTTCCGGATGCTGAGTCAGTGTGTGCAGGAGATTGGCGGCGACCCCACAGCACAGACGCCATGTGCGGACGTCACTGCCACTGCATCGAGTGGATTGCTGCAAGTGGTAACAGACCCGCGCACGACCCTCGCACAGTCGCTCAATGCCGTGTTGACAGCCGAACTCACGGACAATGCCGGTTGGGAGCTTCTCGGCGAGCTCGCTCAGCTCGCGGGCCAGAGCCAACTCACGAAGCCGTTCGCCGAGGCACTCGCAGTCGAGCAGGAGCACCTGGAGATGGTCGAAGGGTGGCTGAAAACGCTCGTTGCCTCCGCACCTGGCACGTCCGCCGTCTGATATCAAGGAGCATGAAATGGCAATCAATCTATTGCGCGATAAAGGTGGCGTGCCTCTGTCTCAACAGCGGATGAGCTGGAGAGACATGGTAGGCAAGCCCATCAGCAAGCTCGATGACGATGCATTTACCCGCGTGCGCATTATCCTGATGAACGGGCAGGAGCTCGACGCTTTGCGCACAAAACAGGTCGCTCTGCGTATGAATCGCAAAGCACGCGTCCAGCTCGCGGAGCTCATGCGTGTTGAGCAACATCAGGCGACGACGATCAACTGGCTGATTGGCGCAGATCATTCACCTATCGAAACGACGATCGGATATGAACAGACGGCGATCGAGGTCACGGCCTCCGTGGCACAGCTCGAGCCGGACGGCTACCTGGCGACAGGGTACCGATATGCGCTGCTCGAAGATTTCGATCATCTCTATCGTTACTCGGCATTGTTGGATCGCCTGGAAGGAAAAGACGCCAACAACATCGTGCAGGGTTTTACCGATATTGTGCCGGGACGTCCCACCATTGAGCATCATCGGGCGCCGGAGCATGATCTTCTGGAGCCGTATGGTCCGGACGCCGCTCTCGCTACCAAGCTGCACGCGATTACTCTGACTGGCGGTGAGTACCAGACTCACGATTACTACATGAACATCGGCCCGATTTTCGCTGATCCGCTGGCGAGGCAACTGTACGCCGAGATTGCATCTGTCGAGTCACAGCACATCACCCACTATGGCTCGATGCTGAACCCGGAAGAGTCGATTCTGGAGAAGTTGTTGCTGAGCGAGGCCGCCGAAGTCTGGAACTATGCCGGCTGCGTGGAACAGGAGAGCAATCCGCGCATAAAGGCTATCTGGGAGCGATTTCTGGATTACGAGCTGGGACATTTTCAGGTAGCGCTTCAGCTCTTCAAGGACGTCGAACGGCGCGACCCCGAAACAGTGTTGGGCGACGGCAAGCTGCCTCCATTCATTCGCTTCGAGAGCCAACGGCAATTCGTCCGCGAGACGATTGATCGGGAAACGAGCTTGCGTAAGAACGGGACAAAGTTCGTGGAAGAGACAGAGGAAGGCACCACTTCCCGGGATTACCGTCGAGCCGTGAATGCGGACGGCTCACCATCGAGCACCGTATCCGCGACCTATAGTTGGGCACCCGGGACGGAGTTGACGCGAGTGGAAGAGAAAGCGGCCTGAACCCGTGATGAGTGAATGCGTTTGCAATCGGCGCAAAGGTTTCTGCACCCGAAGACACCGGAGTCCATCATGTCAATACTCGACAAAGTAGTTGCAGCGGTTACGCCTCCGGAGAGCGAAAAGGCGCGACGTAATGCGCGGGAGAAAGCGCGGCGAGCGGCCGAAGGCCACGACTGGCTGGCCCGGATATTGGATCATCATGAGCAGATTGAAGCCGCCTTCAGCGCCGTGGAGCGAGCGATGGATGCGACAGCGCGCCGCGCCGCTCAGGCCGAGCTTGCGGTTTTACTGAGCGCGCATGCCAACGCGGAGGAGGCAGTCATCTATCCTGCGTTGATTCACTTCGGCCACAAGATGCATGGAACGGCGGGTTATACCGAACAGGCCGGGGCGAAGGCTAATCTCGGCGAGCTGGAGTATCTCAATCCGATGAGCCAGGAGTATGCCGACAAGCTCGCACACATTCGTGGCGCAGTCGCGCATCACGTTTATGAAGAAGAGAATGACCGCTTTCTGGATCTGAAGAGGTTGTCTGCCTCAGATCAGGCTCGGCTCACTCAGCGTTATGTGGAGGAATTCGAGCGGTTCGCCGGCGTGAATGGGTCTGATCGACCCGTTCGTCCGAACGAAATTCTCGATGCGGATCTGAGAGCTACCCCGCGACAAACTTGAGGCCGGCGCGATCAGCAGCCGAGCCAACATCGGCAGGCCCGGTCGACTCAGTGCGCGCCGGGCCTGGCGATGCAGGAATCAGTGGGAAAGGGAGCCTCGACCCTCGGGGGATGCGGATGCTGTCCGCTGCGTCGGGCGGGTTATAGCCTCCTCCCGACAGAGGGCGAAGACGGGAAGGCGCCCGCACCGGAACCACTTGGCGCGATCTCGAGCCAAACCGTAGGCCAAGCCCCGCAGGTTGCCCGGGGCGCGCAGATCGTAAATCCAGGCATCCTGGGGCAACTGTCCGAGCCAACCTCGGATCTCCTTCAGGCTTCGCCATGCAACGGCGACATGGACCGCCTGAGCGTAACGGCGTAACCAGATGCGCCGGACTCGGGCGGCCACCGCGATACTCCACAAAGAGGCCCGCCCGTGCCGGCCGTAGTCATCGAGCCGCCTCAGAAAGTCCTGCAACCTTCGATCGACGTATAGGGCAACCTGCCTGTTTGGATCGATACACCACACCGGGCCGGGCAACCCGCGTGTCCTGGCTGCCTCCGCAATCCAACGGCGGCCGTCATCATCAATGGCCAGCGTGAGGCAAGGACGGAATAGAGCCAATGGCTCCTCTGGATACCAACACCCGGTAAAGTCAACGTTTCCGAGAGGCGTGCCCGACAGGCCGCAAGTGGCCTGCAGGAGCTGTCGCATCTCGGCAGTGAGGTATCCCTGCCAGCGGGCGTCGATGTAGCGAAGGGATTCAGGCTGAACACCCGGCAACGGGACCATGTTGTGCATGGTCTGTGTGAGCTGGCTCCAGCGGCCGGACATAGGCACTGATGTGTCTCGGGTCGACATGATGAGTACCTCTTTGAGCAACGATGCAGAGTTCAGCAATCTCCTCGATGTTGTCCGGTTGCGCGACGTTGGTGATAACCGCGCGCATCACCACGGACATTAACGGCAATTTTTGCGCGCGCGCGGAGGCTTTTCAAGGGGACGAACCGCGAACAAACACTGGAGGAGAAGGGCCGCGGCCGGAGCGAGGAAGGGTGCACCCCTTGAACTTTGAAGACCGATGAATATTATTGGCATTCTCGGGTATCGAGTGCTAAGTCAGCGAGAGGAGTGCTGTTAAATCAATAGCTTGGCGACGCGGTGGTGAACTCGCGCAATTGACATGCTTCAGCCTGGGCTCGAGCGCCGCCGCGCCGGTTCATCCATCGACGTAGCAGGTGAGCACATCGAATTGCGTGAGGACAATACGATGAACAGACGCCGTCTTCGAGAACAGCTTCGGTCCAGGTACATCGCGCAGGTCCGCTGGTGGGGGTGGGCGATGTTGATGTTGTTTGTTCTGGTGCAGGTCGCAGGCGCGGATACGAGCCATTGACCTGCGACGCGAATCCGGGGAGAGAAGCAATGCTTGCTGTTGGAAATGCCGATGAGGCAACTATTCACCCGCGGGCGAGCAAATGGGCGGGTCATCTGCGGAGGATCGCAACACTTCAACCGCCGCCGCCACCGGCGATCGTACGAAAGGGGGAGCGCCCGGTGCCCGTGGCGTCGACCCCTGGAGCTCAACGGGAGGTGAGGGCGATGTTTTAGCGTGGGAGGTTCCGGGCCGCTACGGCTGAGCCAGCGTGACAGTGAAGCGGCTTCGGCCATCGTCGGCAATTACGCAGCTTGCATCGCCTCCATGGCGTTGCGCGATTTGTCGCACCAATGCCAGGCCCAATCCGGTTCCAACGCCAGTGCGGCTGCCGCTGCTTCGATAGAAAGGTTTGAACACCTTTTCGAATTCAGATTGCAAGGGGCCTGGACCGTTATCCCACACCGTAACGACGGCGGTGCCGTTCGCACGCGTCACCCGCACTTGCGTTGGAGGAACGCCGTGGCGCTTGGCGTTTTCCAACAGGTTACGTAGCAGGCGGCGTAGCAGGCGCGCATCGCCGCGGACGGTGGTTGGGGTGCCCTCGAGGTGTACGTCGTCGTAGCGGCTGCATTCCTCGGCAGCGAGTGCCAAAAGATCGATTTCCTCGGTAGCCTCGATCTCATTGACGGCGTCGAGTCGGCTGGCGAGCAGGATTTCATCGACCAGCCAGTCCAGCTCCGCGATATCCTGTTCCAATCCCGCCTTGCTCTTTGCATCTGCCGAGCCTTTCAACAGTTCAACCGCCAACCTGATGCGGGCCAATGGAGTGCGCAACTCGTGCGAAGCGTTGGCCAGGAGTGCCTGGTGTGCCCGGACCAGTTGTTCGATCTGGCTCGCGGCTCGGTTA
>Ga0207710_10001746_pt1 | contig 10491 bp, 10 predicted proteins | sample KBSS24metaG_FD_184400 | JGI IMG/M metagenome (GOLD analysis project Ga0207710, IMG submission 184400) | Switchgrass rhizosphere microbial communities from Kellogg Biological Station, Michigan, USA - KBS S2-4 metaG (SPAdes) (version 2) | ecosystem: Host-associated > Plants > Roots > Rhizosphere...
GATCACGAGGCTAACGGCCTGATCTTTGTATTCCTGGGTGAAATGTCGGCGTGTCGCCACTGTCGCCCTCCGCTGAGGATCAGTGACAGCTTACTACCGAGTGTCTACAACATCGGGAACGGTCCACTCGGCCCCGCCCCCCGCTCCCGACACCCACCGTGCCCGAGAAGCTTCCGTGTGCCCGATCCGGGCCTCAGCCCTGCTTCCCCGCGTCTCGGCCGTCGCCCGCCTGGAGGTCCGGCCGGCGGGCGCGGGGGTGAAGGATGGCGGCGGTCAGGGCGAGGACCGCGCCGCCCCACAGTTCGACGGCTAGGCCGTCGAGGGGTATCCAGCCGGCGCCGGCCGCGCCGGCGCCGAGACCGAGCAGCGTGAGCAGGCCACCGATCTGGGTCGCGGTCGAGCGCCGTGTCGGGCGGGCGGTACCGTCCATTTCCTTGCTCCGTTCTCTACAAAGGGGTCACCTTTCAACCTATGTAGAGAACGGAGCAAGGTCAAGGGGTGGGACGCTCCGGCCCGGCCGGCGGCGCAACAGCCGCCGCCGGCCGGCGGGCGGCGGCCCGGCGGATCCCGCGCGGGGCGTGGATCCGGAGGGAGAGGGCCCAGTGGAACCGGGCCCAGCCGGCCGCGAGCTGAGCCATGTCGTACTCCCACTCCTCGCGGTAACGACCGACGTCGGGAACGCCTTTCAGGGCGGCGACCGCGCCGTCCCCGCAACCGGACCGCCCGCGCCTCCCACACCCGTTCCAGCCCCGACCGCGCCCAGCGGTCCCTCACGGCCGCGTCCGGGGCCGCGATATGACCCGCCTCGCCGCGCTCCCACCGGTCTGCCAGGGCACACAGCTCGGCAACACACGGACGAATCCGCGCGACGGCGGCGTCGGCGGTGCGGGCGGCGGCGGCGTAGGCGTTGGCGGCGTCGGCGGCGTGGAGGTCGGCGGCGCCGGCGACGTGGGCGACGTAGGCGCCGTAGGCGTAGGTGCCGGCGGCGTCGGCGGCGGCGTGGGCGGCGCGGGCGTAGGCGTGGGCGGCGCGGGCGTAGGCGTGGGCGTCGCGGGCGTCGCGGGCGGCGGCGGCGAGGGCGTCGGCGTGAGTATCGAGGTTCTGGGCGGCGGTCCGCAGGTCGGCGGGGGTCAGGGCCATCGGCTCAGCCTCAGCTTTTCTGGGGGCGGAGCCGGCCGGGCGCGCGGAGGGTGGCCGCGGTCGGGGCGGGGGGTTCGGTCATGCCGGCGGCGGCGAGCTCGGCCCGGGCGCGCTGCGCGCCCTTGCCGGTGAGCATGTAGAACCGGCGCCGGGGCCGTTTCACCTTTCGGGGGTCGACGTCCTCCCAGCCGGAGGACACCCAGTCCGCCTTCTCCAACCGGGCCAGGATCGGATAGATCGTCCCCGAGGGCAGGTCGATCGCCTCGACCAGCTGCAGGCCATAGTGGGCCTGGGTCGGGGCGGCGATCATCTCCCGCAGTACCTTCAAGGTCTGCAGCGTCATCCGCGGCTCCGAACGCCCCACCCACCCACCATACCCGGCCCTCTACATAGCTGTGTAGAGCGCCGGCTATCGACGGGCACTGTGGCCGCCCGCCCCCAGCGGGCCGGGCCCCGGTTGGCGTGTCTCGGGGACACGGGGCTCGACTTCCGCGCACACTGAGGGCAGCGCTCCTTGCATGGCTTCGCGTCGTCTCCTGTGGCCCCTCGTACGTCGGGGGACCCGTCCGGGGTTCTCCACCGGGCCCGGAGAGGAGGTGGATCCCGCTGTGACGGTCCAACTGATGATCGTTCTCGCGACGGTCGTGATCGCGGTCGTCCTGGCGCCGCGCCAGCGGTAGCCACGATGGGGGCGCGCGGCCCCATCGCGGCGCGTTCCCCCCGTACTCGCCGGATCATGGGGCCGCCCTGGGTTCTCACTGACGTTAACCTGTCCTTCGATCAAGGAGGCGGTGACCATCGAGCTGGCCGAGCAGCAGCCGCCTGTTGATGCTGACGTGGATCGGACGGTCAGCGAGGCTGTCCGCCGACGGCTGGCGGAGGCGGTGCCGGCGAAACACCCGCCGCGCCTACACCTGGCAGTGGAAGCGGTTCTCGGCCTGGTGCGAGCGGACCGGGCGGTGCGCGCTGCCGGCGACCCGGGAGACGCTGCAGGAGTACACAGCCTTCCTGATCGACCAGGGCGTGGCGCCGTCGACCGTCGGGCAGGCGGTGTTCGCGCTGCGGTCGGTGCATCGCGAGGCGCGGGTCGAGCCGCCGGACACCCATGAGGCGCAGGTCCTGCTGCGCGCGTACCGACGGGAGCGGGCTCGCGCCGGTGTCCGGGCGCGCCAGGCACCTCCTGTTGGCGTCGCCGAGCTGCGCGCCCTGGTCGCGGTGACCGAGCCGGCGGGGCTTGCCGGCGCGCGGGACCGGGTCCTGCTCACCGTGGGTTTCGCGACGATGAGCCGCCGCTCCGAACTCGTCGCCCTGGAGCTGGCCGATGTCCGCGAGGTCGACGAGGGCCTGGTCGTGCTCGTCCGGATGAGCAAGGACGACCAGGACGCGCGCGGCCGGGAGGTTCCCGTGCCCTACGCGCGGGACCCCGGGCTCTGCCCGGTCCGGGCGTTCCGCGTCTGGCGGGCCCTGCTCGCCGAGCAGGGCCTCACCACCGGGCCGGTTCTACGTCGGGTCGACCGGTGGGGCCATCTCGGTGAGGCGCTGACCGGCGGCGGGCTGCGCTGGATCCTGCGGACCCTCGCCGACCGCGCTGACCTGCCGGGCGATCTGTCGTTCTCCCCGCATTCACGACGCTCCGGTGGCGCGACTGCCGCCGCGCGAGCGGGTGCCCCGGTCGGCGCGATCGCCGGGCAGGGCGGATGGTCACCCCGCTCCCCCCGTGGTCCACGACTACATCCGCCAGGCCGACCGCTGGCGTGACCATCCCCTGCACGATGTCCTGTAGATCTACAAAAGGGCTCAGAACCGGTCTGGAGACGGGGGTCGAAGGAGGGCCAAGACGCCGACCGCTCCAGGTTGACGGGCAGCCGCGTCCACTTGTCCCCCGCAGGCTGCGGCTACCTGTTCAGTCGTCAGACCCTCAGCATCAGTCAGATTCGCTCCCTCAGACCGGCCGACCGTCTCGGGATGGCTGTCGCCCTGGCACGTTGCCCTGGCTTGGATTCGTGCCCCGACGTGAAGCTGCTCGGGCCAGCCGTACCACTGCCGCCTGCGGCGCGGCCGCCACGTCGTCGGATCCCGATCACATCCGGTCGTACGGGAAGCGGGCCAATACCCGCACTGGGCACCTTCGGTCGGTGGCGCGGTATCTGGGGTGGCGGATGCCGACGCCGCTGGATTTGAACCGCATGTTCCTCCGCGAGGGATCACATGCCGATTGGGTTACCGTGGCACGCCTTGCCGATCGAACAAGATCCAGTGGCGAAAATTCATCTATCGCGACGCGCAGGACAGCGGCCGCCCGCCGCGCACGTTCATCGTCGACGGGCGGTCTGTCCGCCGGTTCGGTCGTCACGTGATGGACGCCGGCGGGTGTCGCGGCGGCGGCCGGCTGGCTGGTCCGGCGTGGTGGTCAGGGCAATAGGACATAGATCCGGACGGCGTCGACGCGGGGAATGGCCGTTGTCCGCCGCCCGGGGGCGGTCCGGGACGAGAAATCCCCGGACCGCCCCGGAAGTGAAGCCAGTAGGTGATCGCTATGGTTAGCTTGTTTCGCGTACTGACCCGACGACGGCGGGTCGGATTCGAAGGACGCGACGCTCAGGATCATACTCAGTTTTCTCCTTCTCCAGGAGGAACGCGAAGATCAATTCGACGCGATCCTGGTTCTCCTGGGTCCGGCCGTTCTGTCCGTGAGAGCCGTAAAGAACTCCGGCCAGCACTCCCCGGTGGGTCCAATCGAGATCGACGTTCCGGATGATCTGGAGGATCACCTCCGCGTCTAGCCAAAAATCAAGGTCATCGGGTAGTGGCAAGCTGATCCGTGACCTCGTAAGCAGGAACGGGTTGTCGGGAGCGACCTGCCCATCTTCACCGCGCAGGAAGCCAGCGCGTGCGAGTGCCTGGATGCCGAAGTCTTCGAGTTTCGCCCAGGTCGAGCGACCGTAGCGATCTTTAACTTCGGGTGTCGTTGCTTTCTCGCGGGTACGGGCTACTGCCTCGCGGCACACCTCGCGAGGTGTCGGTGGCGTCTGGTCCTCGAAATCGCGGGTGACCTCAAGGATCGCCTTGAAGAAATCAACCCTCACTGCGGAGAAAGGGCCGAAATCGACACGACGAAGACTGTCCACGCATTGCGCGTAAAGTATGTTCTCCTGCTCCGACGGGGGCAGGACTTGGACCCCAGCTTGCGCCTTATCCGTCCGCCCAGGGGCCGCAACCATTTGGTCTCGCGCCTCGAGAGCAGTCGAAGATTCCGAGACCAGATCCGGACGATCATTCAGATCGCTGAGTAGCTCCTTGGCGTTATCGGTCGGCCAGATCGTCACCTTCGGCTCGGCGCCGGATAGCATGATTAATCCGTGAGATTGCCCCGTCGCGAGCAGAGTCGTGATCAGCCCCGGAAGCGCCGCCGCACGATGATAATCCTTGCGGAACCGCGGGTCCTCCGCCTCCAGCAGCGGTCGTAGGTTGGTCTTGAGGACCGGAGTCACGGATGTAGCGTTCCCACGCCGGAGCGCTCTGACGAGGATGCCCATCGCCTCGTCTTCTGGCATCAACTCCTCAGGCCACTCGCTTATGAAGTTGGCTGCGCGAGTGAAATCACGCAGAGGAACCACGTTGAACCGGTCACGGAGGTCCGTGAGGTTGTCCTGCTTATTCATGACCGAGTGATGAAACGAAAAGACCAGGCAGGGGGGATGCGTGTTCGCATCAGTCAGGGACCGGATCAAGAGCCCGATTTGCTGGTTGACTTTGGGCTCGCCCAGCCATTCACCCAACGAGCGAAATTCAACTGCCGCCCCGACCGGACCGAGATTGTCCTTCTGAGAATCGAACCCTACAACGATTCGTCGAGTCAGCTGACCCTGGTACCGCTCGACGACTGTTTCCACCAGTCGTCGTTCGGTGTTCATATTTGCCCGGGTGATATCGATTATTGCCGTTGTCATAATTTCCCTTTCTTTTTACGGGCCTGCTGCCCCCGTCGTTGCGCCCGTGGCGGACCAGGGGGCAGCAAGTCCCAAATTTTGATTATCCGGAAACTCGGCTACTTTGCTCGTCGCAGAAGCTCTAGGACTCCAGCGACGAGAATCTCCAGTACGAGCGTCCAGCCGAGCAGCGGAGCAAACGCGAACGCGAAGCCCTCTGCGGCGGTAACGATCGTAATTGCTAGCCATGCCCTGTCGTTCAAACCAAGACCTTTCGGATCGGTTTTCGGGGACCCGATGAGGCGATGGCAGGACGATGGTGAAATGCTACAAAGACGACGAGACGGGAAAGACGGACAAAGATGTGAAACGCGGAGATGTCAAAATGATGTTGACGTGCGACGCGGAGACGAGTGGAGACGTTGGACGCGTGAAGCCGACGGCTTCGAGGATGCAAGACGTGATGCGATGCAAGATGAACGACGCTGAGACGCAAGATGCGGCACAACCGGAACGGCAGGCCGAGGCCAACCATACCGCATCATGCGCGCGATCGCAGGGGAGGGCGGATGATCACCCCGCTCCCCCGTGGTCCACGACTACATGCGCCCAGGCCGACCGCTGGCGCGACCCCCCTGCGCGACGTCCTATAGCGAGAGACCGAGGACCGACCGGGGAGGCGCCGCCGCCGTTCGTCGGCCGGACGGCCGACGACGATGTGGTTGACGGCCCCCGGCGGCAATCCGGGGGCCGTCCGTCGTCCCACCCCGGCACACGAGGCGTCGACGAGGACAAAGTATGCGGTCTCGCCCGGATGCTGGGGAATAGTCACCGCGACCCACCTAACGGAGGGTGGATGGCTAGGTACCACTGTGTGATGCCACGGCGATAAGGCACGCTGGTGACTCTTTGTGTCCGGATTGCTGGGAGCGAGCGTGACTGGTCAGCAGATGGTCCCGACGTGCCATGTCCGAAATGCCCCCGGCGGATGCACGATACGTAGTCATACGGAGTAGCGATCCGACTCCTTGGAGTCACCGTCGGCAACGGTTGTGATCGCTACCTGTTGTCCCGTTCCGGCACACAGGAGGCCAAGGATGGCGAGGCATGCCCAAAATCGACCTTGTCGAGGCTTCCCGAGGGCGGCCCTGACCCTCGCGCCCGGTGTGGGGACAAGCGGCTCGCCCCGGGCACGAGCACCTCACCTTCCGCCTCCCGACCGCCTGACCCATGTACGTCGACCCCATGGTTGCCAAGGCGGTGGTGCTCGCCCTGGCCGTCGCGATCGCGATGAACATCGCGATCGTTGCCGCCGTCCTCGCCCGGATAAGCGGTGCGCACCCAGCTCAAGCCGCCATCAAAGCCGGGACCGCCTTCGGCGGCACACTTGCTCTCGCGGTCGCGGTCCTGACGGCCTGGGCGTTGTGTAGATCCGCCCGCTGGAGTCCGGCCCTTCACCGCGCTCCTTCTTCGGTGATCAAGACCGTCGGGGCTGGCGTCGTCCGGCCACCGGGGGCGAGTTCGGGGATGTGGGTGTAGAGCGTTGACCGGCTCACCCCGAGCAGGCGGGCGATGGAGCTGACGCTGTTGTCGGGCGCGGCGAGCAGGGTGCGGGCTTGGCGGATCTGTTCGGCGGACAGTGCCGGGGGTCGGCCGAGGCGCGAGGCAGGCGGTGAGCTCGGGCCGTTCGGCGGTGCGGCCGGACAGCTTGTCGGCGTACACCCGGACACAGCCGGCGTCGGTCAGTGCTCGGGTCTGTCGGTCGAGGTTCTGGCCGGCGGTGGACACCCGGGCGTAGCCGACGAGCGCGCCGGTCGCCGCGGCCGGTTCGGGGGCGAGCGGGTCGTCCGGGTCGCCGGCGCGGTCCGTCGTGATTGACACATCGACTTTTCGACACGTTTTTTCAACGGGTCGGGCCGGGCGCGGTAGATCATCTGGGCGGCGTTTTGATCTTGTCGTTTAACGAACGACTACCAACATGATCGGCTGACGTTCGGCGCCGCTCGGACAGGGCTCAGGGTTCGCGGCGGTGCCGCCGAACGAAGCCGTCCCACTCCCGGGCGGCCTGATGCTCCCCCAACGTATGCAGGTCGACGGCGAGGTTGTGCGCGGAGGTGAGGGTGTCGGGGTGGTCCTCGCCGAGCACTCGCCGGCTGCGGGCCAACGTGTCCTCGTCCAACGTCCGGGCGGCCTGATGCTCCCCCAACGCCGACAGGCGGACGGCGAGGTTGTGCGCGGAGGTGAGGGTGTCGGGGTGGTCGTCGCCGAGCACTCGCCGGCTGCGGGCCAACGTGTCCTCGTTCAGCGTCCGGGCCGCGCGGTGCTCGCCCAACGCGGACAGGTCGTCGGCGAGGTATTCGGCTGCCCAGAGGGTGTCGGGGTGGTCGTCGCCGAGCACTCGCCGTTTCCGCGCGAGGGTGTCCTCGTTCAGCGTCCGGGCCGCGCGGTGCTCGCCCAACGCGGACAGGTCGCGGGCGAGGTTGTTCGCGGAGGTGAGGGTGTCGGGGTGGTCGTCGCCGAGCACTCGCCGTTTCCGCGCGAGGGTGTCCTCGTTCAGCGTCCAGGCGGCCCGGTGCTCGCCCAACGCGGACAGGTCGCGGGCGAGGTTGTTCGCGGAGATGAGGGTGGAGAGGTGGTCGTCGCCGAGCACTCGCCGTTTCCGCGCGAGGGTGTCCTCGTTCAGCGTCCGGGCCGCGCGGTGCTCGCCCAACGCGGACAGGTCGCGGGCGAGGTTGTTCGCGGAGATGAGGGTGGAGAGGTGGTCGTCGCCGAGCACTCGCCGCCGGCGGGCCAACGTGTCCTCGTTCAGCGTCCGGGCGGCCCGGTGCTCGCCCAACGCGGACAGGTCGTCGGCGAAATTTTCGGAGGCCCAGAGGGTGTCGGGGTGGTCGGGGCCGAGCAGGGTGGTCCACCGGCGGTGCAGGTCGGCGGCGGGGGTATGGACGGTAGGGCCCACCCGGCTGACGTTGAGGTAGTCGGTGACGGCGAGCAGCAGTCGGCGTGCGGTCGGGGCGTGGTCGGCGGCCGGGTCGTGGTCGGGGTGCAGCGCTGGGGCGGCCAGGGCGTGGGCAGCCAGCGTGGCCCAAGCCGGCCAGCCGGCCGGGTCGCGGTAGTCGCGGGCGGGCTGGGCGGCGGCGAGCACGGCGCGAGCCTGGACGGCGGCCGCCGCCTGGGCGTCGGGGGTTGTGTGGGCGCGGATGACCGCGGCGACGAGCCGGTGCACCTGGACGCTGTCGCCCTGGCGGCGGGCGAGGCTGTAGCGGCGGATCGCGGCGATCAGGTCGTCGAGGTCGCCGTCGGCGACGGCGGCCTTCAGGGGTCCGTCGAGCGCGGCGGGGGTCAGCCAGGCCAGCGGGATCGGGTCGGGGCCGCAGAACGCGGCGAGGGTGAGCAGGCTGGCCGCGGCCGGGGTGCTGGCCTGTAGCCGGTCGAGGGCCAGCGACCAGCAGGTGTCCACCGTGCCGCCGTAGGTCAGGTCCTCCCCGCGGGCAAGCATGACTGCCCGCCGGGCCCGGAACTTCTCCAGGTAGCGGGCCGGGGTCATGGCGGTGGCCTCCAGGTAGGCGGCGGCCTGTTCCAACGCCAGCGGCAGGCCGCCCAACTCGGCGGCAAGCTCGGCGGCAAGGTCGCGTGCCGGCCCACCATCGGGGGCGCCGGCCAAGGCGGGCACCCGGCCGGCGAGGAACCCAACCGCCTCGTCGATGTCGAACACGTCGACGTCGACCGGGACGGCCAGCCCACCCCACACCTGGGCACGGGAGGTGATCAGCACCTGGCCGGCCGGGCCGGCCGGGAGCCAGCGGCGGATCTCCCCGGCCGACCCGGCATTGTCGAAGATGAGCAGCCAGTCATCGCGGCGAGCCAGGCCGGTCAGTACGGCTGCCGCGTCGGTGGCCGCGTTCCCGGTGGCTGGCAGGCCAAGGTGAGGTGCGAGCTCGGCCAGCTGCTCCCCGAGCAGCGTCTCCTGTTCGGCGTTGATCCACCAGACCAGCTGGTAGTCGGCGGCGTGCCGCCAGGCGTATTCGAGGGCCAGCTGGGTCTTGCCGACCCCACCCAGCCCACGTAGCGCGGTCACCGCCACCCTGCCCCCGGCGCCGGTCAACCCGGCCCGCACCTGTTCCAACAGCGATTGGCGGCCGGTGAAGGTGCCCAGCCGGGCCGGGACGTTCCACACCGCCGGCAGGCCCGGAAACCGTGGCGACACCGCCAGCGTGGCTGGGACCGGTAGGTGGCCGGGGAACGCTGGCGGGTGGGCCGGTTTACCCCGCTGACCCGCGGCGGCGGCCAGCAGCCGCGTGCGGGCATCGTCCTCGGCCAGGCCGAACAGGTCCACGCTGACCAGCTGTCCCAACAGCCCCGGCCGGGCACAGTCCTGCACGCGGAACGCCAGCAGTTTGCGGTCCCGCCCTAACGGGTCGGCAGCCCACGCCGCCTGCCATTCCGCCTCCCCGTAGGCCGAGGACAGATAGGCGGCGGACAGCACCGCCACCGTGCGCAGCGCCTCCTGCGCTGCCCGGTGCATCTGGTGCACGAACTGCGAGCCGGCCCCGAAATCCCACGCCTGGATCACCACCCGGTAGCCGGCGTCCTCCAGCTGCCAGGCGATCCACTCGGCCCACCCCCGGTCGGCACCGGTGTAGGACACGAAAAAATCGATCGCACCAGAATGCGCGTGCCGCGCACCCGGCCGGTCTACCCCCGTGACCACCCGCACAGACTGCCACACACCCGATCTGTCACCGACAGTGACTGTCGGAAATTCGACCGATTCCCGACACCCAGATCAGAGATCCGCCGTCACCGCGTCGCTGTCGACCTGCGCGGTCCCACCACGTACCTCGAACACACCATCACCGACCAGCACGGAGTCCCGTTCCAACCGCTCCTCCCAGCCGGGCGGCCACTTCGTCTCCCGGGACCAGCGCACTCCCACCAGCGACAACCCGGCAGGCGCGCGGGTGAGGTCGGCGCCGACGAAATCTGTGCGGGCGAGGTCGAGATCGATGGCACGATCCCGCGCGTGGTCGAGGTCGAGGTCGAGGTCGAGGTCAAGGGCGCGGGCGAGGTCGTGGTCAAGGTCGAGGTCGTGGGCGAGGTTGTGGGCGAGGTCGTATGCGAAGTTGCGGTCAAGGTCGAGGTCGAGGGTGAGGTTGTGGGCGAGGTCGCGGTTGCGGGTGAGGGCGCGGTCAAGGTCGAAGTCGAGGCCATGGTTGTGGGCGAGGGTGCGGTTGCGGGCGACGGTGAGGTTGTGGGCGAGGTTGTCGGCGAGGTCGCGGTTGCGGGTGAGGTTGCGGGTTGGAGTGTTCCCGCTTTTTTAGACGCCGGTTTAAGCTGCCAGGTCGGTTATCTTCCGGTAGCCTAGCTCGTATTCCTGGGGTGTCAAGTAGTTGAGTGTGGAGTGTCGGCGGCGCCGGTTGTAGTA
>Ga0207710_10001752_pt1 | contig 10470 bp, 7 predicted proteins | sample KBSS24metaG_FD_184400 | JGI IMG/M metagenome (GOLD analysis project Ga0207710, IMG submission 184400) | Switchgrass rhizosphere microbial communities from Kellogg Biological Station, Michigan, USA - KBS S2-4 metaG (SPAdes) (version 2) | ecosystem: Host-associated > Plants > Roots > Rhizosphere >...
TATCGTATCTTTGTGTCGTCAATTTGAGCAAGTATTAATTACAAAAGGGTGATTCAGCTTGTTGCCATCTTCTAACGATTCTTAGGTGTTTTCTTCCCGATTGCTCAGACATTATTACGTAACCAAATAAAAAAGGAAATATATCATGAAGAATGATGTGATGCCATCTATTGTACAGATGGAAGCAGAAGAATTAAAGCAATTAACGGCAGAAGTAAAAGAAACTATCGCCACCAATATTAAATTGGAAAAAACAAAAACCAACAACCGCTCTTTCGGAATAGTTGATCTGTGGAATATCCGCAGAAATGCAAGATCGGCCAGTAGTATAATGAGAAGATAAATTGCTTTTTAACCCGGGTTCCTAGCAACCCGGGTTTTATTTATACTTAAAGAAAAGAATATCTTTAGTTAACTTCACGATACATTTTCATAAACATGGAAATCGAGATATTCACTCTTGCCGACTTTGCCCAGGATAATCATTCAAAGCTTACCATCGTGGGCACTTTTGATTCTATTCAACCCAAGCAATTTCCTTATGTACATCCCGCATGTGCGATAGCTACAAGACTTCGTTTTGCAGAAAAAGAAAAAGGGCTGCATAATTTTAGACTGAAGCTTATTGATGCAGAAGGAGAAGAAATAATTCCACCGATAGAAGGAAATATTAATGTAACACCAACTAATCATCAATATTCAGCTATCAATATTGTCATCAATCTTAACCAATTGAAATTTGAAAAGGAGGGAAGATATTCTTTCGAGCTTTACATGGACGATGATTGGGCTACAGGCCTTCCCCTGAACCTGATAAAGGTTTCATGACCTATTAATATAAAATGCCAGCCTACTCGTAAGCAAACCGGCATTAATCAGAAATATTTTAGAAATAATTCCACTATTCATCGCCAAGTATAACGATCAATGCATAGATAACACCTGGCAACCAGAATAGAATTGTTAGTATCAGGCTTATCCAAAAACGATTGTTGATTGTGCCTTCATGAAGATAAACAGCCAATGGTGGCAATAAGATAGCAAGTATGACCAATAATAAAGTGTTTGTGCTCGGCTCTTTACCAGCTTTTTTATCAGCCTTGTAAGATTTTATAAGATTCTTAATTTCTTTTGCCCTTTCCTTTTTTTCCTTTTTTGATACATTTTTTAATTCAGCGATTGCTGCTTTTATTTCTGTATTGCCTGGTACAGATCCGGGAGGAGGAACAACTGAACTGGCGTAGGTAGAAAGAGAGGAGCTAATGATGATAACTGAAGCTGTAAATAGCACTAAAATTTTTCTCATAGACCGTGGTTTTAAAGTTCTTAATAATATTAATAGGTTAAAATTATCCAATTTGTATGCCGGAAGCAAAAAACTGTTTTGCAATGAAAGGAAAAAAAGATATTAATAACTAATTTTACATTATATCCATCGCTTTTACAAAGGAGGTTGTTACAAATGGAAGCAATAAGGTAAGCCATTCCCAGTGAGTATAAATTGCTAAGACCAAAGCAGCCGTTGAGGCAAGGAATAAAAGCCAGTAAAATCCTTTATACTTTTTTTGTTGTTCCATTTTAAAAGTTTCCGCAAAAATAGCATGGCAAAATTGAATCAAAAAATGAGTTTTCACTTTATGGCATAAGATACGGTATAAGATTCCCCAAAAGCAGGCAAAAACCCCAATACTGGTTTTAGTTGTTAGCAGAAATAAAAACCAGAACCTTACCTGATTTTTTTATTTTCGTGAAAAGTGTCTTAATCTCACCATTAATCAAGAGTTACCATTGTAATGAAACTCCAATTTTATTTACGCTTTTACACTAAACCGGGTCAGAGTTTATGGATTATAGGCGATGTGGATGAATTGGGAAATGATAACCTTCTCAAAGCAATACCTCTTGGATATTTGAATGAAGAATTTTGGCACGCCACTATTGAAATAAAAAAGAAGACAGTTCGTAAAAACATACACTATAAATATTTCCTGAAAAATGAAGACGAAGAGATGATCCTTGAATGGGGCAATGATCGTGTTATAAATGAATTCAGAAAAGATATAAATGAGATACAACTTATTGATACATGGAATCATGCAGGGGAATATGAGAATTCTTTTTTCAGTGCCCCTTTTAAAAATGTGTTACTTAAATCTGGTGAAAAAAAATCAAAACCCAAAGACGATAAACTCTTCACTCATGTTTTCCGGGTAAAAGCTCCTCTCCTTAATAAGAACCACGTTGTTTCTCTTCTCGGCAGTAATGATCCATTAACTAATTGGTCAACCAAAGCGCCTTTATTAATGGGTAAAGAAGGGGATTGGTGGTTTATTAAATGTGATCTTTCTGAAAGCCATTTTCCTATTGCTTATAAATATGGCGTCTTTGATATAAAGGAAGGAAAATTTATTAAGTATGAGAATGGTGATAACAGGCTTCTTTATAGCGACACAGCAAAGAAAAAAATAAGAATCATCCATGATGGCTTTATCCATTTGCCCAATAATACATGGAAGGGTACAGGCGTAGCCATTCCGGTTTTTAGCTTGCGAAGTAAAAATAGTTTTGGTGTGGGTGAATTTGCAGATATAAAATTACTCGTTGATTGGGCCAATACTGCCGGAGTGAAACTTATACAATTACTTCCCATTAATGATACAATTGCTACAAATAGCTGGAAAGATTCATATCCTTATGCAGCTATTTCGGCTTTCGCATTGCACCCGCTTTATATTAATCTCGCAAGAGTAGCAGGGAAGGAATATGCAGATACATTGAAACCTTTGAAGAAAAAACAAAAGGAATTGAATGATCTGACCGAAGTAAATTATGAAGAAGTAATAAAACTCAAACTATCTGTACTGAAAGAACTTTATAATGTGTTAGGAACAGATTGTTTTAATTCGGATGACTATAAAAATTATTACGAAGAAAACAAACACTGGCTTCTACCTTATGCCGTTTTTTGTTTTTTCAGGGATAAATATGGTAGTTCAAATTTTGAAGAATGGCTCTCCAATGGAATTTATAATGAGAATGAAATCAATAAATTGACTTCGCCTAAGTCTTCTTCATTTAAAGAAATAAATTTTTACTGTTTTGTGCAATATCACCTTCATCTCCAGTTGCAGGATGCCGTTAATTATGCTCATAAAAAAGGTATTGTGTTAAAAGGAGATATTCCAATCGGTATTTATCGAAATGGTTGTGATGCATGGGTAGCTCCGGAATTATACAATATGGGCTGGCAGGCCGGTGCGCCACCTGATGATTTTACTGCAATGGGTCAGAATTGGGGCTTCCCAATTTACAATTGGAAAAAAATGCAGGAAAATGGATTTGCCTGGTGGAAGCAACGGTTTGCGCAAATGAGCAATTACTTCGATGCTTTTCGCATTGATCATATCCTGGGTTTCTTTCGTATTTGGAGCATTCCTGCACACGCAGTCCAAGGTATCATGGGCCGCTTTGTTCCTTGCATACCTGTACATATTGTTGAGTTTGGAGAAAATGGAATTTGGTTCGATCATCAGCGTTATTGCAAACCTTTTATCAATGATGATATATTGAATGTCGTATTTGGAGACCTGGCTGATAAAGTGAAATCAGAGTTTGTTATACCCAATAACGTTGGGGGTTATGATATGGAATTAAAATACGAAACGCAGCGACAGGTAGAGCAACATTTTGCTGCAATGGAAGAATCAGAAGAGAATGATAGATTAAAAAATGGGCTGTACGATCTTATTTCAAATGTTATTTTTTTTGAAGTAGAAGATTCCGACGGACAGGAATTTCATTTCCGTATCTCCATGGACAAAACACATTCTTTTTATCATCTTATTCCACATGTGCAGGAAAAGCTAAAAGCTCTTTATATAAATTATTTTTATCGGCGACAGGATGATTTCTGGAAAAAAGAAGCAATGCACAAGCTGCCACAATTAAAAGAGGCCACTAACATGCTTGTATGTGGCGAAGATCTGGGCATGGTGCCTCATTGTGTGCCCGAAGTAATGCAACAATTGGGAATATTAAGTCTCGAAATACAACGTATGCCTAAAGACTTGAAAAAAGAATTCTTTCATCCCAATGATGCTCCATATCTGTCGGTAATAACTCCCAGTACGCATGATATGAGCACTATCCGGGGCTGGTGGGAGGAGGATCGTGAACGTACACAACACTTTTACAATACCATTCTTGGTCAATGGGGTGAAGCGCCGCAATTTTGTGAATCCTGGATCAGCCGTGCTATTGTATTGCAACATTTATATTCACCGGCTATGTGGAGCATTTTCCAATTGCAGGATATTTTAGGAATGAGTGATACATTGCGTAGAGAAAATCCGCAGGAAGAAAGAATAAATAATCCCGCCGAGCCTAATTATTACTGGCGATACAGAATGCATATCTCACTGGAAGAACTTATTAAGCAAAAAGAATTCAATGAAGAGTTGAAAGGTTATGTGGTGCATAGTGGCCGGTGATGAATTAAAAAATCAAAAGAACATTTTATTCATGATCTTCCTGTGATTTAATTTTTACTTTGAAAGTTTCTTATCATAAATATGACCTCAAATTCCGCTATCCCTTCACTATTTCAAAAGGAACTAAAACACATCAGCCCATTTTAATTATAGAATTGGAGCATTTAGGTATTAAAGGCTATGGTGAAGCGCCGGCCATTGCTTATTATAATATTCCCGTTGAAAAAATGATCGAAGACATTGAAAACAAAAAAGTCTTTATAGAAAAATTTGTTTTCACAGAGCTTGATCGGTACTGGCATTACCTGCACCATTTATTTCCACAAAATTCATTTTTAGTTTGTGCATTGGATATGGCTGCATGGGATATATACGGGAAAATGCAAAAAAAGAAATTATATGAATTATGGAAAGGAGATATATCAAAAAATCCACTTACAGATTATACTATTGGCATTGACACTGTAGATAAGATGATCGAAAAGATAAAAGAAAAACCCTGGCCCATTTATAAAATAAAAGTTGGGACAGCTAATGATATTGCTAATGTAAAAGCGCTGAGAGAAAATACCGATGCTATTTTAAGAGTAGATGCAAATGCAGCATGGGATGTAGAAACTGCCTTGCAATTGATTCCACAATTAAAAGAGTTAGGAGTGGAGTTGGTAGAACAACCATTAGCAAAAGGGGATTGGGATGGGATGAAAATTTTATATAAAGAATCCCCGTTGCCTCTTTTTGCTGACGAAGCCTGCGTTTTTGAAAACGATGTAGAAAAATGCAGGGATCATTTTCACGGCATCAATATTAAATTAACCAAGTGTAGTGGCATTACACCTGCATTAAGAATGATAAAAAAAGCACGAGAGCTTGATCTGAAAATTATGATAGGCTGCATGAATGAATCTACTATTGGTTCAGCCGCCATTGCACATCTTTTGCCATTCATCGATTATGCGGATATGGATGGGCCATTATTACTTGAAGAAGATGTTGCAACCGGAATTGAATATGATTTTGGGAGAGTTCTCTATTCGGATGAACCAGGATTGGGAATTAATTATGTAGGTAAATACAAAAAATAAGTGCCGAATAGATCGGCACTTAATACAATTAGTGTAATTCGTTCTAATTCGTGTTCTACCAAATTTTCACCCTCAGACTATCCGGCACATACATTTTATCGTTTGGCTTTATATTAAACGCTGTATAAAACTCATCGATGTTTACGACAGGGCCGTTAACCCGATAAAAGTTTGGAGCATGTACATCTGTCTTTACACCCAAGGCCAGACTTTCATTGCGTACCTGGCCATACCAGGATAAAGCAAAGCCAATAAAATATCGCTGTACTGGAGTAAACCCACCTACCTTTTTTCCCTCTTTATATTGGTCTGTCTTTTTAAAAGCATCAAGTCCAAGCAACATACCACCAAGGTCTGCAATATTTTCTCCCTGCTCAGCATCGCCATTTAAATGAAGGCTGTCAAGAATTACATATTTATTAAACTGTTGAACTATTCCGTTAGTGAGCTTTTTGAATTTCTTTCTATCTTCAGGCGACCACCATTCTTTTAAATTTCCCTGCGCATCAAACTGGCTGCCCTCATCATCAAAGCCGTGTGTTATTTCATGCCCTATAGTTGAGCCTGCAGCATAACCATACATGATCGCATCATCAACACATGAATCGGCCAGACCAGGAACAATGAATGCAGCAGCCGGCAATACGATCTCGTTGTTGGATGGATTATAATAGGCATTCCATGTCTGTGGTGTCATTGACCATTCGGTGCGATCAATGGGTTTACCCAGCTTCGCAATTTGAAAATCATTGAACCATTTGTTCGCCCGGATTACATTTTCAACATAAGAGCTTCTGTCGATCTTAAGCAAGGAATAATCTCTCCATTTATCAGGATAGCCAACTTTTTTTATTACTGTATTCAGTTTCTGGTGAGCCTTCTTTTTTGTTGAATCACTCATCCAGGTAAGCTTATCTATTCTTTCATGATAAGCAGCCACAACGTTATCTACCATTTTGTCGTAACGGGCTTTTATGCCCGGAGAATAATATCGTTCAATATAAAGCTGTCCGAGAATAAAACCCATTATTCCCCCTTCTGTATCGAGTACTCTTTTCCACCTGGCTCTTTGTTCTTTAGTTCCATTAAGCACCGTACCATAGAAGTAGAAATTTTGTTTATCAAATGGTTTGCTTAGTTTGTCGGCGAAAGTATTTATCAGGTTCCAGCGTAAATAAATTTTCCAGTCATCAAGACTATTCTTTTTTACAAGTTCTTCCATACGGGTAAAGAATTCAGGCTGACCCACGATCACGGTGTCGATAGAATGTATATCACTTGCCTCTAACAATTTTTTCCAGTCAACAGATGGAGTAAGGCGATTTAAGCCGGCAAGATCAACCTTGTTATAATTTTTATAGGGATCACGCAGCGCTTCAAGCTTTCTTGATTTTTCGGCCATTGAAGTTTCAAGCCGCATTACCGTCGCTGCATTTTTCTTCGCAGTGATTGAATCATCACCTAAAAGCATAAACATTTTTTCCAAATGTTTTACATACTCAACTCTTATATTTTTAGTTCTTGCATCATTATCAAAATAATAATCCCGATCAGGTAAGCCAATACCGCCCTGGCCAATGTGCAATGCCATTTTCTCGCTATTCTTTTCATCCTGGCCGATGTATCCCCCAAAAAATGGAGAGACACCAATAGCTTGCAGATGTCCAATTTCATTTACCAAACTATTGATATCAGAAATAGCAGCGATCTTATCGAATTCAGGTTGGAGTGGTTTTATTCCCTGTTGTTCGATTGAAACGGTATCCATACCTGTGTACCAGAGATCGCCTATTTTTTGCCAATTGCTTCCTTGTTCTGATTTTTTTGAAGCCGCTTCTTCGTTAATACTTTTAAGTCGCAGATCATTTTCTTCTTTCACCTTGCTCCATATACCCCACGATCTTTCTGCAGCAGGAATGGGATTATCCTTTATCCATTTACCCATGGTAAATAAAAAAAAGTCTTGTTGCGGTGTTATTGTTGAATCAACATAAGCATTTAAAAAAGAATCGAGATAACATTTTGCAGCAGCAGCTTCCGGTTTCGTCTTACAGGATACTATCGAAAGCGTAATACTGACTACCAGCATGGAAAGAAAAAGGCGCATAGTTAATAATTTAGTGTCGCTAAAAGTAAGTAAATGCCATAGCCGGCAAAAAAATTTATTATAAACGGGAGAGTCTTTAAGATCACGGTTCTATAATGCAGTTTCAAAACATACTTATTTCTGTTTTTTTACGTTAAACTTAATAAACCCTTCTGTGGTCTTAAATTTGCAGGAAACCTACATCTATATGAGAACATTTTCCATCGCAATAGCTCTCTTTATCAGCAGTTCTACATTAGCACAAGGTATTCATATTGGTGTGTTCGGCGGTCTTTCCGCTTACAATGGCGATCTTACTGATAAACTTTTTCCTAAGAAAGTAACTAATGGAGCTATTGGTATTACCGCTAATTATGAAATAGCGGATCAGTTCATGTTAAGAGTTGGCTACACTTACTCGATTGTTGGTGGCGCTGACCGGTTTAATAGTGATACATTACTTGTAAAAAGAAATTTTGCATTTGAAACAAAATTGAATGAATTCAGCGCTGTTGGTGAGTACTATCTTTTTAACCTGTATGAAAGACGTTATTCTCCTTACATATTTGCAGGTTTAGCAGTTTATCATTTTAATCCTTATGCTTTTGATGCCAATCATAACAAAGTATATTTAAAACCACTAAGTACAGAAGGAGAGGGCCTTTCTGGTTATCCTGATAGAAAAGAGTATGGTTTGACACAGCTAGCTATCCCGTATGGCGGAGGAATAAAATTTGCTATTTCCGATAGAATAAGAATCGGTATTGAACTCGGAATGCGAAAACTCTTTACTGATTATCTCGATGACGTAAGTAAAAATTATATTGACCCAAATGATTTACTTGCAGCAAAGGGACAATTAGCTGTTGATATGTCTTATCGTGCTGACGAATTACCCGGTGGCAATCCTGCATATCCTACTAAAGCAGATCAGCGTGGTAATCCAAAAAATAAAGACTTCTACTATTTCGCAGGCATTCATCTTACTTTCAAATTGGGTGGAGATGGCGGTGGTGGCGGAGGTTTTTTCCGTGGAGGTGGTGGTGGAAGCCGGAGAAAATATGGATGCCCTGCAAATCCAATGTGATATTCTCCATCTTCTATAATTCTCTGTCAAACATCTTGCTGAAGTATCTTTGCATGAATGGCCTATAAAAATCTTCAGCATTTTATTGATTCATTAGACAAAGCCGGCGAGTTGCTTCGGATAAAAGCATTTGTTGATCCAAAATTAGAAATGGCAGAGATCACCGACCGAATGAGTAAACAACCAAACGGCGGCAAAGCATTACTATTTGAAAATACACGGTATGATTTTCCAGTGTTGATGAATGCGTACGGAAGTGAAAAGAGAATGTGTATGGCACTTGGTGTGGATCATTTAGACGATACAGCAAAACAGATTGAAGATCTTTTTAAACTACTGGCATCACCAAAAGAAGGATTGCTTGATAAAATAAAGTTACTTCCGAAACTTAGCCAGTTTGCTTCATGGATGCCTAAAGTAAAAAGTGGGAGAGGGGAGTGCCAGGAAGTAATAATGAATGAGCCGGATATTACAAAGCTTCCTGTTATTACCTGCTGGCCAAAAGATGGTGGACCATTTGTAACTCTTCCGGTCATTCATACAAAAGATCCTAATACAGGAACCCGGAATGTGGGCATGTATCGCATGCAGGTATTTGGTCCCACACTTACCGGAATGCATTGGCATAAGCATAAAGTTTCAGCAAAACATTTTAACGAGTATAAAAAATTAAATAAAAGAATGCCGGTTGCTGTTGCTCTCGGTGGCGATCCTGTATATGCCTATTCAGCAACTGCTCCCTTACCGGAAAATGTAGATGAATATATGCTCGCCGGTTTTTTAAGAAAGAAAAAAGTAGAACTGGTAAAATGCATTACCCAACCTGATGTGGAAGTTCCTGCCGATGCTGATTTTATTATCGAAGGTTATGTTGATCCTAATGACGAAATGATCTGGGAAGGACCGTTTGGAGATCACACTGGTTATTATTCATTGCCTGATTGGTATCCACGTTTTCATATCACAGCAATAACGCATAAAAAAAATCCCGTGTATCCGGCTACTATAGTTGGCATTCCGCCACAAGAAGATGCATGGCTTGGTAAAGCAACCGAAAGAATTTTTTTGGCGCCAATAAAAATGACAATGGTTCCTGAAATAATGGATATGGAAATGCCGGTAGAAGGTGTGTTTCATAATCTTGTTATTGCAAAAATTAAAAAAGACTATGCGGGACAGGGGCAAAAAGTAATGAATGCAATGTGGGGTGCTGGGCAAATGATGTTTAATAAGATACTTGTGCTTGCAGACGAACAAATAAAAATTCAAAACTATGAAGAGGTTGCAAAAAGTATTTTCAAAAATTTAAATCCTGCTGCAGATATTTATTTTTCACAAGGGCCAATGGATGTACTCGATCACAGTTGCAGCAAACTTGGTTTTGGAGGTAAGATGTGTATCGATGGAACTTTTAAGTTTGAAGAAGAAAAAGATGAGAGTTATGAGTTGAGAGTTCAGAGTTCAGGGTTAAATGAAGAATTTCTGAAAACGAAATTTGCTGAAATAGAGGGCATCAATAGCTCTTTATTAAAAAAAGAAATTCCTTGTATTATTATTTCTGTAAAGAAAAACAGAAAAGGGCATATTAAAGAATTGCATGAACAACTATGCGAATTAAAAGAGACAGAGGGAGTGAAGATGATACTTTATGTTGAACATACGGTTGATGCAAACGATTTGCCAACAGCTTTATGGAGGTTCTGTAACAATCTCGATCCCAAA
>Ga0207710_10001756_pt1 | contig 10459 bp, 10 predicted proteins | sample KBSS24metaG_FD_184400 | JGI IMG/M metagenome (GOLD analysis project Ga0207710, IMG submission 184400) | Switchgrass rhizosphere microbial communities from Kellogg Biological Station, Michigan, USA - KBS S2-4 metaG (SPAdes) (version 2) | ecosystem: Host-associated > Plants > Roots > Rhizosphere...
GTGTCGCGAGGTCTGTGTGGTCAGCCGCGCCGTCGACCACCGCACTACGGTCCTCAAGATCGAGGAACTCGAACGCCTCCGGCGCTATCGATAGGCAGCGGGCATGCCCGCGGCACCGCGCCGGGTCAACAAAGACCTTCATTCGCTACCTCTCATCCGTCTCGCGCCTCTCATATGCGCACTCACTCCGGCCTGGCCGACCAGCCTGGCGAATTCCGGCCTTATGGCGAGGCGAGGTCACACGGTGGAACAACCCGACCGCACCCGACTAGCCTTCGTGATCCACGGGACACGCTCTAGTGCGGCTGGACAAACTGGGGGACTCGAGAGCAGGCACACGAGCACTCGACCATCGGCGCCCCCATCTGCCCAGCGCCGACGAACCCGACTAACAGGCCGCCCTCGGACACCGCGCATCTCCTTCCTCGGCGATGCCGGGCGCCCTCGCGTCCCGCGAGCCGGTGTGACGGAGACCCTAGTAAGGGAGTCGTCATGATAAAAGCAATATTTGACGTTATTGTCAACCTCGTCACAGTGGAAGATCCGCGCCACCCTAGGCCGACAGGATCCGCGGCGGACCGCTGGGCAGGGTGGGTACTTCGGCGACCAGGCCGCCGTACTGGGCGCGGGCTGCCTCGATGCGGCGGCCGAGGAACTGGGTGGGCCACTCGGCGTCGGAGGCCTCATAGCCGCCGAGCAGCTGGCGGGCGAGGTTGACCTTGTGGGCCTCGGTGGGTCCGTCGGCGAGGCCGAGCGCGAGACCGGACATGAACATTCCCATGAGCGGCATCTGGTCGGTGATGCCAAGCCCGCCGTGCACCTGCGCCGCGCGCAGCACGATCGACTGGATGACCTTCGGGGTCAGCACCTTCAGCGCGGCGATCTCCGTGCGCGCCGCGCGCTCACCGGCGGTGTCGATCAGCCAGGCGGCGTGCAGCACGGCGAGGCGGAACGGCATCAGCTCGGTGTAGGAGTCGGCGACGAAGCCCTGGACGAACTGCTTCTCGGCGAGCGTGCTGCCCTGGGTGAACCGGCTCTTGGCCCGCTCGGCCATCAGGTCGATCGCCCGCTGGGCGACACCGATGGCGCGCATCGCGTGATGCAGCCGCCCGCCGGCCAGCCGCGACTGGCCGACCTCGAAGCCGTGCCCCTCGACGCCCAGCAGCGCGTCCGCCGGCACCCGCACGTTCTCATACCGGACCAGCGCGTGACCCGGCTCGTGCGGGTAGGAGCCGAACAGATGGTGACTGGTCTCGATCACGAGACCCGGCGTGTCGCGAGGAACCAGGAACGTCGACGCCCCGCGGTGCACCGCCACGTCCGGGTTGGTGATCGCCACGACGATGAAGAACGAGGCGACCGACGCGTTCGACGACCAGTACTTCCGCCCGTTGATCACCCAGGTGTCACCGTCGCGCGTCGCGCGGGTGCTGAACACCTTCGGGTCGGCGCCGCCCTGCGGCTCGGTCATCGAGAAGCAGGAGAAGATCTCCCCGCCCAGCAGCGGAGCCAGGTAGCGGTCCTTCTGCTCCTGGGTGCCGAACCTGGCGATGATCTCCGCGTTGCCGGTGTCCGGGGCCTGGGTGCCGAACACGATCGGGCCCCAGCTGGTGCGGCCGAGGATCTCGTTGAGCAGCGTGAGCTTGACCGCGCCGAACCCCTGACCGCCCAGCTCCGGCCCCAGGTGCGCCGCCCACAGGCCGTTGTCCCGAACCTTCTGCTTGAGGGGGTCGACCACCTTGCGGCGCTCGTCGTCGAGGGGAAGGTACTCGCAACCGGGGAAGAGGACATCGAGCGGCTCGACCTCCTCGCGCACGAACGCGCGCACCCAGGCGAGCTTCTCCTCGAACTCGGCGTCGGCGGAGAAGTCCCAGGCCATCGTCGATACCTCCATAACCCTGGTGCCGCCGCGCGTGGCCGACGGCGAGAAGCGGGGACGAGAACGAGCACGGAAAGCGCGCGAGACACCAGCGAGAGACCATAAGGAAACGACGCATCGGCGCTGTTCGGTCGTGTGGTCAGCGCCGGGTTACGGGATGCCGCCGTCGACGCGCGTTGTGGCGCAGGTGGTGTAGCTGGACGCGTTGAGGTTGAGCACCACGTCGAAGAGTTTCTCGGTGACCGAGCCGAGGGAGTCATAGACCGGCGACATACCCGCGTTGTTGATCAGAACGTCGACCTTGCCGAACCGCTCGTAGCTGGCGTCGACCAGTCCGGCGAGATCGTCCCAGCGGCCCACATGCACGCTGTAGGGCAGTGCCGAGCGACCGGTCTCGTTCTCGATCTCCTTGGCGGTGGCCACGCAACTGTCGTAGCTGCGGCTGGCGATCACGACGTCCGCCCCGCAGCGAGCCAGGCCAAACGCGATCTCTCGGCCCAGCCCTCGGCTGCCGCCGGTGATCAGCGCCACCCCGCCCGGTCAGGTCGAACAGCGTGTCCGCGTATCCCATGCTCAGCTCCTTGTCATGCCCCGCGGGGGCTACGGCCGGGTCATTTGGACCGCTCGGGTCAAGGACTACCTAGCCTTGGACAGCCGGCGGGCCAGCGTGGACGCGGTCGCCAGCATCTCGAGGACGAGCGGGCCGAATGCGGCGACTTTGGGGTCGGCCGGTCCGCCCTGGGCAAGCCTGGCGTAGCTCTTCTCCAGCACGACGGCGAGCTTCCAGTTCGCCAGCACCAGGTAGTAGTCGATGCCCTCGGTCGATCGCCCGCTGACGCGCTCATAGTGTTCCAGCACCTCGGCGCGCTTGGGCATGCCGGACATGTCGACGTAGAAGCCCTCCGTGCGCGGCTCCTCACCGTCCCAGCCCATCAGCGCCCAGCCCAGGTCGAGCAGCGGGTCACCGATGGTCGTCATCTCCCAGTCGATGATCGCCGCGAGGCGGGCCGGCGCGCCGTGGTGGAACATCACGTTCGCGAACTGGTAGTCGCCGTGCATGATCCCCGGCGTGAAGTGACTCGGCCGGTTGGCCCGCAGCCAGTCCGCGGCCTCATCGAGGCCAGGCAGCTCACGAAAACGGTAGGCGCCGAGAAACGCCAGCCACCGGTCGACCTGACGCTCGTGGAAGTTCTCCGGACGGCCGAAGCCCACCAACCCTCGCGAAGCCCAGTCCACCCGGGACAGCTTCGCGATCCCGTCGACCAGCTCGAAGGCCAGGCCGCGGCGGGCGGCCAGGTCGGTATCGAACGGCGCCGGCCACAGCCCGGTGGTCGGGCTCCAGCCGTCGACCGCCTTCATCAGGTAGAACGGCATGCCCAGCACGTCGCCGGTGGGGTCCCCGGCGACCAGCTCGGCGTGCGGCACGTCGGTGCCGCGCAGCGCCTCGAGCAGCCGAAGCTCGCGGCGCAGCCCGTCGACGCGACCCGCGTCGGCTGAGGGCGGCGGCATCCGCAGCACTGTCCGCTCACCCGCGCGGGTCAACGCGTACAACTCGTTCTGCGAGCCACCCCCGAGGCGCTCCACCGCCAGCGGCTCACCGACGCCCGCAACACCCTGCTCGTCCATCCAGCGAGCAAGCCGGCCGACATCGATCGAAAGACCGGACTCAGCCACCGGGCCGCTCACCACGCGTCCCGACCAGTCACACCGACAGCGGCGCCACAACTCGAGGGCCACCCACTCATCTAGTCCTCCCACACTCGGTTTCGTCTGTCAGAATGTCATTCTTCCACCAGCAGATCCTGCCGTCGATGGGCACAGCGACAGTCGAGGGCACTCACCGCTCATCCGACGTTCCACCCGGACGACGGCGCCAGCTCCGCCCACCGGACGGCCAGCCCTCATCTAGACTTACTTGTCCGATGTCGCAGGTGACAGAAGGGCATTCCATCGGCGTCGGAGGAAATTCCGCCTATGATCGCTGCCGGGACCCGTGGGACCAGTACCACGCGGCAGACTGGGCCCGTGGACGGTGACGTGGACTGGGAGCAGGTGCCCGGCTCGGTGCGGGCCGCGGTGGACCGTGGGCTGAGACGTGCGCAGCGGGACGCGCTCGACGAGGTCGAGCAGATCCTCGACGCGGCGTTGCGGGTGGTCGAGAAGGCCGCGCCGGCCGAGCCAAGGGTGGCCGACATCGTCGCCGAGGCTGGCACGTCGAACCAGACCTTCTACCGCTACTTCGCCGGCAAGAACGACCTGCTCCACGCCGTGACGGAACGCGGCACCCTACGTGTCTGCTCCTATCTGCGCCACCAGATGGACAAGCACACCGCCCCCGAAAGCCGGGTCGGCGCCTGGGTGGAAGGGATGCTGGCCCAGCTGGTCCGCCCCGACATCGCCCGGCCCAGCATCGCGCTGTCCCGGCTCGTCCGCCCGGCCGGCATCGGCCAGCCCGACTTCGCCAAGCTGGACGACCTGCTCGGCGACCTGCTCGTCGAGCCATTCGCCGCGGCCGGTCGGCCGCGTCCCGACCTCGACGCCCGGGCCGTGCAGCACACCGTCGTCGGCGCGATGACCCGCCACATCGGCGCCGGGACCGTCCCCGACGAGGTCGAGGTCCGCCACCTGGTCGACTTCTGCACCGCGGCCGTGGCCGGCCGGCGGACAGCCACCGGTGGCGAATAGCGGATCCTGGAGAACGCGATTGCGCCCAGAACGCAATGCCGCGAAGCGACGGCCGGGTAGTTCGAGAGGGTGCCGTCGGCCGCCACGCCCTTCAAGCCGACCAACCTTTGAGGCGCGCGCTCGCCCTCGGGACTCCCGGCAGGCCGGACCACCGGAGGGCCCCGTAGACGGGGGCGTGCCGCGGGGCTCTAAATACTTAGCGCAAATCCTCCGCTGACCCGGAGCGTCTCACCACTAACAAACGCGGAACGTTCGGAACACAGGTAGAGCAGAGCCTCGACGACGTCCTGCTCCGCCCCATCACGGGTTAAAACCTGTTGTCTCTTGACGAGGTCTACAATCTCATCTGACAGCTCTTCCCGGATGGTGTCAGTGAAGATCAGGCCGGGAGCGATTGCGTTGACCCGAATGCCTTGGGGGCCGAGCTCGCGGGCCGACAACATTGTGAGTCCCCGCACCGCGAGCTTGGAAACCCCATACGCCGTGGGGCATCCGTACGCTGCTGACGACGAGATGTTGACGATGACGGCACCCGGCCTGCCGGCCATCACGGGCGCCGCGGCGAGAGTGCAGATGATGGTTCCCATCACGTTGACATCGAACAGTCGGCGCAGTTTCGGAATTCCTGACCTCGCCATCGGTTCGCTGTACGCGGCAGAATGGAGACCGGCGTTGTTGACGAGGATGTCGATCCCATCAAAACGCTCCACGAGCGCCGACAGGAGTGCGTCTACCTGCCGTTCGTCGGCGACGTCGCACGCCAGTGCGACGGCTTTGCCGCCTCCCGCCTCAATGTCGCGAGCTGCTTTTTCGCCGGCGACTTCGTCGATGTCGGCGAGCACCACCTGGGCACCTCGAGCCGCTAGGGCAACGCCGAACGCCTTTCCGAATCCCCGGCCGCCACCGGTTATCAAGGCTACGCGACCGTCATGTTCACGTTCAGGCATGATACCTACCTTCGATGGCAGTAGGGGAGTCGGCGAGCCGGGCGTTCGGAAGACCGGGACCGGAAACAGCTACCCAGACAACCGCCTGGTCCGCCGCTACCCACCGTCGTTGTCCGTGGCCAGTTCCTCCAGGTAGTGCACGGCCTGCTCGGCCGTGGCCGCCAACTGGGCGCCGTCCCGGGTCGTCCCGTCCCTGGTCAGGTTGTGGAACAGGTCGACGTCCTTGCGGTAGCGCGCCGCCGCGAGGCTGGTGCTCGTGTCGTCGAGGGTCGCGATCAGCCGGAGCATGAAGCTGTCGGCGCTGGATTGTTGCAGGCAGCGCAGGACCGCCATCGGGTCGAGGCCGAGCTGTTCGGCGGTCGCGGCGGCGCGTAGTGACGCGCCGAAGTTGGCGACGGACAGAGCATTGTTGATCAGTTTGGTGATCTGTCCCGACCCGACCGGTCCGAGCAGTTCGATGGTTTGTGCGTAGGACTTCATGACCGGTACCCAGCGATCGAGCACGGCTGGGTCACCGCCGACGAGAACGGCCATCGTCCCGGCTCTCGCGCCGGCGTTGCCACCGCTGACCGGGGCGTCGAGCACGGCAACGCCACGCTCGTTCGCGGCTGCTTCCACCTCCCGTACGAGGTCGGGGTGGGCCGTGCTGTGTATGGCCAGGCTGGAGCCGGAGCGCATCGCGGGCAACAGCCCGTCATCGGCCAGTACGACCGCACGGATGTCGGCGTCGGTCGTCACGCAGACCGCGACGCGGTCGCAGGCCGCCCCGAGTTCGCCGAGTGAGCGGGCCCGCGTGGCCCCAGCCGCGACGTAGGCGTCGAGAACCTCCGGGCGCCGAGCCCACACTCGCAGCGGGAAGCCAGCCCGGACGATGCGCATCGCCAACGGGCCGCCCTGGTTACTTAACCCGACGAAGCCGACCAGACCTTCCTGAGCGGGCATTACTTGCTGCCCGCGCCGGTTGCCAGCGAACCCCGAGCGTCCCCGCTGGCGAATCGCGGGTACAGCTCGCGCGCCCGGCAGAGATCCTGAGCGAGCGCCGACGCGATGGCTTTGCCCATGCCCCGGCTGGCGCCGGTGACGAATGCGGCCGACATTACTCTCCAATCGGTCGGTGATGGGTGGGCGCGGAGCCGAGGGCTGGTGTCAGCGCCGGCGCGGGCGGGGAGACGGCGTCGGATACGGGGCCAGGGTTCACGAGAGTTGGCAATTGTGTCAACCTCTTGGTCCAGCTCGCCAGCCCAAGATAAGAGATCATGGTTCTCGCGCGGCCCGTGACTGGCGTTCCGTGGACTTGAGGTAGCCCTCGGGCCGAGTGTGTCGCGCGGACGTTGACGATTTCGTCATTTTGAGGGATCCTGCCCTGCGCAGCACCTCCGGGGGTGGTGCGGGTAGCGTGAGAGTTGAACAACACGTCACCATTCGCGGCCGGCAGGACGAGCGGGGCAGGTTCCGCTGTCCTGGCAGGTCGCCTCGGGCCCGCCTCAGGCAGGGGACGGCTGGAGCGGTCGCCCCGCCGGTCTCGGCCCGGTACCGCGAACACCGGCAGTGCCATGAGGTGGGACGGCCGCAGTGGCGAAGGAGCCTTCATGTCAGTGGACGTCGAGCGGCGGGGTGCCGTCACAGTCGTCACCATCAACCGCCCCAAGGCCGCCAACTCTCTCGACGGCGCGACCATGTCGGCGATCGGCTACGCATTTGCCGAGGCTGAGAAGGACGATGAGGTGCGAGTCGTCATCCTGACGGCGGCGGGCGAGCGGATTTTCTGCGCGGGCATGGACCTGAAGGCGTTCCTTGCCGAGGGCGGCATGGACGTAACTGGCCCCGGCCTGGATATCTTCACCCGCCGGATCTACCCGAAGCCGATCATCGCCGCGATCAACGGCACGGCCGTCGGCGGCGGATTCGAGCTGGCGCTTGGATGCGATCTGCTGATCGCGGCCGACACCGCCAAGTTCGGCCTGCCCGAGGTCACCCGAGGGCTGGTCGCCGCGGGTGGTGGAACCCGGCTGCCCACCCGGATACCGCTCGCGCTCGCCCTTGAGCTCGGGCTTACCGGCGCTCTCGTCAGCGCGGAACGGGTGCGTGAGATGGGCCTGGTCAACCGGGTGGTGCCGGCCGCCCAGGTGCTGCCCGCCGCGCTTGAGCTGGCGGGCCGGATCGCCGCGAACGGTCCACTCGCGGTACAGATGACCAAGCGCCTGATGGTCGGCGAGATTCCGGCCCCGGACTGGGATGCGCTGACTGAGGCGGTGGCACCGGTGTTCGCCAGCTCGGACGCCCGTGAGGGCGCGCAGGCATTCGCCGAGCGGCGGACGCCGGTGTGGACCGGCAGCTGACCGCGGGCGCCGACTTGGTCGATCATTGGAATCAGTTGTTGGGAGTCGAGGATGCGGGTCGTGCGGTGCGAGGTCTACGGGCCGCCATCGGAGTTGGTGGTGCGGGACGTGCCGGACCCGACGGCGGGTCCCGGGGAGGTTGTCGTGCGGATCGAGGCGGCGGCGGTGAACTTCCCGGACACCTTGTTTATCCAGAACAGGTACCAGCTGACGTTGCCGGTGCCGTTCACCCCGGGGAGCGAGTTCGCGGGGACGGTCCTATCGGTCGCGTCGGGTGTGACGAGCGTGCGGCCGGGGGACCGGGTGATGGGCACGGCCATGACCGGTGCCTACGCGGAACAGATCGCGGTGCCGGCCTCGGCGGTCCTGCCGATTCCTGACGGACTCACGGGGCGGGAGGCGGCGGCCTTCCAGGTGACGTTCCGGACGGCATACCACGCGCTGCGGACCATCGGCGAGTTGCGGCCAGGGAGGTGGGTCGTCGTGCTCGGCGCCGCCGGCGGGGTTGGCACGGCCGCGGTGGATGTCGCGGTACGGCTGGGGGCGCGGGTGATCGCCGCTGATCGTGGCTCGGCTCGCCTGGCTGGCTGTCTGAAACTGGGTGCGGAGGCGGCGATCGACTGCGATGTGGAGGACCTGAAGGTTCGGATCAAGGAGATTACCGGGGGCGGCGCCGATCTGGTGATCGATCCGGTTGGCGGCGCGGTGTCCGAGCAGGCGCTGCGGTCGACGGCGTGGGGAGGCCGGTTCGTGGTGGTGGGGTTTGCGGCGGGGGAAATCCCGAAGATCCCCCTCAACCTGGTGCTTCTCAAAGGTGTGATCATCCGAGGCTTCGAGATACGAACCTTGCCGGATTTTCTCCCGGAGGCCTACGCGGCCGGGGAACGGGAGCTGCAGCGGCTGGTGTCGGCGGGGCTTCGGCCGCTGGTCGCGGAGGCGTTCCCGTTGGACAGGGTCGCTGATGCCATGGACGCCGTTCTCCAGCGCAAGATTACTGGCAAGGTTGTCCTCGACACCACCCGCTGACCCCGCGAAGCCGCCACGGAAGGGAAGTCGCCACGGAAGGCATGCTAGGTGAACATGTCAACGACGGTGGTCGCGGAGCGTAGCAGGTATTCACTCGCGCCGCTCAGGTGACGGTGCCACAGCCGTTCAGCGCCGGCCACGTCACCTATCTCAATCAGGCCGACGACCTTCGCGTGCGCTGCGCGGCTCTTCTTCACCGCGGCGGCAAGCTCGGGCGAACCGGTGTCCTCCTCGACCCTGGAGCGATCGGCCTGTTCGACAATGTGTTCCAGCATGCGCATGAGTACAAGCAGAGTCTGGTTCCCGAGAACCTCGACGAGCAGAGTGTGAAATCCCTCGAGCCGACGCAGCGTCGGAAGCGGGGTAGCGGGATCACCCGCCCATGGCTCCTCGATGTGTGCGCGCAGTCGTGCAATGTCGTCGACGGCGTGGCTGGCCGCGAGCTGGCGGACGGCCCTCGTCTCGATGACGACGCGGGCCGCCAGCACGTCGGCAAGTGTGATGCCCTGATGCTGCAGAATCAGGCCGGCGTACCGGGATGCGACATCCAGGTTTGGAGGGCGCACCCGTACCCCACCGCCCGGGCCGCGCCGCACGCTGATCAGCGACTCGGTCTCCAGGATCCGGCACGCCTCGCGCAGCGTGGGCCGGGAGATCTCAAACTGCCGCATCAGCTCGCTCTCGGACGGCAGCGCCTCACCTTCGACAAGCTCGCCCCGCACGATCTGCCGCCGCAGATGGTCCGCGACCAACTCGGCCATCTTCGGCATGCGTGGCTGTCGCGCGGCGGGGGCAAGGACTGCCCTGGCCGGTGTTCCCATCTCGGGCATCTCGTAGGTCCTCACGGCGCCGGCGTCGCATGGGCGACCTCGACGACACGGGCACCCAGCACTTCCTCCCAATCATCCAAATCTACTGCATCCGGTTCGGGCGCACAGGATGCTCGGAGGGACTCCGAGCATCGCACAGGAGACGGCAGGCCCTCTCGGCGGACCGCTGCCGCTGCCGCCGCGGTGGCGGCGGGCGCGGCGGTGGCGGCGGGCGCGGCGCGGTGGCGGTGGCGCGGCGCGGTGGCTACCGAGCTGTCCGGTCAGCGCGTGCTGAGTAGCATCGCGCCGCCGACGGGACCGCCGCCGACGGCGACCATGGCGACCACGGCGATCTCGGGGCTAGCCCGCAAGCGGCCTCGGGGCCGATGTCGGTGCTCCGGCAGCGCCAGCAGACCGGGCCCGGCGGGTCGAAGAAGTGGCCACAACCCCGGCAGCGATAGATCAACAACTGCCCCTCGCGGCCGCCGGTCCAGAACGCCCTGGACTCCGGTGTCGGGCTTGGTAGCAGGCGCGCCGCCGGGCGTGTGTAGCTCGCCGCCGCCTCCTGTGCCGTCTCGGTCATCTGCCCTGGCTTTGCGCGGCGAATGGGACGGCCGGCCCGCGCGCTTGGGTGTCATCGGCCGCGCGTCGGCAGATCGCACCGTAAGCTTTATTTGACATATACGTCAAACAAAGGTCTCATGGGTCGGGTCCCGTGTCTACAATGTCGCCCCGACAGGGGAAGTCGGCTCGTTGACGTTCAGGTCGACGGCT
>Ga0207710_10001761_pt1 | contig 10447 bp, 13 predicted proteins | sample KBSS24metaG_FD_184400 | JGI IMG/M metagenome (GOLD analysis project Ga0207710, IMG submission 184400) | Switchgrass rhizosphere microbial communities from Kellogg Biological Station, Michigan, USA - KBS S2-4 metaG (SPAdes) (version 2) | ecosystem: Host-associated > Plants > Roots > Rhizosphere...
TCATTCCATAATATATTTTCGGCCGGTATCTTTAGTTGCTGCCATTGTAGCGGATTAAATTTTAAATTCATCGTTATCTCACTTCGATAAACGGCTACCTCGTAAATACCACGATGTCTTTTTTCCGGAGAAATAACAGAGCTTATATCCGATTTATCCGGCAGGAAATAGACATTTTTTTTAATAGTAAAAAAGTTTCCTTTATCATCTTTGCCTGTTTCATTATAGGGTATCATTAATATAGGGGCGGTAACGGTTTGTTTTCCGGCCCATTTATTACTTATATCAGCAATGGCTTCTTTTTGGCGGCTCTGTCTTTCTTTTATTATTTCCATAATAAGATTAGTAGGCAACCATAAAAAAAGAGCCATTATGAAGATGATAATGCTTTTCAGAAAAAGTTTTCCTTTATCGAGTAAAGAGAAAACCTGGTTAACAGTTTTGGAAGATTCCATTTTAAAATTTTTTTTTATTAAGATGTTTTTTCAGCGATCCATTTCCACCAAAAAGCAGTGCAGGTTCCATATACAAACATTTCATAGAGATCATCGCTAACAGAATGACCATTGCGAATAACGGCAAGGCAAACCGGTACCATAAAAATGATAGCAAAAAGAGTAACAATGAACCCTGCAAGATGAATAGGTATATAAACCCAACCTATTCTTTTAAACCATATTAGTTTCATGATCGTAGTTTTTTGAGTGAATGTTTTCAAGTTTATTTATTTGATGTAAGCAAATCAAAAGAGGAAAAAATCCGATGACGCCAAATGAGCAATCAACAAGTGTCCACATTAATGGAATGCCACGATGAGGACCCGCAATAAACGCAAAAGGAATAATGAGGACACAGGCGATCATACCAAATTGTATTACCCATTTATTTCTTATGGGATGCATTAATGGACCGATAAAAAGAATAGCAAGAACAATATGAGCAAAGGCGAGCCAATCATAACCATAAGCTAAGAAGGGATAATTCTTATTGGTTTCATGAAAGGCCTGGTATACATTATCAAGCCACTGCCCTATGCTGCTATCTATGGAAAAAAACCTGGACAAAAAATCTAATTCTGTTTCCACGGGAATAGCTGTTATGCCGCTAATGGCAAGAACGATCATAAAGAAGATTAGCCAATACCTGATATTTTTTTCTATTTTTTTCATATACTAAAAAGTACTTTGTATTTCAAAGTATAGGGGCAAAAAAAATTATTTCACTCCTTTTATCATTGCTTCTAATGCTGCAATATGATCATTGAATGCTTTTTCGCCTGGTTTCGTAACTGCATAAGTTGTATTTGTCTTTTTCCCAACAAAGCCTTTGAACACTTTAATAAAACCATTTTCTTCCAGATTCAATAAGTGAGTGGCAAGATTTCCATCCGTCACTTCCAGCATTTGCTTCAGATCATTAAAGCTCATCTCTTCATTCACCATCAGGATGCTCATTACCCCAAGGCGAATACGATTATCGAAAATTTTATTTAAACCACTGATCGGATTCTTCATAATGACTTATATGACGTATTTGACTTATTGATTTTTCTCATACTTCCACCACATTACCAATCCATATACAATATGCAATACTCCAAAACCTATTGCCCAAAAATATAAACCGTACCCGATGAACTGTGTATTAATCAATCCCAAAATAATTTGAAGCAACCCCAGGTATCTTACGTCGCTTAATGTGTACTTGCTTGCATTTACCAGGGCAATGCCATAAAAGATAAGACTTGCAGGAGCCACAAATCTCCATTCATCGTATTGCAGCATAGCAAGAATAAAAGCTCCTCCAGACACAAGCGGAATAAGCATGTTAATAGTAAGCCTTTTCGATGTATGATCCCACACCGGTACTTTATCGTGTTTTGCTTTTCGCCAGGTAAAATAAAATGCAGTTACCCAGGCAGCTGCTAATACAGCAAATGCAAGAATGAGCAATTTCAATTTGAGTTGCTGGAAATCCGGCCCCGCAAAGCCTCCACGATCATTGTATGTATTGTAATAACTATCCAGCCATTGATTGGCAAACCATGCCCCGACCAATGCACAAATACCTGCAGCCACGCCGCTTAATCCACTGAGTGAAATGAACCGGGATGACCGCTCCATTATTCGTTTAATATCTTTTAATGTTTCAATGCCTGCTTGCCCGGAAGCCAGGGTTGATTGTCCTCCTGTTTGTCCAGGTTGGGCTGTGTTGTGTTCTTCCATAAAAAGCACTTTGTAATACAAAGTAAATAGATAGATTTTATATTTCCAAATGAAATTTGTCGGCTGAACAACAGTACTTCTCAATTGATGAATTGAATCTGGTTGACTCGCTGTAAATTTACCCGATGATTAACCCAATGAAACTGCCCAGGTGTTTTCTTTTTTTTATTATAGTCATCCTGGCTGCTGTGACCGCTCCCGCACAACAAAAAATTATTTCCGGGGTAATAAAAGATTCACACAGCGAGGAGGCAGTACCCTTTGCTTCTGTAAGCTTTAAGAACACAACGATTGGCAAATTATCCGATTCGTCCGGAAGCTTTTCTTTTTTCCTTACTAACTGGCCATCGGATACCTTAGAAATTACCTGCGTAGGTTATCAACCCTTTAAATATGCTATAAATAAAACCAAAGATTCAATTCTTCTCCATATTGAAATGGAACGGGGCACTTTTAACGAGGGAGCAGTTGTAAAAACAAGAATCAATAAGGGTTTATTTGTCTGGCGAAAGATAGTAGAGCACAAACCGGAAAACGATCGCTATCGTTTTGATAATTTTTCTTACGAGTTATATAATAAACTAGAAGTGGATCTCAAGAATATTAATTTCAATAAGTTTTCTAAATTCAAACCGCTAAAACCCATCAGTGATCTTATCAATCAAAATATAGATACGTCTGAAGGATTGAAATACCTGCCTGCTTATCTTACCGAAGTGCTCTCAGATTACTATTATCAAAAAAAACCTTTGAAGCGAAGAGAAGTCATCCACGCTGCCAATACCAATGGGGTAAAAAATGAAAGTGTTACAAAATTGCTGGGTGGCATGGACCAAAATGTAAACGTGTACAATAATTTTATTCCAATCTTCGACAAACAATTTGTAAGCCCGGCGAGTGATAATGGTGATTATTATTACAATTACAGAGTAGTAGATACGCAGGTCATCAATAACCGTCGATTTTATCACCTTATATTCACACCACGCCATAAAGGAAGCAATACATTCGAAGGTGATTGCTGGGTACATGTAGGAACTTTTGCCATTCAAAAAATGAATCTGCGTCTTGGACAAGATGCCAACATAAATTTTTTAGAAACATTAAGCCTGATACAGGAATACAAACTGATCAATGATTCAACATGGTTTTTGGCAAAGGATAAATTTGTTGCAGATCTTTCGCCCCTCGGAAAAGAAAAACCGGGCTTCATCGGACGTAAGACTACTACTTATGAAAATATTGTTGTCAACGATACATCCGTTATACATGAGCTGAATAAAAATAAAATACTGGAAGAAGTGCTGACTGATCCCGGCGCAGAGGAAAAGGACAGGCAATTCTGGGCTGAAGCAAGACATGAGCCATTGAGCAAAACAGAAAACGGTATTATCCGCATGATTGACACACTTACCAATGCTCCTGTTTTCAAACGATTTACCAATACAGCTAATTTCATTGCAACCGGCTATCTTAATACAGGTAATTTTCAATTAGGTCCCTGGTATAATTGGATGACAGCAAACTCCTGGGAAGGATTCCGAATTCGTTTTGACCTCGGTACTAATCATCATTTTGATCAACATATATGGTGGCACGGTTACCTTGCTTATGGTTTTGACGATAAAAAATTAAAAGGTAAGGCTGAATTATTTTATCTACCCAAAAAACATCCGAGATTATATCTTTATGGTTCTTACACCAATGATCTTGATTTCGGACAGAACTATTACGGAGAGGTAACATCGGATAATATTTTTGCATTAGCCATCCGCAAAACAAATGTTCCCGTTAAATTCATTAAGATACAGGAAAAACGTTTTGAATTTTTCAACGAAACAAGGTCAGGATTTTCAACACAACTTGCAGTAACAAATAAATCATATACACCGCTAAAAAACCTGCTACCCCGTGATTCGTTCCCGTCTTCATCAGGCCGAAGTCCTTTAAATTCATTTGATGTATCGTTGAGGTTGCGGTTTGCCTACCTCGAAAAATTTTTAGAAAATAACTTCTTTCGAACCAGCCTTGGCAGCCCCTATCCTATTGGGGAACTTTACATATCTCATGGTTTTTCCGGGTTATTTAACAGTAACTATGATTACACTAAAATATCAGGAAGTGTTTCTGATTATTTTAAAATACCACCCTATGGCAGCATCTCCTATTTTATATATGGAGGAAAAACTTTTGGTACGCTGCCTTATGTAATGCTCGATATAGCACCCGGCAACGAGCTCTATTATTATAATAAGTATGCGTTCAATATGATGAACAAATATGAATTCATCCATGATGAATATGCCGGCATTAACATCGAACACAATATCGGCAATGGAATTTTCCGCTGGTTCCGTAAATTAAAGTTTCGCCAGTTTTGGACAGCTAAAGCATTATGGGGAAGCCTGACATCTGAAAATAAATTACTGAACTTCAAACAAGGCAATTCATTTCAAACACTTGATGGACGAACCTATCTTGAATTAGGTACCGGCGTAGATAATATCTTTCATGTATTTCGTGTTGATTTTATATGGCGGGTATTGCCCACACCCTTGCCTGAAAAAACAAATGAGAGATTCGGCATCTTCGGAAGTTTCAGGTTGAGCTTTTAAATAGCCCTATCATTATTTTATTAAGCATCTTTGGCAATTATAATTTGAAATGGATAATAATTTCTTTGCCTATATCGAAAGACTTGAGCTAATGGCGTTTTTTTCGGGCTATCCGTTATTGTATGCAGCTATTCTCTTTATTGCAGGAAACCATCAATCGAAAAATAATTTTAAAAGCAAGATGGTTTCATTATTGCCCCTTGCCTATGCTATGGTTGGAACTTTATACCTTGGACTTTTACTAAAAAATCTTTATCCCGATTACTCTCTCGGAAGTATTAAGATGAAGACGCAGCAACCCTACTTAATAATCTGGGCATTGTTATCCTTACTATTTTGGATTCCCTGGTTCAGAAAAAAAACAATGTTAAGCCTAGTTCACAGCCTTGTATTTTTTCTTTTCATAGCATGGGATCTTATTATTCATACTTTTCGATCATCAGCTGATAAGAGTGTGGTGAAAAACGATATGAAAATATATACTGATAGTCTCCTTTTGAACCTTGGTGCTTATGCTTTTATTCTTCTCCTGTTTTTTTTATTTGCTTATAACAAAAAACGCTCAGTATCCTGATTGTTCAGGAATTTATTCCACTCCAGCCTGAAAAGACTGCAAAAACATGGCACTACGTGATATATGTCATTTAGTGTTTTGATAGAAGTCATAATAGTTACAGTTTCTCCGAAATAGTTTTATGTCGCCCTTTTAAGGACAATTATCTATAAAAATATTTTTTTATGAAACTGCTTAATAATAAAACTCTTCTCGTTCTATTGGTACTTATCAGTGGATATGGTTATATTATCAGTTGTACACACGACAATGAAATAGCACCGCCACCCGCAGTAGCCAGCGCAAAGTTTAGTCCCGGCACCGGCATTTTTCTTCCTGGGAATATGACCGCAGGAAATACTTCTGAATGGAAGCTTGATAAAGCACATTCAAGTGTACTATGGTCTGGCGCCTATATAGGTGCCGCAGGTTTGCTCACCGGTCGTTTTAATCAGTTCGGTATGCATGATGTTATTGATGCCGAAATGCTTAATTATACTACTGCCGGCCAACCATTGAAAGATTCTTCCTGGGCTTTTTATGAAAACAACGACAGTAAGACTTATTTTAATGGTTATGTACAGATCAATCAGTCGAACACAGGTGAACCGGGCAGAGATGGTGGTTGCAATATCAGCAACCTTGGCACAACCGCTATTGTAGCCGGTACACAAAACCTTACTGTAACTAATCTTGCCAAAATCAAAACAACGAAAGTAACATTTGAGCCATCCACCGGTGATTATATTGTAAATCTGAACCTGACCTGGCAGGGTAAATCAGCTTCTCCAGTTACCAAGGCTCTTGTTGGAAAATTAAAATATATTAAAAAAGCAACCATAGCAGGTGCGGCACCTTATGATGTATTTGGTTTGCAACTAACCTTTCAATTTAACAAGGCAGATTATGGAATTGTAAGTACCAGCATTGGTGATAAAATTGACATTCAGTGCAACATGAATTTCAATAACAAATAATAACCTCAAATAATTATATAATGAAACAACTATTGCTATATACAGGTTTAATTATGACTTTAGCGCTGGCTCTTACCGGCTGTTATAAAGATGTAATTCTACCAGAGGCAGCCGTTGATCCTGATGGCCCACCCCAGGCAGTTAGCTATAACACGGAACTCAAACCTTTATTCAATTCAAGTTGTGCACTGGTGGGTTGTCATGTTTCCGGTGCTCATAAACCATATATGACTGCAGATGGCTCCTACCTTCAAATTGTAAATGGAGGTTTTGTAAATACCGTTATTCCTAAAGAAAGTATACTGTATCAAAAGATCAATGGAGAAATGAAAGAATTCATTCCTTCTGCTGCAAACAGACAAAAAGTATATGATTGGATAAGAAATGGAGCTCCGAATAATTAAGGATCTAAAAAAAATAATAAGATGAAACCAAAAATAAATATGCCAACCCGCCTGCTTACTTTACATATTTGCCTTATTGGCTGTATGTTATTGCTACAGGCAAACCTTCATGCACAAGACAGCACCCAGGCAACAACTGAAGAAGTTTCCGCTCCTGTTAAAGTAAAACCAGCTAAAAATACTTTTAGCGGTATTTGGCTCATCGATAATCAAACTGTCATGGTTCCAATTAAGGGTACATTTGAAATGGATATCATGCACCGGTTTGGAACACTTAAAAATGGTTATAGTGATTTTTGGGGCTTCTTTGCTCCTTCTAATATCCGGTTAGGTTTTGAATACGTTCCAATTAATAATTTGATGATCGGTGTTTCCATTACCAAAGCAAATATGACCTGGGAAGGCTATGGGAAATATGCCATTATTAAACAAACGAAAGGTAAATATCCTGTCAGCGTTACCTATTTTGGGGACGTAGCGTACGATACAAGAAAAGATGCTGACAAATCTCTTTTTAAATACACAACACAACGCATCTCTTTTTTCAACCAGGTCATCATAGCCCGAAAAGTTACCAATAAGCTTTCTGTACAAGTAGCTCCAAGTCTTTCCCATTATAATGCAGTAAACGGATACTATACAAAAAATGATAGTACAGGAAAAGTGATATTTAAGGAAATGCAAAATGATCATTTCGCTATTGCTGTATCAGCGAGGTATAAATTAAAAGATGCGATGGCAGTAATCGTAAATTACGATCAACCCATTACGAAACACAATACCAACAATCCGTCCCCTAATATTTCTGTTGGCCTGGAATTAACCACCAGTGCACATGCCTTCCAGTTCTTTTTGGGAAATTATGGTTCTATTACTCCGCAAAGAAATAATTACTCTAACCACAATGACCCCCATTTTATATCTCAGTACCTGATTGGTTTTAATATTACCAGGTTGTGGAATTATTAAATGGACAAAATAAAACAGGTAATGGAAATGATTACCAGGAAGCTTCGGAATAAAAATCCGGAGCTTTTTATTTCAAAATAGTTTTACAATTAGTACACTTGTTATATGAACAAAAGCAACACTTATAGCCAGCTTGTCTGGGGTCTTTTATTTACTTTAGGCTTGCTGGTTTCCTGTGCTGATGAAAACAAAAAAAATAATCCAATTAAAACTCCTGAGGAAATAAAGAATGTTATTATTAAAAAACCTTCCAGCAGTTATTCAGATACTATTGTTATAAATTTTCCTTCTGCTGTTTTTTATAATCCAGATAGCTTACAATTGGAAAAAATTAAAAACATAACGGCAAAAAATGAATTTGAAAGCGAGGTGCACAATTGTTTTTACCTGATGCGTAATTCTCGTATGGTATTGAAAAAGAACTGGCCTAAGGTCCGTATCGTTGAAGCTTTTAAAAACAGGTATATTCTTTTTATTAAGGCTGATAAAACAAAGACATTAATAGATCTGGATACCAAGGGAGATATGTGCGGTATATTTTTATTTGATGGGAAAAAAGAGCCTGAACTGGCTGATATGATGAATATAGACACAGCGCTTGGCTTCTACTTTGATAAATAGTACCTTTCAATAGACTAATCCCTGCCACATGATTAAAATCATGTTCCTATATTATCGCTATCAATAGCACTGCCAGTTTACTTAAATATCTTGCTTATAATAATAACACTTTAATTGATCAAAAAATGAAAAAGAAAATAATAACCGCACTTGCTTTTTTAATTACTGGCACTTGTATTTTGACTGTGCTTGCCAGCTTTAAATCATCTAATGAAAAAAAGCCCTGGCCTGTACCCGATAATTATAAAACCATGAAAAATCCGGTGGCTTCTAATGCAGAATCAATTGCAGAAGGAAAAACGTTATATGGGACACATTGCAAATCCTGTCATGGTGTAAAGGGATTAGGTGATGGGACCAAGGCACCCCAATTAAAGACTGAGCCAGGTAATTTTTCAACAGCTGACTTTCAATCTCAAACTGACGGAGCTCTTTTTTACAAGACATCTGAAGGTCGTGATGATATGCCAAGCTTTAAAAAGAAAATAGCTGACGCTGATGAAAGATGGAGTATCATAAACTATATGAGAACGCTAAAAAAATAATTTTTTAGCTCCTGCCTGAAATAATAAGACCGGTTCATCTCATGGGCCGGTTTTTTATTAGATAACATCTGCATTTTGTTTCAAATCAAAATGGTGATTAAAATCATATACCTGCTTGATGCAGATAATTAATCCTGAGTGTTTGTGTAGCTATTTTGCTATGATTTAAAAAACTAACGTTATGGAACAACCAGGAAAAAACTCTTCGAGGAAAAAATTCCTGCTCTGGGGTGGCGCCGTTCTTACCTCCCTCACTGCATTCAAACTATTTGCCCCGTCACGCAAGAATTTATTGAAAGAAGGAAAAACAAATACTGTAAAAATGCTTACGCAAGATGGAAAATTGGTGGAAGTAGATGTAGAAAAACTTTATTGCGGCAAAAGAAAGAAGATCAGTAATGAGCAATTGAAAACATGGGTCACCAAAAAACAAGACAAAACTCCTGGCTAATTCAAAATAGTATTATGGAAAATAAAGACACATCACGAAGGCAATTTCTTACTGCCGGCATTCTTGCCGGAATTGCTGCAGGTTGTTCTCCCAAAAAAAATCCTTTTGAAGGTTATGCCGATGATGAGGTAAAAGCATCCGGAGAAACAGTCAAGCTATTATCGGTGGATGGAGAGATCATTGAAATGGATAAAGCTTTTTTAAAACCTGTTCCGTACATACCCGCCATTTCAAACAGCGATGAAAGAAAAGGCATTGCAGGAAAAAAATTTGTAATGGTCATTGATCTTTCCCGTTGCAAAAATGTCAGAGCTTGTCAATCCGCATGTGATCATATGCACCAGGTTCATCCGGGTCAAAATTGGATAAAGGTTCTTAAAATGCAGGATGCTAATAACACAGCTCCATATTGGGAACCTACTACCTGTATGCATTGTGATGAACCCCCTTGCGTAAAGGTTTGTCCCGTTGATGCAACATTCAAAAGGCAGGATGGAATTGTGTTAATTGACAATAATCGTTGTATAGGTTGCAGATTTTGTATGGCAGCTTGTCCTTACTCAACAAGAGTTTTCAATTGGGAAGCTCCTCTTACTGAAGAAAAAGACCTGTTAAACAAACAACAAAACTCATGTGAGACAAGCTTGCCGCAAAAAAAAGGAACAGTTGGTAAATGTGATTTCTGTCCGGACATGACACGAAAAGGAGAATTACCGCATTGTGTATCGGCTTGTCCAAACGGTGTTTTCTTTTTTGGTGATGAAAATGAAGATTCAGTAACCAACGGTGCAGAAACATTTCGCTTTACCGAACTTATTAAAGACAAGGCTGGGTATAGATTGATGGAAGATCTTGGTACAAAACCAAGAGTATATTACCTGCCCCCGGTAAACCGCAACTTTCCTTTTGAATCAGGATTGGAAAATGAAAATGCCGATGACAAAATAAATCATCATTCAAAATAATTGATCGTGGAAAATTTAACTGCTTTAACCAGCGAACAAATAACGAAAGATCTTCTCCCACAGAAATTTGGAAAACGTGGAATGATATGGACGGGAGCTTTGCTCTTTATAGTCTTGATTGG
>Ga0207710_10001766_pt1 | contig 10439 bp, 6 predicted proteins | sample KBSS24metaG_FD_184400 | JGI IMG/M metagenome (GOLD analysis project Ga0207710, IMG submission 184400) | Switchgrass rhizosphere microbial communities from Kellogg Biological Station, Michigan, USA - KBS S2-4 metaG (SPAdes) (version 2) | ecosystem: Host-associated > Plants > Roots > Rhizosphere >...
TATATTGGTAACAAATGGTCTGGCGACCGAATAAGATTTCTGGAGCAGGCGACTTTCGGACCAACGGATGCTCTCGACGCACGTATCCGGAGAATTGGTATTCGCACATGGCTCGCCGAGCAATTTTCGCAAGCCTATCCGTCGGTCGGGAATCCGTATCCTGATATCCCGCTAAAACCATCGGGTGCCCCTGCTGACTGTGACGGCTCGGGAACAGATGATGTGCCGGCCACCTGTTTTCGGGATACTTACACGATGTATCCGATCCAAACTTGGTTTTACCGCGAGGCTTTCTACGGTGAACCTCAGCTTCGACATCGTGTGACGTTTGCGTTATCACAGATCTGGGTTATCTCTGGGGTTAATACACAGCAGTCGAGCCATATGATCACGTACCACCAGGTTCTTAGCCGCAATGCTTTTGGCAACTGGCGGCAGCTTATGGGTGAAATGACGCTGAATCCGGCCATGGGAAATTACCTGGATATGATCCGTTCGACAAAGAATAATCCAAACGAAAATTATCCGCGTGAGATCATGCAGCTTTTCAATGTCGGGCTCTTTATGCTGAATCCCGACGGGACTTTGCAATTGGATGGACAGACCAATCCGATACCGACCTACGATCAAACCGTTGTCACAAATCTAACCAAAGTCTTCACCGGATGGCGGGACTGTATATCATCGCTCGGCACCTGTCCGAATTCGGTCCTTGGAACCGTCGATTACAAAGACCCGATGGTTCTTAATACAAACAATCATGATCTCACGGCTAAGACCCTTTTGAGTTATCCGGGATCGACCACGACAAATATTCCGGCTTGCGCTGCTCCCTGTTCAACCGTGGCGGACAGGGCAACGTATGCCAACAATTCGTTGAACCAAGCGCTCGACAACATTTACAACCATCCGAATGTTGCGCCTTTTGTCAGCAAGCACTTAATTCAAGCACTTGTAACAAGTGATCCTACGCCCGCCTACGTTGGCCGCATTTCGGCTGTTTTTAATGCGAACCGAACAAGTCCGACTCAGATGCAAGAGGTAGTCCGCGCGATCTTGCTTGATCCGGAGGCCCGCGGTGATGTTAAGTCCGATCCCAACTATGGGAAACTTCGCGAGCCGGTTCTACTTGCGACGAACCTAATGCGTCAGTTCAACGTAACGGGAGCACCTGGATTTCCGACGAGCGACGGAAATTTGAATTCAGATGTTCCAAACCTTGGTGAAAATATTTTTAACTCACCAACAGTTTTCAATTTCTTCCCACCTGACTACGTCGTGCCAGGTGCTGGTATTCCTGGTCCTGAGTTTGCCATCTTCAACACGGGGACTGCAGTTGGTCGGGCGAATCTGGTGAACCGTTATGTTATGTCCGTCCCGGGTGGCCGGGGAACTTCGTCACCGGATTTTCCGAGTGGAACTTCCCTGAACTTTGCGGACGCGATCGCTGCCGCGGCGGCGGATACCACGGGTAATCGATTGTTGGACTACTTAAGCAGGAAATTGATGCATGGCACGATGTCGGCCCAAATGAGAAGTACCATCCTGCCTGCGGTGACAGCGATTGCTTCATCTGATTCGACAACGAGAGCAAGAGCCGCGATTTACCTCGTTGTGACTTCGTCGCAGTTCCAGGTGCAGAGGTGAAAACTATGAAAGAGAATAGACGTGAATTTTTGATAAAGTCATGCGCGGCCCTAAGTATGGGAGCTGTCGCAACACAAATGCGTCATTTGGGTCTGATGAGTGTTCAGGCTCAAACGAAGATCGATCAGGATGCGAAATCTCTGGTCCCCAGTGATTATCGAGCGCTAGTCTGTATTTTCCTGGCTGGTGGGAACGACAGCAACAACATGGTTATTCCAACCCATAACGATGCGACGATCAGCAATTACTCGGTTTATCAGGCCGCGCGAACGGCTGTGGGATTGGCGATCGACCAGACGGTCTTGGCTAATACCTCTATCACGGTCCCTCGGATGGGTAATTTGACATACGCCCTTCATCCCAGTTTAAGAAGGGACCCAGCTACTCAACCGATCGGCGGGAATATCGTTAATGACGGCATCCATGCGCTCTGGGCAGCCGGAAAACTTGCCGTCGTCGCGAATGTTGGTACGCTCGTTGCGCCGATGACACGAACCACTTATCTTAATGGTTCGGTGAAGAAGCCTTTCCAACTCTTTTCACACTCGGATCAGACAAATCAGTACCAGGGCGGCCGCAGCGACGTTTCTATCTTTACAGGTTGGGGCGGCAGGATGTCAGATGTCCGAACGGCTCTTGACAATCCATCTGGCCTTGTTCCCATGGTCACTTCAATTGCCGGTGCTCAGCTTTTCACAAACGGACAGATAACGTTGCCGCTCGCCATCGCCGATGCGGGGACACCGATAGCCAATGTTTTAAACCTTTCGGGTTTTAACGGAAGCGCCGCATCAAATGCCCGACTCCTCTCGTTCGATCAACTCCGAAGCCAGGATCAAACACAGAATGTAATAAAGGCTGCGAGCCACGTCACCGATCTGGCACGACAGGCGGACGCAGCACTCGACCAGGCATTGGATGTCACTACTACGTTTCCAAATACGAGTATCGGGCGTCAACTCAAGCAAGTGGCAAGACTGATCAAAAACCGTAGCGGTCTCGGTATCAATCGTCAGGTATTCTACGTTCAACTCGGTGGCTTCGATACGCATAACTTCCAGGCTGGCGATCAGGCAAACCTATTTGTCCAGCTTAGCCAGGCAATGCGTGCCTTTTACGATGAGACGTCCGCTCAAGGGATCAGCGATAAGGTAACTCAGTTCACAATGGCTGATTTCTCAAGAACACTTGGGCCTAACGGTACCCCATCGGATGCTGGAACAGATCATGGATGGGGTAGCCATCAATTGGTGGTCGGTGGTGGAATAACGGCTAGTGACTTCTACGGCATGAACGGCGCAAATGGTACTCCTTTTCCGCAACTCGCCGTAAATACAGCGGATGACGCCGACAGTGGCACTGGAGCGCGTGGCCGCTGGGTGCCGGCATCTTCGGTTGAACAATATGCGGCAACGATGGCCCGTTGGTTCGGTGTACCGGACGCAAACCTGGTAAATGTGTTTCCTAAGATCGGTAATTTCACGACCACAAATCTTGGGTTTATGCAGCCGCCAGCCTGATAACTCCGGCGTTCCAATTACAACAAGAAAACGGGAGCCGGCAGTCTCCCGTTTTCTTGCGCTATTTTCGTGTTACGGGCATCTAAATGACCGACTCAACTTTCTTGAAGTTTGCGCCGGCAAAACATACACTTGACTCGAAAACCGTGACGTTACCAAATTATCTTACATTTGCGCGCATCATCGTCGTTCCACTGCTGGTTGTTGTGCTGTTGACGCCGGTAGCGGACCGATGGTTCGGCATTAGCGGCTATGCGCTTGCGATTGCGATCTTTCTTGCAGCTTCGTTCACCGACATACTTGACGGACATCTTGCTCGACGACGAAATCAAGTCTCTAATTTGGGGAAGCTCCTCGACCCGATCGCCGACAAACTACTTGTTTCCGCCGCGCTGATCGTCCTCGTGGAAAAACACCTCGCACCTTCATGGGCCGTGGTCGTGATCGTCGGCCGCGAATTTATTGTAACTGGATTGCGTTCGGTTGCAGCGGCGGAGGGCCTTATTATTCAAGCCCAGTCAATTGGCAAGCTGAAGATGTGGGCGCAGTGCGTTGCTATCGTTGCGTTGCTGGTTGCCGGTGCAACTGGAAATCCACCAGTCTCGAATTTCGGTCTCGAATACCCGTCGTTTCGATTTTGGGAGGTTGCGGAAGTGCAGACAGCGTTCTCGAACCTGACATCATTTGCCCTCACGACCAACGACTGGAAGGTATTTGGTTATTTGGTCGGGCGCGGAGCGCTGTGGGTCGCGGTTATCACTGCAATTTGGTCAATGTACGACTATTTCGCCTTCTTTATTCGTCAGCGACAAAAGCCCGACGAAAGCCCATCTTCCAAAAACAAAGAAGCCCGGACATGATCGCCCGGGCCTCTGAGCCTTTTGTTCCGGTTACGCCCTATTGGAGTTCCACGGAATCGCCCGTATGGATCTCTTGAGCTGTCCGGGTGATAACAACGGTGGCTGTTCGTTCTTTAACATTCACGATCACGCCTTCGCCGACAACCTTACGAAGATCCGGCCTGCCCTGTTTAGCCTTTTTGGTTGTCACGACGCGGCCCTTCGCCGTGTCGCCCGACTTCCGTGCGGTCTGATTCGAAAACTTGCCGCCCTTATATTCCCAGCTGTGATAGCCATAATCGCGAGCCTTCACTGACTCATTGTTCTCCGGCAGCCGCGTCAGGTTCCCCTTGCCGAGCTTGCGGAAGATAGTCAGATAGTCGCCAATCTGTGCATTGTCGTCCCTTCCGAGATCGACGTAAACGACCTGATCACGTGTGACCATTTCCTGAAGATCGCGAGCCATGAATATGTGGCCCTTGGCCTTTCCGGACGGATCGCCGAACAGGTTCATCGCCGGACGATTCTGGAACATGGCACTTGAACGCCGCTCTACTGGCTGAAGAAGATCGCCAAGAAGAAAAGCGTCGCAGGAAGTGTGAATCCGGGCGGCAGAAACATTTGCCTTTACTGCCACCACTTCTAATGCACCCAGCTCCTGGACAAAGAATCCGAGTTTTCCCTTCGAGGTCCATTTGGTACCGACCTGGCCCTTTGGACGAACAACCGAAAACATGTCGCCGACATGAACTCCCTTGTCAGCGCCCATGTTGATATACATGTAATCGCCGTCCCCGTAATTAAAGCCGTCCTGTTCATCTACCGCTCCAACGATCCGGTTGCTGGTCTCGATAGGTGAAGATTGCACGTATCCGGCGCAGTAAAGATTGTTTCCCGAGGCAACGGGCATCGATTGATTGCGATATACGGATTTGATCGAAGAGTCTGGCTGTTGGGCATACGAAGCTGCGGCAAAGAGGCAGGTCGCCGCTATAAATGCACCCGCGCATTTCTTGAAAAAGGTTTTAAAATTCACGATGTTCTCCTATCTTTTGTAAACGAGGTTTGAAGGATTTCTACTAGGAAGATCTGGGACAGAGGATCCTCTCGATCGCACGATGGACCCCTACTATGTTAGCTACTCCGGTAATAAAGGTCAACAAATTTTTTGAATGTTAAACAATCAGGTAGCAATTGATAAGTCGGTGAACTCCCTGCCTTTATCACCAATTGGATCCCAGCATTTCTCGATCTTGGCCACGCGCAACCCCCGCCGATTGCGTCAAATGCTCGCAATAAGATCACCTCCCGCGTTAAATGATCATTTCTTTACGTTTCTCAGGTAAGTATTGCTGTACTTTATTTGTCGTTTTGAAGACTTTTTCTATAGAAATATTGGTTTTTTCTATAAAAATATTGAGTTTTTTTATAAAAATATTGGGTTTTTCTATAGAAATATTGTCTTTTTTTATAAAAATACTGTCTTTTTCTATAGAAATATTGAGTTTTTTTATAAAAATATTCGTTTTTTCTATAGAAATATTGAGTTTTTTTATAAAAATATTCGTTTTTTCTATAAAAATATTACCTTTTTCTATAGAAATATTGAGTATTTCTATAAAAAAATCGCTATTTTTTATAGTTTTTGTCGTCTTTCTTATGTCTCTTTCCAGCGCCGGCAAGTCCTTTGCCCCAATGTTTATCGGCTCTTCGCTCGTTTAATCGGGATTGCTCCTCTCGCCTCTGCCAAACGCGGAGTGGTCTAACCGATCCACCTCACGTTTTCTATCAAAAGATGACACACTACCTAAATCGAGCTAGTGGTTCACGCTCGGACCCACCCCTAGATCACGTTTCCTTGCACTCGCTTCAGACAATTTGCTAGTATCTTCGTTCGCGCTCCACGCCCCCAAGCCGGTGTAGCTCAGTTGGTAGAGCAGTTGATTTGTAATCATCAGGTCGTAGGTTCAAGTCCTATCACCGGCTCCAAAGAAAAAAGCAATGTTTAATTGAGTTTTAGCCCGTAAATAGGCCGGAGTACTAACGTAGTACTTTATGGTACTTTTGGCCCAAAATGGCCCAAATTAACGCGTTTTAGGGTAAATATAGTGACCAACATCGTGACCGGATATTTTGACGAAATATCGTGACCAGGAAAAAACCGGATAAAGCAGACCTGCCGCCTTACGTCGACCGGAAGCGCGGAAAGTGCCGATCGACGCTAAGAATTTTCGGCAGCCAACCTAGTATTTTAACGGACATTCCCATGTCGCGTTCGCTATTCAGCCCAGACGATCGGCCCTTCAATTTGAGTTAGTCGAAGCTGCGTTGATCAATTTCCTGACACCTGCGACCGTAGCAAATTCGAGACCCGCCTTCGGTTTCGCGATCTGAGCGAGCGTTGCCATTCGTGCGTCCCGCCACGCGCCGCTTTGCGGCGACCGCTGAGCTAACGAATCGAGTGCCTCAAGTGCGATCTGATTCAAGTTCTTAAAGTCCGTCGCAAGCTGCGTGGCCTCAGCGAGAGCAGGAGATCTTTCCATGATATCCTTCAGCCCCGTCTCGAACGTGCGCCATTCGTTTATCATCGATCGCAGCTTCGCTGCATTTTCTGTGGGGTTGATCCCCGCAAGCATTTCGTCAACGGAGCGGTTAAAGGCTAGTCCTCCCGGTGCATCGGGTTGGGCCGCGTCGATCAAACCGGTCAGCGGCGAAAGCATCGTCTGCGGACGGACTTGGTAACGCTTATATTCTTTAACGGGTTCGATCACAGAAACCAGTGTCTGCAAGGCTGAAATGTCCCGGCCTGCGGCAAGACGCCTCAGCAGCACAGCTTGATTTTTTCTATGCGTAAGTCCTAGCTCCTCAAGCTGTCGGGCGATCGAATCGAGGCGGCGATACATATCGTAAACGTCGTTGATCTCACGCGGCGACCACAGCCGTTCGGCGATCGCGGCCGTACGCGGCCAGATGCGCGAATCAATCGTTTCGGGTGAAACCCATTCGCCCCACATCGTGGCCTCGCCACCGAGTACGCGCTTTTGCTCATCAGCAGTTAAGGTCGTGTCGGCTCGTAACGGGTCGACAACATAGTGGTCGGAAGCCGGGTAAGCCAAATCGATGTAATACCCGTTCGACAAAACACCCTGGAAACCTTGTCTCGCCGCATCCTCCAGCGCTTTTTGCCCTCGCCATGAATGGATGACCACATCTTTGGGCAGGGTGGGCTGAAAGATCTCGTCCCAGCCCATCATGATCTTGCCATCCTTTTGCAAAAACTTAAGGACGCGCATATTGAAGTAGGTCTGCAATTCGTGGTTATTCTTGATACCTCTATCTTTCATGAAGGTTTGTATAGCCGGATTTGCATTCCACTGTTTGCCTTCGTTTTCATCACCGCCGATATGCATATATGCGTCTGGAAAAACCGACGCCATTTCCTTAAAGAAAACGCCAAGCAGCTTATATGTTTTCTCATTGGTCGGATCCATTGTCGGATCAAAGATTCCAGGCTGACGCTCGATCTTATACGGTCCCGGGCCACTGGCGATCTCGGGATGACTGACCAGCCAGCTCGTGGCATGGCCAGGCATATCGAATTCAGGCATCACGCGAATACCGCGAGCGGCCGCGTAATTGATGACCTCGCGAATTTCGTCCTGCGTATAAAAAAGCCCGTCGGATCCCATCTGATGAAGCTCGGGCAGCTTCTTACTTTCGACGCGAAATCCTTGGTCCTCGGTCAGATGCCAGTGGAGAACATTGAGTTTTACCGCCGCCATGGCGTCGAGGTTACGTTTCAGCACTTCAATCGGCTGATAATGACGGCCGGAATCGATCATTAACCCACGCCACGCAAACCGGGGCCGGTCAGAAATGGAAACAGCCGGAAAATAGAAGGTGTCTTTATCGCCATCGAGAAGCTGCAGAAAGGTCTCAAGACCACGCATCGCGCCGACTGTTGTAGGGGCACTCAATTTCGCCTGATTTTCCGATACCTCAAGGTTGTATGATTCATCGTCGCCAAGTTTTGGAATCGCATTTCCGCTTGACTGGGTCTCGACCACGAGGCTAACATTTGCCGCATCATTTGATAATTCGTGCGATAGTTCTAACACTGTTCGCCCTTCCAACCGGCGCATCACGCGAAAGATATATGCCCTCAAGCGTTCGTCAGTTTGTCCCTTGACAGCTACGCTGAATGCCCTGGTAAACACAAGCCGCCCGTTCTTCCAGATAACGCTTGCAGGAACGGGAAGTAAGTTTCGCCTTGCGCCCCGCAAAGCTTCGTCATCCCGCATCTGGGCAGAAAGGTTTGAAATCGCGAGGGCGATCATCGAAGCAGCAAGAAGTATCTGTAAACACGGCTTATACATAGAGCAATTTGGAAACAAGAGTCTTTATCTGAACGGTTGCGTCTGATAGGAATCGATGGCTCTGCGCATGCAATCTGAGATGACGGTGGTCCCATTTTGAAACATATTGAACCCGCCATCCCATTCCCACCATCCATTGGGAATATTCAATTTCCCCAAAGCAGCATACACAACGGCAGCGTGCCGGCAGCGATCTTCCATTGCAGGATTCTTGCCGTACGAGCCGAATTCGCCTAAAAAAATCGGAACGTGATTCTGCCCGGACCAATCCTTTGCGGCCTTCAAATCGGAGAATATTTTCTCGGACTGCGAATCTATACCATAACTACGGATCCGATTCTCGACCCATTTTCCTTTTGCCGATTCGGGTATCTTGATGTCAGCACTCGATCCAGGATAAGGTACGTACCGCAGATCAGCTAAACCCTCAGCCGACCAGGTTGCTCCCTGGTGAGTAAAAACAAAAGGATCGTAGTAATGAAAGGTATAGATGATATCGTCGTCGGCGAACGGTTTTGAATCAATCATGGCTTGCCGCGAATTCCAGTCGTGAAAGCCTACGATAAGTGTGCGGTTCGGCGCGATCGCTCGAACTGCTTTTATGATCTCTTCTGCCTGCAAGCGCCAATCTTCAGGTTTGATATCGTGAGGCTCGTTACGCAACTCGAAAAACACTCGTTCAGGATCAGTGTTCCTGTAGCGTTCGGCAATTTGCGTCCACAGCCAAACGATCCGCTCGGTCGTGGCGGATCCTTCGACGCGGCCGTCAAATTCAACGTGATGGAGGTCTACGATCACGTTTAGATCGTTTGCTAACGCCCACTTGAGAAACTGATCCGCCATTTCCAACCCTTGCGTGGTTTCCCAGTGGTACGGTCGCGTCAAACTCGCCCATGCGCCGAAGCAGATAGGGATTCGGACCGTCTTAAATCCTGCTTTCGCAATTTCGGCAAACATCTGTTTGCGCCTTGCCGCCTTCTCAACTTTTGCAAAGTCTGAGAAATGCTTCTCTCGTGTTCCAAGCCACCAGTTGTCAAGATAGGAGAGGTTCATTCCCGTTCCCAAACGACTGGCCCGTCTTTGCGCAACCGACTGAGCTTCGAGTGTTCCAAAGGCGAAACAGAGAATTGCTGTAACGATCAGGCCCCTCTTCATCGTGCACGGATTACCGCAATGTAAATTTGTCGCTTAAACCACCTATCATCACGGTGAAATCGCCAGGCTCGATGACCGATCTATTATCTGCGCCGATAAAAGAAAGATCTTCGCGATCTAATGTGAAGGTCAGCCCCTTACTTTGCCCGGGATCGAGATAGATCTTTGCAAATCGTCTGACGCGTTTCCCCGGCGGAGATAATGAGGCTACCTCGTCGCGAACATAGAGGATCGCCGTCTCCTTTCCGGCCCGGCTTCCTGTATTCGTGACTTTGACCGATATCGTGACGTGGCCGTTAATTGCAGCCGATTTCGGGCTCACAGTCAGATCGCTGTAACGAAAGCTGGTATAGCTGAGGCCCGTTCCAAATTGGAATTGTGGTTGAGTTGCGACGTTCCCATAGCTGGTGTCTTCGACTTCGAATAACTTGTGGTCATAGGTGAGATAGTTATTCGTCGAGCGCGGATAGGTAAACGGCAGCTTTCCGCTCGGATTATAGTCACCGAAAAGTACATCGGCCACCGCCTGACCACCTTCGTTACCCGGATTATAGGCGAGCAAAATCGCCGAGACCTTGTCCGCAATTCGGCTGATAATTCGCGGCCGTCCTTCAACAAGAACCAAAACAACGGGTTTACCCGTGGCAATAATTTGTTCCGCAAATCTTAGCTGTGTTTCTGGCAGGGTCAGATCTGTGATATTGCCCGGCGTCTCGGTATACGAACCTTCACCGAGGCATAAGACAACGACATCAGAATCTTTGGCCTTGTCTACCGCGGATCTCACATTCACCTCTTCGTCAACGTTCGTCGGCGTTCCGTTAGCGGAAGAATTTGGCGGCCGAACTATTCGCGTGCCCTGTACAAACTCGAAATTCTTTTTGCCGATCTTTGCTTCGATC
>Ga0207710_10001769_pt1 | contig 10432 bp, 9 predicted proteins | sample KBSS24metaG_FD_184400 | JGI IMG/M metagenome (GOLD analysis project Ga0207710, IMG submission 184400) | Switchgrass rhizosphere microbial communities from Kellogg Biological Station, Michigan, USA - KBS S2-4 metaG (SPAdes) (version 2) | ecosystem: Host-associated > Plants > Roots > Rhizosphere >...
GTCACTTCCCGTTATCTACCACGCATCCAAACGAATTACCAAGGTAGACGTCGATGCTGTTGCCATTCCGTTAAGTTATCTTTTTAACCGGAAGACCGGCGCCCTCAGATTTCGTGGTCGTAAAGAACTAGCAGATCACTTCCGTTTCAATGAGGCCGCTCGCGTAGTGATAATGGGTGTCGGACAAGATGAGCCTATTGAAGACTATTGGGCTTTACGTCGTACGGCTAGCATCCCTGAGCGCCTTGCAACTCTACAGCCTGACCTCATTACAGTTCCTAACTTCAGTTTGCCGCTAGACGTGGTTCGGTATGACAATATGCACAACATCAAGCGCATTGCAATTTGTTGGAGCGAATTGATGCTCGCCGGCATTCCAACAGCACTGCACTTGAATGCGCGAACTGACCGCGATTGGGAGCGGTGGATTGAGTTCATCTTGGAGAGAGATGAAGTAAGGTCAGTTTCGTTCGAGTTCGCAACTGGACCGGCACGCCCTAATTGGGGCAAGTGGTATGTAACGAAATTGATTTCACTCGCAGCAGCCGTACCGCGCAGACTACAACTCATTACACGCGGAGGCTACCCCTATTTAAACGAGCTCAGGAAGGTGTTTTCAGAAGTCGTTTTCGTGGACACAACTTCTTTCATGAAAACGGTCTACCGGAAAAGGGTTATTTGGGGGAGTAAGAACGAAATTCGTTGGATTGATTCGAAAACTGGAAACTTTGAGACGCTCGATGAGTTGCTCGAACATAATTTAACCAACTACCGATCGATCATCTTGGATGGTGATCGTTCAATAGTGCGGCGGGTCTGAAATAGTAAACAACCTGGCAGACGGGGGGAACCGGAAAGTCATTCAAGCCAGAGACGGCTCAGCTTTTCCGATCCGAGTCGATTCGTAACTTTAACTGAAACCCAGCGCGATCGTGCTGCAAGCGGTGGGAGCGCGCCAACAAATAAAGGCGAAGAAAACAATGCCAAGAAAATCGCATCACCTCGTTCCTAACCCGAGTGGTGGTTGGGACATCAAAAAGGGTGGAGCTCAACGCGCCTCAATTCACACTGAAACGAAGGCAGAAGGTGAAAAGCGCGGACGTGAAATCAGCCGGAACCAAGGTACCGAGTTCGTCATCCACGGAAGGAATGGCGAAATTCAGCGATCCGACAGTCATGGTAACGATCCTAATCCACCGAAAGATCAACGCTAACTGATCCTTTGTCGCCCGTTTCTGAGAAGGGCGAGCAAGCTGTTTAGGTTGAATCGATTTGCCGGACTAGAGCTATTCTCGCAACTGTTGAAAGAAACTAACCGTTTCTGTCGAGGAAAGAAGTTGCGAAGATGTCCACACACGGACTTCTACAAGGTAAGTCAAGAGTTTTATCTGAGAAGACTAGAGGAGCTATAAGCCTAAGCAAGAAGAAAACGTCCGTCAGGCAACTAATGACCTATGCTAGTTGTCACATATTCCTAAATTTCTCTCCAGGGCTTCTAACCGATTCATCCATTCGTCGGCGTAGTTCGTAAGGTAAATAATCTTCCTTGGCGACAAGTCATAAATGGAAGCTAGCTCTTTGAGTCCCTCCATGTGAAACGCCCTACCCTCTTGATATGGAACAGTAGCAATATCGGCTGCGATCATGGCAAGGAGAGCGTACCGAATCGTTTGCTCCGGTTCCTCAACAGATAAGTCGACCAGTTCGTCTTTTGGTAATTCGGCGAGCACTGCATCAACTCCATTCGTCGTTCGCGCAAATCGGGTGGTTAAGTCATCAATGACAGCGCGTTGATGCGCCAGATCTCGTCCCTTGATCATATTTAGATCAGATACTCTATTCATAGATACTACCTCGGCCTGTCAGCCCAATTGAGTCTTAATAGCGGCGACCAGAGCTTTCGCTCGTTCAGGAGTCCAGTCTAATTGTTTTGCTAGATCTAAATTGGAGACTGACTTACTTGCTATCAAGCGAAAGTCGCTCCATTCGTAGATCCATGGTTCCACCGGTTTGCTGCCCTCATTATCATTCCAGATAACTGATAATAGTGGCTGTATGAGCGCATGCTTCCCTAAGAAGTTTGCCAGTTCTTCAGAACGATGATCAGTATCACTTGGATCGTGCGTGTCACCTCGCGCCTGGAGCCTTTTTTTTCTAGTTTCCTCGCTACAGGTGACTAAAACCGGAATGAAGCCCAGGCTCGTCATTGATATTTCTAATTCGTTTAGAAATCGAGTGTCATCGTTAACAATTGAAACGTTTTCAGGTAGGTTGCGACAGTTAGAGACGAAAATCCTCGCCCAAATATCTGGAGTGCCCCACTCTTGTGGCTTGTGCCGATCGAGTTTCTCATGTAACTCCGCCGAGATTTCTCCCGACTCTCTACCCCACGTAGTACCGATTAGTTTCAAAAGCTCTCGATCTTCCGGTTTGCTTTTGTCAATGGGTTGGCCCTTGGCTATGGAGGCCAATCTATATACATCCTTTGCGAAAGGTAACACAACTCCATGCTTCACCTCGGCGAGCTTGCGCGCAATGAAACTCTTGCCGACTCCGGTTCGACCAATCAACTGGATAAATAATCCCATGTCTCTAAGATTCCCATACAACATAGATGGTCAGTTTTTTATCTAACAAACCTTCTCGCAAAAGGAATCAACTACGGCTCCCTCTTCTGGAGAATTGTACCTGGTAACAATTCTGGTAAGGAATCAAGGTTGACAGAGAATCGTTGGTGTTGGCAAGGAGAACATCACCATTCAAAGACCAAGCTTTTTGATTCTGTATCAAAGTTCGCAAGGTAAACCAAGCTCCCTGATCACTACCAGCTTGGTTGTTATTGACGTGTTCCAAAGCAATGGAATTGGGTAGCCTACTTACTTCCACAGTGCAGAATTCAAAGACATAGATCTTGAGGTCATGATAAGTGGCGTGTGGCTTAACGCTAATCGCATATTCTCCAGGCAAGGGGGTAACTAAAACAGCTTCGTCAGGAATTGACCAGTGTGTAGCTAAGTGATGAGCGTTTAATTCAAGCCGATGCTTAGTTGTCTCTCTCTTGATCTTCTGACGAAAATGAAAAAGATTAGTCTTCCACGCTGAACTAAAGTAAGTGTAAATGTGACCTTTCTTTTGCGCATCGTTGCATCGAACTAAAAATAAATCAAGATGCATCACTCGTGGTGCGCTGTCACCCGCAAGATTATTGTCCTTGATCATCTTACGACGAGTCCTATGTGCAATTGTTCGCCAAACGGGATTCCTCTCAAGTGTTCCAGATACTGACATCCATTGCGGGTACTCAGAATGCCTGAGAACTGCGTAAATGCTCTTCTCGATTTCTTTACTTAGCTGTAGCACCTTAATGTCTTTTTGAAGGCGGCTAGAGATCTCAGTATTACTAACAGCAGTGTGTGCAGGATTCTTAACCGACGGCTGGGACTCTAAAGACCCCGGCACCTCAACGCTGCCCATTGCCTCGGTGCCTGATGCAGGCAGTGGGCCAGCTAAGGGTTTTGTTGCACTAGCTTCAGTATTTGCTGTGCGATGGATACAAGGACATGATCTTGCTCATGCTCTTCCATTGCGTTGAGGGGCTTGTTAACTGGGTTCGCTGCCTGGAAGACCGAGAGAGACAATTCCTCCGGTCCGTTTACTGGATCGGGGAACCTAAATTTCGTCTCAGAAAACAAACTACGGCGGACGATGATAGGGAGAATCGTAACCCCTTTATTCTTAGCGTTCATCAACAACACAGGTAGTTCACTATTCCGAATGTATGTAGAAGCCATAAAAGATTCACTTACAAGCAGAACCGCAACCTTTGCATGCTCTAATGTGGACTGGATAGTCTCGTGCCAGCGCGCTCCTGTTTCAATTTGCGTGTCTGACCAAGTAGTTACTTGGTTCTGCATAACGAGTGGCTTTAGGTGTACTAATAGTCGGTCAAGCCATCGCTTACTTCGATTCGAATCTTCGTTGTCTGCATGAGCGTAGCTGATGAAAACAGTAAAATCACCCTTGTCTTGTCCAGAAGGCATTTTGTTACTCTCCCTTTCAGGATGAAATTGCTCTTTAAGGCGAGCTATGTCGAATTCATTTACGAAGGCTTTTACCTTCGAGTATCCAAGCGAAGTAATTTCAAAGAAAAACTCATTAAGGATTTCAACAGCATTAATGGTTTGTCTAGATAAGATTAATCCTTTGAGATGAGAGATTCTTTTCGCTTGCTGGGGCCTAACACGCCTTAGGTCCCGATATAGACGAGCGAACTCGTGTACTACTCCCAGGCGAGATGCCGCACTCTTGCATACAACTTCGAATAACGAGATAAAGTCAAGAAAGCCACCGCCAAATTTCAATTGAAGGATCGAACCGGCATCAATCGTCCTAATTGAATCCCACACCCCTAGAGCAAAAAGCACTCCTCTGAACGACCAGTAATCGTAGGACAGGTCTGGTGCTACGAGTAATAAGTCTGTGGTTTTCGGAGGTGCCCCTGCGATAATAGTAGCGTCATACTCCTCAAGGTAGATTAACGCATACTCGTGGTGGAGTGCTTGGTTGATTTCGAAGTGTGCCCTCTTAATCCCACTTGAAAGATGCCGTTGCATACCAAGCCACGTAACGGCCTCACCGCTCTCCTTCAATATATGCGGGACAGACCTTAGTGATTCAATCTCATTAGGCGTCAGCTCATCAACAAGAGGACGCCAGACACGCGCCACATCTGGCCCGGCCTCCCATCGGGCCGCGATGTGTCTACCTACGCTCGCGTGCCGTTTAATGATTGACGGGGCAAAACGTTCGACAAAGAGTTGCGCTTGTCGGTCGAAGAGGCCAGGATATTCGGGTCTCATCGCTCCGTACTCGGAGATTTTCTTCTCGAAGAAATCGGCTAGCGAGGATTCGCGAATTGGGGTTCGCACCACTCCCGTCGTGAGAAAATCACTTTTCAACAATAGAACTTCTCTAACGGCCTCGGACTGCAGTGCAAAGAATGGGGGCAAGAAGCAATTATCGCCGGACAAGAGAACGGCAACGTTCAAGCTCTCGCATAAGAGCCTAACGAGCTCTGGTGCGCGAATATTGCGATCTGACCCATAAATTGTATGATTCTCAGGACTCAAGAAGTCGAGAAAGACATTCTTGCGGGTGGAGACAGTGGGGACGGTCATCGGGAAAGACATGCCTTCACGTCCTTCAGGACGCTCTCGGCGTTAACTCCGTTGTCGGTGTTATACTTCAGCACAGTCGTTGTTGAGGGGAGGGTGGCCAGCCACTGTTCGTAGTAGAGTTCGACAGCGGCAAGATACTTTTCGGATATCTGTCGCTCAAAAACGCGATCTCGCTCGGCAATTCTTTGGAGCGCAATTTTCGGTGAACAGGTTAGGTATACGATGACGTCCGGAGGCGGAGCGATAGCGACAAAGCCCTCGTACAACATCTGGTAGATAGAGAAGTCGCGGGGACTTAAGTTTCCAAGGTCAACTTGCAGGTTTGCGAATGTAATTAGTTCGTGAAGACAGCGATCCATCAAGATAAGCTTCTTGGCCTTATCGATCTCTTTGTAGTGCGCTGCGAACATCGCTAACATTGCAACACGACTATGAAATGCCCATCTAGGCATGTCCTGATAAAAATCCGCGAGATATGGGTTTCGGCCAGGATGCTCGAAGAATGCTTGACAGTCAGGAATTAGGCCCGCGAGTTCGCCCGTCAGAGTAGTCTTACCGACTGATATTCCTCCTGAAATTGACACATACGAAAGTTTAGCCATGGTGTCTTTTGCGGATCTGACAGAGACGTTCAATTAGATCCTCCTCGCTTTGAAAAATCCCGAGCGATAACTTCAAGCCACCTACTATAAACTGGTTTAAGTAGAATGCTTGATTATCAACACCCGCTTGCTCCGTACTTGGCAAAGTCCTAAGACGAATATCAGTTGCCAAGCCAATGCTGCCAAGGTACTTCTCCGGATTAACGTGTTTGGAAAGACAATCCATATATCCAGCCTCCCACATGGTTCCCGAGTCTTCAGCTACTTGGCAAAGGAATATGTTTGAAGATTCAAGCTGTACTATGTCTGCTTGGTAGATCTTCTCCCCTGTAAGATCGGTCCGCGTTTTGTCATTAATAAGCAAATTCTCGTTGGGGCAATACACCTCGAACAACTGCGCCCTAATTCTTGAGGCAAGCCCTAAATTATACTGAACGTCCGCAGCTGAAAACATTGGCCCCCCCAAGTAAATTTTCATCATGGACTCCTTTTAGGGATTGGGCCTAGCGACAAGTGACAGAGACTTCATGTAACGTCACGTCTATTGTAATGAACGGGACAGTATTGTAATGAACGGGACAGTACGAAGTGCATTGTCCCGTTCGTGTTATCAGCCAATCCTCAGTTGTTAGGACGTTCTCGCCTTTCTCTGACGTACTGAGCTTCAAACGCATTACGAAGTAATGTATGGCGGGAAATTACCCGCATTATTGAGTTGGTTTCAACTTCGACCAATCTATAATTGTGCTGGTCCTTGACAAGCTTGAACTTCAACTCATTGTGTATGAGCGCACTTAGTATGTCTGAACATTGTTTCACGGATCGGACCACCAAGATTCCGTTGAGTAATCCCGTGCTCAGAATAATTTGGAGGGCTAGTGGATGAGTCTCACGGAATAGCTTCGCCCGTCTTTCAAATATAACTGCTGTCGCCACAAACACACTTATTAACTGAGAGCGAAGCGGTTCGGTAAGTGACTCGCCGGTTTCTCCATTGACAACCCTATCTAACCATGTCCGATAAGCTTCCCTATGCTCTATCGGAATTCGCTCTGCTTCTCCATAAAGATCAAAGTCCGCCCACTGAGTTTTTACCATAGTAATTAGTTGATCTGGGGTCGCGGCATTTAGCCGGCTAGTCAAGATTCGAGCAACTAGAGCCTCCTCATCAATATCTTCATCTATATCCTCCGATAAGTTTTCGTCTTCTCCCTCAAGCATTGAAACCAAATTTGCTCGCGAGGTTTGAAATAACTTTTCTGTCTCCATCTCAAGATTTTCAACGACAAGTTGTGGGACATAAACAATGACCGGCTTCCCCTGACCGAGCGCCACTGATGCTTCCGAATCTTTCCCAAACGTATCGCTTTTCTGGGCCATGTAAATAGTTACTCTTGCGCGCCGCAGCATGAGGGCTTCCACCAGTCCTTTATCGATTCGATCCCCTACCCAAGACTGAGTAGGATTAAAGTATCTGAGCCTAAGAGGGCGAACACGGTCGGCTTCAAATAGAGCACTTACGAATTGATTGACGGACACAAAATCAGGGATTGTTCTCATGGAAGTGGCCACGTATACATCCATGTAATCTGCGGATAAATATTGTGCCAAGTTACGTTGAGCGATGCGTTGCGTTTCAGCCATCCGGACTAACTCCTCCTCGCTTTTCGGCGCAAGTATAGCGGCTTCCCTTTCTAGAAGATCGGGGTCTGGGGCGAAGAGTGGAGAGAATAATCCATGCGTAAGGGTGCTATTAAATTTTCGCAAAAGTGAGTCCATGCGACGTCTTGTTTTCTCATTGATTTTCGTCAGATCAAGTCCGCCCGGTTTTCTTGCGGATGCGGCGAGACCTTCAAGAAATGTCTTGAGAACTTGGCGCTCTTTTGTCTCTTTACTGACAAGAACGGCTGAAACGTATCCTAAGTCCGGGAGTCGTTCATTTGGTATTTTTTCAATTACATCATCCCACTCGGTCCTATTAGCGTATGCCTCTACGCCATGAGGTTTTAAGGGAGTCAGAACTGTCTCGACATCGTGCACCGAATTAAGAACGCTATAGGCTTCTTTGAGCGTACTAAATAGTTGAACAGCGTCTTTCTGATAGGATTCAACTTTCTTCGCCAAAAAGCTTAAAGGTCTAAAGCTATCATGTCCTAAATAGCATTTGAAAAAACCAAAAGAGATCGCGGGGACGCCATAAAAGACCAGAACGCTATTGAACAGATCATACGTTTGGTCCGGAGAAAACGACTTTGAGAGCAAATGTTGCACCTGCTTTTCGGCAGAAGCCAATGACTCTTCATCTAAATGGCTCAAGCTTATTGGCCGACCCACGAGTTCTGCGAGGATTTCTTCAAACTCAAGTCGCTTGCGCGACTCCTCATTTGTGAATGACTCCCAGAAATCAGCAGGAATTTGAAGGTTTGTGCAAATGGTTGTCAGAGCATCGGGTTTTGGCAATCGTATCCCTTGCTCAAGGTGAGCGATGGTTGAACGGTTGATCGGCGAACCGCAGTTCTTAGCAAGCTGGTCTTGTGTGAGGCCCTTCTGTTCGCGATGTGCTTTAACTACATGCGCGAGTAGGGTGCGATTGAGATCCATAATATGTTGCGGTCAGGAAAACTCTTCGGCTGCGCCACTTATCGAGTAGGGCATTGTTATGGCATGTACGGACTACCGGGTGAGATTACCCTAGAATGAAGGCCAATTCCAAGAATAGGTCCAAGAACTATACGCTACTGTTGAGAAGGAATGAAGAAGGCCAGCTTGTTCAAGGATGGCACGATGCTCATGATGAATGGATCAAGCGGAATGAAAACGTTGTGTCCAATTTGTGTCCAGAATGAACAGCACAGCACGGATACGCGACTGTGAGTAACCGTAGAGAATGCAAAATGGGCCGAAATTCTTGGTGGCTGCAACTTTTGAAAAGGCAAATACTTAAGGTTTTGCCGGGATGGTGATTCATAACCCCAAGGTCGGCGGTTCGATCCCGCCCCCCGCTACCAATAAAATCAATAACTTAGGCGGCAGGTACCTGCCGCTCTTTTGCTATTGTGGGGACTTTTGTGTCGGTCCGCGTTTGCCGTTGCGCAAGCGCTTCCATTGCGCGTCTCAAACCCTCGTCAGTGGCGTGGGTGTAACGCGCGGATGTTTGAATACAGCGATGGCCGAGAATTGCCATGATCTCTCGAGTGTTCGTGCCGGCGTCGGCTAGCCTGGTTGCGGCTGTGTGTCGCAGATCGTGAAATCGGAAGTCGTCGAGACCTGCAATTACACAAGCAGTGCCAAACCCGTTCTTAAGATCGGTTCGTGGCTTCTTCGTCTTGTCGTTGAAAAAGACGTACTCGGTGTGACCGGTTTCACGATGCAAACCGAGTAACTCCCTTCTCGCGATAGCATTCATCGGAATGCTTCGGCTGTGGCCTGATTTCGTCTGCTCGCGCTGAGAGTTCATCACGTGAATTAGACCACGTTCGAAGTCAACATTCGCCCAACGCAAACTCAGCAGTTCCCCGCGTCGCATACCCGTGTGAATCGCCAGAATAACAACCGGCCGCAGATCTGCTCTCGGTCCGGTTAGCACCGATAGAAGTCGTGCTTCCTCTTGATCTGAGAGATAGCGGTTGCGTTCATTGTCTTCACGAAAGCGTTTTACCTTTCGGCACGGATTCGAAATTGATAATCCTAGATCGATTGCTAACGAGAAAACTTTAGAGAGCAACTCTAATTCTCTGTTGACCGTGGAGGGCGCACGTTCGCCACCTCGTGCTGTTTTGGATGCACGTCGATCCCGCTTGTACTTCTCAATCAAAATCGGCGAAGTCTCATCCATTGGTTTATTGCCTAGTGCTTTAATCAGTGGACGTGAGCGAAACTCATCATGCACCCACGTTCGCTTGTTAACCTTAGACCAAGGTAGAAAAGTCTCGGTGATGAAGTCCCGCAGCAACGGAGCGGGAGTTTTCTGCTTACCATACGTACCTTCATACACTTGATCGCGAATTGCGTGTTCGGCGCGTTCGGCTTGTGCCTTAACACGCGCTTCTGGAATCGAACCGCGATAACGCTTGCCGTTGATCCAGAAGTCGTAGCACCATTTGCTACCCCTTTTGAAAACTGACATTGGTCTATTCCTCTCTGCGGATCGCAGCCCGTTTGAGGAATGGCGGCATGCTAACGCTTCGCATTGGGTCGTGTCCATTCCAATATTTCATCGAGTAAGAAGATGGTCCGATCGCCGGCCTTGCGATATGGGATTCGCCCCTGGCTCACCATTTCGTAAACTGTTCTCGTTTTGATCCGCAGCAGCTCGGCGAGTTCCTTACATTCAGAAACTTCGGACGTACCTCATTACTGCCAGCTTGATTTGTACTCATTGCCAAACCTCGGAGACTAAGACGTGATACCGATTAGGACCATCCGACCCAAATCGGCACAGATGACGAGTTATTCAAAGTTCGTGCCGTATGTAATGAAAGAGTTACAGGTCTGCTTACGTGATAATGGATAGGGCTACATGGATATTGGCTTTAGTGAGTTTCGACCAATTCAATCGCTGGCAGTATTCCCTTTTAAGTGCCTGGAACGGGGCACGAGTGCTCAAGAACCAGCACTCGCTTACCGCCACCAGTAGCCTTCCTTTTTACAAAC
>Ga0207710_10001770_pt1 | contig 10426 bp, 6 predicted proteins | sample KBSS24metaG_FD_184400 | JGI IMG/M metagenome (GOLD analysis project Ga0207710, IMG submission 184400) | Switchgrass rhizosphere microbial communities from Kellogg Biological Station, Michigan, USA - KBS S2-4 metaG (SPAdes) (version 2) | ecosystem: Host-associated > Plants > Roots > Rhizosphere >...
GCCGAGAAACAACGCAGTGAAGCTGCGACCGATCGCCGCAACGACCCAGGCTCTCGACTCGGCGCGTCGCAGCGTTTGCAACTCGCCCGGCGACTCGTCGAAGACGGTGAAGTCGAACGCGCGATGCAATTCGCCGAACCCGCACTCACCGGCGTCAACATCGATACCATCTTCTTTCTTTCCGCACTCCGCGAGAAGAATGCTCAAATTGCAGATGCCGCTTACACGGTGATGCTTGTGCAAGTGGCGCGTGATCCAAACTCTGACGCCAACACAATCTCGGGTCTTTCGTCGTACCTGTTCACACCTTTTCTTTACGTGACATTCGAGCGCGATGGCGGCGCAAATCAAAGCCGGCAACGTGGCCCAACGCCTGCACCCGAAGTCGATCAGTCGCTGCGAAACCATTTTCTGAAAGTCGCATACCAAGTCCTGATGCAACCACTCGCCGCTCCGGATCAGGATCGCACCACCTCCGGTCAAACCGGAAAATATCTCATCATCAAACGACTATTGCCGTTGTTCGAACAGTATGCCGCCGATCTCGCGCCGGGTTTGCGCACGCAGATGACTGCACTCGCTTCGTCCGTCCCTCCGCAGATGCAGCAAGGTGAGAATCGTGCCGTCAATGCCGGCATTCAACCAGACTCGGCGGAAAGCGATCCTACGCAACGGATGCAGGAACGACTCGACCGCGCGAAGACGTCGGACGAGCGCGATGCGATTTATGCCGACTACGCGGTGGTGTTCGCGCAGGACGGCGATCCACGCGCAAAAGATCTGGTCGACAAGATTGAGAACACGGAGCTACGGAAGAGCGTCAAGGCTTATACAGATTTCCAGCTCGTTCAACTCGCGATTCGAAAGAAGGACGTTCCCGAGATAACTCGACTGGTCAAGATTGGCGAGCTCACGAGTATTCAGAAGGTGTGGGCGCTCACCAGCGCGGCGAGGCTCGTCGTCGCACAGGAGCGTTCACACGCAACCGATCTGCTTGACGAGGCGCTCGCGGAAAGTCGTCGAATCAGTGCGAGCGATCCGGATCGCGCGCGAGCGTTGACGGCTGTTGCGGTTGGACTCGCGGAGATCGATCGGGTGCGCGCGTGGGAGGTTCTGAGTGAAGTGGTGAAAGCGGCGAACGGCGCCGAAGCTTACACCGGTGAAGACAGCCGCATCTCTTCGCAACTGCAAACAAAGATGATGGTGGTGGTGAGCAACAGCACCGCTGAAGATTTTGACTTGCTGGCCGTTTTCAGGCATCTTGCGCGTGCCGATCTAATGCGAGCGATTCAGCTCGCCAAAACATTCACGGGCGAAGCGCCTCGCGCGGTCGCAACACTCGCGATCGCACGCACAATGCTCGAGAAGAAAAAGGACCCCGTATGAAAACAATAATCGTCGCAGTCTGTTTTCTCATTGGGATCGTTGCGCAGGCACAGACACAGGAGAAGCCAGTAAAAACTGCGGCGAAGTCTGAGGCGTCAGCCGAAGCGGAACTCGCATTGAAAGAGCGTCGCGAGAAGGCGCGTTCGCTACTCGTCGCGCTTTCAAGCGATGCGCGCACCTTCCACGACGAGACACTCCGCGCCCGGTCGCTCGCGCGCATCGCTGACGCGCTCTGGCAAGTCGATCCCGAACAGGGGCGACTGATGTTTCGCAAAGCATGGGAAGCGGCTGAAGTCGCTGACAGCGATAGCGACAAGAAACTTCAGGAAGAGATTAAGCAAGTAAAGAGTCGCACCGGTGGCGGTTATGCGATCAATACTCCACCCAACATACGTCGTGAAGTGCTGCGGCTCGCAGCACGACACGACCGCGCCCTCGGTGAAGAGTTTCTCGAGAAGCTGCGAGTTCAAAAACTCGAAGCGGCAACATCCGCAACGGAAAAACCAAACCCGAACCGTCTCAGCGAGGTTATGGGCCAACGCTTATCGGTGGCGAGAGACTTACTTCTCAATGGGGAGCTGGAGCGTGCTCTTCAATTCGCTGATCCGGTTCTGGCCCAGATCACGATCGAAAGCATGAATTTCCTGGGTCAAGTGCGCGAGAAAAACGCGACTCTCGCGGACGCTCGTTACGCAGCGCTGCTGGCCAGCTCGACCAATAATCAACAAGCCGATGCCAACACAGTGTCACTGCTTTCGTCATATATATTTACTCCGGGCCTTTTTATGACGTTCAATGGCACCAGCACATCCACTTCACAATCGACAGATAAAATTATTCCGGCTCCAGTTGCGCCTGAGTTGAAGAATGGATTTTTCCAAACCGCAGCCGCGATACTTTTGCGACCGCTGCCCGCGCCCGGACAACCAGACACAACCTCAGCGGGTATTGACGGAAAGTATCTCGTTATCAAACGTCTGTTGCCGTTCTTCGAACAATCGGCGCCGCCGGCGATGGTCGAGTCGCTGCGTGGACACATGAGCGCGTTGAATACACTCATTTCGGACGGCGCTCGTCGTTACGATCAGGAATCGTTGAATGAGGGAATGCGGGCCGAAAAACCTGCCGCCGATCGTGAGCAGGCGCTGCTTGATCGACTCGACCGCGCGAAGACATCCGCCGAGCGCGACTCAATTTACATCCAGCTAGCTCGCTTCGCCAGTAACACGGGAGACATGCGCGCGCGTGAGTTCGCAAGCAAAATTGAAGATACAGAAGTTCGCAAACAGGTACAGGCGTACATGGATGCGACGCTGGCGCTTTACTTTGTGGAGAAGAAGAAACCGGACCAGGCGTTGGAGATGGCCCACAAAGGTGAGTTAACGCAGATCATCAAGACGTGGGTGCTCACTCAGACTGCGAAACTGCTCGCCAAGACTGACAAAGACAAAGCGCAGGAAGTGTTGGATGAAGCTGCGACTGAAGCGCGTCGCATCGAGGTGTCTGACGCTAATCTGCCGCGCGCGTTGATTGGAGTGGCAAACGCGCTCAAGGTCATCGATCCGGGACGTGTGTGGGATGCGACTTTTGACGCCGTGAAAGCAGCGAATTCCGCGGAGGGATTCACAGGCGAAGATGGCGAGATCGTGTTGACGTTTCAGAGCAAAGGCGGGTCGTCAGTACATACTAAGGACGTGCCTGATTTCGATCTCGAGGGGATCTTCAAGGAGTTGGCGCTTCAGGACTACGATCGGGCTGTTGAGCTCGCGCGGGGATTTCAGGGTGAAGGTCCACGCGCCGTGGCGACCATCGCGATCGCGAGAGCGATACTCGAACCGAAGAAGAAATAATCTTGTAAATCCTGAAAATCTTGAAATCTTGTAAGAAGACTTTTTCGTCAGATCAGTCGTTTACAAGATTTCAAGATTTACAGGATTACAAGATCACGAATAAATATTCATTGGGCGGGTCAACAATGCCAGGGGGTCGTCGACGTTGAGCGCTTCGCGCACGTAAAAGGGCTCGCCGGCCTCGACGCCGATCAGGGATCCGAAGTATCTCATCCGAAATTCAATCTCACTCAAAAACCCACGCTGGCTGATGCGCGTCGTCGGCTCTTTCGACGCCGCATCGTAAAACTGCGAGCCGTACGCGCGGATCGCGGCCATCTTTTCATCCACGAAACCAGACACATCAACCACAAACGACGGCACGATGCGCCGTGAAAAGAGCGAGTGCATGATCGCGGGCATCGGCACCGGCGCGAGCCCCGACTCCTCGTCGTAACGCTTCATCGTCGCGAGTCGCGCTGCCTGTCGCACGATAATCGACGTGTTCGCGTGATCGGGATGCGGATCGTCTTCGTGCGTCGTAATGAGAACTTTCGGCTTGTGCGTGCGCAACACGCGGACAAACGCCGTGCGCGCCACTTCGGTCGGCCAAACATGCCCGTCCGGCTGCTCGAGATTCAAGCGCACGTCGAGTTTCATGAGGCGCGCCGCGTCGAGCGCTTCTTTGGCGCGAATTTCGGGCGTCCCGCGCGTTCCCATCTCACCGCGCGTCATGTCGCAAACACCCGTGCGATATCCTTGTGACTTCAATTTCAGGAGGGTTCCCGCCACCGACAACTCCGCGTCATCAGGATGTGAGAAAACCGCAAGAATATCGAGTTCGGTCTCGGACAGACTCATACACGGAGTTTAGCTCAAAATGACGACCGGAAACTAACCACGAAAGATTGGAGATATGATGGTACTCGTACTCTTGCTCTCTCTCCTCATGGGCCACAACGACATTTCCCTCCTCGAGTCGGGACAAGCCACGACCATCCGGAAACAAACTTCCCCTCCAACTGAAATCAAAGTCATCTCCTACAACATCCGCTGGCGCAGCGGCGACGATCTCCAAACCCTGATCAAGTTGCTTCAGGAAGATGCCGAGATCGGTTGCGCTTCAATACTCGCGCTACAGGAAGTCGATCGACACAAGAAACGCACCGGACACAACAACACCGTGAAGACGATCGCCAACGCGCTCGGCATGTACTACGCCTGGGCCGCGCCGCCCACCGCCAAGCCAACTGACGAAGAGGAAACTGGCGTCGCGATTTTGAGTTTCTACCCGTTATTGGACGTGCATCGCATCGTGCTGCCGAATCCTGGACCAGGCCAGCGGCGTCGCGTCGCGCTCGGCGCTACGATCGACATACCCAACCGTCGCTGGCGCGTTTACTCCGCCCACGCGGAAACGCGCATCAAGATCGGTAAAAAGCTGGAGCAGTACAAAGCCGTGCTCGACGATCTGGCTAAGTTTCCCGCCGGCATGCCTGCGATCGTGATGGGCGACTTCAATACGTGGGAGCCGAATGTCGGCGGCAAAGTCAGAAAACTTTTTTCCGACGCGGGCTGGAAAACTCCGTTTGAAGATCAATCGACATTCAGACGAAAAGTCCTTTTTGTCCCCATTGAGTTGAAGCTTGACTGGGTTTGGCTACGGGGGCTGGAAGCCGGTACTTTCGGCATCAATAAAAAAGTTGAAGTTTCAGATCACTTTCCGCTATGGACCAATGTTAGAATAGGTCCACAAACAAGCACACGAACACAAAACTGAAGCCAGGATCTATTTTTGTGTACTTGTGCCTCTTTGCGGCGAAAGTAATCTGAATGACGTGTCGTAACTGCGAGAGGGTCGTGACCCCGACGCGAACCCGCTGTCCAGCTTGTCGAACAAAGCTGCCCGCGTGGTATTTGATCGCTTCGATCTGCGGTGTCGTAGCGATCATCATCGCGTTTAAAGTCGTCGAAACGATTCTTTAAAAATAGCAAGCGGTGAGTTTCGCCCCCTGAAACCCACCGCTTCGTCGTGACTTCTGGTGCAGCCGCACGGGGAAACCTGTTAGCGCACTCGCACGACGATACTGTTTACGTTCAACGCATTGCCCGTTGCTCGTTGTAAGTCCGCAATCGCTTTGTTCAGATCTGTTTGCGCCTTCAACTCCTGGCCGCGTGATTCAGTCAAATTGTTTTGTCGTTCCAGCACGAGGAACACCGTGGACTGGCCCGCGTCCAATTTCCTCTGCTCACTGGCAAACTGCTGTTCGTTGGCCTCACGCGTCGCCGTTGCCGCGCGCAAACGAGCTTCAGAACTTCGCACCGACTGCAATGCATTACGAACATCAACCTGAATAGTTTGCTCGAGCTGCTTGCGCTGCGTGCCGATGCGCTCGCCTTCAACGAGGGTGCGGCCCAGGTTCGCTTCGGCAGTGCGATTACGCAACGGCAAGCTGATCTGCACTCCGATTCTGGCGGTGCCGTACCGATTCGCGAGCAGGTTTTGCAACGACTGCCCATATCCGCCGAGCAAATCCTGCGAGAACTGCTGCGGCGGAATCACCGGCAGCGGATCCAAATGAGCCAGCTCCGAAAGTTCATCAACGCGCTGTCGCAACAACACGCTCGATTGCGTCAACGGATTCACAATGTTGCTACTGACGGAACCGGCGAGACCCGTCACGCCGTAAGTCCCAACTAAATCGATGGCAGGTTTCGTCTGGTCCTTGAAAAACTTTTGATCGATCTGGTTGATCTCCTTCAACACGTCTGACTGCTGCAACTCCGGACGGTTCTCCATCGCCGTCTTCAAAGCGTCAGGAAGTGAAATTTGCGGCGCCGAGAGATCGACTGAATCAGTCGGCACGATCGACTCGGACCAGAGATTTGCTTTTTGGTCCTGCGCAATCAGGTTCTTGAGACTGTTCTCAGCCCGCGACACATCTTCGAGCGCACCAAAAACACGCTGCTCGAAACTCGAAATCTGCGCTTCAGCAGCGACGACGTCGATCGGCGCCAGTTGTCCCTCGTTCACGAGGCGCTTGTTGTGCTCGAGCTGCGAGCGTGCGGTTGAGACGGCGTCACGCTGCACCTGCAAATTGCGCAGGGCAAACACGAGATCCCAGTAAGCACGCTGCACGTTTGTGATCGTGTCGATCGCGCGCTGGCGAAACTGTGTGTCAGTCAACGTAAGATTCTTGCGCGCGATCTGAATCTGCCGCCGCGTCTGATCGATCTTGAGACCGCGCCAAAGCGGCTGCGTGTAACTGAACGTCAGAGCCAAGGGGTACGACGGATTGAGCGCCGTGAATTGGTTGTTCGTGTTGAGCTTTACCGACGAAAAATCCAGACGATAATTGCCGCCGAGTTTCGGTGTTTGTCCTTCGAGACGCGCGGTTCCGGTGTAATCGGTCTGAATCGTCGAGCCATTCTGACCACCCGCGAGGAAGCTCGAGATCGGGCTCTCGATGCGCTCGTAAAAAGCCTGCGTCGTGAAGCGCGGATCATAAAGCCCCTGCGCGCCACGATAATCAAACTCCGCGATCCGCACATTCTGGCGAGCAACTTCGATGTCTTTATTATTCTCGAGCGCCATCGCCAGCGCTTCGCGCAACGACAGCGGGCGCGTCTGGTTCGTATCGACACCAACGCGACCCAGTTCCGGCATCGGCTTCGTTTCCTGCGCGCTCAGAACCGAGCAAAGGCCCAACGCGAGAGTGATTGATAGCAAAATTCTATTTAGCATTACTCTTCCTAACTCTTTTTTTCACGCAAAGACGCAAAGGCGGGTCAAATCCTTCAGGCGCGTCCGAGTCTTTGATCCGCCTTTGCGTCTTTGCGTCTTTGCGTGAAACACCCTTCAAGCACCTCAATGCTTCGAAATCAACGACGCCGCAGCCGTCGCCGCTCTCCGTCGTACTCTTCCGAACACTCCGTTGACGCGATCGCGACTCCAACCCCAAACACGACTGTGCGCGAGGTCGTCAAACAGCGAATAGAAAACCGGCACCGCCAACAACGTCAGCAACAAACAGAGCGTCTGCCCGCCAACCACGAGCACGCCGATCGATCGATTCGTTCCCGAACCTGGACCAGTCGAGATCGTCAACGGCAACATGCCCGCCACAAGCGCGATCGTCGTCATCAGAATCGGCCGCAAGCGATCGCGGTTCGCGCGAATGATCGCCTCGAGCCGCTCCATTCCCCGCGCGCGCAGTTGATTCGTGTGATCGATCTGCAAGATCGCGTTCTTCTTGACCACACCAAACAACAGCAACAGCCCCAGTCCCGAGAAGATGTTCACCGTCTGCCCGGTAATCAGCAGTGCCAGAATGCCGAACGGAATCGCGAGCGGCAGCGTCAAGAGAATCGTCACCGGGTGAATGAACGACTCAAACTGCGCCGCCAGCACCATGTACATGAAGACAAACGAAAGAATAAACGCGAGCACGAAGTAGTAACCCGCGCGACCGAGCTCTTTCGAGCGTCCTGCCAGTCCGGTTGAATAAGCCGGATCGATATTGATCTGCTTCGCAAACTCATTCATCTTCTGAATGACTGCCGCCTGCGAGCCACCCGGTCTGATGTTAGCCAGCAACGTCACCTGCCGCTTGCGGTTCAAGCGATCGATCGCCGCCGGTCCAGTTCCCTCTTCGACTTTGACGAGGTTGTCGAGACTGACCCAACCAACCTTGGTTGACGACACGATCATCCGCTTCAGGCCTTCGACGCTCGAGCGAAACTCACCCACCGAACGAACGCGCACGTCGTACTGGTCCGTCCCCGCGTTGAACGTAGACACCTTCTGTCCCGCGACGAGCGAGTTGAGGGCCTGTGCGATATCGCCGACTCTCACGCCGAGATCAGCCGCGCGCGCGCGGTCGATCTCGACGCGGAGCTCCGGCTTGCCGCTAATCAAGGTCGAGTCAACGTCGACGACGTCAGGAATCGTCTTCATCTTTTCAAGCAACGCGTTTGAATACTGCGTCAACTTGTTGAGATCTGGACCACCAATTACGTATTGAATGTCGGCGTTGCGAAATCCGCCGCCGGAGATCGCCGCCACCTGTTGAACGCTGGTGCGTAGTTGTCCAGGAAAGAGTTTCAGATACTTAGCCAGAACTTCATTGCGCGCCTGTACCATCAGCGCCTGTTGCGAGATCTTGCGCTCCTCGATCGGAACCAGCTTCACGTAGATGGTGGCAACGTTGACCTGCTCCTGCTGGCCGCCGCCGATCGTCGTCAACGTATCAGTAACGCCGGGCAGCTTTCGCACATCTGCCGAAATGCGCTCTGCAAGCGTCGACGTATTTGCCAGCGAATACCCTTCAGGCGCGCGTACGTTGAGCTCAAACTGCGCCTGGTCGTCAACGGGCAAAAAGTTCTTACCGACAAACATGAAGAGCGGGACGATGCTCACGATCACGATCACGCAGGCCGTTACGATGACCCAGCGATGCTTCATGGACCAGGTCAAGAGCTTCGTGTAAGTAAGATCGATCGGACGATAAAACCGTGATTCTTTCGAGCCGTGATCCGCGGGCTCGGTGTGCTTCTCGAGCGAGCGCTCTTTCTCGTCGTCGCTGCGCTTGATCAAACGCGCCGCCAGCATCGGCGTGAGGGTGAACGACACGAGCAACGACACCGCAATCGCGAACGACGACGTCAGACCGAACGACGACATGAAGCGTCCGACGATGCCGCCCATGAAACCGACCGGCAGAAATACCGCGAGCAGCGACAACGTCGTCGCCATAACCGCGAGGCCGATCTCCTTCGTGCCTTCAATCGCGGCCTGGAACGGCGGCACACCTTTCTCTTCGATAAACCGGAAAATGTTTTCGAGTACGACGATCGCGTCGTCGATCACGATACCGACCATCAGCGTCAGCGCAAGCATCGTGATCTGGTTCAGGGTGAAGCCCATCGCCGCCATGAGTCCGAACGTGGCGATGAGCGACGTCGGGATCGCAAGCCCGGCGATGACTGTCGATCGGAAACTCCAAAGGAAAACGAAGACGACGATCGCCGCGAGAATACTGCCCTCGATCAAGTGCGTCTGAATCGCTTCGATCGACGCCTTGATAAAGATTGACTGGTCGCCGACGACTTCGGTCTTGAAGCCCGGCGGCAGCGTCTTGCTGATCTCCCGCAAACGCTCCTTCACCGCGTCCGCAACAGCGACGGTGTTTTGGCCCGACTGTTTCGAGACGATCAGTGTCACGGCGGGCTGGCCGTTGAGTCGCGCCTCGGTGCGTGGTTCTTCCGCGCCGTCTTCCGCATAACCGATGTCGCTGAGTTTGACTGCGTAAGTGCCGCGATTCGCGACTACGAGATCGTTGAACTCGGTAGGATTAACGATGCGGCCCATCGTGCGGACCGTCAGTTCGCGCGCGCCTTCGTCAACACGGCCACCGGGAACTTCCAGGTTTTGTGCGCGCACTGCATCAGCAACTTGCGCGACCGTTACGTTGAACGCGCGCATCTTGTCGGGGTCGACCCAGATCTCGATTTCACGACGGCGGCCACCGATGATCTGCACGTCGCCGACGCCGTTGATCGATTCGATCTGTTGCTTGATCTGGTTGTCGGCAACGTCTGTTACTTCACGTATCGACCTAGGCGCTGAAACAGCGATACGGACCACCGGCGCGGCGTCCGTGTCGAGCTTTTGCACGATTGGCGCTTCTGCCGTGACCGGAAGATCGTTGACGATCAGCTCGATCTTGTTTCTGACTTCCTGCGCCGCGACATCGGGATTTTTCTCGAGCAGGAACGTGATAAAGACTTGCGAAACACCTTCGACGGACGTTGAGCGCAGCTCGTCGATACCCGAGATCGTGTTGACCGCGCCTTCAACCTGATCGGTGATCTCGGTCTCAATCTCCTGCGGCGACGCGCCGGGATTCACGACCGTGACGGTGATCGTCGGCAAGTCGATCTTCGGAAACAGATCGACGCCCAGCGACTTGTAAGAGAACAGCCCGACGACGGTCAGGCTGAGAATCAACATCGTCGCAAAGACGGGGCGGCGAACACATATTTCAGCAAGCTTCTGCATGTCTTTGTTCTTTATCTCTGCGTGATCTCTGCGTCCTCTGCGCCTCGGCGGTTAACTGATAGCCTTCACCGCAGAGGCGCAGAGGACGCAGAGGTCACGCAGAGATTCTTTCTTACGACTTCACAGCGATACCGTCCGTTAATTGTTCGAG
>Ga0207710_10001775_pt1 | contig 10420 bp, 10 predicted proteins | sample KBSS24metaG_FD_184400 | JGI IMG/M metagenome (GOLD analysis project Ga0207710, IMG submission 184400) | Switchgrass rhizosphere microbial communities from Kellogg Biological Station, Michigan, USA - KBS S2-4 metaG (SPAdes) (version 2) | ecosystem: Host-associated > Plants > Roots > Rhizosphere...
CCTCGTGCACGGCGAGGTCGTCCGCTCCGGCCCCGCCGCCGACCTCGCCGCCGACCGCGACGCCCTGGAAGCCGCCTACCTCGGCGTCGGCGCCACCCCGGCACCGGCCTGACACCACCCACCCGCGTCACACCCCCTGTCCCGCCGACGCGCTGTCCCACCGACGCCCTGTCCCGCCGAGCCGCGCCCGGGCCCGTCGGTCCGGGTCACCCAACCCAATTCTTCCCCTTTGCTGGTCATGCGAATTCCCGAGTGGCCGACAAATCCTGCGAGTCAGGGAGCTGACAATGCATTTATCGAATCCATCACCGTCCCGCCGCCGACTTCGCGTGACACTGTTCGCGGGCCTGGCCGCTGTTGCGCTGGCCGCTGCCGGGTGCGGCAGCAGCGGCGGATCCGGGGGCACAGCCAACGCGAGCGCTGGCGCCGATACCGCGCTCCTTGGCACCCCCAAGGCGGCGAGCGGCACCCCAGTCAAGATCGGCTTTATGAGTACTGGGCGGACCCAGACCGTTGACAACTCGACCGAGATCAAGGCGGCCCAGGCGACGGCCGCCTATGCCAACGCCTATCTCGGCGGCCTGCGCGGGCACCCGATCGAGCTGGTGACCTGCGAGGAGAAGAACGTGCCGGCCAACTCGCAGGCCTGCGGCAACACGTTCGTCCAGGACCACGTGGCCGCTGTGGACACCGGAAGCCCCTCCCAGACCGATCCGATGATCCAGGTCGTCCATCCCGCCGGCATCCCCGTCGCGTTTAACGTCGCGGCCAGCTCGTTGGTGCTGAGCACCCCGGGCGTCTTCGTCTGGGGTAACCCGCTCGCCGCGTTCGGCACCTCGGCCGCCTACGCCCGGGAGCACAAGCTGACCAAGGCCGCCGTCCTGGTGACTGATGTGCCGGGCGCCAGCGGCCCGGCCAAGGCCCTCGAGCCAATCTTCTTCCGCAATGCCGGCGCCACGGCCGATGTGGTGGCCATCCCACCCGGCACGGCCGACATGACTCCCCAGATCCAGGCTGCCAAGCATCCGGACCTGTTCCACGTCATCGGCGACCCGACCTTCTGCGCCAGCGCGATCCGCGCGATCCGGACCATCGACCCGAACGCGTCGATCACCGCGATCGACCGCTGCATCGGCACTGACAAGGGCTCGTCCATCCCCGGCGGTTTCAAGGGCGTGACGATCTCGGCGCAGGCCAACATCGACCCGAACGACAAGGAGTTCCAGCTGTTCAAGGCCGTGATCGGGAAGTTCGGAAACGGTCTCGGCACGACCGCCACCGTGGCCAGCGGCTATCAGGGCCTGCTGAGCCTCGTCCGGGGGGTGAATGCCGCGAGCGGCACCGACGTGACGCCGGCCGGGATCACCAAGGCGCTCCAGAGCATGCCGGCGACGCCGTACCCGCTCGGCGGCGGGGCGACGTTCAAGTGTGACGGGTCAGCGCTGTCCGCCATCTCGAAGAACGCCTGCTCGACGGCGAGTTTCGTCGCCGAAGCGGCGGCCGACGGCACGCTGTCGAACTTCTCGACCCTCGACGCGGCCGGGATCTACAAGCTCGGCTAGCGCCGAACCAACAAGCCGGGGCGGCCGCGGTGGAAGCCACTCCCGCAGTGCGCGACACCGCGGCCGCTCGCGGCACCCCGACGGCACGGCCCGGATGGTCGATCGACGTCGACCGGCTTGCCCGCTGGTGGACGAGCAGAGTGCCACGAAGGCCGCCGGTTCCCTCCTGGACGAGCCGCTGACCTGCGGTGTCAATCCCTCCCTACCCGGCACAGCCAAGGAATTCCCCGACCACCCAAACATGATCAAACGATCACAACAAGCCACCGACGGTCACCGTGTCAGGTCTCGGCGGTCAGAAAACCACCTCTGGGACGCCGTCCGCTGGTACCACGGCCAGGTTGGCGCGCCGCGGAGCCTTCGCCGTGTCGCCAAAGGGGGCGTCGAGCGCGAAGCCCTCGCTGTCCGGGTACAGCTTCACGGCTCTGCCGCGGCCGGCGAACACGTCGGCCTCAAGGTAGCGCGCCATGTGCTGGTGTCGCCGCCAGATCTGCTTGTCTACCGCCCTCAACCCACCCGCCCGTTCGTCACGGACGGTGATCGAGTGCGGAGGCTGACGGTTCGTCACGGGGAAACGCTCATTGCCGGAGACAATCCTCGCCTGGCACGCCCAGCTGCGTCTCGAGCTCGGTCTCCGTCGCGTACACGACGATGGGAAAGCGCTCCAGCGGCCCTTCGCGGAAGACGTCGGCGCCCAGTACGATGCCGCCGAAGAATCGTACGGCGGCGTCCTGGGCCGTGCGCTCGAACATCCGAACCACGGACTTGATCTTGAGATGATCCGGCGCGACCCCGGCGCGAACCAATCCGTGCGGAGTGGGCAATGCGTCAGACAAGTCGACTTCGATACCCGCTCGGATCAGCCGGTCAGCGGCATAGAAGCCGGACGGCCCGGCGTCGAGGACGGCTGCGCGGGGTAGCTGAAGCACCTCGCTCACCCTTGAGCCCTTCCGTGGAAAAATCCTCCAATGAGACGATAACAGGCGACCTTCCCGTCCCTGACCTTCAAGTTGATCTCGCGGCAAGCCACCGCCGTGAACATCGAGCCGCATGAGGGTGGCTTGCCGCAGTCAGGAGAACCGTCAGGAGGAGTGGCTGAGGTCGTACAGCTTCCGCCACTCGTGCTTCGACCGAATCGTGGTGTCGACGTCCGGTGAGAGGGCCCGCAGCGCCCCGACCGTGGCGTCCTGCTTCGAGATGTGCTTGAACGGGTCGTAGTTGAAGAACCGGCAGGAGTTTTCCCAGAGGATCTTGTTGACCTCGTCGTCCGGGACGTCGACGCCTGCCAGCTCCTTGTTCACGAACTCGGGCGCGTTCGGCCAGATCGAGTCCGAGTGCGGGTAGTCGCACTCCCACGCGATGATGTCGAGGCCGATGTCATGCCGGATCTTCAGCGCTGTCGGGTCGGTGACGTAGCAGGCCAACGAGTGGTCGCGGAAGATCTCGCTGGGCAGCTTGCCGCCGAAGTCATGGCCCAGCCACCGCTGGTTGGTGTAGTGCCGGTCGCACCGGTCCAGGTAGAACGGGATCCACCCGATCCCGGCCTCCGACCAGGCGATCTTCAGGTCCGGGTACCTCCGCAAGGCCCCGCCCCACAGCAGATCCTGCGCGGCGAACGTCGACACCTGGGTGGACAGGATGATCAGATTGTCGACCGGGGCATCGGGCGCGCCGTTGATCGCGGCGAACCCTTGGCCGATGTGCAGGCACATGACCAGCCCCAGCTCGGATACTGTCTGGAAGAACGGACCCCAGTAGTCGAGGTTGTGGTAGCTGGGCAGGCTCTGGATGTGTGGCAGCTCGGGCATCGTGACAGCCTTGGCGCCCTTTGCCGCGACCCGGCGGACCTCCTCGACCATCGCCTGCTGGTCCCAGACCGGCAGGATGCTGCACGGGATGAACCGGCCAGGATAGGCGGCGCACCAATCGTCGATGTGCCAGTCGTTGTAGGCCTTTAGCATAATCAGGGAGAGGTCCTTGTCCTCCACCTGCTGGAAGTAGCGAGCGCTGAAGCCGGCGAACGATGGGAAGCACATGGAGGCGAGGATGCCGTTGCGGTTCATGTCGCGGACGCGGTCGTGGATGTCGTAGGCGCCGGGCCGCATCTCCGCGAACGTCGTCGGGTTCGTGCCCCACTCCTCGTTCGGCCAGCCGACCACGGCGTTCAGGCCGATGGTGCCCATGGAGTTGCCCTGGAACCACCACTGCTCGTAGCCGTTCTCGTCCACAATGCTCTTCGGGGCGAGTTCCTGGTACTTTTTCGGGACGTGGTTCTTGAACATGTCCGGCGGCTCGACGATGTGGTCGTCGATGCTCACCATGATCATGTCTTCGACCTTCATACCGCGTTGCCCTTTCTGCTCGCGTTCCGTCTAGGTGCGGGTGCTGACGGCGGGGTCACCAAGTGCTGATCCTTCTGGCCGGCGTCCGGGCCGCCCCAGACGTTCATGGCGTCGGCGTACTTCGCGACCAGCTTCAGTGTCCGCGGGTTCTCCGCCGCCGCCGACGAGGATCCGCGGGCGGGGGCGGGACAGCGGTTGCGGCACGGTCAGCGTGCTCCCGGGCTAGTAGCGCGGGGTCACGTTGGCCTCGCGGCTGCCGCTCCACATCTGCAGGCAGATGCGCAGGGTCTGCTCGAGCCGGTGGCAACGGCCGTGGTCATCGAACGGGAGCCCAAGCCCGGTCGCCTCCTGCTCGTTCCACCCGGTGCCGATCCCGAGCCACACACGCCCGCCGGAGAGCAGGTCGAGGGTCGTCACGATCTGGCCAAAAAGCCCGGCGGGCGGTAGGTCGTCGCCGTCACGAGTGTCTGCGGCTCGATGGTCGAGGTCTGCCCGGCGACGGTGGTCGTTCAGGTGAAGTGCCAGCTTCATGGGCCGCTCTCTACCGCCCGGGAGTCCCAGGCGCCAAGTTTCGTATGTCGGTAGCGGTCACGATCGGTAACCGTCACGGTAAGAATAACAGTATGGCTTTCCGACGCTGCCGGCAAGTCTCCGGGTCTGGTTGGGTAGGGAGCTGGCGCGGTGACGGCTGAACGTTCCGCTTCCAGCTCCCTCCCGTCGATGTCGGGTAGGCCCCGGCAGGGTGCCCTGGTTGGTCCTTTTCCGTCGGCCCCCCGCCGAACCCGCCGGGCGGCGTTAACCGCGGCGGGCTCTCCAGCGGTTATGCCGTGGGTTGCGTGGTAGGTCGTCCGGCGTGGATGGCTTCGTGGCATGGCCGGCAGGTGACGAGTGTCTTGCGCCGTCGCATGGCCATGAGCCGGACCCAGGCTGGCTTTTCGCGTCGTCCTGGTTTGTCGAGGCCGCGAGGTGGCGGATGTGGTGGACTTCGACCTTGTCCGTCGACCCGCATATCTCGCATGCTCCCGTGAGGGAGCCGGTGGATCAGCTCGGGGTCGCTGATCGGGTCTATCGCGATGAGTGAACCTGGAGCCGGCAGCGATCTGGCCGGAATCCGCACGTCGGCCGTGCGCGACGGCGACGATTGGATCCTCAACGGGTCGAAGACTTCATATGGACCTCGGGTTTTGATCCGGGCCACGTGCCGGGAGGGGATCGATACCAACGTACCCGGACGTCACGTGAAGGTCCGGGAGGCGACGCAGCCACTCGCCGACGAAGAGGGTAGCGCGATCCGCGTGCGGTGCGCGTCCGGACGGGATACGGCCGAGGCGCTGGCCGAGAGGACCACCTGTCCCGGATCGCGCGGCGACCGCGGTACATCGTCACGTCGGGTGACGTAGTACGCGCTGTTCATCAGCGGCAACAGGCCGGCGTCACGCGACATACGCCGGCCCGCGGCCCGATCGTGCGCCACAGGGAAGCGCGCGACGTTCGGCTTCGAGCACCTTGGTCAGCCCGGTGGTGCTCGTCGGGTTCGCCACAGCGTTGATCGTCACATTCTCGGTTCCTCGCCTCCATGACTTGACTTTTTCTGTTCGCGGATAGAATCTATCCTCTAGTCGACGGACGAGTAAGGGGAAGCCATGCACGTGGGCAAGAGCGTATTCCTGCAGAACCTCGACAACGACCGCGGCGACGCCGACGTCTTCCGCCACGAGCTGGCCCTCGCGGATCAGGCCGAGCCATTGGGCTTCGAGTCGCTGTGGGTTGCCGAGCATCATTTCGGCGGTTACCACATGTCCCCCAACCCTGTCCAGATGCTCACCTACCTGGCCGGCCGGACGACCCGCGTACGGCTGGGTACGTCGGTGATCGTGCTGCCGTGGCACGACCCGGCCCGGATCGCGGAGGAGCTGGCCGTGCTGGACCAGATCTCCGAAGGCCGGTTGCTGGTTGGCCTGGGCCGTGGGCTCGGACGCCACGAGTTCGAGGGGTTCCGGCTCAACCAGGGTGAGTCGCGCCAGCGCTTCCAGGAGTACGCCGAGATGATCATCGACGGCTTCGAGACCGGGGAGCTGGTGCACGACGGGCCGCTGCTGCGGCAGCCGCGGGCGCAGCTCCGCCCCGCCCCCCGGTCCCCGCTGCGCGGCCGCGCCTACGCCTCCTCGATCTCACCCGACTCGATGGAGATCATGGCCAAGCTCGGCCTCGGCGTGCTCGCCATCGCCCAGAAGCCGTGGAAGGCGACCGAGGCCGATATCGCCTCCTACACCGAGAAATTCCTGGCTCTGCACGGCTACGCCCCGCCGAAGCCGCTTCTGCTCGCGTTCATCTGCGTCCACGAGTCCGAGGCCGCGGCCCAGGAGATGCACGAGCAGTACAACGTCCGGTACGCCCGATCGACATTCGACTGGTACGAGTTCGACAACCCCAAACTAGCCGAGATCCCGGGCTACGAGTACTACGCCAACTTCCAGGGCAACATCCAGAAGCACGGGTCCGACAGCTTCGTCCGGCATCTCGCCGACCTCCAGGTGCATGGCACACCTGAGCAGGTGATCGAACAGATCACCACCAACGTCCGGCGCCTCGACGGCGCCGGCGTGCTCGCCGTCCTGTCCTACGCCGGGATGAGTGAGGAGGTGGCGTGCGCCAACCAGGCGCTGTTCGCGAAGGCGGTGCTGCCGAGCCTCAAGCTGGTCGATGCCGACCGCGACGTACCTGGGATCGCCACCCGTGTCGGCGTCTGACCCAGGACGGCAGCCGGCCGGCCCTGCGGCTGTGATGGGCGCCGCGCGCATCCCACCGCTCCCGCCTTCCGAGCGCTCCGACGACGAGGCCGAGCTGCTCGCCAAGGTGGGAGCGGCGCGGGACCTCAACCTGTTCACCACCCTCATTCGGTACCCGCGGCTGTTCCGTCGGTGGATCCCCCTGTGCGGAGGCCTGCTCACCGGCGCCTTGCCCGCGCGGGACCGCGAGTTGCTCATCCTGCGGACAGCGTTCCACTGCGGCGCGCGCTACGAGTGGGCCCACCACCAGGTGCTCGGCGCCGAGGCCGGTCTGAGCTCAGAGGAGATCGACCGGGTCCGACGGGGGCCGTCGGCGCCGGGCTGGTCCGAGTTCGACGCGGTGCTGTTGACGGCCGCGGACGAGCTGCGCTCGTTGAGCAGACTCACCGAACCGACCTGGGAGCAGCTGAACCGCCGGTATACCACCGAGCAGATGTTCGAGGTGCCGTTCGTGGTCGGGCAATACCATCTCGTCGCCTTCTTCGTGAATTCACTGCGCGTCGAGGTGGATCACGATTTCAGTCAGCACGACCACCTGCACCAGCCAATCACCGACGACTCTTCCCACCCATAGGACTCTTCCCACCCGTAGAAGGGCATTCGTACAGATGCAGATCGAGAACGCCGTCGCCGTCGTCACCGGCGGCGCATCCGGCTTGGGCCTGGCCACCAGCCGAGCACTGGTCAAGCGCGGGGCGAGGGTGGTCATCCTCGACCTGCCGACCTCTCCGGGTGCCGACGTCGTCGCCGACCTCGGGGAGGGTGCGCGCTTCGCCCCGGCGGACGTCACGGACACCGACGCCGTCACGGCGGCCTTTGACGTCGCCGAGGACCTCGGCGACGTGCGGATCGTCGTCAACTGCGCGGGCACGGGCCAAGCCACCCGTGTCCTCGGTCGCGGGGGAGTCCACCCGCTCGACCGGTTCATCCGGACGATCAACATCAATCTGGTGGGGACGTTCAACGTGCTGCGCCTGGGCGCTGAGCGCATCGCGAAGACGGACCTACAGGGCGAGGAGCGGGGTGTCATCATCAACACGGCGTCGAACGCCGCCTTCGAGGGGCAGATCGGACAGGCCGCGTACTCCGCGTCCAAGGGCGGCGTCGTGGGCATGACGCTGCCCGTCGCCCGCGACCTGGCCGGGGTCCGCATCCGCGTGAACACGATCGCGCCTGGCCTGTTCGACACGCCGTTGCTCGCGACGGTGACCGATGAGGCCCGGCGTTCGCTCGAGGCGCAGGTGCCGCATCCGTCACGACTCGGCCATCCGGAGGAGTACGGCGCCTTGGTGGCGCACATTGTTGAGAACCCGATGATCAACGGTGAGGTCATCCGGCTCGACGGAGCCATCAGGATGGCTCCCCGGTAAGCGTCGGACGCCGACGAATGGCGAGGCGGCCGTAGGATTCGGCCCGCGGTCGAAGAGACGGACTCGAAAATATGCCTAAAATCACTTTGATCGAGAAGTTCTGCGTCGGACACGGGTTGTGCGAGGCGACGGCGCCGTCGGTGTACGAACTGGATGACGATGGCTACTGCAAGACCTCCGGCGAGGTTCCAGATGCGTTGCTCCAGGAGGCGCTGGCCGGCGCCCAAGCGTGCCCGGAGGGGGCGCTGAAGGTGGAATGACGGACGGACAGCCAAAGGTGTTCGGTGACATCTGAAGGCGCGGGTTCCGCGCCCGTGACGGCGGGGATCAAGGTCGTCGAGATGGCGGCCTGGTCCTTCGTCGCGACGGCCTGTGGACGTTGCGCTGGCACCAGATGCGCCGGATTGGATATCTCTGATGATGACGAGTCGAACGATGTCCCGCCGGGACATCGACTTCCTGCTTCACGAGTGGCTGGACACGGGCGGGCTGCTGGCCAGAACACCGTTCACCGAACTATCCCGGGAAACCGTCGACGCCGTCCTGGACCTCGCTGAGGATCTCGCGACCGCGGCCTTCGCGCCGCACAATCGCACAGCCGATCTGAACGAGCCGACTTTCGACGGCCGCGCCGTGACCGTGTTGCCGGAGATCGGGCTCGCGCTCGAGAAGTTTGCCGATGCCGGCTTCATGGCGGCGCCGCTGCCGCGTGAGGCCGGCGGTCTCGGGATGCCGTCGTCCGTCTTCAATGCCTGCATGTCGTGGTTCTATGCGGCGAACACGGGCACCTCGGGGTACGCGCTGCTCACCCTCGCGGCCGGCAATCTGCTGGCGCACCACGGAAGCCCTGAGATGGTCGAAAGCTATGTCAAGCCGATGATGGCGGGCCGTTTCTTCGGCACCATGGCTCTTTCCGAGCCGCATGCGGGGTCGAACCTTGCCGACATCACCACGCGCGCCGAACCGCAGAGCGACGGTACGTACCGTATTTTCGGTCGGAAGATGTGGATCTCCGGGGGTGACCACGAGCTGACCGAGAACATCATCCACCTCGTCCTCGCTCGGTGCCCCGGCGCGCCCGTCGGCACCCGCGGGATCTCACTGTTCCTGGTACCCAAGTACCTGCTCAGTGACGACGGCGGCCGAGGGGAGCGCAACGACGTCACCCTCGCCGGCATCAATCACAAGATGGGCTTCCGCGGCACCGTCAACACGGCGCCGGTCTTCGGCGACGGTGCCTTCGCTCCCGGTGGGCGTCACGGCGCCGTCGGGTATCTGGTAGGCGACCTGAACGGGGGCCTGCCAGTGATGTTCTCGATGATGAATGAGGCACGGATCAGCGTCGGTCTATGCGCCGCCGCGCTCGGCTACACCGGCTATCTCAAGTCACTTGCCTACGCTCGTGAACGTCTGCAGGGCCGTCCGGCCGGCGCCTCGCCGACGTCTGCGCAGGTTCCCCTCGTCGCGCACCCGGATGTCCGCCGCATGCTGCTGGCTCAGAAGTCCTACGTCGAGGGCGCGCTCGCTCTGTCGTTGTTCAGCGCCCGCTTGGTGGACGACGCCGCGACCCTCACGGGTGTTGAGGTAGAGGACGCCACGCGCCTACTCGGGCTTATCACGCCCATCGCCAAGAGCTGGCCGTCGCAGTGGTGCGTGGCGGCCAACGATCTCGCGATTCAGGTAATGGGTGGCGCGGGATATACGCGCGACCACGACGTCGAGCAGCACTACCGCGACAACCGGCTGAACCCGATTCACGAGGGGACACATGGCATCCAGGCGTTGGACCTGTTGGGCCGCAAAGTGCTCGCGGACGGCGGTGTCGGTCTCGCCCTGCTGGCGAGCCGCATCCTGAGCACGGTCGAGCGAGCCGCGGCGAGCGGCCCGGACGGCGCGGCGCTGGCCGGGCATCTCAAGTCTGCCGTCGGTCGGCTGGTCAGCACGACCGAGCTGCTCGTCGCGGCCGACGACCGGGCCGCTGCCCTCGCCGAAGCGACCACCTACCTGGAGGCCGCCGGTCACCTCGTCGTCGCCTGGCTATGGCTCGAGCAATGGGTCGCCACGGTCGGCAAGGAGGACGCCTTCTATCAGGGCAAGCGGCTGGCCGCCCGGTACTTCATCACGCGCGAGCTGCCCAGGATCGATTACATGCTGGATGTGCTGACGGCCTCCGACGGCCTCCTGCTGGCACTCGATCCTGAGGCTCTGTAAGGATGCCGGTCCACGAGGCAACGAGCGGGTGTCAGGGCTCGTTGCCCAGCCCGAGCGCTAGTCGGCAGAAGCGCGCGATGTGTGCGCACTCGGCGCGCGATGGTGCGGTGCCCTGTTCGGAGTGCCGGCGCAGCGCGCCGAAGGTG
>Ga0207710_10001782_pt1 | contig 10399 bp, 9 predicted proteins | sample KBSS24metaG_FD_184400 | JGI IMG/M metagenome (GOLD analysis project Ga0207710, IMG submission 184400) | Switchgrass rhizosphere microbial communities from Kellogg Biological Station, Michigan, USA - KBS S2-4 metaG (SPAdes) (version 2) | ecosystem: Host-associated > Plants > Roots > Rhizosphere >...
GCTCGTAAGTCTGGCGGATTTCCTGGCGCACATCGGCCGCATTCTTGTGCGAAACAAGCCCGCGCAACTCCGCGACAGAACCCACCGAAGAGCGCACCACGCCAGCCACACCGGCGATAGCCACGAGAAGGATCACAATTACTATGCGTTTCATGTTTTCGGCCTCAAAAAGGGAGTAAAACTGACACTCGGAACCCTTAACGACAGCCAACCGGAATTTGTTTCGAAGGAATTGCCTTCTTGACAGGGCGTTGAGCGGGACATAGAGTCCTCAGACTATGCCTGAGCGGGATTCAAGGGATTTAAAGGTTCTCCTGGTCGAAGACTTCGAAGATACGCGCCTCTTTATGCGTCTCGAGCTGGAAGAACAGGGCTTTATCGTGTTTGAAGCTGAGAATGGTCAGGTGGCAGTCGATACAGCGGCCCGCGAGAAGCCAGATGTGATTCTCATGGACCTCACATTGCCGCTGATGGATGGCTTCACGGCAACAAAACTCATTCGCCAGAACGACGATCTCAAAAACGTTCCCATCATCGCCGTCACCGCGCACCAGGAAGACGACTTCCGCTCAGACGCGAAAGCCTCAGGCTTTGACGCGTACGTCACTAAACCAATCGACGTTAACTGGCTTAAAGAATTGATCGCCGGCCTATTGATCTAAAACCTCGCTTCGATCAGACCGTCGTAGACTTTCCCGTGTTTCTGCGTGAGTTGTGGGTAGGTTGCATTCTCGGCGCGCAATCCTTTCAGTCCAAGCTTGCGCTCCACCGCTTTGATATCACTAACTCGTCCCTCGATCTCCATGAACAATCCAAACGGCAACACATCGATCACGATCTCCGTGTTCCCGAGTCTCCAGGTCTGCCGCCGTTTCTCATAGACCAGCGCGGGCGCGAAACCGAGCGCGACGAGTATCGCCTCCATCGCTTCGGGATCCTCGATCACAGTCTCTTCCTCGCGTTGTTGTTTGATCGAAGACGAGCTCGGCAGGCGCTTCTTGTACGTCAGGGTCGATCGGCCGTTGACACGCCGCAACCGCAGCACTGCAGATCCCACCTCCAACATCTCGCCACTGAAAAGCGTGTTCTCTTCGAAGTCTTCTCTCTCCAGCTCTGCGCCAACTTCAGGCAGACGCTTCAACACCGCGTCGCGCTGGCGTTTCGTTAAGCGGAATTTTTTCTCGACTTCGATCATGCCTGCCTGGCCCAGCGTATCGCTTCCGGAATCGAAGCGCGCTTACCGTACATCAACATCCCAACACGATAAATGCGCGACGCTAACCACATGATCACAAACACGGTGCTGAATCCAATCAACAGCGAGAGCGCAATCTGCCAGAACGGCGGCGTTTGCGTAACGATGCGGACGAGCATCGCCACCGGCGCTGAAAACGGAATCATCGACACCCAGAACGAAAATGGCGAATCAGGAGCGCGACTCACCGGCCAGAATAAGTAGAAGCTGACGACGAGGATGAGAATGATCGGCATCGCGAGCTGCCCGCCTTCCTGGGCCGTCGTCACCATCGATCCAACCAGCGCGTAAATCGTCGCGTAGATAAAATAACCCAACAGGAAAAACAGACCAAAGTAAATAAAGTGCAGGAACGGAATGTTGGGAATGCTTTCCCTTACTCCTTCCGAAGCGAGTAGTCCCACGCCATAGACAGCAAAAACACCGAACGCTGTTCCCCAGATCGCGAGCTGCGTCAACGCTACCAAAGACACGCCAACCAGCTTGCCCATCATCAACGTAAACGGCTTAACTGAAGAGAAAAGGATCTCCGCGATGCGTGTCTCTTTTTCTTCGATGATCGCGCCCAGCACGATCTGGCCATACATCAGGATCGCCAGATACATCACAAACCCGACACCAAACACGACAGCGAACCCGGCATTGGAATTATTCTGTTGACTACCAACCGCGCCAGCCTTCACTGACTGCAACTCAATCGGCTTGAACAGATCCTGCCTCGTTTTGGTATCGACTTTCGCATCAATCAGCCGCTGTTCGCGTGCGGCACGATTTATGGCTGATTGCAGCGCTTGCGGAGAAAAGAGATCGCCAGGGTTGCGATTGATAAATTCGGCCTTGCCCTGACTGAGAAAGTCCGGTGGCAGGATCACGTAGCCGTCGAGCTCGCGTGCACGCAGGCGCTGGTCCAGGCTTGCGCGAATCTGGTCGAGCGGCTGACTGGTGGCGTTTACTTCTTCGAGAGTAAACCGGCTGAAGCTTCGACGCGGTGTCGTTGTGCGTGGCGCGCCGGAATTAACGTTTGGCGTGTCCGTGCCCTGCTGGTCAGTGAAGAGGGCCTGGCGTATTTGTGAATACATTCTGCCGGTCTGGTCCACAATTGCGACTCGCATCGGTGGCGTCTCGATGCTGAGAATGATGGCGGGCACTAAGAGGAAGAGCGACATCACGATCGGCAACAATATCGTCGAGACGATAAACATCTTCGCGCGCACACGCTGGATGTATTCGCGCTTCACGACCGTTAAAAACTTTTTCATGCCGGTTCCGTCACTTTCGTGATGAAGATGTCGTTCAAACTCGGCTCGACCATCTCAAACTTACTGATAACGGCGCCCGAGTCGATCAAACGTTTCAGCAGTGTTTGCGCGTTGGCTCCGGCAGCGAGAAGCGCCTGCGCTTCGTCTGCATGTCGCACGAGTTTACTGACGAGCGCCGGATCGTCCAGCACGCCGTCGCCGCCTTCACAGCGCACCGCTACCGAGTTTCGTCCAAAGCTGCTCTTGATCTCACGCAAACTTCCTTCAAACACTTTCCGCGATCGATTCAGCAGGCAGATGTCGTCACAAATTTTCTCCGCCACTTCCATCTGGTGCGTGGAGAAGATGATCGTTTTGCCGGCACGTTTGAGATCGAGCACGATCTCTTTCAACAATTCAACGTTGACCGGATCGAGACCGGAAAAAGGCTCGTCGAGTATCAGCAGATCCGGATCGTGAATCACAGCCGTGATGAACTGGATCTTCTGCTGCATTCCTTTCGACAACTCCATCGAGCGTTTATTTTTCCACTCGGGGAGTTTTACGCGTGCGAGCCATTCGTCGATTTTCGACTCGACTTGCTTGCCGCGCATGTTCTTTATCTCGGCAAAGAATCGCAACTGATCGGCGACGCGCATTTTCTTGTACAGCCCGCGCTCTTCCGGCAGGTAGCCGATGCGGTTCTGGAGGCCCGCGTCGATTCGGCGGCCAAACAAGAGAATGGTCCCAGTATCGGGCGCGGTGATGTTGACGATCATTCGGATGGTGGTCGTCTTGCCGGCGCCGTTCGGCCCGAGGAGCCCGAACACGCGGCCCGCGCGCACGTCGAGGCTGAGGTCACTGACCGCCGTGAACTCCCCAAAACTCTTGCTCACCCCATCCAGCTTTACGGTTGTTTCGTTAGCGGCCATTTAGCAATTCTTTAGATTTCTCTGTGCAACCTCTGTGCTCTCTGTGTCTCTGTGGTTAAGAATTCGCCCAGAGAAACCACCACAGAGATACAGAGAAGACAGAGGTTGCCAGAGAAGATTTCAAACCAAATCGATTAAGCCTAACAAATGTTGGTTTTTTATTGCCACAAGAACCTTACCTGATACATAGTTACACCCGTCTTCCCCTTGCAATTCGGTCAATCGCACCATTTATGCCAATTCGCCCGAAATGTCTGCCGCTATTTCTGTTTCTCCTGACTGCGTGGTCGGCGACGTCAGCCCAAACTCCCTCGCCTTCACCAACACCAAAGTCACAGGACGATGTTGTTCGTGTCTACACCGAGCTGGTCCAAACTGACGTGATGGTGTTCGACAAAGGCGGCAAGTTTGTGAACAACCTGACTGCGAAAGATTTCGAGTTACGTGTTGACGGCAAGCCGCGCACGATCCAGGGTTTCGAACAGATCGCCGCAGGCAGTGATGAAGAAAGCCAGCTCGCCGCCGCGCGTGGCGCCAATACGATCAATCTCAAACGTCCCGTACCACTCGATCGTGGTCGCATCGTCTTCTTCTACCTCGACGACTTTCACATGGATCTCCAGGGCGTCGTCGCTGCCAGGAAAGTCATCAATCACTTCCTCGACAATGAGATGGGCCAGAACGATCAGGCCGCGATCGCTTCCGCTACCGGACAGATCGGCTTTCTACAACAACTCACTAACGATCGTATGATACTGCGCAAAGCTCTGGAACGGGTCAATCCGCGCAGCTACTCCGTGCGCGATGGCGATCGTCCGCCGATGAGCGAGTACCAGGCCTTCCTGATCGAACGAAACGATCGTGAGGTGACGGATTACTTCATTTCGGAAACTCTACGGCAAAATCCGGGCATGACTCCCAACGTGGCAGCGGGGCTCGTGCGCGCCCGCGCCGCGGCTTCACAGTCGCAAGGGGCTCGCTTCAGCCAGAACACGCTCAGCGGTCTCGAGAGCCTTATCAAAGGCGCCAAAAACCTTCTCGGCCGGAAGGTCCTGTTCTTTCTATCCGGCGGGTTTCTGGTCGAGAACCAGCGCAGCGATACTCTTGACAGATTGCGCAGAATCACGAATGCCGCGGCGAAGAGCGGCGTGGTGATCTATTCGATGGACACACGTGGTCTCGTGGCGACGCTTGAAGATATCTCTGTCGAAAAACCTTTTGATCCGGGGGGCCAGCTCACCCTTTCCGAGCATCAGGAGCTCACTGCAACTCAGGATGGTCTAAACGCTCTCGCAGTCGATACCGGCGGCAAAGCGATCTTCAACACAAACGATCTGAGACGAGGACTCGCTCCGGCAATCAAAGAAACGTCAACTTATTATCTGCTGGCATGGAAACCTGATGCCGACGCGGAAAAAAGAAGCAAGTTCAGAAATCTCGAAGTGAAGTTGGTAGGTCATCCCGATCTGATCGTGCGAGTGCGGAAGGGTTATTTCGATCTCGATCCAGCATCTCCAGCGACGGTCGCAAAAGAACAGCCGACGCCAGCTAAGACCGCGCCCGCAAAACTCCGCGAAGCGATCGCGGCGCCATATCCCCAGCGAGAACTGCCAATACTGCTCAGCGCCGATTATTACGACGTTCCTGATAAAGGACCGGCGCTTTCGACCGCGATTCACGTACCGGGTGAGTTTCTCCTCTTTGGTCAACAACCTGACGGGAAGATCCAGGCCGTTATCGATATTAGCGCCGTCTATTTTGACGAGAAGGGCACGGTCAAGGACAGTTTCATGGAGCGGATCGTAACCACCGCGCCGACTCTCGAAAAGGCGCAGAACTATCACAACGATCTCATGTTCACGTATCCCGCGAAGTTGGCGCCGGGGGTCTATCAGGTGCGGGTCGCGGCGCGTGACGATAAGAGCGGTAAAGTCGGAAGCGCTCACGCCTGGGTCGAGATACCGGATCTCGCAAACAAGAAACTCGCGATGAGTAGTTTGCTCTTAGGCGAGAAAACGCAGGCGATGATGACTAGCGTCGCGAATAACGGTGTCGATCCGGTGGGGCTCAGTGCTAGTCATCGCTTCCACCGTGAATCGATGCTGCGTTTTTTAATCTTCGCCTACAACAGCGCTTTCTCACCCACCGATCAGAAGCCCGACGTCGCAGTGCAGGTGCAGGTGGTGCGCGACGATCAGCCAGTGGTGACGACTGCCTTGCGTAAACTCAACACCGAGGGCGTAACGGATCTGACGCGAATACCTTACGCGGCCGAGATCCCTTTGAACGAGTTGTTGCCCGGTCGTTATCTGCTGAATGTCACGCTTATCGATCGGGTGTCAAAACAGAGTACGTCACGACAAACCCATTTCGACGTCTACTGACCTCATGTGACGAAGCCCTGGAAACCGACAAAAGAACAACTGCTCGCGGCAACCGAAAAAACGGTTCGCGACGTGATCGCGCCCGACCTGCGTGTTCTCTTTTGCGGCATCAATCCGGGTCTCTACACGGCCGCCGTGGGCCATCACTTCGCGCGTCCGGGAAATCGCTTCTGGCCCGCGCTATGGGCCAGTGGATTTACGGATCGCCTGTTGTCGCCGTTTGATGAACGTGAGTTATTGAAGAGTGGATATGGAATCACGAATGTTGTCTCGCGCACGACAGCAACGGCTGACTTGCTAACGAAAGAGGAGATCGTCGCCGGCGGAGAGAAATTACGAACGAAGGTCCTTCGTTATCGTCCACGCATCCTCGCCGTGTTGGGAGTCGGCGCCTATCGCACCGCCTTCAATCAACCGAAAGCAACCATCGGTCGCCAGGAAGATCTGATCGGCAACACACTGCTCTGGGTCCTTCCCAACCCCAGCGGCTTAAACGCCAACTATCAAGCCGCCGATCTCGCCCGCCTCTTCCGAGAATTAAGAGATAGTTTATAAATACGACAGCCACCAATCGCGTCGCCGCTGCTTCACGCCCGCAAACCATTTACACAACGGATAAAGCAACAACACACCGCCGATCCACACGAGATAAACGACGACGAGATTGAACCCGATTCCCGGCTGCGGCGGGCCGAAGTCGACCGGCGACCGCCACAACCAGCTCGCCGGCTTACCAAACGTGAGGTGCAACAGGATTGAAAGCGAATGCGCTGTGTACCACTGAAGCAGATAGAAGAACAGCGGCACACGTCCAAACGTCACGAAGAAGTTTCGTATCCCGCCACCGGACTCTTTCACTTCAAACAACGCGAGCGCGAGAATCGCCGGCCCGAGTGTCATCAGCAGAAACAACAGCGACGGCGGATATTTCGTCGTATTCAAAAACGAGAGCACAGTGAACACGAGGTTCTTCTGCTGCGACCAGTGAGACGGATCGCCGTAAATGTCCACAGCGCGGATGACGATGAAGAGAGCAGTTGCCACGCCGCCGATGATCAGCAGCAAACGCCTTCGTCGTTGCGCGTCGAGTTGGTAGAGCGCGCCAAAAGCATAACCAACCGCCATCACGCCCACCCACGGAATAAGCGGGTAGATCACGGCGATCACCGGAGTGTTATCGCCCAAAACAGGAAACGCATAAAACGCCTGGTGCAGGAGTATCCAAAGCTTCTCGCTAAGCGGCGGTGTTGGCGTGCCTGGTCCATGCCAACCGGCGACGCGGATGGAGTCGAGCAGGTTGTGAAGGAAAATCATCAACAAGCCAATCGCCGCGATCACGCTCTTCGGCAAGTAGATCAGCATGGCAAGGACGATCATCGACACACCGATGACCCAGATCACTTGCAGGAACCCGAAAAACCGAATGTCAGGATTAAAGAAGACGCCGAACTTCACGAGCGTCAGCTCGAGAAAGATCAGCCAAAGCCCGCGCGTCACCAGAAACCGCGACAATTCTGCTTTGCTCTTGCCGCGTGCAAGCTGCAAGTACGCACCCGTTCCGGCGAGAAATACGAACACAGGCGCGCAGAAGTGTGTGATCCAGCGGGTGAAGAACAGGGCGACGTTCGTGCGCGAAAGATCGGTCGGATCAAACTGCAGCGCCGCGTTGTGAACGAAGTCACGCGTATGGTCCAGCATCATGATCACCATCACGATGCCGCGCAACAGATCGATCGAATCAATGCGCCTGTTCATAACTCAACGATTTTGTTCCAACACACGGCTGCCGCGCCAGAGAAAAATTGCGGCAAGCATGCAGGAAAATGGACTGACTAAAAATCCGTATCTCATCACGCCGGGATTCGTCGCTGCGCCAAGCAGGTCGTTCAACTTCCCGATCAACGGTGAGCCGACACCGTAAGACGCGATATGAACCAGACAGAGAAACAACAGCAAAGAGCGCGTAGCCGACGTAGTGGTAACGCAAGGGCACGGATTGAAGAAGATGTTTCCAGTCGTCGCTCGTGTATTGTGGCGTGGTCACTTCAGTGCGGCCGCGCTTCTGTTCCTTCAACAGGTAAACGAGCACTGCAAAGAACAAACCCGGAAAGCCTAAGAAATAAAGGCAAAGCGCCAGCCGAAACGCATACCGATCCAGCCCCCGAGAAAGAAAGCGAGACCGGCGCCAATCGTGATGCCGGAGGCGTAGACTGACTGCACACTCGCGCGCATCCGCGGTGGAAAGTAATCACTCAACAACGAGAGGGCCGCAGGTCCGAGCGTCGCCTCACCAACGCCGACCATCACGCGACAGAAGAAGAGCGGCCAAAAGCCATTCGCGAACCCCGTCAACCCTGAGAAGAGACTCCACACCGCGAGGCCGGCAGCGATCATGTTCTTCCGCGAGCTGCGATCGGCGAGGCGTCCAAACGGAACGCCGAGAGCGGTAAAGAAGATGACGAACGAAGTGGTCCCGAGCAGCGCGAGCTCGAAATCGCTGAACGACATCTCCTGTTTTATGGGAGTGAAGAGAATGTAGATCAGCGTGCGATCGAGATAGTTGAGGAGGGAGACAATTGTGAGTAGTGCCAGCGCGTACCACGAATAAGCACGGGTTGATTCGGCAGTTACCATTCGTTAGCAGGTTTTTTCACGCAAAGACGCAAAGATCGCAAAGGCGAGTCAAATGCGCCTTTGCGCCTTTGCGTGAAACTTCTCCTCTAAAAACTCAATTTAAATGCAAACTGGATCACACGTGGCCCCGCGCGCAACTCGCCTCGCACCGTCTCCCGGATGGGTATGAACCGTACCACTGAAAGGTCCAAATTCTTCTGCCCTGGCCCATAAGATGCCGGATCGGCAAAGAGCGCCAGCAATATGAACGCCAGGAGGGGAGTCATAGTCAAAAGACAGGATTACAGGATTTGCGGAATTAACAGGATAGATCTTGTAGATCTTGAAAATCCTGTAATCCTGTCATAGATCGATCGGATGTGCTGATATTACTTGTTCGAGCGAACGCAGTGACTGCAACGTCTCTTTGCTCAACGGCGCATCGATCTCGATCACCGCCATGGCTTCACCGCCGCGCTCGCGACGCCCGAGATGGAAGTGACTGATGTTGACGCCGCCCTTGCCGAGGATCGTGCCGATGCCGCCAATCACGCCGGGGACATCGTGATTGCGCGTCACGAGCATGTGGCCGTGCGGTGTCGCTTCGAGATGAAAGCCGTCGATCTCCGTTATACGACCTTCGCGCCGTTGTCCGCCATAGCCAAACAGCGTTCCGGCGAGACTCTGCGTTGACTGGCCCGTGCTGATCTCGGTGTGAATAGCGGGCGCCATGTCGCCACCGGTGCGAACGTAAGTTGTAGTCACTTTGATGCCGCGCTCTTCTGCGATCAGAAATGCGTTGACGACGTTTACACGAGCACTGACGTCGCGCAACAGTCCCGCAAGAAACGCGCGCGTGACCGGCGCCGCGTCCATATCAACTATCTCGCCCGCAAACTCGATTCTCACTTCCCTCACTGCTTTGTCGACGAGCTGCGCCTGAAAGCGACCCAGACTCTCCGCCAGCGTCACGTACGGTTGGATCAGGTTGAACTCTTTGATTCCGATCGCCGGCACGTTCACCGCGCCGCGCAGGACGCCCGTCAACAAATAGTCGCGCATCTGTTCGGCAACGGTGAAGGCGACGCCCTCCTGAGCTTCTTTCGTCGAGGCGCCGAGATGTGGCGTAACGATCACCTGATCGAGTTGCAGCAGTTTGTGGTCGGCAGGCGGCGGCTCTTCGTTGAAAACGTCCAGCGCCGCGCCCGCAATGGCGCCACTCGTGATCGCTTCGTAAAGCGCGTCTTCATCAACGAGGCCGCCGCGAGCGCAGTTAATGATGCGCGCGCCCTTTTTCATCTTGCTGATTGCTTCGCGATCGACGAGACCACGTGTTTCGGTTGTTAGCGGAGTGTGGACCGTGAGAAAGTCTGCGCGCGCGTAGACCTCATCGAGCGTCGCCAGCTCGATCTCGAGATCGCGCGCCTGCTCGGGCGCGATGAATGGATCGTAAGCGACGATCAACATGCCCATCGCGCGTGCGCGCGACGCGACGACGCGGCCAATGCGGCCGAGACCGACGATGCCGAGCGTCTTGCCCTGAAGCTCGACGCCGACGAATTTCTTGCGGTCCCAACGTCCTGACTTCAGGCTGCTGCTCGCCTGCGGAATCGAACGGGCAAGCGCGATGAGCATCGCGATCGTGTGTTCGGCAGTCGTGATCGTGTTGCCGTCAGGCGCGTTCATCACGACGACACCGCGGATCGTTGCGGCGGTCACGTCGATGTTGTCGACGCCGACTCCCGCGCGTCCGATCACGCGCAGGCTGTTTGCCGCGTCGAGAAGATCCGCGGTGACTTTCGTCTCGCTGCGGACGATGAGTCCTTCGCAATCTTTCAGTGCCGCTTGTAATTCGGCGGGCGCGAGCCCGGGTCGTTTCTCGACGCTGAGACCGGCGGCGCGGAGTGGTCCTAGTCCGCTCTCGCTCACGTCGTCCGCCACGAAAATTTTTGCTGTCATTGGTCGGTTATATTAGCC
>Ga0207710_10001785_pt1 | contig 10389 bp, 9 predicted proteins | sample KBSS24metaG_FD_184400 | JGI IMG/M metagenome (GOLD analysis project Ga0207710, IMG submission 184400) | Switchgrass rhizosphere microbial communities from Kellogg Biological Station, Michigan, USA - KBS S2-4 metaG (SPAdes) (version 2) | ecosystem: Host-associated > Plants > Roots > Rhizosphere >...
CGCGAGCCTGCGAAGGTCGGGCAAGTGGTTGAAAATAAATTGAAAATAGCTGCCGCCGCGATTTCACCGAGGGGTGCGGGCGGCTCGTGACTGGTGGGTGTCGGGCAACAGAGTGCAGGAATTCTGTTGGCTTGCTCGCAACATTTCATGAAGCCCGTGAGCACGAACACATATGCAAATACCACCACCAAGGATCTTCGTCATCACGGCGCGTGACGTCGAAGCCGCAATAGTCATTCGTCGGGGCCCTTCCGATTGGTTTCACCTGTTGAAATGGGATATGGCGAACGACACTTTCCAAGCCGGCGCCTGGTTTAAAGGCAGCATGTATCCTGAAAAGTGCGACCTGTCCCCAGATGGCGAGTTGTTGCTTTACTTCGTTCTTCAGGGCTCAAAGGTTCAGACGTCTTACTCGCATGCCTGGACAGCCGTGAGCCGGGCTCCCTGGATGCACGCGCTCGGACTCTGGCCACAAGGGACCACCTACGGCGGCGGTGGACGATTCCTCTCCAATCGACATGTGGTCATCCGCAGCAACAGTGCCATCGCACATGAAGATCATCCTGGCAAGGGATTGCAAGTCGAAACGGGAACCACAGAGCTGCATACATCGTCCCGTGAAGTCGAGGGAGCGACGTGGGCCGGTCGAGATCGGGCCGGTCAGCTTATCTACGCAAAGGACGGGAGGATTTTTCGGCGGCACAGACCCGGAGTGGACACCGAATTGATTGACCTTAGTGGCATGACACCGGATCCGAAGTCGGCGCCCTCATGGGCTTGCACGGACCTCGAATGACTGGCCGGTGCAAACTCGGGCCAGCGCTTCCTGCTAGGCGGCGGCCCTTACCGGCATAGGTAGCAGCAACGGCTCAAGGCGCTCCATCTCACTCGTACTCACGCCCGCGCGCGCCGCGGCTTCGCTGGTCGCGGCATCATGAGTGGATTGATCCCCGAAAGTCGAGACTCCGCTGCAATTCAACAACTTCAGGGATTGAGGGGCTGGCTCGAGGAGTTGCCCAAGGTTCACTCATCAACACAGCTGCCGAGTGCCTCTTCCAGTGTCGGCGCCGTCAACATGCGTTCAGCTAAGGTATCCAGTTGTGAGTCTTGCGCGCCACGGACGCGAGTCTGAGCTGCCTCGGTCAGCGGCCCAAAACGCATCGCCAACAACTTGAGGATGATATCCATCCGACCCTCCATCCGACCCTCCAGCCGGCCTTGTGCCTCGCCCTGCGCAACGTAGCGGCGGGCGAAATGGCTTTGGTATTCGTATCCGAGTGAGTTCTTAATCATGGTGGTCTCAAGCTCCTCCGAGGCATTCGCAAACAGGGCAACCAATAGCAGGTCAAGATACAACCTCGAACTCTCCGCGTCGATATCGGCGCTTGCCAGGATCGCGGCGGAGGCAATACGTGCGGCCAGCGGAATATCCGTGTTTTGCCGGTGACCTATCGCCGACAAAACGGCGAGCTCAACATTCTCCTGGGCATCCCGTAGCTCGGTGATTGCTGGCATATTCGACGGCCCGACTACCCATGGTTTGCATCGGGTCCCAGGCCCCAGTTCTATAGACCTTCCTGCCCAACGGGCTACGGCATCCTCGATCGTGATGACAAGCAGGCACACTGGACAGCGATGCCGAGCGCGAAGGTTGGCAATATAGGCTGGCCAGGCGTAAGGTTTGTCCGCGTCGCATGCCAACTGTATCTCCACGATGACGCCAAGCATCTTCTGTGAGGCACGCACGAGAAACAAAACCAAGTCGGCTCGATATTCCGCGGGCTGAAGATTATTCAGGTCCGACGACTCAGCGCGGACCTCGTCGTACTCAGGAAGCTGTACATCGAGCCTGCACAGCAGATCCGCCGCCGACCCGGAGCGATTGCGGAACAAGAGCAGGAGCAACTCGTGCAGGTGGGAGGGCATACGAGCAGGTTAGGCATCTCTTCACGTCCTGCACAGCCCGAATAACTGGCGCAAACATACAGAAACAGTGCCATTGTCTGCGAAGCGACATCGCACAATCGCTGGTGGGGGCCGTCGAGGCCCCCACCTAACCGCACCGCATTACCGATTACAGCTTCCCGAGTGTGCCCAGGAAAGCGGCGAACTTGTCGCCCGAGGTCTGGTGGGTCGAGATGTCCCCACTCTGGTTGCCGTCCACATGGACGAAGGTGTTGCCTGCCGAGCCGGCACCGTAGCCGACGTTGACGGGTGCGGAGATCCCCATGGCCTGCAGGATGCTCGAGGCAGCCGAGTCGCCGTTGTCGCCGCCGCGCACTGCGCTCATGGCCTTCGTGTCGAGCTCTTTGCTCAGATCTTGAATCAACATTTCAGTTCTCCAGAAAGTGTAAGGTTGTGACGTTACAGCCGATTAGCGAATGACCGAGTACGGCACGGGGAACAGCGCGAAGAAGGCATCGCCCGCGAACTGCTCGTTGTAGATCGACGCATCCTGCGTGCCGTTCACGTGCACGTTCGTGTTCGAGGGGCCGTAGGCGCCAACCGCGACCGGTACGGACAGGTTCATCGCCTGGCCGATCGTGTTGTTGGCGGAATTGCCGTTGTCGCCGCCGCGCACCGCGCTCATCGTCTTGGTGTCGAGTTCTTTGCTCAGGTCTTGGATCAACATGTGAGTTCTCCGAAAAAGTGTAAGGTTTGAGAGTTGGGTTAAAATTTTGAGCTTCTGCTCGCTGATCTATAGTGCGAGCGCCGTGCCAGCTGCCGTTCGCGAGCCTGCGAAGGTCGGGCAAGTGGTTGAAAATAAATTGAAAATAGCTGCCGCCGCGATTTCACCGAGGGGTGCGGGCGGCTCGTGACTGGTGGGTGTCGGGCAACAGGGTGCAGGAATTCTGTTGGCCCGCCCCCAACGGACGCTATCAGTGCGCCGCGGCCAACACCTTGCAAAGTGCTTCGGTGGCAGAGACAACACTGGGACCAAGGCGGGTGAGCCGTTGGTCGTCGAAAGTAATGAGATTGTCGTTGCGCACGGCGCGGAGCGTGGTGAAGCGCCGCCAGTCGGCGAGCCATTCGGGTCCGGCTCCGGGCGGTGCGGCGGCAACAATGATGTCGGGATTGCGGGCTACTACGGCTTCAATATCGACCGCGGGGCCCAAATCGCGCAGATCACCAAACACATTTCTGGCGCCGCATAATCTCAGCGCATCGCTTATCAGATGCGTACCACCAACAGTGTAGATCGGGTGATTCCACACCTGCAGCAGGACGCTTGGGTGGCGGCCTCCTTCGTACATATGCGAGAGGGCGGCGAGCCTCGCCTCGATATTACGCGCCGCCTGTTCGGCTGTGGCGGCTGTGCCTGCGAGTGCTCCCAGGCGGCGTATTGATGCGGGAATGTCCGCGAGAGCGTTGACCTGCTGTCTATAGAGCGGAATGCCCAAGCGGCCGATCTCCTCGATCTGCGCGGGATTGCCGCCGCCAGGCCAGACAACCACCACCTCCGGCCTCAGGGCCACCAGTTTTTCCATGTCGACCGCGACGACGTCGCCGATACGGGGTACCTGTTTTGCGGCGGCTGGCTCGTCGGCATATTGAACGGTTGCAATCACGCGCTGGCCTGCGCCGGCGGCGAAGAGCATCTCCGTTGCGCCGGGGGCCAAGCTGATGATGCGGGTCGGGGTGGCGGGCAGAGTCAGGGTGTGTCCGCTATCGTCGGACACGCTCTGGGCAGCAGCACCCGCGACCGATGCGCAAAGCAAGAGCCCGGCTAGCAGCCAAGCTAGCGCCAACGGTCGATACTCCATTCAATCACGCTCCAAACCCCGGAATGCCATTGTCGCCGGCCACGACCAGTCCTAGCTATAGACAACAATTTAATTATTGACGTAGTGTCAATACGAGATTATCGTACATCCCATGAGCTACATCGCTGAGCGTCGGCTCGAAGAGAAAGAGCGCCGGAGGGCGGAGATCCTCGATGCCGCGGAGGCGGTAACGGCCAGTGTCGGGTGGGACGCCATGACGATGGATCAGGTAGCCCGCAAGGCCCGTCTGTCGCGGGCGCTCGTGTATGTCTACTTCAAGGACAAGACTGATTTGATGTTTGGCATCGGGGAACGGGCGCTGGTGACTCTTCGCCAGTACTTCGTCGATGCCGTCGCGAAGCATACCCGCGGTCTCGATCAGTTGGTTGCGGTCGGACATGCGTATATCGCGTATTCACGCGAGCAGCCTGTGTATTTCGAGGTGATGGCGCGCTGCGAGTTGGTCTCACCCGATACAGCCAACTTGCAGCCGAACGAGCGGGCATGCCTGCTCCAGGGGCAGGCTGTTCATCAGTTGATGCGGCAGGCGTTGGACCTTGGGGTACGGGACAGGTCTGTTCGTGCCGATGTCGGTGATTTGAAAGCGGTGAGCATGTGCTTGTGGGCATTCACGCACGGTGCCCTCCAGCTGGCGTCGACGCGGGCGAATCTGCTTGCGCACGATGGGTTGCAGCCGCAGCGGTTGCTGGAACAGGCCATGTTGATGATGACCCGCTCTTTGACGAATCCAGGTTGAGGATCGCCCTTTTTTTGCCCGACGTTTGACAGGTGTCTAATGAGTAAACACATGATTCAAAGCCGAGGGAGAATAGCAAAAGGTGGCCTGGTGTGGCTCGCGGTGGCGTGGGTTGTCACTGCCGCGCCAAGTGCCGCCGCAGCGGCTGAAACCGACGAGATGGTCAGCCCTGATGCGCGGCCGGTGGCTCAGATCATTGATGACTACGTCCGCGAGGCGTTGCGGTCGAATCTCTCCTTGCGCTCGGAATCGCTCGAGGTGGAGCGGAACATGGCAGCGCTCGACGCGGCCCGGGCGCACTTTCTGCCGACGGTTGCGCTGCAAGCCCGCTATACGCGGGCAGAAGGTGGACGGGAGATTGATATCCCCGTCGGCACGCTCGTCAATCCGGTTTACAGCACACTGAACCAACTATTGGCAGCGCAGGGAAAGCCTGCTGCGTTCAGCTCCGTCCCGGATCAGACGATCTTGTTTCAGCGAAAACGCGAGCAGGACACGCGGTTTACGGTGCGACAGCCGTTGTATGCGCCAGCGATACCGGCAGCCGTACGTGCGCAGCGCGCACAACTCGAGGCCTCGCAATTCAATCGCGTTGCTGTTGCTCGACGTCTGAAGCGCGATGTCACGGTGGCGTATCTCAACTGGCTGAAGGCGCGGCGGACAGTTGGGATCGTCGAGGCGAGCGTTGCCCTCCTGAACGAGAACCTGCGTGTCAACGAATCACTGTTCCGCAACGGCAAGATTACGCAGGACCAGGTGCTTCGCGCCCGTGCGGAGCAACTGGCTGTGGTGCAACAGTTGAGGGAAGCTCAAAACGGACAGTCGCAGACCCGCAGCTTCGTGAACTTCCTGCTGAATCGCTCGCTGGATGAGCCGCTCGAGGCCGCGGGCATCGACGGACAGGTCGGCCACACGGCACATGACTTGGCAACGTTGCGCACTGCCGCTCTGGAGAATCGACCCGAGATTGCGCAGTTGGACCGGACCGTCAAGGCCGCGGAATCGCAGGTTCAAGTCGCCCGCGCCGATCTGAAGCCCTCGCTGTCACTCGGCGTCGATGCTGGAATTCAGGATGAGACGTATGACTTCGGACACGGCAGCAACTTCGGGACAGTGTCCTTGCTGCTGCATTGGCAGTTCTTCGACGGCGGTGCGACGCGAGCACAGGCAAGCAGCGCGCGGGCTGTGGTACGCCGCGCGGCGACTCAGCGCGACGAGATCGAACAGCAGATTCAACTGGAAGTGCAGCAGGCACTCGACGAGTTGAACACCACAGCGGATTCACTGACGACTGCAGCGGCACGTGCCGAGGCAGCACAAGCTGCATTTCGCATTGCGAGCCGCAAACGCGACGAAGGTGTGATCAACCAGGTTGAATTCATCGATGCGCGCAGTGCGCTCACGAGCGCCGAGCTGAATCTGAACGTGACGCGCTTTGATCTGCTGGCGCGCGAGGCGGAGCTCGATTACGCGACGGCCGCGGGAACGCTGCCGCTGGATCTGGGGAAATAACATGAGCAATCTCGACAAGCGATTGGATGAATTGGGACGTGGCCGCCGCGCCATCATGCGGACGCTTGCGGCCGTGCGGGGCCTCGGCGGCGGGTTTGCGGGCGTCGGCCACGGCGGGGGTGGCGGTCCTTGCAGGGACTGTGGCGATCGGCGCAGCAGCCTGCTCCTCGCACGCTCAACCGGAGGCTCACCGGGCGACACCGGTTAGAGTGCAGCTCGCGATTGCGGGGCCGGCGAAGCCTGCTATTACGACCAACGGGATCGTAGCGACCAAGGACGAGATGCGCCTGTCGTTCAAGGTCGCCGGTGTCATCAAGAAGATCTACGTGGAGGAAGGTCAGACCGTACGTCAAGGCGAGCGGCTTGCCGAGATCGAGTTGACGGAGATCAATGCGCAGGTTGCCCAGGTGCGTGCGCTGACTGAGAAGGCCCAGCGGGACCTCGATCGCGGCGAGCGGTTGTATGCCGACCAGGTTATCAGCCTGGAGCAACTCCAGGACCTGCGCACACAGGCGTCACTGCAGAAGGCCCAGTTGCAGGGTGTTGAGTTCAACCTGGGATATTCCGTGATCACCGCGCCTCAAGATGGGGTGGTGTTGCGAAAGCTATCGCAGGAGCGCGAGCTCGTTCCAGCAGGGCAAGCCATCGTAGTGTTGGGGGCCCGCAATCGGGGATACGTGGTTCGCGCGGCGCTGTCCGACCGCGAGGTTGTTCAGTTGAAACTCGGCGACGCCGCCGAGATTCTCATGGATGCGTACCCAGGTCAGGCGATCGACGGCACGATCACCGAGATAGCCAATGCCGCGGACGACAAGAGTGGCATGTTTCCTGTGGAAGTTCGCTTTGGGTCAACGCCCGTGCCGTTAGCAAGCGGCCTGGTTGCGAAGTTGCGCATCTGGCCGGCCTCATCGCGCGAAGCCACGTTGACGTATGTGCCGGTCAGTGCGGTTGTGGAAGGCGATCACGATCGCGCCAGTGTGTTCGTGGTCAACGGGGATCGGGTTAAACGCCGCGAAGTTCGCGTTGCCTTCATCGAACCCGCCGGCGTTGCGCTCACTTCCGGCCTCCAGCCAGGCGAGCACGTCGTGACGGACGGCGCTCTGTACCTCGAGGACCAGGAGCAGATCGAGGTTCAATCACCATGACACTCCTCGAATTCCCCATCAAGCGCTACCCCTTCACCCTGGTCGTCTTTCTGTGCCTAGTGGTGTTGGGCTGGTTTGCATTCACAGCCGTGCCGCGCGCGGAAGACCCGTATCTGAAGTTTTCCGGCTTCATCATCACGGCCGTGAATCCAGGCGCCGACCCGAAGGACCTGGAGCGGCTCGTGGCGAAGCCGATCGAGGATCGGCTGGCTGAGCTCGATGACGTGTACAAAATAGACACTGTCATTACCGATGGTACGGCGATTGTTGCGATTGAATTCAATGCGCGGACCGATGCCGAGAAGAAGTATGACGAGGTGACGCGGGAGGTGAATGCGCTGCGACCCGAGCTACCTGTGGAGATTGTCCGGCTCGAGGTGCGCAAGTTGAGTCCCGGGTTGGTAAACATACTGCAACTTGCCCTGGTATCCGCGGACGCACCCTATCGGGAACTGGAAGATTACGCGCGCGAGCTGAAGGACGTATTGAAGGCAGTTGACGGGGTCCGGACGGCAGAGGCGTGGGCCTATCCGGCGCGCGAACTGCGGATTGCCGTGGACCTGAAGCGCATGGCGGAGCTCGGCATAAAACCCATCCAGGTGACACAGGCTCTGCAGAGCGGTAACGCCAATGTCCCCGGCGGCTTTGTAGACGTTGGCGCCCGCAGTTTCAGCCTGAAGACCTCGGGCAGCTACAGCTCATTGGAACAGGTAAAGGACACCGTGGTCGCCGCGGTTGGCGGAAGAATCGTGCGGGTGCGCGAGGTTGCGGACGTCAGCTGGCAGAACCAGCCACTAAGTTATATCGGGCGCTTCACCGGTAAGCGGGCTGTCTTCGTGACGGCGAATCAGAAGGAAGGCTTCAATATCCTGGATGTGAACGCCCGTATGGAGACGGCGCTGGAGCGCTTCGAGAAGGATCTGCCCAGACGGATCAAGCTCGAGCGCGGATTCGAGCAGGCGCGCAATGTATCCAGCCGGCTGAATCATCTGTACCGCGACTTCGCAATCGCGATCGGGTTGGTGTTGCTCACGCTGCTGCCACTCGGCTGGCGGGCCGCCAGCATCGTCATGGTGTCGATTCCTCTGTCCCTGGCCGTTGGCTTGATCGCGCTCTTTTTTCTGGACTACTCGCTCAATCAGATTTCAATAGCAGCCTTTGTCGTAGCGCTCGGGCTGCTGGTGGACGACTCGATCGTCGTCACTGAGAACATTGCGCGGCACCTGCGCGAAGGCGCTTCCCGCGGCGCAGCGGCCGTAGCCGGCACCAAGCAGATTTTCGTTGCCATCATGGGTTGTACGGCAACATTGGTCTTTGCCTTCCTGCCGCTCATGGCGTTGCCCGGCAACCCTGGCAAGTTCATCCGTGTGTTGCCGGTGACGGTGGTTGCGACCGTCATCGGCTCACTCTTCATCGCCATATTCATCATTCCGTTCCTGGCCAGCCGCGTGCTGAGCGAGCGCGAGGATCCCCACGGAAGCCCCCTGCTTCAGCGGCTGATGGATGTGATTCACCATACCTATAGGCCCGCCCTGCATTTCTGCCTGGCGCGGCCCAAGACCACAGCGGTGGCGGCAATCGGTGGATCGCTGCTGTTGTCGGCGGCGCTGGTCCCGGTGATTGGCAGCAGCTTGTTTCCCAAAGCAGATACGCCGCAGTTTCTCGTCACTGTCGAAGCACCCAATGGCACGAGCTTTGCGGAAACCGACCGGGCACTGCGCTTCGTCGAGGACACGCTGCGGCGCATGCCCGAGGTGAAAAGCTGGTTTGCAAATCTCGGGCGGGGCAACCCGCAGGTGTACTACAACGTCGTCGCCCATGCCGACTCGCTGAACTACGCTGAGGTGTTCGTGCAACTGAAGGAGTACAGCACACACCGTACGCCCAGGCGGCTGGATGAGTTGCGAGCGCAGCTGGCGCGGTATCCCAGCGCTCATATTTACGTAAAGGAATTCGTCAACGGCCCGGCCATTGCGGCGCCCATCGCCATTCGCGTGATTGGGCCTGATTTGGACGTCATCGAGTCGCTGGCACGGCGTGTGGAACGGATCATGACAGATACTCCCGGCACGCGTGATGTCAACAATCCTCTGAAGGTGGCGCGCACCAATTTGAAGTTGGACGTGGACACGCTGAAGGCGAGCCTGTTGGGCGTGCCGACGGTCGAGTTCGATCGCGCTGTGCGGTTGTCGGTTGCGGGGGTGCCCGCCGGAACATACAAGGAACAGTCGGGCGAGCAATATGACATCGTGGTGCGCACTCCGATCGGGGCGCGGGCGGATCTCGATGCGCTGCAGGAGGTGCGGGTACCTTCGGCAGGCGGGGCGGTGTTACCGGTCTCGCAGCTTGCGACATTGCAGTTCGAGAAGGCTCCCACGCAAATCGCCCGCTACAACCGCGAGCGCATGGTGAGCGTCAACTCCGAGGTTGTGGACGGATATAACACGGCGAAAGTGACCGCCGAGGTGACGCGACGGCTCGGCAAGATGAGCTGGCCGCGCGGCTATCGCTTTGCGCTCGGCGGCGAGGCACAGTCGAGCGCGGAGGCCTTCGGTGGCATGGGAACGGCGATCATTGTCGCGGTGTTCGGGATTTTCGCGATCCTGGTGCTGGAGTTCGGCAACTTCAAGTCCACCTTGATCGTACTCACGGTCGTTCCGCTCGGGGTGTTCGGGGGTCTGTTGATGCTGCTCGCCACGGGGAACTCGGTGTCGTTCACGGCGGGGATCGGGTTCATTGCCCTGATTGGTATCGAGATCAAGAACTCCATCCTGCTGGTGGATTTTACGAATCAACTCAGGGCGCAGGGTGTGCCGATCGACACGGCGATCGAGCGCGCGGGCGAGATTCGGTTCCTGCCCATCCTGTTGACCTCGGCAACCGCGATTGGGGGCTTGCTGCCGCTCGCCATTGAGAACGTGGGCCTTTATTCACCCATGGCGTGGGTCATCATCGGGGGACTGCTCTCCTCCACGTTGCTGGCGCGGTTGGTGACGCCGGTTATGTATAAGCTGATCCCGCCGCAGACAGTTGAATAGGCGAGCAGGCGCCCAGCCGCGTTACGGCGGGGGCAGCAGACCGAGTATCTCGCCGGCCCAGCGCATGATGGGATCCAGACGGGGTGAGCACAGGGCCAGGCCCTGCTCGAACGTGACCCAGCGCCACTCGTTGTGCTCCGGGCGACCCAGCTCCGGACGCACCGGCAGTGTCA
>Ga0207710_10001788_pt1 | contig 10362 bp, 9 predicted proteins | sample KBSS24metaG_FD_184400 | JGI IMG/M metagenome (GOLD analysis project Ga0207710, IMG submission 184400) | Switchgrass rhizosphere microbial communities from Kellogg Biological Station, Michigan, USA - KBS S2-4 metaG (SPAdes) (version 2) | ecosystem: Host-associated > Plants > Roots > Rhizosphere >...
GGGGCGCGGCCGCAGAGACCGCGCCGCGAGGCCCTCAGACGCCGATGAAGAGCCGGTGCGCGAAGTTCCGTTCGAGCCGCGCGCGCAGCACCTTGTCCGCGGCGAGCTCGATGTCGTACTCGATCCGCTTGAACTCGAAGCGCTTCTTGTCGCTGTCGAACACCGTGTAGCTCGCGCGGTTGTCGAAGTCGCGCGGCTGGCCGACGGAGCCGACCGAGACGATGTACTTCTTGTCCGGCTCGAGCTCGAAGTCGTTCGACGGCATCTCCTCGACGCTCGTCCGCGTGAGCGCGAACACCTTGCACAGGTGCGAGTGCCCGATGAGCGTGATGTGGCCGATGCGGTCGTAGATGCCGAGGCACTCGCGCGCCTGCTCGGGCGCGAAGATGTACTCGAACTCTTCGAGGCGCACCGGCGAGCCGTGGCAGAGCAGGACGTCGATGTCCTCGAGCTTGTGCTCGTACGGCAGCGACTTCAGCCACGACATGTTCTCGGGCGAGAGCACCGCGGCGTGGGCGTCGAGCGCGTGGCGCGCCGCCTCGTAGTAGTACGAGTAGTCCATCCGCCCGGACACCGCCGCGTCGTGGTTGCCGAGGATGGTGACCTTCGCCATCTCACGCACCAGGTCGGCGCACTCGTTCGGCGAGCCGCCGTAGCCGACCGTGTCGCCCAGGCAGTAGTAGACGTCGATGCTCTCGCGCCGGTAGGCCTCGAGGACTGCGCTCAAGGCTTCGTGGTTCGCGTGGATGTCGCTGAAGATCCCGAGACGCATTGAGGGGAAAAGTAGACTAGAGCGCCGACCGCCCCGGCGCCAGAGCGGACTCGCGCGAAACGCGCTTCGAGCGCGCGCTTCGCGGTTTTTAGCCGCGCTTTCCTTCGGGATAGAGGTACTCGACGAGGGCCGCGGTGACGTCTGCGTAGAGCTCGCCCCCTCCTTCCATGGGCCGCCAGTGGTCCTTCCCCTCGTCGAAGACGTAGCGCGTCAGCGTCAGCGGCTCGCCGTGCTTCTGGGCCGTGACGACCAGCGCGCCGATGTCGCGCTGCCACTCGAGGGTGATCGTCGCGTTCCGCGGGGGCCGCTCGAGGCGGAGCTTCGCCTGCGAGTCCTTCCACACGCGGATCCCGGGCATCCCGTCCGGACCCGACAGCTCGCTCGAGAGCGACGCGATCGCGTCGAGGCCGCGCTTGTTCAGCGCGGGCTCGCCGGCCGGCGTGGTCTTCGCGCGGACCTGCGCGGCCAGGTCCTTCAGGAGCTTTCGTCCGCTGTCGCTCATGCCCAGACGATACACTTCGGCGCCATGAGCGAGGACGGGAAGACCAACGGCGCGGGGCGCCCGCACGCGCCGTTTCGGCCGGCCCCGGCCGGCGCGGCCGAGGGCGCGGAAGAGGCTACCGGTGAGGAGGGCGAGGGTCACCCCGCGAGCGCGGCCGGCGATCCGGCGGCCCCAGGCGAAGGCGGGGGCGAAGGAGAAGGCGAGGAGGCCGAGCTGCCCGACGAGCCGGCCGAGCCGATGCCCGCGGCGATCGGCGAGCTCGCGGCGGCGTGCGTGCGCTTCGTCGCCACGAAGTACGGCGTCCCGCTCGACTTCACGCAGGACACGCTGAGCGTCCTCGACCACTACGTGCGCGACGCGCGCGCCGAGATCATCGCCAAGCCGGCGAGCCTGCCGCTCCTCCAGGCGACCATCGGCGCGTACCTCGGCGAGGTGATCCGCCGGGCGCACCGGGGGCTCTGGGAGTGCGAAGGGGAGCACGAGACGTGGAAGGTCGTCTTCACGAGCGTGTACCTCGCGTTCAACCCGATCGGCATGGCGCGCGAGGCGCTGCTCGAGGAGGCGCAGCCCGGGTGGAATGCGCACTTCGACGTCGACGACGCGGAGCGGGAGGGGCTCGAGCAGCGCCTCGCGTCGCTCGGCGAGGTGCCGGAGGACGAGTACTACGCCCCGACGACGCGCTTCGACGCCGTCGAGGTCGCGATCGATCACCTGGCGGCGCGGATGCGGGCGCAGGGGCTCGGCGACGTCCGCTTCGATCGCTCCGACTACGAGTAGCCGCGCGTCACGGCCCCGCGTCGGCGGGGGGCGCCACCTCGACGGTGGCGGGGAGCGACGCGGTGCGCGGCGCGTGCGGCGCGTCGCCGAGGAACGTCCGCCACTCGACGGCGTAGCGCCCGCGGTAGAGCGCCGACGTCTCGGCGCGCGAGCCCGGGCCGACCCACGCGATCGGGACGCCGTCGAGCCAGGCGTAGCGGAGCTCGTCGGTCTCGTTCACCAGCGTGAGGCGCGCGTGCACGTCGCCCGCCGCGGCGCCCGCCGCGTGCGCCGCGATGTCCTGGGGCCCGCTGCGCAGCGCGGCGAGCTCCGACGGGCCGAGGAAGATCTCGGAGGTGGGGCCGGGGAGCGGACCGCGCGCGAACGCGAGGCCGGGCCCGGGCGCGGCGAGGATCGCCGCGGGCAGATCGAGCCGCCGCACGATGCTCGTCGCCTCGAAGACCAGCGCCGGGCGCTCGTCGCGCCAGCGGATCTCGACGCGGAGCGGGACGTCGTCCGCGCCGCAGAGCGGCGTCGCGTGGAGCGCGCCGAGGAGATCGAGGAGCGCGCGGCACACGAGCGCGCCGCCGTCGCCCGCGTCGGTCACGCGGCCGATCTCGAACGTCGCCCGCCCCGCGCGGGTCCCGACGTCGACCTTGCGCGTCCGGTACCCGAGCCTCCTCGCGCCCTCGGCGGCGGCGCCGATCTCCGCCGGCGAGAGCGGCGCGACGTCGAGGCGGCGCTCCCCGAGCAGCGCGCGCATCGCGCCGGGCGGCGCGATCCGGTACGTCGACGACGCGGCGACCCCCTCGGCGAGGATCACGAGGTGCCCGTACCGATCGCTCCGCGCGCGGATCTCGGAGCCCTCCGGCAGCACGAAGCCCGCGCTCGCGATGGTGAGCCGCGCGCGCGCGGCGCTCAGATCGATGGTCAGGCGCGGCTCGGTCTTCTTGCGCGCCGCTTCCATCCCCGCGCCGCTGATCTCGCCCCCCTTGGCCAGGGGCGGCAGGTCGGCGGCGCGGAGCGACGCCTCGAGCGTGTATCCTGCAAGCTCCCGCCCCGCCGGGTCGGGCGGCACCGGCTGGTCGGCGCGCATCGGCGCCGGCGGCGGCCCCGCGTCGGGCGAGAGGAGGGGCGACGGGGCGCTCGGGATCATCGTCGGTACGTTCGCGAGCGGCGCGGGGATCGCGCTCGCCTGCGGGCTCGCCGGCGCCGCGAGCGGATCGGGCGGCGACGAGTTGCCGCGGCACCCGCCCGCCGCGAGCGCCCCGAGCGCGGCGGACGCGAGCGCCGCCAGCGCGATCGGCGCGGAGAGGGGCGGCGCGGTCGACCGGCGCGCGCGCACGGCTACCGCGTGAAGTCGGCGATGACGTGGGCGCCGCGCGCGAGCGGCGGAGCGCCGGGCATGTGCTGCGTGTCGACGAGGACGCTGTCGCAGCCCGGGTACGCCTGGAGGAACACGTTGCAGTTGCCCGGCTCGTTGTCGAACACGGCGACCACCGTGCCGATCCGCGCCAGGGTCGGCGCGGCGAGGCGCTTGAACGCCTCGTCGGGCATCGCGGCGTCGGGCTTCAGGATCACCTCGGTCCCGGCGACGCCGATCGGGAAGCCGAGGTCGCGCAGGCTCCGGAACGTGCCGATCCCCATCAGCGGGAGATCGCGCCCCGTCAGGTACACGAGCACCGCGCCGGCCGCGTACGCCGCGTTCGCGAACGACACCGCGCCGGCGAGCGCGACGTCGTGCACCAGGTGATCGTCCTTGAAGAAGCGCGCGCGCCAGTACTCCTCCGCCTCGGCGACGAGATCGGTGCGCGTGACGCCCAGCCTCGCGAGCGAGTCGGTGAGGAGGTACGCGAGCGACGCCGGGTCGATCGCGCCGAGCCTCTTTGCGAGCTCGGGATCCTTCTCGCCCCACGTCGCGCCGAGCTCTTGGAGGATCGCCGCGGTGCGCGGGCGGTTGTCCATCAGCGTCCCGTCGAGGTCGAACACGACGACCGGCGCCGGCCGCCCCTCGCCGGAGTCGTGCGCGCATCGTTCGAGGATCCGCCCGAGGAGGCGACCCTGGTCGCGGGGCGAGAGCGGCTGGTACGCGGAGGACGCCATCGGCGAGACGCACTACCAGAACCGAGGTGCGAGCGCCAACGAGCGGTGGCTGCCTCCTCCGCCGCGCCCCCGTTTGTGCTACGTCCACACCTCGATGCCGGAGACGCAGCGCGATCACTACGAGGTGCTCGGGGTCACCCGCACGGCGACGGTCGAAGAGATCAAGGTCGCGTTCCGCAAGCTCGCCGGCCAGCATCACCCCGACAAGAACCCGGACGATCCCGGCGCGCCGGTCCGGTTCAAGGAGATCAACGCGAGCTACCAGATCTTGTCGGACCCGCAGCGCCGCGCGATGTACGACCGCTTCGGTCACCGCGCCGAGGAGCCGGGCTCGCCGTTCGGCAGCGGCGGGCCCTTCGCGGGCGGCGTGGTCGACATCAGCGACATCGCGGTCGACGGGTTCCTGGGCGATCTCCTCGGCGTGTTCGGCGTCGGCCGCGGCGACCGCGGGGACATCAAGCGCGAGCTCGAGATCTCGTTCGAAGAGGCGGCGTTCGGCTGCGAGAAGAAGATGCAGTACGAGCGCGTCGTCACGTGCAGCGACTGCCGCGGCACGGCGAGCGCGCCCGGCCACGTCGCCGAGACGTGCCCCGCGTGCAACGGCAAGGGGCGCGTCCGCTACCAGCAGGGGATCCTGCCGATCGCCGTCGAGCGGACGTGCTCGCGGTGCCGCGGCTCGGGCAAGCTCGTCACGCACCCGTGCGGCGCGTGTAAAGGGAGCGGCCTCGTCGCCAGCCCGAACACGCTCACCGTCTCGATCCCCCCGGGCGCCGACTCGGGGCAGACGCGCCTCGTCAACGGCGCCGGCAACCGCCCCCGCCCCGATCGGGCGCCGGGCGACCTCGAGATCACGATCCGCGTCGGCCCGCACCCGTTCTTCCGCCGCCAGGGCGACGACGTCACGTGCCAGGTGCCGATCACCTTCGTGCAGGCGGCGCTCGGCGGCGAGGTCGAGGTCCCGACGCTCGACGGCCGCGGCAAGCTCCGCGTCCCGCCGGGGACGCAGCCGGGGAGCGTCCTGCGGATCAAGCAGAAAGGGATCCCGCGGCGCGCCGGAGTCGGCCGCGGCGATCAGCTCGTCGAGGCGACCATCGAGGTCCCGACCTCGCTCAGCCCGCGCGGGCGCCAGCTCCTCGAAGAGCTGGCGAAGGAGCTGGGTGAGGACGTCCAGCCCCAGCGCAAGACGTTCATGGAGAAGCTGAAGGACCTCTTCGGGTGAGCGGCCTTCGCGGGCACCGCGCTCGGAGCTTCGATCCGTCGCGCGCGTCGGTCGGCTCGTAGCGCTCGAAAGAGCCTCTGCGCCGCGCGGCGCCGCCCCCTCGCCTCGCGAGGGCGGCGGCGTCGAAAAAAGCGACCGGGGGGCCTGTCAGCTTCGCGAGGGTGACGGCGTACAGGACCTCCGATGGCACTCGCTCTTTTGGATGGCGGCGCGGAGACGCGCGGGTTCGTCCGCCCCCAACCGGTCCCTCATCCCGAGCATCCCGAGCCCCGCTTCGGCGCGATGATCGGCCGCTCCCCGGCGATGCGCGCGGCGTTCGCCCTCCTCGATCGCGCCGCCCGTTCGACGGCCACGGTCCTCCTCGAAGGGGAGACCGGCACGGGGAAGGGAGAGGCCGCCGCCGCCATCCACCGGACGAGCGCCCGCCGGTCGGGGCCGTTCGTCACGCTCGACTGCGGCGCCGTCGCGGCGACGTTGATGGAGCGCGAGCTCTTCGGGCACGAGCGCGGCGCGTTCACGGGCGCGGCGTTCGCGAGCCCGGGCGTCTTCGAGGCCGCGCACCGCGGGACGCTCTTCCTCGACGAGATCGGCGAGATGCCCCTCGAGCTCCAGCCGAAGCTCCTTCGCGCGCTCGAGAGCCGCGAGGTGCGCCGCGTCGGAGCCACCGCGACGCGGCCCATCGACGTGCGCGTCGTCGCCGCGACGAACCGCGATCTGCGCGCCGAGGTCGCCGCGGGGCGGTTCCGCGCCGACCTCTTCTTCCGTCTCCGCGTGCTCCGCGTGGTCCTGCCGCCGCTCCGCGAGCGCAAAGGCGACATCGCGCCGCTCGTCGACGTCCTCCTCGCGTCGTTCGGCGCGTCGCGCGACGACGCCGCCGCGATCCGATCTCCCGCGTTCATGCGCCGGCTCGAGGCCGCCGCGTGGCCGGGGAACGTCCGCGAGCTCCGCAACTGCATCGAGCGGTGCCTCGTCTTCCAGGAGGCCGGGATCGACGACGAGGACGACGCCGCCTCGGGCGCGTCGCCGCCGTCCCTCCCGCCGTCGTCGTCGCCCCCCTCGCGCCCGGCGACGGACGCCGCGCCGGAGGCGTACGCGGCGGCGCGCGATCGCGCGATCGAGCGGTTCGAGCGCACCTTCGTCGAGTCGCTCCTCGCGCGCCACGATCGGAACGTCACCGCCGCCGCGAGCGCGGCCAAGATCAGCCGGGTGTACCTGCACAAGTTGATGCGCCGTCACGGCGTGCACGCGTAGCGCGCGCCGATCGCCGCTCCCCGCGCGCGCGCGCCGGGCCGCTCCCCGGGCCGCGGCGTGTAGCGCGCTGCGCACGGCCCGCGAAACCGCGCGCGGCGCGACGCATCCCTCTGGAGCGCTCATCGAGTGGTTCAACCAGTTTACCAGCCGGTACACGGCTTGCTCCTGCTCCCGCGAGGAGGAGGCACTCATGAGCGTGGACCTGGTCATCGTGTACAGCCCCGTGGGCGGGGGGCATCGGGCGGCGGCGCTGGCGACCGCCGAGGCGGCGCGCGCGCGCGGCCTGTCCGCCCTCGTGATCGATCTGTTCGAGCACGCGCCGAGGATCCTCGGCGGCGCCTATCGCCGCGCGCACCTCACGTGGCAGAGCGCGCTCCCGGACCTCTACGGATCGGCGTTCTTCGCGGCGAACCACCGCGGCGGCCCGCTCGAGCCGGTGCGCCGCGGCGTGGATCACGTGGCGTTCGGCGCCGTGACCGATCGCGTCGCGCGCCTCGCGCCGCGCGCGGTGATCGCGACGCACCACCTGCCGCTCGTGGTCCTCGGCCGGGCGCGCCGCCGCGGCCGGCTCGAAGCGCCGCTGGTCGGCGTCGTCACCGACTACATCGCGCACGCGTGCTGGGCCGAGCGCGGTGTCGACGCGTTCTCCGTCCCGTCGCGCCGCGCCGCCCGCGACCTCGCGGCCCACGGCGTCGACGCGCGCCGCGTCGCGCGCACCGGGATCCCGGTCCGCCCGGCGTTCGAGCGCCTGCCGCGCGTCGTCGATCCCGGCCCGTCCGAGCCCCTCCGCGTCCTCGTCACGAGCGGGGGCTTCGGCGTGGGCCCGATCCGCGCCGTCGTCCGCTCGTTCCATGGAATCCCGCGGGTTCGTCTCACCGTCGTCTGCGGCGCCGCCGGGCGCCTCGCGGCCGCCGTCCGCCGCGACGCGAGCCGCCTCGGGATCGACGCGGAGGTGGTCGGGTTCGAGCGCGACATGCCGGCGCGCCTGGCCGCGGCGCACCTCGTCGTCGGCAAGGCCGGCGGGCTCACCGTCTCGGAGGCGCTCGCCGCGGGCCGCCCGATGATCCTCACCGGCACGGTCCCGGGGAACGAGTCGGTGAACGAGGACTACGTCGTCCGCGGCGGCGCCGGGTGCGCGGCCGCGCCGGCCGACGTCGGCCGGATCGCCGCGGCGCTCCGCGGCGCGTCGTGCCTCGCCGCGATGGGCGACCGCGCGCGCCGCCTCGTCGTCCATGACGCCGCGGCGAACGTCGTGGGCCTCGCGCTCGCGATGAGCGGCGCGGCCCGCGTCCTCGCCGCCTGACGCGCGCCGGCTCGCGCTCGCGATAGCGGCGCGGTGCGCGCCGTCGCCGCCCGATCCGCGTCGCCTCGCGCTCGCGATAACGGCGCGGTCCGCTCCGTCGCCGCCCGACCCGCGGCGCGCGCCGGCGCGCATGACGCGCCGAGACGTGGCGGCGCGGGTCGGTCGCGCGCGTCGTCACGCTTTGTGGAATCGGCACGCATGGGTAAGTTACGGGCCCTCGCGCTGCGAGGTGATCGAGGACGCCCATGCCCCAAGCCGCCACCGAGCCCGCGCGCCGCGGGGCCGCGCCACGCGCGGCGAGCGAAGGCGACCGCGACGCGACGCGACCGCGCTGCCGCGTGCGCGGCGTGAAGAAGTCGTTCGGCGCGACGCCGGTCCTGCGCGGGGTGGACCTCGCGATCGACGAGGGCGCCTTCGCGGTCCTCGTCGGGCCGAGCGGCTGCGGGAAGACGACGCTCCTCCGCCTCGTCGCCGGCCTCGAGATCGCCGACGAGGGGGCGGTCTTCCTCGGCGATCGCGACGTCACCGCGCTCCCTCCGCGCGACCGGGACGTCGCGATGGTGTTCCAGAGCTACGCGCTCTATCCGCACCTCACCGTGCGCGAGAACCTCGCCTTCGGCCTGAGGATGCGCGGCACCGAGCCGCGCGAGATCGACGCGCGCATCAAGGAGGCGAGCTCGATGCTCGGCCTCGACGCGCTCCTCGCGCGCCTGCCGAAGCAGCTCTCGGGCGGGCAGCGGCAGCGCGTCGCGATGGGGCGCGCGGTCGTGCGCCGGCCGCAGATGTTCCTGTTCGACGAGCCGCTGTCGAACCTCGACGCCGCGCTCCGCGCCGAGGTGCGGATCGAGATCCGCCGCCTCCACGAGCGCCTCGGCGCGACCACGCTCTACGTGACCCACGACCAGGTCGAGGCGATGACGCTCGCCGACACGCTGTGGGTCCTGAACGGCGGCGTGGTCGAGCAGCGCGGCGCGCCGCTGGACGTGTACGCGCGCCCCCGGTCGAAGTTCGTCGCGACGTTCCTCGGCTCGCCGCAGATGAACCTCGTCGACGCGACGCTGATGCGCGAAGGGGGGAGGTGGCTCGCCGACGGCGGCGGCCTCCACGTCGAGGTCGACGAGGACCGGTTCGGCGCCGCGCTCGCGGAGGGGCGCGCCGTGATCGTCGGCGCGCGCCCCCACGACCTCGCGGCGTCGGACCCCGGCAGCGCCGCGATGAAGCTCCACGTCGAGATCGTGGAGGCGCTCGGCTTCGAGGCGTTCGCCTACGGGCACCTGTCGCGCGGGGCGCGCGACCGGGCGGCCCCGGGCGACGCGAAGGCCGGGCCCCGCGTCATCGCGCGGCTCGCCGCCGACGACGCACAGCGCGCCCGCGCCGGGGAGGAGCTCCCCCTCGGGATCGCGAAGGCGCACGTGCACCTCTTCGATCCCACGACCGGCGCCGCCCTCGACGCCGGGTGATGGATCGGACGATGCGCCCGCGCTCCGTTCGCCTCGCGCGCCTCGCCCATCGCGCGCGCCTCGCGGCGGTGTCGCTGCTCGCGATCGCCGCGGCGCTCTTCGCGGTCGGGTGCGACGAGCCCGGCGAGCGCGTCGCGCTGTGGCACGCGTACCGCGGTGACGAGGAGACGGCGCTCGTCGAGGTGGTGAAGCGCTTCGAGGCCGAGCACCCCGGCGTGACCGTCGAGCTCCTCGCGATCCCGTTCGAGATCTACACGAGCAAGCTCGGATCGGCGATCCCGCACGCCCACGGCCCGGACGTCTTCATCGACGCGCACGAGCGCCTCGGCATCTACGACAAGGAGCACCTCGTCGCGCCGGTGGGCGACGCGCTCCCCGACGCGGAGGTGTCGGCGTTCGACGCCACGTCGATCGACGCGATCACGCTGCGCGGCGTCCGCTACGGCGTGCCGATGAGCGACAAGTGCCTCGCGCTCTTCGTGAACGAGGCGCTGATGCCCGAGCGCGCGGCGTCGCTCGAGGCCATCGCGAAGCTGCGCGACGAGCTCCCGCCCGACACGTTCCCGCTCGCGTACGAGTCGACGAGCGCGTTCTTCCACGCGCCCTTCTTGCACGCGTTCGGCGGGCGCGTCCTCGACGACGAGGGGCGCTTCACGTTCGACGACCCGCGCGCCGCGCGGTCCGTCGAGCTCGCGCGCGACCTCGCGGCGCGGAAGGTCGTCCCCGACGAGCCCAGCGGCGCGCTCATCGCGCAGCTCTTCGCCAGCGGCCACGCCGCCGCGGTCATCAGCGGCCCGTGGTTCCAGTCCGACCTGAAGACCGACGTGCGGTACCGCGTCGAGCCGCTCCCGCGGATCGAGGCGGCGGGCGACGTGATGCGCCCGTACCTGGCCGTCGAGGCGGCGATGCTCTCGCCGGCCGGCGCGGCGCGCAAGACCGCGCGCGACCTCGCGCGCTACCTCGGCGGCGACGCGTCGTCGAAGATCCGCGCGCGGG
>Ga0207710_10001797_pt1 | contig 10356 bp, 6 predicted proteins | sample KBSS24metaG_FD_184400 | JGI IMG/M metagenome (GOLD analysis project Ga0207710, IMG submission 184400) | Switchgrass rhizosphere microbial communities from Kellogg Biological Station, Michigan, USA - KBS S2-4 metaG (SPAdes) (version 2) | ecosystem: Host-associated > Plants > Roots > Rhizosphere >...
CATCGCCCCCATCTGGCAACCTCCCAAGGGCTCAACCAAAAAGGCCTTCGTCGATTTCCAGAACGACGTGGGCGTGAAAGATATTGAAATCGCCCACCAGGAAGGCTACCTGTCGGTTGAGCATCTGAAGCGGTACACGACGCTGGGCATGGGCACCGACCAGGGAAAAACCAGCAACGTCAATGCGCTGACCATCATGGCGGGCCTGCGCGGCATTGATGTTCCCGCGGCGGGTACGACAACCTTCCGACCGCCGTTCACGCCGGTAGCCATCGGTGCGCTGGCCGGCCGCTCAGTTGGAAAACACTTCCGTGCGACTCGTCGCTCCCCGATCCACGACTGGCACATTGCCAACGGCGGCGAGATGATCGAGGCAGGGCCATGGCTGCGTGCCTGGTGGTATCACTGGGCCGGAAATGACGTGGGGTCTGCTTACATCGAGGAAATGCGCCTCGTACGTAAAGCGGTGGGTCTGTCCGATGTCTCCACCTTGGGCAAGATTGATATCCAGGGCCCGGATGCCGCCGAATTCCTCAATCGCGTCTATGTCAATGGATTTGCAAAGCTGCCGGTGGGGAAGGCCCGCTACGGTGTCATGTTGAACGATGATGGCGTGCTGTTGGATGACGGCACCACTACGCGCCTTGCCGAGACGCGCTTTTTTCTTACAACGACGACCGCGCAGGCCGGCGAGGTGATGTCCTGGCTGGAATTCCTTCTCCAGACCGCCTGGACTGACCTCAAAGTGCATGTCACATCGGTCACCGACGAGTGGGCGGCCATGGTTGTCTCTGGGCCGAAGGCACGTGGGGTACTCGAGCTGGCATTTCCCGGCCATGACGTTTCGGACGCAAAGCTTCCGTACATGGGATGTCTGGAGTTTGACCTGGAAGGCGTTCCTGTTCGTTTGATCCGCCTCAGCTTCTCAGGCGAGCTTGCGTATGAGATCTACACGCCAGCGGACTATGGCGTGGCGCTCTGGAAGCACCTGTTGAAGACCGGCTCGCCGCTGGGCATCCGGCCGTATGGCCTGGAGGCTCTCGCGTCGCTTCGTATCGAGAAAGGTCACGTGGCCGGTGGGGAGCTGGATCACCGCAACACGCTGGATGATCTCGGGCTCGGCAAGATGGCGAGCAAGGAAAAGGCATTTGTCGGGCGGGAGCTGCGCCAGCGGCCGCTTCTGCAGGCGCCCGAGCGGTGGAGCCTCGTTGGTATCGAGTGCCTGGAGCCCGGAAAGAAGCTGCGTGGCGGTTCGATCCTGTTTGCATCGAGTGACAGGATTGAAGGCCATGGCCGGGGGTATATCACCTCCGTTACCTGGTCCACCGAGTTGGAAAAATTCATTGCACTGGGCTTGTATCAGGGCGGGTTGAAACACGCCGGCGAGGAGATTGTCTGCGCATTTCCCCTGAAGAACGAGCAGGTGAGGGCACGGGTGGTAGCGCCAATGTTTATTGATCCCAATGGGGAGCGCCTCCGTGTTTGAGCGCCAGTCCGCTCTGGGTGACGTGGCCGGCGAGTCCCGCGGGTGGGCGCTGGTACAGGCGGCTGCCTTCAATTCCACGCACGCCGAGTTTCGCCAGGCGATGCGAAGGTCCCTCGGTGGCGATCTCCCGCCCACCATTGGCGAAGTGTTCCATGTGAACGGCCGTCAGTTGCTGAAAACCGGCGCCGAGCAATATTGGATCATCACACGCGAGACCGATGATGTCGTTCCCGGATTGCAACAGGCCATTGCGCCGCAAACGGGTGCAATTACCTCATTGTCACACAGCCGCACCTGCATTTTTATTGAGGGTCCGCGTGCCGCCGCCGTGCTCGCGAAGGGCGTGCCACTGGATTTCCACCCTGAGATCTTCCGTGTCGACCATTTCGCGCTCACGGGAATCCATCACACACCGGTATTGATCCACCGCACGGCGGAGGATCGTTACGATATCTATGCGCTGAGAACCTACGCGGTGACCGTCTGGGAATGGCTGACCGACGCCGTCAAGTAGCGGTCTCGCTCTTCGCAAAGTGCCGCAGCGAATCCGGTACAAACGACAAATCACTGGCTTCGCGCACAGCCAGCCGGATCTGCTTGTCCAACACATCTTCAGGCACGGGATTCTGATATCCCCGCAGACAGTCTGACAAGGCGGCCGCGCCCGAAACGCCTTGGGTACGATGGACGCGGTAGGCCTTCATGACGAGAACTTCGGCGGCTCCGGGGGTCAACATCAGGGGGAGCGCCGCGTCCAATTGTTGCAACTCATCGGCGGTAATCGGCAGCTCGTAGCGGCGCGCGAGGGCTGCGATCAATTCCCGGCTTTCACCGCGGGTCGTAGTCGGCAGAATCGGTACCTTGAGGTCGATGCGTCCCGGACGTTTCAGATCCACTTCAATCAGGTCCGGACGGGAGGAGGCGAGCACCCAGACCACCTTGCCGCGATTGTTGGTATCGGACATTTCCTGGGCAATCATGGAATACAGGCGGCCCGACAGGCCGCTGTCGAGATTGCCCGAATCGCGCCGGCCCAGTGTCTGGTCGGCCTCGTCAATGAACACGATGCAGCGACCGAGGGCCCGGATCAGCCGGAAGATCTTCTCCAGGTTGCCCTCGCTCGATCCCACCCATTTTTCGCGGAAATTCTTCAGCTTCACCACCGGCACGCCGGCTTCGCCCGCCAGGCACTCGACGAGAAAGGTTTTGCCGGTGCCGATCGGCCCACACAGCAGGTAGCCCATCGGCAGCGCCCGCAGGTCGTTTTTCTGCCATAGCTCCACATCCTGGCGGAACCAGGCTTTCAGAGTCTCCTGGCCGTGATAATCCTGCAGCGTGCGTCGGGACTCGAGAAATTCGACCAGCCCGGGGGCATCGTGCTCAACCATCTCTTTCTTGAGCACCATGAAGTCCGACGGCTGCAGCACCTGGCGGCGGTGCGCTCGTACCTTGGTCAGTTGCTCCAAAGTACTGATCGAAACACCGCTCATCGAAGCCGCCAGGGCGGCGAGATCAGTCCGATGTGGGATCGTCTGGGGATATTCCCGTTGCAGCACCGCCAGGGCTGCCTTCAATTCCGCAATCGAGGGGAGGGGAATCCTGACGAGCGCGGACTGTTGGCCAAAGGCAATCAGTGGCTCGAGATCGTGCAGGTTGTCCGAAATGAGCAGGCTGGCAAACGCGAGCTCCGTGAACGGCGCGCTGGATCCCCATTCCCGCACGAGCGTGGTCAGGCTGCCGTGCTCGAACCCATTGCCGGTGGCTGGCAGAAGTTGATCAGCTCCGCGGACAATCACAGCGACCTGGGTGTTGTCATCTTTCCCGATGGCCCGCAGGTTGCCGAGATAACGACCGAACCGGCTCACGAAACGAATCGCGGCCAATGGATCGCGGGGCAGGCTCTGCATCACGGCCGGCACCCATTCCGCGAGCCTCTCGGAGCCGCGCTGAACCGTCAGCCCGTTGCCCAGGTCATAACAGAACAGCACCTGGAACTCGGCCAGCAGCTCATTCTCAATGTAACTCTCGACGTTGACGAGGCGATCACCGACAGCCAGGCGATCGCGCACATTGCCGTACAGAATGAACTGGCCGGCCGCGCCGCTCTCGAATGATGTGTAGAGCTCGGTCGCCCATTGCGGCGCGCCGGGTGGAACAGCCATTTCAGGTGCTCCCGTTCTTCAGCAGAATGCGGCCTCCGGAAACCCGTTCGGCGGGGAGGTGAAAATGCTTGGCCAACAGTTGGTCCAGGTCGGTGGGGTCGATCTTGTGCACAAAGTGCAGACCCGGCTCCACTTCCGCCATTTCCAGCGCGTCGATCGGAGTGTCCTCGGAAGTCATGTTGTTGCTGAGGCGGAGGTAGGCTGGCGTGTCGGGCCGATCGCGGGCCGAATAGAGTACCGTCACCTGTCCCTCCGCGACAATCAACTCGACGTTGTCCGGCGTGATCACGCGCACGTCGAAGCGAGTCCCTGTGGCCATCAGCCGATGGTTGTGGCCGGCTCGCACGAGGAAGGGCCTGTCCGTATCGTGCGCAACATTGAAGCTGGCCTCACCGCGGGCCAGATAAACTTCCCGCTCGCGCATCGAATAGAACACCTGCGCATCGGATCCCGCGTTCAGCATCATGGTCGTGCCGTCCGACAGCCTGATCTCGCGTTGCTGACCCGTCGCGGTAGAGAAGTCACCTCGGGTCAGGGGCGGGAGTATCTCGCCGGTTGCCACGAACCGATGGTGGTTGAAAGTCCAGATCGCCGTAATGACCACGAAGGCGGCGGCTGCGATCGAGACGAGGACACCCGTGGGCCCGCGTGGAGGTGCCTGCGGTCCCGGAGTCAGGGTGAGCGGAATCAGCTCGGCGAGCAGCGCCATGACATCGGGTGAGGCCCGCTGCCGCGCCACTTCCAGGATGGCCGTGCGATGGGGTATAGGTTGCAGCCACTTGCGCAACGCCGGACCTTCATCCAGGCGCAACCCACGTTCGAGTTTTGCCAGCCACTGCGAGGCCTGCTCGCGCGCCGCGTGACGTTCCAGATCCATTTAGTACCCCCTTGCCGGGCTCGCCGTCAGTCGTCGAAGTCGGCAGCGCCCTCCCTTGCGCAGCATGAGCCCTTCGCCCCGGTACTTCAATCTCATCGACGACTCTCATGGAACTGTGATCGAAATGAAACATCCGCTCGGCAGCATCTGCCCATTCCTACAAAGACATGGGAGATGTCATGTTTCGTTCGTTGTTTCGCGTTCTTGCCCTCCTGGCGAGCGTGTGCGTGGCAGTCGCACACGCCGCCGACGTATCTGAGCAGTCATTCGGCTTCCCCGGCGGCGGTCACAAGTTCAGCATCGCTGTCATTCCCGACACCCAGTACCTCTTTGACGAGGACCGCTACAACCCTGAAGTCCTGACGAAGACGTTGCAGTGGATCATCGAGCATCAGCGCGAAAAGAACATCGTCTTTACCGTCCAGCTCGGCGACATCGTCAACAACGGCCTGGCGACCGAGTTCGCCAAGGCCAGTGATGTGTTCAAGCTCTTTGACAACAACGATGTCCAGTACGGATACAGTGCCGGCAACCACGACATCAACGGTGGCCTGTACGACAACGTTCGTGGACCTTCGCCCTATCTCGACTACTTTGGTCCGCATCGCATCGCTCATCAGCGCTCCTACTGCGGAGCCACGACGGATGGCTATAACACCTGTCATACCTTCGTCGGTGGTGGTCAGCGCTTCCTGGTCCTGTCGCTGGACTGGCGGGCGTCCGATGCGACGATTGCCTGGGCGGAATCCAAGCTCAACGAGTACCCCAACGTGCCGACCATCATCACCACCCACGAGCTGGTCGCGCCTGCGACCAACGAGGTGAGCGATGTCGCCGTGCCGTCGGATTACGGCCAGACTCTCTGGGACCGATTGATCAAATCCCACAACCAGATATTCCTGACTCTCAATGGTCACTTCTGGCCCTCCGGGCGCGTCGCCATGCATAACGACGCAGGTAAGGATGTGTTCATGCACATCACCAACTACCAGGATCGCTACTTCGGCGGCAGTGCGATGATGCGGCTGTACGAGTTCGACCTGTCGGAAGACACAGTGGACGTGCAGACCTTCTCGCCTTACTGGCTGTCGATTCCGCCCGCGGCCCGCTCGCCGTTGGGTAAAGGCGAAGTGCGCCTGACGGATGCCGCCAACCAGTTCACGATGAACATCAATTTCAAGGATCGCTTCGCGCCTATCGTTCCGGTCAAGCCTCTGCCCCCCGTGGCGGCCGCCAGGGAAGTGATTCCGGGGACGCTGGCTTACTGGCGCTTCGAAGGCCAGAACGGTGTGCCGGTTCCGGAAGGGGGTGTTGCGGTTCGTGACCTCTCAGGCAACGGCAACGACCTCACCCGCGTCACGCTCGCGAATGGTGTCGCCAGCGACATGACCTACACTCAGGAATTCCACCCCGCGCAACCGAGCCGCGGGAGCCTGTTCATCAACGGCTCCAACCAGAATCCCGCGAATGGGGGTGCTTATCTGCGAACCTCGGACACAGCCCCGCTGAATGGCCAGACCTTCAAGAATGGCTTCACGTTCGAAGCGTTCGTGCGCCTCCCGGCGGACTGCTGCGGCGACAAACATGCGTGGATGGGCGTGCTCTCGCGCATGGGAACCGGCCTCGACCTGGGCCTGACTCAGGAAGACCTGCCGCAGGAGCCGCTGGTCACCCTGACTGTTTCGCCGAGCCTGGAGTTCCAGTGGGCCGTGGCCACCTTCAGCAATCCCAACACGCTGACGGACTGGAGCTTCCGGACTCCGGCCATGACCTGGTACCACATTGCTGTCGTCAACGACGGCAAGACAACTGATCTGTACGTGAATGGCTCCAAGGACGTCCGCAACTCGCGCAACCTGGCAGTCGGGCTGCAGACCGCGGGCCGATTCTGGATGTTGGGCGCAACTCATTGGTTGGATTCAGTGGGTCAGTCCTACTATGGCTGGTTGGGTGACGTGCGCATCGTCAACCGGCCATTGAGTGTCCAGGAGTTCATGATCTCCCGCGACGCCTGGCACTGAGTCTTTTTCACAGGAGCGGGTGGCCCGGTCACGCAAGTGCCGGGCTGCTCGTGCAACAAAAGCGTCACGCAACGTCGCTAGCATCGCCGCGTCTTTCCGGCGGGATGTCCATGTTGCGCAGCGTGTTTGTCATTGCCTATGTGACTCTCACCTGCCTGGGCGCTCACGCCGCGCGGTCGGCGGAACTCGGTGAGCTGGGTCGCAAGATCTTCTTTGATCCCTCGCTCTCCGCTTCCGGCCAGATGGCCTGCTCAACCTGTCACGATCCCCGTTATGCCTATGGACCCCCGCCCGGCAAAGGCATTGCGATGGGCGGTCCGCATCTCGACCGGGGCGGTACGCGAGCCGTCCCATCGCTGCGCTACCTGCACAACGCACCGCCTTTTTCGGAAAAAACCCGTTTCGCTGATGGTGATGTCGGCCCCGGTGGCGGGTTCACCTGGGACGGCCGTGCCGGCACCCTGAAAGAACAGGCGCGGATTCCACTGTTGGCCGCCAATGAGATGGCAAACCGCAGTGCCGCCGCCGTCGTCAGCAAGCTCGAGAAGTCTCATTACGCGCCTGAGTTTCGACAGGCCTTCGGCGCCGACATCTTCAAACATCGGGACCGCGCTTTCGAAGCGGCCCTCGCGGCCCTCGAGGCCTTCCAGCAAAATCCCAAAGAGTTCTATCCCTTCAACAGCAGGTACGACGCTTTCCTGCGTGGCGAGATCGAGCTCACCGAGCAGGAAGAACGGGGCGTAGCGCTCTTCAAGGACCCGGCCAAGGGCAATTGCGCCAGTTGCCACGTAGTCCTGAGCAAACGAGGGCAGCCGCCGCTGTTCACTGACTTCGACTTTCTGAATGTCGGAGTACCGCGTAATCCCCGAATTGCCGCGAACGCGGATCGCAACTACTACGACCTCGGTTTGTGCGGGCCGACGCGGCGCGATCTCGTCTCGAGCCACGAGTACTGCGGCTTCTTCCGTGCACCGACGATGAGAAATGTCGCCCTTCGCGACACCTTCTTCCACAACGGAGTCTTCAGCTCCCTGCGGGAGGTTCTGGACTTCTACAACGATCGTGACCTGCACCCGGAGAAGTTCTACTCGCGCAATCCCGATGGCTCGGTTCACAAATTCGACGATCTGCCGCCGGGGTACGCGGACAACGTCGATCGTGATGCGCCTCTGGACCGGGTTCCTGGCGCAACCGCGGCTCTGACTGAAGCCGACATGGATGATCTGATCGCGTTTCTCAAAACCCTCGACGACGGTTACGTCGCGGAGCCGCAGAGCGCTTCTGAGGCCGCGCAGCGCAGCGATGAGTACGCCTGGAAGGTCTTCGTTGCGCTCAACAAACCTTCGGCTGCCTGGGAATCCTGGCCGAGCGCGAATGACATCTTCAGGCCCGATGCCGCCGACCCCGGCCCCTGGAAGAGTACCCAACAGCCGCCCGCCGTCCCCATCGCTTCCTCTCGCTTCGAGGCCTTCTCCGCGCGGGAGCTGCCGAACCTGCATCGCGTGGAGAATGGAAAAATGGTGGCGGTGAAAGATCCGCTGGCCTCCGCCACCCGCCTGACTGAGATCCACCTGAATCAGGCGGGCTACGAATATATCCGGACCCGGGCCCTGTACAACGTTGCGGGTCAGCTTCGTGCCGGAGCGGTGTCGTTTCCGGCCGCGACCAAGGAGGTCAAAGCAAAGTGGCGCGTGATCACCGAGGCGGAACGCAGCCGCTACTACACAATGACGGTGAAGTTGGCTGATGGCACTCAGCGCCTGTACGGCCTGACTGCGTTACATCTCGTCACCAAGGATCTGCCCACGTGGTTCTGGGCAACCTTCGAGCACGTAGACAATCCACAGTTACCCGGCAACGACGGATGGCAGGCGCCATCGCGCGATACCTTCGCATGTGGAGATGCAGAACCCGCGTGCAATCGAGCGCCGCGTGGCATCGGCCTCGAAGGCACCGTCTGGGAAAACTATCGACTGCGCGGAACGCTGACATCCTTTGTTGACACGGCGGGCAAGCCCAATCTGTTGGCCAATTCCGAGCTCGAAGCCGGTATGCAGCAAAGCGCCTCGTGCATCACTTGTCATTCACGCGCGGGCATCGGCACCGTGGCGGGCCAACCGGTCCGCCTGGCCGTTTTTGATACGAGCACCGGCGACCCGAAACGGGGATTCGTGGGCGAGCCACGTCCGGAATGGTTTGCTGACGGCCGGATCCGCTCCCTGGATTTCATCTGGTCCATGGCGAAGGCCCGGTAGGAGAACAACAATGCGATATCTGATGATTTTTCTGGGGTTCTTTGTGGCGAACGCGGTGTACGCGGGGGACGAGTCGGTAGCACCCATCACCAACGTTTCCACATCCGACGAACCGGCTACTGACGGCAAGCCGCCCGCGAAGTTTTCAACCGACGCGAAGTGGGAAACCGCCGGTTACAACAATGATGAGATTGTCTACACCATACTCGTTACGAGCCACGATTCCCGCATCATCCGCTGCACCACCGCGCTGCAGGGCTCGTACTACGAAAACGGTCAGAAGCAGTCGGTCTCCGACCGGCAGTTGAGCACAGTATTCCCGGACCAGCAGGTCCAGGTCGGCAATTGGATGGGCATGGATCAGCAGTCGGGCGCCACGTATTCGGTGCATTGCCACGCGATTTGAGTCAAACCAACTAGTGGGGAGTATCCATGGTTTTCAAAACTGGTCATGCCCGGCGTGTGCGATCCGCCGTCATCATGGCGCTTTCAGCCCTCGCCGCCACCGCGGCAGGTGCACACGACAGGGACCGCTGGCACGATGGCCACGACCACGATCCCGTGGTGTTCAGCTTCGCAACTGTCGGTGACAACCGTCAGGATATGAAGAGCCCGGATCCGACGACCCTGCTCGCTGTTGATCCCAACACCGGCGAGGGCGGACCGAGCCTCACCGGCACACTGTTGCCTCAGGACAAGGAATACCTGCAGAATTCCCTGGCCTGGACTACCATTCAACAGGGCATTCAGGCTCAGAGTCCCAATCTGTTGTTCTTCAACGGCGACATGATCTATGGCTATGGCCGTCCGGCATTGCCGTCAGCCTGGGCTAACGGTCAGCCCAACTCCTGGAAGACGTCCGAGACGGTCAGCCCGGATGCGTTCTTCGAGTACGCGCAGTACGCCTATTTTCGTGGCGTCGTTTCCCCGTTGTTCAACACTGGCACCTATCTCATGCCCGTACCGGGCAATCACGAAACTCAGTGCAGCGCCACGGCGGCGCCCTACAGCTCGACAGCACCCAATCCGAATTGCGACACCTCGGCCCAGGGCAACAAGACGGGCAAGACCGCCTATGCCGATAACGAGAACGCATTCCGTGCCAACATGAGCGATCTGGTGAGCGACCTGGTGACCAACGTTCGCTTCTCGAAGGTCGTTGGCTTCAATGCCCGGAATGTCGCGGGGCTCACGCCGACGACTGCTCCGATCGCGAGCGCCAACAATGGCGCCATCACGAGCGACCAGTCCGCGCTCAGTTACTCGTTTGACATCCAGGCGACCAACGAGCTGACGTTGCACTTTGTGGTCATCAACACAGATCCGGCCGGCGCGGATTCGACCGCTCCCACGGACTGGCTGGCGGCGGACCTGGAGGCGTCCTCCGGCTTGGCCGCCGCGGTCGGTTCGGCGCGGCTGCTGGTGAGCGGCTCCGCCGCGCTTCCCGCCGCCGACCATGCGCGGATCTCCGCCACCTGCGGCCTGCTGCCGGTCGAGCGCTACGGGATGAGCGAGACGCTGATGAACACCGCGATCCGCGCCGACGGCGACCGCC
>Ga0207710_10001803_pt1 | contig 10340 bp, 8 predicted proteins | sample KBSS24metaG_FD_184400 | JGI IMG/M metagenome (GOLD analysis project Ga0207710, IMG submission 184400) | Switchgrass rhizosphere microbial communities from Kellogg Biological Station, Michigan, USA - KBS S2-4 metaG (SPAdes) (version 2) | ecosystem: Host-associated > Plants > Roots > Rhizosphere >...
TCTTATAGAAATAATGACTTTTTCTATAGAAACGATGAGTTTTTTATAGAAATATTGGTTTTTTCTATAGAAATAATGAGTTTTTTTATAGAAATATTGGTTTTTTCTATAGAAATAATGAGTTTTTTTAGTGTTTTAGTCTTCTTTTTTAGTGCCTTTGTCCAGGCGCATCCGGACACCACCCCCGTTTTCATTGGACTTTGCACGAATCATCCGCTTTCGGTTCGCTCGCGAAGACCAGCTAGATCAAGGCCGGGTTTGAATTCAATAATTTGCCCAAAGCCCAGTGACTAGCCGCATCAAATCGATACATTTTCCTTTCAAGCACCGTGGCTCCCAAACAAAAAAGCACGCCCCCGAAGAGGCGTGCGATTAAGATCGTTCTTCCCCGGAGGGAAAAACTAGAAGTGGAATCGTGCCGATAATTGGATCTGACGCGGTGTAAAGTTCAACGTATTGTTGATCGTTGTCGGCGTTAGATAATTCGGATTAAAAACCAGCGTGGCAACTGGATTCGCCAAGGTCGCCTGGGTAAGCGAGGAAAAATAGGAATCGGTGATGCCCGTGAAATTCGTGCGGTTAAATAGGTTGAACGCCTCCGCAAGAAATTCGATATTCATCTTTTCCGTAATGTATACACGTTTCGAAAGACGCAGATCGACGGTCGCGGTTGACGGCCTGCTGTCAAGACCACGGTCGAGGAAAAAAGCCCTTTGCGGACCACCCGAACCGAGCAGGCCACTGTTAACTCCTCCCGTTGGGGAGACCGAGAGAAATGGAGTCACGGGTCGACCCGAAGAGATGTTCACAATCGGAGCTATTTGGAAGCCACCAAAAATGGCTTTGCCGGCAGCGGACTTCTTCAGCCCAAAAGTATTGCCCACCTCCCAAACCGCACTTACCACAAAGTGATGCCTTATGTCGAAGTCCGATCTTCCCTGGTCGATCGACCTGTCAAAGGGATTCGATACCGTCGGAAAGGTCGGGGCGAATGTACCAGCCTGCTGCCCCTGATCAGTTGCGTGCGCAAATGTGTAATTCATCTGAAATTGCAAACCTTGGGTCAGCCGGCGATTAAGTTGAAGGACCAATCCATCGTATCGCGACCGGGAAGTGCTCTCTACCTGTATGATGGAGCCGAAGTTCGAGATCGGTCGACCAAAAGCTCCCGTTGGTGCGCCAGCGACACCGACCGGACTACCGAAGAACGGTGTCGTGAAACCCACGCCGTTAAGCGGGCCGCCGGAAACCAAATACCCTCTCGTTGTAGTCGGAATCGGCAAGTTGAGATCGGGGAATTGGGGGATCTCCCGGCCAATATTGAACAAGTAAGAGATCGAGAATGCCGTATTGGTCGTGATCTCGCGTTCAAATACAATGTCACCCTCATGGATCATCGGGTTTTGCAAATTAGGCGACATGACAACAATTGCCAAGGTACGGACAGGTACTGTCGCTAGAGTATTGGCAAGAGTTGGCGTCGGTACAATATTCCCATTGGCGTCACGAAGGGTGGTGCCAGGCGTAAAGGTACCAGTACTCAACTGAGAACCTGGAGCCGCGGTGTTTACAAGCGGGCTCGTAAGGAAGGTATTTGGAATGCGGGCATAATATATGCCGTAACCACCGCGAAGTGAAGTCTTGCCGTCACCCGTTATGTCCCACGCAAACCCGACGCGAGGGCCGAAGTTGTTTTTGTCGCTTGGGAATTTGGTCGTCTGAGCAATGATCGCGTTTGCCTGTTCCTGTGTATATCTCGTCTCTCCAGCCGCCAACACAGCAGCCGACGCGTTAGGGAACTGGGGACTACCGAAGCTTTGATAGTCATAACGAAGACCGAGGTTAATCGTCAGGTGGGGCGTGATACGCCAATCGTCCTGGACAAAAAAGGCATAGTCGGGCGTTTTGAGCGTATATGCGGCAAGTCCGAATCCTTGTTGGTAATTGTTGTACCGTTTTTGCGCCGGTGCGACTAAGTCCGTTATAAGGTCCTGAACATTACTGTAAGAGAACGCTCCAGCGCCGGTCCTCAAATTATCAATGTCGTCGCGAGTGAATTTAATGTCAGTTCCAAACTTAAATCCATGATTACCCCAGGCCGATGTAAATATATCAGCGAATTGAATGGTGCGTTCTTTCGGAAACTTGTTGCGCTGGAAATTGGCGCTAACACCGAACTGGAAAGTATTCGGCGACGAAATACTGATTGACGGAAGGAGGCCGTTGAAAAGTGTCGTCGATCTTGCGGCCAAGGCCTGTTCACCGGGTGACAGCGCTCCAAGGAACGACCGCGCAAATTCGCGACCGAACTGGAAACGGAACTCATTGAGCATGGTTGCGTTAACGGTTGTCGTAAGTCGCGTATTAAAGGTATCTATGTCAACAAAGTCATCACCGAAATCAAACGCTCCAACGTTAACGACGCTCGGCGTCTGGAAGGCGTTGGGGCCCTTCGTCCGCACATAATTATACGAAGCGGCCAAGGTGTTTTTCGAGTTCAGGATCCAGTCTATTTTCGGAAAGATGATGCGCTGATTTTGTTTTCTCGGGACTTGCCCGGTTAGCGATCTAAGAAAGGTCAGCTGGTCGTTCGTCTGCTGCTGGGTTATGCCGCGACAAAAAAGAACTTCTCCGGGAGCCAAGCCGCTGCTGGCGCATGTGTGGGCGCCAACAAGGCCGACTGGGATGTCATTAAGTGCCGTTGCACTCGCAGGTGTTGCCACGCCCGGAAAGTTACGATACTGCTGGTCGTAGGTGAAGAAAAAGAACAGCCTATCTTTCATGATCGGGCCACCGATCGCACCGCCAAACTGTTCGCGAAGATCTTTCGGTTTGATTGAAACTACGGTATTGCCGGGAGCGGGCAACAGTGCCGACGGATTCCTCGCACCCCAGGTATTGTCCCGGTCGTAGAAAAACGCTTCACCATGAAACTCGTTCGTGCCGCTTTTGGTAACGGTGTTGATCACGCCGCCCGCAGCCCTGCCATATTCGGCGGAATAGTTCGTTGAGTTTACCTGAAACTCGCGAACGGCCGCCTGGCTGACTGAATATTGGATACGCGTTCGGCCACGTTCCTCGGAAAAAAAAGTGTTGTTGTTATCCGTTCCATCAAGAGTACTGTTATTCAACAAAGACGAAAGGCCACGGAAACTATTCAGGCCGAAATCGCCATCCGGATTGACGCCAGGAGTCAAACGCGCAAAATCAGACGCGCGACGACCGTTTATCGGAAGTTCGCTGATCGAGGTTTGGTTGATGTTGGTCGCGTTAGCATTATCGTTTGTATTAACAACCGGGGCGTCTGCGGTAACCGTGATCTCGGCAGTTTGGCCAGTAACTGCAAGCGGAATGTCTACCGAAGTAGATTGACCAACTTCGACTACGACGTTCTCGGCCTTACCCGGCGTGAAACCGGAGACGGCTGTTTCAAGACGATATGTTCCAGGCGGAAGATTTGTGACACGGTAAGTACCGTCGCTGCCAGTATTTACGGTGACAGCGGTGTTCGTCGCAGTGTTCGTCACCGTCACTGCCGCATTCGGTACAACCGCCCCTTGTTGATCGACCACCTTACCGATAATTGCACCGGAAACAGCGGATTGCGCGAATACCTGGCCAATGCCGAAAAGGAGGCAAAGGGCGGCAGATGCCAGGATCGAAAATGAAAGATTCTTTCTCATAGGTTTTCTTGACCTCATTTACACTTTTTAATTGAAATTTAATTGCAAAAGTTTTTTGCGAAGAGAGTTTTTAATAAGAACATTTTTGAATTTCGGATATTTCTCTCGTTTTTCGGATGAGTAATGGGCCCGGCAAACGATGTTTTCGACAACAGAATTGGTATTACCGTTACGAACAATCCATTAAATACTTCCTTAACAGACCTTTAGCACTGTCGGAGTGGCGTATTCGCCGATAGTTATCCTGCTGTGCTGCGAAGGTGAAAAGGAACTGACATTAATCAAGCAAATTGAGTTCCCTTATCGATTATTTTCAACCCTTTGAGCGCTTTGGAAAAGCCGAACTCTAAGCGACTTAACAGAAGCTTAACCGTTGTAGTTTTAAGCTCAATAATGATCCCAAAAAAAGGTTCCCGAATGTCCGTTGATTTACGGGTAAATCATAGCCGTAAAATTGCCGATTGCCAACCGCCGGGAGAGCAAATTTGGCGAGCGTCGAGAACATATTTGTTCCCGCAAAAGTTGGGCGCGACGTCAGGATCTGTAAGAAAAAATGTTACAAAATGCAATAAACATCGGCCTTCCAAAAAATTATTGAAAAATAATGACTTGCGGGCTTTTTTGATACTTGACTTTTTTGTAAATATGGTTTAAGTTTGCGGCTTACTTGCGGCTGAAAGGTCGGCCGCAGGATGTTTGAAGGGTAAAAATAAGGTCGAAAAAGGGGGATATCATTAAAAATGGCACACGTAGAGTATTCTGAATCATCATATAAATCGCCATTGCATCATCGCATTTTAGCGAATATGCCTGTTCAGGCAAGCTGGGTGGACGCGGAAAGTGGAAAAACGGTAAAGGTCGACGGGATGACCGAGAATCTGGGTGAAAACAGCACCCTGGTCAATCTGGAAACCCTGCCGCCGGTCGGAAGTCAGGTCAAGTTAAGGATCATGGAAGAAGACAAACCTATAATCGAAGTTTCAACTCGTGTTATAAGGGTTGAACGCGATCCGAGCAAGCCCTTGGCAGCACTTACCGTTTTGGAAAACTTGAAGAAATGGAAACTGACTGCTCTGACAGCGGCGCAGAAATGGGTGACCAGGCATTGGCAATTAAATTACGAAGAGGAATGGGTTAACTAATTTTTCTTGTCTTAATTCATTGTGAATATATGAAGCGGGGATTCTTCTCCGCTTTTTTGTTTTGTCGAAAGGGCAGTCGTGACAGTGATGTCTGCTACCTGACTGGCGGGTTATACTCAAGCCAACGAAAGCAGGGTCGCGGGCATCTTTAAATCGAATGAAAAAGCTTCTTTTTCTTGCAATAATTCTATTCGCCTCACAGTTCATAAGGGCACAGACGGGGCCGCTTTCGCAAGCCGAGTACGTCAAGATGCTCTACGCAGTCGAGAAGAGCCCTGCATCGAAGGACGATGTCATAAGCGCGCTCAGAAAACGGGGCATAAGCTTTGTCTTGACGGATGGAATCCGCAGCTTGACGCGGACAAAGGGGCGCAATGATGACGAATTAAAACGTGCACTCGAAGAAGCTGACCGGAGGCGGCAGGATCCCGTCGCCTATGAAATGCCATCGGCAAAAGAGGCCGCCGAGGTTTTGGAAAAAGCGCGAAAAGCAACGCAACTGGCGCTCGACGCGATGCCCGATTTCGTGGTCAAGCAGATCATCGCGCGTTCGGCGGCATATGCCGGTACCGGAAATTGGCAGCCGCTTGATAATGTGATAATAGCCGTCAGCTATAGCACTGAAAAGGGAGAGCAATATCGCGTTCTGGCGGTGGATGGTGCGCCAGTTCAGAGCCAAACCGGAAACAATTACGCCGATCTCGAAGGCAGCACGACCGGGGGTGAATTTGTCGAAGACCTTGCACGTCTTTTCAAACCGGAGAGCAAGACGGAGTTCAGCGTGCTGACAACCGACGTTATCCGAAATCAACCGGCACTTGTTTACGATTACGAAATACTGCTCGAGAACAATAAGGGCGGCGGCGTAGGTTTCAAGACATCGAATGGCCAAAAGGGCTATTCCTTTACCAGCGTCCCGGCTGGTGAGAAAGGAAAAGTTTGGATCGATCGCAAGAACGGCCGCGTGCTACGGATCCAATTTACCGCAACCAGTATCCCGGCGGATTTTAAGGTCAGAGCTTTTGATAGTTCGATCGATTACGATTGGGTGGAGATCGCCGGCGACAAATACCTTCTTCCTGTTTTGTCGGATAATCGCTTCACATCTCGCGAAGGTAACAAGCTCTTCCAGGACCGAAATCTGATCCGATTTAAGAATTACCAGCGATACGGAACCGATGTGAGGATCCTGGACGAGGACACTGCGCCCGTGCCGGATGAAAACCAAAAACCGAAAGATTGAATTGTTTCCGCAATGCCTTTAAGAAGAATTCTCATCGTCTTCTTATTCTCATCGCTAATGATGGTCGTCCAGACCTCCTCTGGTTTCGGACAGGCACGCATCACGGCCGAAGAATATTCGATGTACGCGATCGTTCTAAAAGAGATCTACCGCGAACAGAGGCGCACCGATCACAAAAAGTATTTAATGGTTCTGTTGTCCCGCTCTTCTTCCGAACCCGTTCCGGAATTGTCCCGGGCGGATCAAAAACCGCCGGGTTGGAAAAGGGATAAGAGAATGAAAGGATTGTGGGAAAATTTCGACCGCCGGAACAAACTTCCCGTTTCATTTCAGCACAAATTCCCTGTCAAATTTGGCGTTGAGATCGTTGACCGAGAACAGATAGCGGTTCTAATCGAAAAAGGTAAAATCGAGACCGAGAATGAAAAAAGAAATCGCAGGGAGAAACTTGGAACAAATTATATAAGTGATGCGTCCACCTGCGGCCCGTTCACCTGGAAGTATTTTTATCAAAGATTTCCGAGGGCGAACCAGTTCTATCAGTTTTCGCGGATCGGATACAGCGCGAACCGGCGATACGCCGTAGTCGAGGCGACTGGTGAAGGGTTCGGCTCGGGCTCTAACTGGACCTATTGGCTGATCAGAACGACTTCAGGTTGGAAGGTCTATCAGGCCAGCGGCGGCTTTCGAATCTGTTAGTTAAGCGTATAGTAGGCTCCAAGCGCTAGAGCTCCCAGCCAGAGCAGGCCCTTACCCAGGAAGAATATGAAGGCGATGATGCCGGTACGCTTTACCCATTTGCGGGCTGGATATATTGGTTCTCGCTGCTCTTCCTGCATCACGCTTTAAAATAAACCTTCCTTTTGAGCTTTTCAAATTTATTTGCCCAAATTTGAAGGCATCCACAATTTCGATAAACTAGGTGTCAAGGGAGCTTGGCTTATGAAGAAAACGGTAAATCTCGTTGCTGTTGCACTTCTTGGCCTTCTCCTATTCACTTCGCTTCCGGCGCAGACCGGTCCGCCGAAGGAAGCAAACAAACTCGAGGCCGATTTGATAGAACTTACAAAACTCGATAAGTCGATCAAGCTTGATATACGCTACGCAACCGCTCATAACTTTGTCGGACGACCCGTTTACGCAGAGGCGAGAGCATTTTTGCAGAGGCCTGCAGCCGAAGCCCTTGTCCGCGTTCATAAGAAATTAACAGAACAAGGGCTTGGGCTAATGATATTCGACGGTTATCGACCGTGGGCCGTGACTAAGTTATTTTGGGAAGTAGTGCCGGAAGACAAACGCAAGTTCGTCGCCGACCCCGCAAAAGGTTCAAAACACAATCGCGGCTGCGCCGTCGATCTAAGCATCTACGATCTGAAAACCGGCAAGCTGGTCGCGATGCCATCAGACTTCGATGAATTTACCGAACGCGCATCGCCGGCATATAAAAAAGGCGGCACGGAAAAGGAACGCGCAAATCGTGATCTGCTTCGGAGCTTGATGGAAGCTGAGGGGTTTACGGTCAATCCAAATGAATGGTGGCACTTCGACTATAAGGATTGGGAAAAATACGCAATATACGATATTGCATTTTCAGAGATCGGGAGTGAACGGGAAAAGTAAAAAGATGAAGGAGTGACGCTGCCAAGTGAACGTGTAGCGAGCCGACGATCGATTCAAGATAACGTAAGTTGCCTGGACCTATGTTTTGCTGCTTCATAAGTCCAAGCTCGTCAATTATGGAATGATCGCCGTAAAGTTCAGGTTGGTTAGATCATTCTGGAGGTTTATTGTTTGTTCGGGCGGATCGAACTGAAGTGCGCGCCGAGTCGCCCGGATCAAATATAGGCCCATATCCAATTCTTGAAAATGATAATAGCCGAATTGATTTGTGATCGTGACCTTTGTCGCTCCGGTCGATAAATTCTGCAGGGTGATCATTGTTCTTGACAGCCCGACATTGTTCCTTATTAACGCACGGCCTGTTAAATTGACCGTCGCCGCCGTCGGAGCCAACGTTTGAAACGCCCAGAATCCTCCCCGCAAATTATAATTTCCACCAGTGCTGACGGTGCCGGCGGCAGGTTGGCCAACGGTACCGGAGATCACCAATGAACCGCCCAGCGAACTCGAGCCGCCACCCGACGCAGTAACGTTGTGCGACAGATCGACGCTTCCACCACTTTGAGCATTGAGTGAAAACGCCAGAAACGACAGCGATACCATCAACCATCCGAATTTGTTTCTCATATAACGAAGTTCGTTCATCTTCTTTACCTCCTGATTCTTTATTTCGGATCTTCGGTTTTCTCGTGATACCAGCGATGTTCGCCGGTCGACAGCCGCTTCTGGAGGGCGAAATGATACGCTCGCCCTTCAACCGAAGAGCCGTTTATAGAATTGCGATAGGGAGGATAATCGAGGTCGAATATCTCCAGGATCACGCTTCCGGCGCCATCCCACAGCATCGCCCGGCGGTGTTTCGGGAAATAGGTAAAAGGTCCGGTCGTAATTTCTCCAAGCGCTTTGCTCGAAGTCGTCCAATAATTAGATTTGTACCATACATCGACGAGATTGATGTCTACGTCTCCGTCGCGGCGCATAATAGCAAGTTTGATTTCCATGATGTTTTTCTCCTTATTTTGTTTTGTTTATTTGCAAGCTGAGGCTTGCGGGTTTATTTGACAGACGAGCTTTTTCAGGTCGTCGATCAAAAGCCGTTGTTGTTCTACTTCTTTCCTCAGGGATCCGATCTGATCCTGCTGCTCCTTTACCGCGTTGACGAGAACGGCTGAGATGCGGTCGTATTTGACGCCTTCAACCTCACCTTTATCGTTGTGGGTTACGAGGAGTGGTTCGACCTTCGCGATGTCTTCCGCGCCAAAGCCGAGGTCAAGTGAGTTGTCAGCTTTCCATTTGAATGTGATCGGCTTGAGCTGATCGAGAAGCGCAAGGCCGCGCGTAAAAGGCTGCAGATCTTTTTTATACCTAAGACTGGACGAGCAGGTCGATATTTGATTGGAGGCATTCCGACAAAGTGCAGTGCTGCCCGCAGTTCCGAGAACTCCGACCGATATTTTGTTGTTGACCGATAGATCGCCGGCTGGTGAGATACCAGCCTCCGGTACGGCGTTTTGCATAAAATAGATCGACCCACCTGTAGGTCGATTTATGGTTGTGTCCGTACCATTTCCGACCAATGAAACATTTAGGCAGTTGAGGGACGAACCAAAACCAATACCGGCATATCCTTGAGCGCAGCCAGCGGTAACGGAACCGATCAGAACGTTTGTATTGCTTCCCGCAATGTGAAGGGGTGCTTTCGGAGCGGTTGTGCCGATCCCAACTTTCGTGTCAGCGGCCGCTCCGTTCACGCCGTTGATGCCGCCAAGCACAATACTGTCATTTTGGGTGACATAAGAATGCGCGCCGATGGCGGTGCCGTTGTTGACAGTTGTGTTAGTGCTGGCCAGTACTCCTAGTCCGGAGTTGTTGTTTCCTTCGGTATAGAGGCCGGAGTTGCTCCCGAAAAATGAATTGTTTGTACCGGCTTTGTTGGCGTTACCCGCATCGGTGCCAAAAAATGAATTTTGGGATCCGGTGGTAGTCTCACTCCCGGCATTAAACCCAAAGAATGCATTATAAGTACCAGTGGTATTTTGCACTCCCGAATTGTCGCCGAAGAATGAGTTAGCTCCAGCAATTGTGAGCTTCCCGGCTCTGTAACCGAAAAAGGCATTACAACAGCTTGTTAAATTCGATTCACCTGTTTCGTATCCGAAATAGGCGTTCCCCGCTCCGTCTGTGTTGGCATAACCGCTGTTGTACCCGAAGAAGCTATTATCCCAACCGGTAACATTTGACGCTCCCGATCGGCTGCCGACAAACGTATTAAAGTCGCCATTGTTTAGAGCGGGTCCGCCGGTATTGTTGATTCCTGCGTTGTAACCTAGAAATGTGTTGTCATGTCCGATCGAATTTGCCGCTCCGGCGCTGCCTCCGAAAAACGAGTTCGATCCGCCGATCGTGTTTGCGGTTCCCGCGGCGCTGCCGAAGAATGCATTGCCGGTTCCGGTGGTGTTCTGATTTCCCGCAGTGCTTCCAAAGAATGAATTGAAGCTCGCGGTATTTTGAGCACCGGCGCTGGTTCCAAAGAAGGCATTGTTGCTGGCTGTCGAACCCTGCGCGCCGGCTGCCCAGCCTACATAGGAATTGTTAAACCCGGTCGTGTTCGATTTGCCGGCGAAATATCCGACGAACGTATCTGTACTTCCG
>Ga0207710_10001816_pt1 | contig 10289 bp, 9 predicted proteins | sample KBSS24metaG_FD_184400 | JGI IMG/M metagenome (GOLD analysis project Ga0207710, IMG submission 184400) | Switchgrass rhizosphere microbial communities from Kellogg Biological Station, Michigan, USA - KBS S2-4 metaG (SPAdes) (version 2) | ecosystem: Host-associated > Plants > Roots > Rhizosphere >...
ATCATCGGCGTGAGCGTGAGCGACACGGCCGCGGAGATCAGGATCGCCACCGAGAGCGTCACGGCGAACTCGCGGAACAGACGTCCGACAATTCCGCCCATCAACAGCAACGGCGTGAACACCGCCACGAGCGAGATGCTGATCGAGAGCACTGTGAATCCGATCTCTTTCGCGCCGAGGAGGGCGGCTTGCAACGGCCGCATTCCCTGCTCGAGATGGCGTGTCACGTTTTCGATGACGACGATCGCGTCGTCGACAACGAAGCCGGTGGAGATCGTCAGCGCCATCAGCGAGAGGTTATCGAGACTGTAGTGACACAGGTACATCACGCCGAAAGTGCCGATGAGCGACACCGGCACTACAACCGCCGGAATGATCGTTGCGCGTGGGTTTCTCAGGAAGACGAAGACCACCATGATGACGAGACCGATCGAGATGATCAGCGTGCGCTCGACGTCTCTGACTGAGGCGCGAATCGTGGTTGTCTGGTCCACCACGACGGTGAGATCAATCGCGGATGGAATTGATGCCTTCAATTGCGGTAGCGCGGCGCGAACGCTGTCGACGGTGTCGATGATGTTTGCGCCCGGCTGGCGAAAGATGATCACGAGCGCGCATGGTTTTCCGTTGGCGAGTCCGGCGGACCGCAGGTTCTCGACCGAGTCCTGAACGTTCGCGATGTCAGACAATCTAATCGCGGCGCCGTTGGTGTAACCGACGATCAGCGGGCGGTAGTCGGCGGCTTTCAAGAGTTGGTCGTTGACGGCGATGTCGGAAGTGGTCGTGTTGTTTGCAAGCTGGCCTTTCGCGAGGTTCGCGTTCTGCTGGCTCAGCATGTTGCGAACGTCTTCGAGACCGAGACCCGTAGCGTTCAGTTGAGTTGGGTTTACATCGACGCGGACAGCGGGGAGCGAACTCCCGCCAACGACCACCTGGCCCACGCCCTGAATTTGCGAAAGCTTCTGCTGGAGAACTGTCGATGCAGCGTCATAAAGATGGCCCTGATCGTAGACGTCTGACGTCAGCGCCACGATCATGATCGGAGCGTCGGCCGGATTCACTTTTCGATACGTTGGATTGTTGGGCAGATTCGTCGGCAGGTAACCGCGAGCCGCGTTGATTGCAGCTTGTACATCGCGAGCCGCGGCGTCGATGTCGCGGTTTAACTCAAACTGCAATGTCACGCTCGTCGAGCCGAGATAACTCGCGGAAGTCATCTCAGTCACGCCAGCGATATGGCCCAGTTGACGCTCGAGCGGCGTGGCAACCGATGACGCCATGATCTCAGGACTCGCACCCGGCAAGTTTGCCGACACCGAGATCGTGGGAAAATCGATCTGCGGTAGCGGCGAAACCGGCAACAGCTTGAACGCCACCGCGCCCGCGAGCGCAATCGCCGCGGTCAAAAGCACCGTCGCAACCGGCCGTTGAATAAATGGCGACGACAGACTCATAACCAACTGTAGGGGTGGCCCTCTGTGGCCACCCGTTCGTGAATTGGACAAGGCGGGTGGCCGCAGAGGGCCACCCCTACAATTGCCACCGCAAATGTTGTAGGCATCATCCGCTTCCTCCAAGTGCGACTTCTTGCACCTTGCCGCGAAGCGCAGAAATCTTTCGCGCGACGGCGTCGAAGAAGAGGTAGATCACTGGCGTCGTGTACAAGGTCAGCAGTTGGCTCAACATCAGACCACCAACGAGCGTGATGCCAAGCGGCCGTCGCAACTCAGATCCAACTCCGCTTCCAAACGCTAACGGCAACGCGCCGAGCAGCGCCGCCATCGTTGTCATCATGATCGGACGAAAGCGCAACAGACACGCCTGGTAGATCGCCTCTTCCGGATCCTTGCCATGATTACGTTCCGCATCGAGGGCGAAGTCGATCATCATGATCGCGTTCTTCTTCACGATTCCGATCAGCAGGATGATGCCGATGATTCCTACGACCGTGAGCTCAGTTCGAAACAACAGGAGCGCGAGAATCGCTCCCACGCCCGCCGACGGTAACGTCGAGAGAATCGTGAGCGGGTGAATGTAGCTCTCGTACAAAACACCGAGCACGATATAGACGGTGACGATCGCCGCCAGAATCAGCAGCGGCTCGTTCGTCAACGAATTCTTGAAAGCCTGGGCCGTGCCCTGAAACGAAGCCTGAAGACTCGCAGGCATATTCAAATCTTTCTCGACTTGCTCGATCGCATTCGTGGCTTCGCCGAGTGATGCGCCGTGCGCAAGGTTGAACGAGATCGTGACGACCGGAAACTGCCCCTGATGGTTGATGGAAAGCGGCGCCGTGCCCGTTTCAAAATGGCTGAAAGTGCTGAGCGGTACTGATGTGCCGTTCGTCGCTTGAATGTAAATATCCTGCAACTTGCCCGGATTGTTCTGGAAGTTCGGCAGGGTTTCGAGGATCACGTGATATTGATTCGACTGGGTAAACAGCGTCGAGATCTGGCGCTGTCCAAACGCATCGTAAAGTGTCTGGTCGATTGCGAGCGGCGTGATGCCGAGTCGCGACGCTGTGACGCGATCGATCACGAGCGTCGTTTGTGCAGCGCCTGTCTGCTGATCGGTGGCGACGTCCTGTAGTTGCGGCAGCGTCTTCAACTTCTCGACAAAGCGCGTGGTCCAGGTGTTCAGCTCATCCGCATTCGGCGACTCGAGCGTGTATTGATACTGCGTGCGGCTCACGCGATCTTCGACCGTCAAATCCTGCACCGGCTGCATGTAAAGCGTGATGCCGTCAACCTGCGCGAGCGCCGTTTGCAGTCGATTCATGATCGTTGTCGCATCGATCTTTCGCACATCGAGCGGTTTGAGATTGATCAGGATGCGACCACTGTTGAGCGTCGTATTCGTGCCGTCGACACCGATAAACGACGACAGGCTCTCGACCGCCGGATCTTTGAGTATGACCTGCGCGAGTTCCTGCTGTTTCTCGGCCATCGCGGGAAACGAGATGCGCTGCGACGCTTCCGAAATGCCCTGAATCACGCCCGTGTCCTGCACCGGGAAGAAACCTTTCGGCACGACGATGTAAAGCCAGATCGTGAGGACGAGCGTCGCGGCCGCAACCAACAGAGTGATCACGCGAAACCGGAGCACCCAGCGCAACGTCGCGCCGTAGAACTCGATGATCTTTTCAAACACACGCTCTGACGCGCGATAAAAACGTCCCTGCTGGGAATGTTCGCGCAGCAAGCGCGAGCACATCATCGGCGTGAGCGTGAGCGAGACAACAGCCGACACAAGAATCGTCACACTCAGCGTGATCGCAAACTCGCGAAACAGCCGTCCCACGATGTCGCCCATGAACAACAACGGAATGAGCACCGCGATCAGCGAGATTGTGAGCGAGACGATCGTAAAACCGATCTGCTCCGCGCCTTTCAACGCCGCCTGCATCGGCTTCTCGCCCTCTTCGAGATAGCGAACGATGTTCTCGATCATCACGATCGCATCGTCGACGACGAAACCCGTCGAGATCGTGAGCGCCATGAGTGTCAGGTTGTTCAGGCTGTAGCCCGCGAGATACATCACCGCGAGCGTGCCTACGAGCGAGAGCGGAACCGCGACACTCGGAATGATCGTGGCCGAGAGATTTCTGAGAAACAGAAAGATCACCATGACCACGAGCGCGACGGTCAACATCAGCGAGAATTGCACGTCTTTGACAGATGCTCGAATCGTGATGGTGCGATCGGTCAATACTGAGATTTGAACGGCTGGCGGCAGCGTGGTTTGCAGTTGCGGCAGCAGCGCCTTGATGCGGTCAACGACCTGAATGATATTTGCGCCGGGTTGTCGTTGAATGTTGACGATGACGGCCGGCACGTTGTTCATCCACGCCGCCTGCTTCACGTTCTCCGCGCCGTTTACAACAGTGGCCACATCAGACAAAACAACCGGCGCGCCGTTTCGATAAGCGACGACGATCTTGCCGTAATCTTTGTCGGAAAGGATCTGATCGTTGGCGTCGATCTGGTACGACTGCTGTGGTCCATCAAAATTTCCTTTCGCCTGGTTGACACTCGTCTGCTGTAGCGCAGTCCGGACATCTTCGAGACTGATTCCGTACGACGAGAGCGCCGTCGGGTTCGCCTGAATACGCACCGCAGGCTTTTGACCACCGCTGATGCTTACGAGTCCGATGCCAGGCAATTGCGAGATCTTCTGGGCGAGACGCGTGTCGGCGAGATCTTCAACCTGCGTCAACGGAATCGTGTTCGACGTTAACGCGAGCGTCATCACCGGCGCGTCAGCCGGATTCGACTTGCTATAGATCGGCGGAGATGGCAGATCGTTCGGAAGAAAATTCGAGGCAGCGTTGATGGCCGCTTGAACTTCCTGTTCGGCGACGTCGATGTTGAGATCGAGCGCGAATTGCAGCGTGATGATCGAGCTGCCGCCTGAGCTCATCGACGTCATCTGGTTCAAGCCGGGCACTTGTCCAAACTGTCTCTCTAGTGGTGCGGTGATGGCAGACGCGACCACGTCCGGACTGGCGCCGGGATAAAACGTGATCACCTGAATGGTTGGATAGTCGACTTCCGGCAAGGCGGAGACGGGCAGTTGTCGATAGGCAACGATGCCGGCGAGCAGAATCGCAGCCATCAACAGTGAAGTTGCGACGGGCCTGAGAATAAATGGCCGCGACGGACTCACTGTTTGCTCCTCCCGCATTGAGAAATGAACCAGTGAGAAATGAACCAGTGAGAAATGAACCAGTCAGAATAGAACAAGTCAGGAAGAGGGGCTTGCCCCCGCCGTTGCTTGGATTGGACGAGCGGGGGCAAGCCCCTCTTCCTGACTTGTTCATTTCCTACTTGTTCTATTCTGACTGGTTGTATTCTGACTTGTTCTATTCTGACTGGTTCTATTCTGACTTGTTCTATTCTGACTGGTTCTTTGTTTTGTTGCCGAATTCTCATTGATGCCTCGATTCAGTCCCTGAACTTTTCCGGATCGTGACCTTGACGCCGCTCTGCAACTTGTCGAACCCATCAACTGCCACCACATCGCCGGCTTTAATTCCTTCAACCGCCGTCACATTTCCATCCGTCGTCCCTGTCGAAACAGTTTGCATCACGACTGTTTGATCCGGCTTCAAGACGTACACAAACGAATCCTGTGCGTTGCGCTGAATCGCGACTGTAGGAACGAGGATCACACCGTGTTGAGTCGTAACCAGCAGACGCGCGTTCACGAATTGATTAGGAAACAGAGCGTTGTCGCGGTTCGGAAAAACTGCTTTTAGCTTGATCGTGCCGGTGGTCGTGTCGATCTGGTTATCAAACGTCAGCAGCGCGCCGGAAGTAAGCTTCGTCTGCTGCGTGCGATCGAATGCATCGACACTGAGCCGGTTACCACGACGCAACTGCTGTCGAATCTGCGGCAGATAATCTTCCGCGACACTGAAGAGCACGTTGATCGGTTGCAGTTGCGTGATGACGAGCATGCCAGTGGTATCAGCGGCATGAACGATGTTGCCGGGATCGACGAGTCGCAGACCAACACGGCCCGTGATGGGCGACGTGATCCGGCAGTATGCAAGCTGAACGTTCGCATTATCGATCTGTCCCTGATCGAGCTTCACCACGCCTTCGAACTGGTGGACCGTGGCGACCTGTGTGTCGAGTTGCTGTTTCGGGATCGCGTTCTTGCTGTAAGCCATCTGGTAGCGACTGAGATCGACGTTCGCATTTTCAAGCAGGGCTTTGTCGCGTTGATACTGTCCCTGCGCTTGTTCGAGTTGCGCCTGGAACGGGCGCGGGTCGATCTCCGCGAGCAGGTCACCTTGTTTGACCATCTGGCCTTCGCGGTAATTAACGCTCATCAGTTGACCATCGACGCGGCTTTTGACAGTCACCGTGTACAGAGGTGTTACTGAGCCGAGCGCGTTGATGTAAACGCCGATACTTCCCTGTTGGGCCACGGCAGTCGAGATCGACACTCCGGGCGGCGCTGCCGGTGACGCTGCTTTCGCTGCGGCCACGGTTGCTTTTTGTCGACGTTGAAGAATGAGAAAGCCGGCGAGTGCGACGACCAGTAAAAGAACCAACATCAATCGCGGGCTGGGTCGACGGCGGCGTTGGACCACCGGTGGTGGAGCTTCGATATCTTCGACAACGGGCTCATCCATTGCCGTATGTTACCGAAGACGACTCTCCGCCTCTTGTAGATGTTTGCTCAGGTTGACAGGTAGTTGCTGGTGGGAAATTACTCCCGCAGCGGCGCAACGGCGCAGCGAAAAATTAACTAACTTCGCTGCGCCGTTGCGCCGCTGCGGGAGTACTCTGTCGCACAAAAAAAGAGAGTGTGAGTGGAGCCACCTCGGAGCCCGTATTTTTGGTCCACTCACACTCAAAACACAGGGGTGTCCCCCCAACTCGCTCGTTGCCCCTGTGCCTATCGAAGAATGCCTTTAACCACAACGCTGGCATCCTAGCTCGCTGCAACTTATATCTCTTTCACTTTGTTGTCGCTTTTATCAGCTATTTGCGTTAGTCCCTGGTCCAGATCCTGGTAAAACTCCTTTTCACCGCCTTCGAAATGATGTCCACTCGCCTTCACCGCGTATAAACGCTTCGCGCTCGGCGTCGCTTCATACAGCGACTGCGCTTCACGGAAAGGCGCGTACTTATCGCTGGTTGCATTAAGAAAAACGATCGGCGTCTGCTTGAGCTTCTTCAGATATTGATGCACATCGAAGACTTTCTCGTTCGGCGTTCCGTGTGTGACGTAGATGATGGAATCACTCGGCTTCCACGCGAGCTCGCCATACATCGGCAGACTAATCGCCACTACTCGACTTATTGGCAGGCTGAACTCCGGTTGCGTGGCCACAATCACGCTATAGCCGGCGCCGAGGGACCAGCCTGCCAAAACCAGCGGCGTCTTGCCGTCGATACCCGGTCGCGCGAGCGCTAGTCGCGCGATCACGTCGTAGTCACGCGTAAGATCTTCCGCGGAGACCGGCTTCTGAGGAGTCGCAAAATTCACGAGATAACTCTTGATGTCGATGCCGACGACAGTGATACCGCTCGCGGCAATGTGCGCCGCAACATCGGCGCAGAAAGGACTCCAGCCACCATCACCACTCGTGAAGAGCACGAGCGGCTGATTAGTCGCGTGCTCCTGTTGATAAAGTTGCAGATCGAGCGGTGGACCACTCCGAATCGTCGCCTGAAAAGTCGAATGTTTGACTTCATGCGACAACTCTTCATGCGTGACGTGGTGATAAAAACCGTGATACCACCTCACCGCATAGACAGCAGCTCCGCAAAAAATCAGAAGCACCGCTGCAATCAGGATCTTAATCCGTATTTTTCCGTGTAATCTGTGGCTCAATCTGCTCCCGCATCCACGTCACCGCATTGCCCAGCGCCGCATAAAACTCATCGCGCGCGCCACTAAAGCGGTGATTGCTCGCATTGATCAGCACATACTTCTTCGGATTCCCCGCAGTCGCAAACAACGCATTACCAACCTTCTGCGGACTCGCGGTGTCAGACGTGCTCTGGATCATCACGAGTGGCACCGGCGCGATCCGCGGCAACATATCTTCACTGCGAAATCCGAAAAGCGCATTCGCTTCATTTTTCAAGTTCGTATGATTCGCACCGACACCACTCACGAGCTGGTTCTGTTTCGGCAATCCGATCGAAATGATCCCGGCCCAGTTCGAACGTGTTTGCTCATCGGCGCCAACCGCGATCGCAAAACCAGCGCCGAGTGACCAGCCGTAAACATAAACCGGCGTCGCGGCATCAACCTGCGCATAACTTCGTAAAGCTACGGCAACATCAGCGTAATCGCGCGCCAGTTGCACTGTCGTCAGCGGCGTCGTTAACGAAGAAAACTCTCGCAAGTAAACCTTCGAATCAATCCCGGCGACTGCGAAGCCCATGTGCGCGAGCTGCATTGCCGTGCGTGGCGCCAGCCCGCGCCAACCGCCATCTCCACACGCATAAATCGCCGGTATCGCGCTTTTATTTCCTTCCGGCCGGTAAAAGTGAACTCTGAACTGCTGCCCTCTGACGGCGACGTCGCGATCTTCAGTCACCACGTCGGGCCATGTCTTCGTGTCGTCAGGATCGTAGTGATCTGTCGGCTGCTGCGCCGCAACCCGGATCACGACGACGAAGAGAGCAACGCCCAACAGAACCCAACGATGAATGAGGCGGCGTGTTTCCATGTCTTGAACTTGTCCTGAAAACCTCTGCGCCCGAGCAACATCTCGAGCGTGATCGCGTTACGAACCTGGATGACCGCGCGCAGCATGCTGAGCGACAACCGTCGTTGATTGAAACAGAAGTAACGCGGCTCCCAATTGTGTGGGTGATACTTGGCTTTGTAGCGATAAAGAAACTTGAAATCGTAGCCGATGTTGACCTTGTCAAAGACGAATCGCATCAGTCGCGCGAGCACCGGGTGGTCCAACAGGTCCGGATCGTCAAGAAGTGCGAGCGGCGCAAGCCCCATCGATGCCATCTCAAAACCCTCTTCTCCCAGCAGATGGAGGATTTCCGCGGAAAGGAGTTCCATCGTTCCACGGATAGCGTCGTGCCTGCGCCGCGTCACATCGAGGTAGTAACCACTACGTCGATAAATTGGCTCACAAATGATAAAGCCTTCGATTCGTCCCGCGCCGTTTTCAGATCGCGCGATGAAATAGCGCTTGGCGGATGGGCGTTCGAGTCCGAGTGAGCCGAGTACAAATCCCAATTCATGATTGCCTTTGCAACTTAGCCATGCGTCAGAAATCTCGTGTAGCTCCTGGTTAATTGCGGCGGCGTTTTTGGCGAACGGATGATGTTCGCTGACGACAACTCCTTCGCGTCGCGCCTTGTTTGTGGCGGCGCGGACCAGTTCCATCTTTCCGCCCGCGAGGGTAAAGCGGCGCAGATCGAAGGTTGCTTCTTTTCCGATCTGAACGTCGGCAAAACCCTCGGCGCGGAATGCCTCCAGCATCGCCGGCGAAACCTGATACGCACCGACCGGTCTCATCATTGCACTCCTGAAATCATTGATGAGCCGGCGCGCCTGTTGCGGTGCGCATACCGGATCGCCGGCGATTAGCGCGATACCGCCGCTAACCTGATAAGCGAGAAATCCATCCACCCTGGGCGACGTGAAATAGGATTTTGGGCCCTCGAGCAACACGTACGAGTTGGAGTTTGTCCCGTACCGGCGGACCCACGAATCAAGTTTCGCTTGCGGTACTTGCATAAGCCCTGGCCGTCAGTAGCTCAAGTGGTTCGTGCGGTGACGGTGATGCCGGTGGTGACGATGGTGCTTCCAGTAATTCTTATCGTGCTTGTCTTTGGCACTCGCCGTGCCCGACTGCAAGCCGAGAGTCGCCGCACCGAATAACATGACGGCCCCCAGCAAAAATGAAACGACTGTTTTCATGTAATCAATTTTTCCTTTCCCGAGAACATCGAAGTTCGTTTCTGCACTTCGCAACGACCATGCCAAGCGGTATTTCTCACGCAGCGGCGCAACGGCGCAATGAAAAGCCTTGGAAACGCGGCAGCGCTTTGCGCCTTTGCGCCTTTGCGTGAGAAATATTTTGAGCATCAGGCGTGACAAATTGGCGGGAACAACAAAACCGCCTCACCTCCGATTCCTCAAAGAAACACAAAAAGATGAAAGATTCAGCGGCATTAGTTGTGCATTGTTGCTGCTGTAATGCGGACTTTCAGGCTCCACGCAAAAACCACGCTGCTGAGCTCGATGCTCATGGTCACGATGCTGATAGCGGCGCTCGCCGTCACGAGCGCAGCGATCGCCAACATCGAGCGCACCGACGACCAAACGCTCGCCGAGATTCAGGCCCGCGACCTGGCCCAACACATCAGCGACATGGGCTCCCGCGACCCGGAAACACTCACACGCGCGGCAAACCTGATCAAAGGCACACGACCCAACATCATGAGCGTGCGTGTTTGGAAACTCTCGCAGGGCGACTTCGTTGAAGAGGCCGCTGCGAACGGGAGCGCACCGGCGACGCCGATACCTGAAGACACGAAAAGCGTGCTGCGCGGTGGTGGCCCTGCTCCAACCCATGTCTCAAATCAATCGTTATATCGCGCATTCGCAATAACTTTTGAGAAGGGTCGACCGAGTGGCGCAGTCGAGATCGTCCAACGCTTCGACAGTATCCGCGCCGTCGCATTTCGTTACTTAACGAATGTCATCTGGATGTTTCTGATCGTAATCGCCTTAATCATGCTGGGCACTTACTACCTGTTCCGGCAATTGCAGCTAACGACAAAACTCGAAAC
>Ga0207710_10001821_pt1 | contig 10276 bp, 13 predicted proteins | sample KBSS24metaG_FD_184400 | JGI IMG/M metagenome (GOLD analysis project Ga0207710, IMG submission 184400) | Switchgrass rhizosphere microbial communities from Kellogg Biological Station, Michigan, USA - KBS S2-4 metaG (SPAdes) (version 2) | ecosystem: Host-associated > Plants > Roots > Rhizosphere...
CAGCTCGTAGAGCATGATGCCCAACGCGTACAGATCAGTCCCCGGCCCGAGCCTGTCCGAGCTGAACTGCTCCGGAGCCATGTACCGGTAGGTGCCGGCCGCTCCGGTGGCTGACGCGCTCGTACCTTCGAACAACTTGGCGATCCCGAAGTCGGTGACCTTCGGGATGCCACCTTCACTTACCAGAACGTTCGCGGGCTTGATATCCCTGTGTAAAATCCTCAGACCATGTGCGGCGACGAGCGCGTGGCCGACCGCGACGCCGACAACACACGCATCTGCTGGCGTGAGGTCGGCGTTCACAAGATTGCCGGCGAGCCGCTCCATGACGATGATCGTCTGACCGCCGCGCTCCAAGTAGTAGCGCACACGCACCACATGCGGGTTCTCGCTGAGTTGCCCGAGGATGTCCGCCTCCCGGAGGAAGTCAGCCACGGGATGGCCCGGCCCGAGCATCTTGACCGCCACGTCCTGACCGCTCACGCGGTTACGGGCGGCCACCACGGCGCCGAAGGCACCGCGGCCGAGCCTTGCCACCGGCTCGTAGTCAGGAAACAGCCGCGGCAACTGAGAGATCAGCTGCTCTTCCTGCTCCGGTGTCACACCCGTCCCCCGATTCAGCCGCTGCGCGCCGGTGCTATGCCCCGGCCGCGAAATTCCATGCGGACCTGTCGTGTGCCCGACCGGCCAAGCCCGCTGCGGCACCCCAGGTATCTACTCTGTGTCCTCAACGACGAGTTCGCCGACGACTTCGCCCACTGGTACCCCACCAGCCTCACCCGGGGTGCCAACACTCGGAGGTCGCCGACTCCCGAGCCTGTGTCTGTCGAGGCGGCACCGACCGCTCGGCGAGCTGGCCGGCTGCCTGGTGGTCTCGTCGGGGTGGTCGGCTACGGTGATGACGTGGGACTGCATTTGAGCCAGATCGACGAGGCGGACGAACTGCTGACGAACGATCCGTTGGCGCTGTTGATCGGGATGGTGCTGGATCAACAGATTCCTTTGGAGAGGGCGTTCGCCGCTCCCCATGAGCTGACCCGCCGTCTCGGCCAGCCGCTGGATGCGGAGGAGCTGGCGAAGTACGACCCCGACGCGCTGGGCGCGATCTTCTCGCAGGTACCGGCGCTGCACCGGTTCCCTGGCTCGATGGCCAAGCGGGTGCAGGCCATGTGCCAGCTGATCGTGGACACGTACGACGGGGATGCGGCCCGTGTGTGGACGACCGCGGCCGACGGCAAGGAGCTGCTGAAGCGGGTGGCGGCGCTGCCGGGGTTCGGTCAGCAGAAGGCCAAGATCTTTGTGGCGCTCCTGGGTAAGCAGCTTGGCGTGAACCCGCCCGGGTGGCGGGAGGCGTCCGCGCCGTTCGGCGACGAGGGCACCTTCCGCTCCATCGCGGACATCACCGACGTCTCCACCCGTGACCAGGTCCGGGAGTACAAGAAGGCCATGAAGGCCGCAGCCAAGGCTGGAGCTTCCTGAGCTGCGCTGTCGTCATCACGGACGCCGCCCTGCCGCGTCCCGAGGTTGGAATCTGCACCTCAGCTCGCAGCAACTCCCGCTCTGTACAGCGCCCTGTTCAGAATCCTCATTCTGATCGCCTCGTTACGTCCGGCAGGTGCAGCGAACTGAACGACTGCCGGATCTCTCCCATTCTTGACATGAGCTGGGGATCGACCGCGACGAGCAAGGAAATCGCCGCCAACGTACCGGAGAATGCGAGGAGCGAGACCGCCGCCGCACCGGAAATCAGGTCGAGGGCCACCAACGTGGCCACCAGCGCCAGCGGAAGACAGCCTGCGGCTAGCTGGCGAGCGAGGGCGGCCAGCCGAGTTCGAAGCCGTTCTGCCGCGACTTTCTCGAGCGTCACGACCTTGAGTGCCTCCCAGTTTCCGTGAACCGCTTCGGCTGTGATCTTTTCTAGAATGTCTCCCAGCCGGTGCTGCGCGTCGGGGCTCGGGGTTACCACCCAGCGCTTCAGGTGACGAACGCACGAGCTGATCTCCGCGACATGTTCCCGGCGCCAAGCGTCGGTTTCAAAATCGAGGTTGGTGAACTCGCGGTTCAGATGGCGCTCTAGCGATCTGGCGGCTTGCTCTATCGCCTCCGCGACATGTCGACGGCCGCGGGCGCTCCGCCAGTAGGCAGGTTGTTTGACGGCTACCAGGGCCCAGGCGAGATGGTTGACGACCCGAGCGCGTAGGGGCGGAGGGAAGACCACACGCTCCTGCCACAGCAACAGCAACCACGCGAACAGGGTGCCCGCGGCGATGGTCCCGATGAACACGGCCGTGCCCAGCGACCAGCCGAGCAGGGCCGAACCCGGGTAGGTGTTCGGCCGAGCCCGTACGGTACCTGCCAGTAGCAGGGCCAGGAGCATAGTGGCTAGCCTGAAACGCCTCAGCAGCCACGAACGGTGGGCATCGGCTGCCAGTTCTGGCGGCATCTTGCCGACACTGGGGAGAAGAAACCCGATCACGCCGCCGACGCCGACCACGATTCTGTGGGATTCGGCCGCAATGTCCACCATGACGTATGTGATTCCGGCCGCCAGCAGGCCCACCCAGACCGTAATTCTGAAAACGGCCGAACGGCCTAGCAGGATCCGGTAGTTCACTCGGTCGCCCTCAGCCAGCACGATGTGATGGCGAAGCTGGCTCCATAGGGCGGGGTCGTTGGCCAGGCTGGCCGCTGCCCGCAGCTCGACGAGCCGGCTTCTGGCCCTATCCAGCAGATCGTCTCTGACTTTTCGGTCCAATTTCAGGACGTTGGACGGCAGAGATTTCCAGGTCCGCTTGTTCTCCCGGACGAACCAGTTGTCCAGGTATCTTGTCTGGTCGTGAGGGTCAGACATGTGAGGGGGATGCATTCTGTCGCACGTGGAGAGCTGGGCCTATGGCACGGAACCAGGTCCGGGTTCCGTCCAGCTTGGCGTTGACGTCCAGCGGAAGGCCTCCATCTGTGGCTCGGTGAACAAGGCCAACCCAGATACCTGAGCGCCGTGCCCGATATCAGGTCCGATCCTTAACTCGTCGCGACACCTGTTGTCGGCCGGGTGGTACCGCACCTCCGCCTCGTCGATCAGGACGTCGACGACGCCGAGACCGGGGAGCCGCCGGGAGCGACCGCCTGATAGGCCGGGCCGAGTAGGCCATCGACCAGCGCGTGCGCGCGAACCCGATCATCGGCGGTCATGAGGTGATCATAGCGGAGTCTGTCCGCTCCACGGCTTCAGGACGTGAAGAGACCAGCAGGTCACACTGGAGCGGGCGTTCGAGGCGCGGGTGGACCAGGTCAAGTCGTCCCGGTGCCAGATCGCGGTGTTGTGGACGAACCCGGTCCGTGCCGCCGGGGTTGGCCCGGCCGTTCCTTGTTTGTCCGATTTGCTGCGATCAGCAGATCCCGTTGGAGCGGGCGTTCGCGGCACCGTACGAGCTGGTTGCGCGGCTCGGCCGGCCACTGGATGTGACCGAGTTGGCTGAGTTCGAGCCGGATGAGCTGGGGGCGGTTTTCTCCCGGCCGCCGGCGTTGCATCGGTTTCCCGGGTCGATGGCGAAGCGGGTGCAGTCGCTGTGCCGGCTCCTGCTTGACAGCTACGGTGGGGACGCCGCGGCGGTGTGGACGACGGCGGCGAACGGTCGTGAGCTGCTCAAGCGGGTCGCGGCGCTGCCGGGCTTCGGCGAACAGAAGGCGAAGATCTTCGTGGCGCTGCTCGGCAAGCAACTCGGGGTGACGCCGCCCGGTTGGCAGGAGGCCTGCGTTCCGTTCGGGGAGGAAGGCAGTTACCGCTCGGTCGCGGATATCACCAGCCTCGAGACCCGTATCCAGGTCCGCGACTTCAAGAAAGCGATGAAGGCCGCCAGCAAGGCGCAGGCCGTCTGACCTGCTGTTTCGCGTTTCAGAGGGCTTCTCGGTCCACAAACAGTCCGCAGCGGCTGCGTCGGTGTCCCGCCTACCGTCAGGCGGGCGCGGCGTTCGAGGCGGCGTTAGCCGCTGGCGGTGGTTACCGGCAGCGGTCGGCAGCCGTTCGTGACCGGTCGAGTAGGCCGGTTGCGAGTCCGTCATATCCTATGTTGGAGGGTTTGGCGCCACATCGAGATGAATGCGTGGCGGCGTCGATCGTTCTATCTTGGGTGCTCGCAGGGAAGGGGCGAGGTGGACTGGGGCACATTGGTCGCGACCGCCAGCGGCGCAGTCATCGCGATCGCCGGCACCGTCCTGGCTGATCATCTGCGTGGCCGGCGCGACGACGATCGAGGCCACCTGCAGCGGCGGCGGGATGCCTACATCACGTTCATCGTGGCCGCGGGTGTCTGCCACACTCGGCTGCGCCAGATCGCCCAGGACGGCGCCGGCAGTGGTGACCCCGACGCGGCGTCGCGGGCGGTGCTGGCCGACGCTGGCATTTACGACGTGCGCGAGCGGTTGTTCATCGACGCCACCGCGACAGTCGCCGGGGCCGGCCAGGCGATGTTCGAGCGGCTGCGCGCGCTGCGGCAGGTGGTCGCCACTGGAGCTGGCCTATCGTCGGCGGCCTTCCACGATGCCTACCACCCCTACCTTGACACGGTCTGGCGCTACCGGGCGGCAGTTCGCGCCGAGTTGGAGACCACCGCACTATCGCCTATGGACTTCGGCTGGGACAGCTGGGACGGCAACGACCGCTGCCCGCTCTGCCGTCCGGCCGCCAGCGGCGCCTGAGCCAGGTCGAAGAGATCGTGCGCAGGGTTCTCCGCGAGTCCGCCCGACCCTCTTCTGCTCCACTCCATCTTTCCGGTCCTGACTGGGACCAGCAGATCCCTCTTGAGCGGGCGTTCGCGGCGCCGTACGAGCTGGTGGCGCGGCTGGGGCGGCCGCTGGACGTGGCCGAGCATGCTGCCGACTACGCTAACCATTGCGAACTCGGAGGGCATCCAACTCCGCAAGGAAGGAATCTCCTGGCCAACCCATCGGGTTCTGGGCTCGATCCGCTTTGCTGGACGGAACTTGCGGTGCATTCGAGCAGCGTATGGAATTACATCGTTGAGGCCGTCCGTGAGTATGACACCGACTACGTCGCCGATCTTGATCAATCGGCCATCGCGCCGGGCTTCATCTTCGCCCTGCGGACTCGGATCAGACAACGGGCTGAGCCAGTGGCCAGGACCGGTGGACGTCTGTAGACACGATCGGACAAGCCGCCGGTGATCTCTTAATCCGCGGGTCGCCCGTGATCAATGCCGCCCGGCGGACGAGCTGATAGCCAGGGCAGCGGACGAGAATGGACGGCGGCGGACGCCCGCGGATGGAGCACCCCAGGTCGGCGGACGGGATGGATGTCCACGGACGACGGAAGATCCAGATCTGACTACGGATCAGATTGCTGGCCGTATGTCAGCCTGCCCGGTTCAGCGTTCACCAGAGGGAGCTCGTTAAGTTGATCGTATCTTTGCACGATGACGGTCACGAACCAAAGGCAATTTCCGTGACGTCGCTCGCAACGTGAACCGACTCATGCCCGTAGACGTCTGGCCGTTCTACTCGCAATACAAGACAGAATGCTCGTTCAACGCCATGGGCTCTGCTCATCTCCTCGAATCTGGAGCGCAGAAAATGTGCGGCAGCAAGGTTGGTAACGCCCGTCTGGCCGGCAATCAAAAAGAGCGGCCGCGCACTCGGGTTAGGAAATACCCTTGCGAGGATTACGTATTCTCGCAGGTTTGGTTCGCGAATGAACTCGGAACCCCCTGCGACTATCGCGATCGAGTCGGGTAGTTCTCGATTGTATGGTGTGAAGCTCACGCCAGGGAGGTAGGTCGCCATGTGCCCGGCCGCTCTATGGTTGGAAAACGGGCCGCCGATACAGAACTCAACCTGACTGCCGATACCCCCTTGGAATTGATCGGGCTGAAAGATCTGGAATTCCACACCCCCGTCGTTGGCGATACTCGCTACCTCGACTAACGCTCTGACGTCGGAGCGCTGGACACCGAATGGATTGTTCATCTGCTGCCCAATGATGATAACACATGCCCTGGCGGCAGAGAGACCAAAGAACGCGCCGTGGCGACCCTTTTGTTGAAGGCGCTTTATTCGTTGCCAGCTCCAAACCAGACTTCCAGTTATAATACTTGTAAATATCCCGATCGCGATATTTACCGCTATCGATGACATTGAACTCCCGGGAGAAGGTGATGAAACCGGTCTCGATGCAGCTTGTTCCGCACACACAGATGAGCGTTCGGAGTTGCCTGGAATTCGGTGGACGGGCAGGGCGACCTTGCAGTCCGGGGTCTGCGACTACTCCTTCCTGGGCTAGTCACTCGGTGAGCGAGGACGGGCAGCGGGCCCGTTATCCGAAGGCCCACGGCCCCACCTGCTAGAGATTGTCAGCATACGAAATAATGGTGAGACCATAAGTGGGGAGATCCCCACTTATCCTCCGCCCAAGAGGGGGGAACCGGCCAGTGACGTTGACCGTCGAGGACCGAGCTGCCATCGCGGACCTGATCCACCAGTACGGGCATCTCGTCGACGCTGGAGAGCTGGACCGTCTGGGAGAGCTGTTTGCCCCAGACGTGACCCATGACCTTTACGATTTTGCGCACGGCACGGTGACCGGAGTGGACGCCATCCGGTCGGTGGCACTCGCCGTGGGCGACGCCAACCCCGTTGGGCACCACGTCACGAACCTCGTGCTTACTGAGCAGGCTGACGGCCAGGTGCGCGCCAGGTCCAAGGGTATTGGGATCATGGCCGATGGTACCTGTGGAAGCGTCGTCTACGACGACTTGATAGTTTCCTACGGCAACGGCTGGCGTATCCGCCACCGGAAGATCGTCGTCCGGCGTGCACCGCTCGGCGGCATATTGACGCGCTGACGCCGCGCACAGGTCATCCGGTCCAGACCCTCATTGCTATGCCGAGCCGTCAGCGTGGCCCGCGTCCGCCGCCTTCTTCATGCCGGGACCGTGAACCGGCGGCGATGCTCGCTCCGTCGTTCCGAGACTGGCTGGGACCAGCAGATCCCGCTGGAGCGGGCGTTCGCGGCGCCGTATGAGCTGGTGGCGCGGCTGGGTCGGCCGTTGGACGTGGCGGAGCTGGCGGAGTTCGCTCCGGCCGAGCTGGGGTCGGTGTTTGCGCGGCGGCCGGCGTTGCACCGGTTTCCGGGGTCGATGGCGAAGCGGGTGCAGGCGCTGTGCCAGATGGTGATGGACTACTACGGTGGGAACGCGGCGGCGATCTGGACGACGGCGGCCGACGGGCGGGAGCTGCTGAAGCGGGTGGCGGCGCTGCCGGGCTTCGGCCAGCAGAAGGCGAAGATCTTCGTGGCGCTGCTGGGCAAGCAGCTGGACGTGACGCCCCCGGGCTGGCGAGAGGCATGCGCCCCGTTCGGCGAGGACGGCAGCTACCGTTCCGTTGCTGATATCTTCAGCCCCGAGTCCCGGGTCAAGGTCCGCGACCACAAGAAGCAGATGAAGGCCGCCGCCAAGACCGCTCCATCATGAGTTATGAATGATCCTGGTGGAGCGTGTTGACCTGCCGGATGGGCGAACCCAGCTTATTGGTGCCAGGCTAGATGTTGATTCAATTGCCAGAACAGGGCAACATCGACAATCAGGTGGGCGAAAACTCCCGGGATCAAGCTACCTGAGGATTTACGTTGGAAACCGAGCCAGGTAGCCAGTGCTGTGGCGGCGGCCATTCCGAGGAGTCCGTGGGGCATGCCCCCTGCATGCGCGGCTCCAAACGAAAGCGCTTGGACGAGGATGATGGTCCAGGCGGTGTGGTGCTGGCTATCAAGCACCGTCATCCACCAGCCGCGCCACAGCAACTCCTCCAGTGTGGCATTAACTGCGGCCAGCACTATGATTCCAATGATGATCATCCAGACCGGCGGCGTCTGATGGGCGATGAGGTAGTAATGTCCCCGCATTTGGGTGGCCGCCAGTGCGCTTGCGAAGCTGGCGGCGACCAGCCCACTGGCCGTTCCGACCGCGAGCCAATGCAGCGGTGGCCGGCGCGTGCCGACGAGATTTAGCGCCGGGGCCGTCGCGGCTAAGCGGATCCCGCGAGCGGGATCATAATGCCATTCCCGCACTATCAACCATGCCATCGCGATGAAAACCGACGAAGGCCACGGAAATCCGACACACAGACCGAGGGGCGCGAGAAGACCGGGCGCCACCACTACCAGCTGACGGCTTGTCGCCGCTAGCAGAGCCGTCGCCACGATCAGTAGCGCGGCGCCCAACCGAGAATAGCCGGCCAAGCCGCCGGCCACCCCGCAAGTGATCGCGATGATCGCAACCACGTTTTTCTTGCCGCGCTCCCGCTGTCGGGGCCGGCTCCAGCGTCCAAGCAGTCCCGCCGTCAGGGCCATGTAGCGTCGTATCGGTCGAATAGCTCTCGAAGGGAGCCAACCGAACAAGCCGCGCTTTCACCGAGGAACCAGCACGCAATTCCCGCCGAGTCAACGTCCGCTCGCAGCACACCGCCCCCGCCACCACGCAGACGAAGTTCGGGCCACGGCCGTCCCAGGAGGTCCATGACATCGTCAGCAAGCGTGTCCGCGCCGTGTGCGCACGCAGCCTCGACTCCCCGCGCGAGTCCGGCGACGAAGCGCCGCCCGCCAACGGCTATTACGACGGCGTCCGCGCGTGGGCCGGCGCGGTCAATCTCGGGATCGCTGAACGACGGATCGATGTCGACAGTGATCGAATCGAGGTCAGGGATGTTGAAATCGGCGCGCAACCGGCGCTGTACCGTCGCGCACGCGGCCACGAGGCCCGACTCGGACCACAGGTCAACCAGCCCGGCCTCGAAGCCGTGTGGGATCATGCCGCTCTGCATGTCAGGTAGAATATCGCCTTGTCTCCCTTGGCGTTGGTCGCTGTGTCGTCGAGTTGGAAAATCCCTCCGGAAACCACGTCTCGGGCATTGACGCTGCCGTGCGGTGGGTAGCCCTGGTTCTTGTGATCAACGCGCCGCTTGTTGATGTACACATCCACAACATAGTTGACGGCCGGCTGCTTCGGGTAGACTCCCCATTGTATGCCGTATCCCTTGCCGCGCTGTTGTGCACTGATACTACCGAGGCTGTTCGATGGCGAGAAAGACGGTGAGCAACTGTGGTCGGGGCCGCCCAAATGAGTGGTGCTCGCGCAGCCGGCCGTCGCTGTAACCAACGCCAATGTAGCGAGAAACGTTCGGATTGACGCTACTGGTCTTACGGATCGAAGGGAGGTAAGGGTCATTTTCAACCTTCCATCGGTCGGCGGCCATTGCGTTGAAGAGGATTATATCCGCGTGGCGTTGCGCTGACATCGATTTTTGACGATTCGGACGGCGGATCTTGGCTGGCCCTTTCTGGAAGGCCCGGGACCCGCGCTGTACCTGCGCTTACTCCACTCGCGGCCGATGACGGCGTCGGAATGCCGGCAACATTTGTCTGCTCTGGAGCGCACAAGATCGGCGTTTGCTCCACCGTTCCGAGACTGATGGGGACCAACAAATTCCGCTTGAGCGTGCCTTCGCCGCTCCCCAGGAACTGACCCGCCGTCTCGGCCAGCCGTTGGACGCGGAGGAGCTGGCGTAGAACGACCCCGACGCCCTGGAGGCGATCTTCTCGCAGGTGCCGGCGCTGCACCGCTTCCCTGGCTCGATGGCCAAGCGGGTGCAGGCCATGTGCCAGCTCATCGTGGACACCTACGACGGCGACGCGGCCCGGGTGTGGACGACCGCGGCCGACGGGAAGGAACTGCTGAAGCGGGTTGCGGCGCTGCCGGGCTTCGGCCAGCAGAAGGCCAAGATTTTTGTGGCGCTCCTGGGCAAGCAGCTTGGCGTGGCCCCGGGCGGGGTGGCGGGAGACGTCCGCGCCGTTCGGGGAGGAGGGCGGCTTCCGGTCCATCGCGGACATCACGGACGTCTCCACCCGGGACCGGGTCCGGGAGTACAAGAAGCAGATGAAGGCCGCCGCCAAGGCGCGGGCCGGCTGACGGGAGCCAGGCCCCGCCGCCCTCGGGCGGGTGCGGTTCGTGCGGCCGGGATGGGTCCGGCCGTTCCTTGTTTGTCCGATCTGATGCGACCAGCAGATCCCGCTGGAGCGGGCGTTCGCGGCGCCGCTGGAGCTCACGAAGCGGCTCGGGAGGCCGCTGGACGTCGCGGAGCTGGCGGCGTTCGAACCGGACGAGCTGGGCTCGATCTTCTCCCGGGTGCCGGCGTTGCATCGCTTCCCTGGCTCGATGGCCAAGCGGGTGCAGGCGTTGTGTCAGCTCATCATCGATCAGTATGACGGCGA
>Ga0207710_10001825_pt1 | contig 10270 bp, 8 predicted proteins | sample KBSS24metaG_FD_184400 | JGI IMG/M metagenome (GOLD analysis project Ga0207710, IMG submission 184400) | Switchgrass rhizosphere microbial communities from Kellogg Biological Station, Michigan, USA - KBS S2-4 metaG (SPAdes) (version 2) | ecosystem: Host-associated > Plants > Roots > Rhizosphere >...
CGTGCGCGACGTGGAACGCGCTGATGCCCTTTTTGTGGGGCGGATCCGCGTTGGCGAAGACGACGAAGGCGTCCGCGATCCCGACGTTCGAAATGAACGTCTTCTCGCCGTCGAGCCGCCACGCGCCCGCCTCCTGTCGCGCCGTCGCCCGCAGCGACGCGACGTCGGTCCCCGCCTCCGGCTCGGTGAGGGCGAAGCCGAGGACCGTCTCGCCGCGGCGCGCGCTCGCGAGGATGCGATCGCGCCCCTCGAACGACGGCGTCTCGAGGAGCGCGTGCGCGCCGAGCCCCTGCACCGCGAAGATCGCGTCGGCGAGCGCCGACGCGTAGCCGAGCGCCTCGCGGGCGAGGCACAGCGAGCGGACGTCGACCCGCGACTCCGGGACCACCAGGTCGAGCAGGCCGAGCGCGCCGAGGCGCGGCACGACGCGCCTCGCGTCGTGGAGATCCGGATCGTCGCCGCGGACGCTCGCCGCGATCCGCTCGGCCAGCGCCGCGTGGTCCGCGTCGAAGAAGAACGGGTGATCGACGGTCGACGGCGTCATCGGCGGGCTCATTTCGCCCGGAACGGCGCGCTCGCCCCCGCGAAGTGGATCGGCCTCTTGGCGACCCACGCGTCGTAGGCGGCGCGAAAATCGGGGTGCTGCATGCAGATCGCCTGCGCCTGCGCCTCGGCCTCGATGGCCGCGTCGAGCGCCATCGTGTGCTCGCTCTCGAGCATCTGCTTCGTCATCGCGTGCGCGAACGCCGGGCCCGACGCGAGGCGCGCCGCGAGGTCGGCCGCGTGGGCGAGGCACTCGGCGGCCGGCACGACGCGCGTCACGAGGCCGATCCGGAGCGCCTCCTCGGCGCCGACGATGTCGCCGAGGAACATGAGCTCCGTCGCGCGCGCCAGCCCGACGACGCGCGGGAGGAGGTACGCCGCGCCCATGTCGGCGCCGCACAGCCCCACCTTGGGGAAGATGAACCCGAACTTCGCGGTGTCGGCGGCGACGCGGAAGTCGCACGCGAGCGCCATCACCGCGCCGGCGCCGGTGGCGACGCCGTTCACCGCCGCGACCACGGGGCGCCGCAGCTTGCGGATGTTCGCGATGAGCCGGCCGGTGAGGCGCGTGAACGCGACGAGCCCCTGCATGTCGCGGGCGAAGAGCTCGCCGATGATGTCGTCGACGTCGCCGCCGGAGCAGAACCCGCGCCCCTCGCCGGTGAGCACGACGGCCCGGACCTCGTCGCGCGCGTCGAGCGCGGCGAGCGTGTCGGCGAGCTCCTCGTACGACGCGAAGGTGAGCGCGTTGAGCCGCTCGGGCCGGGACAGCGTGATCGTGGCGACGCCCTGGTCGAGCGCGTAGCGGAACGTCTTCGGTGCGATCGGGTTCACGGGACCTCTTTATCTCGATCTCGATCTCGCCGCCTCGCCGTCGCGCGATCTCGCCGCCGCCCCGCGGAGGCCCCGCCTCACGCCGGCAGGACGGCGATGCCTTCGATCTCGACGAGCGCGCCGGGCTCGAGCAGCCCCGCGACCTTGACCAGGCTCATCGCCGGGTAGTGCTTCCCCATCCGCGCGCGCCAGCCTTCGCCGATCGCCGCGGTCGCCGCGCGGTACGCGTCGAGGTCGGTGACGAACGCGAGGAGCTTCACGATGTGCTCCGTGCCGCCCCCCGCCTCGCGCACGACGGCGATCACGTTGTCGAGCGCCTGGAGGAACTGGACGGCGAAATCGGCGCTGACCATGCGCGCGTCGCTGTCCCAGGCGATCTGGCCGCTGATGTAGAGGGTGCGGGCCGCGCCTGGCGGCACGACGATCCCGTTGGCGTAGCCGCGAGGCTTCGGGAAATTCGTGGGCCGGACGACCTTGTACTCGTCGCTCATGATCACCTCGCTCCCGGGGCGCGCCGGCTCGCACGCGCGCATCGAGGGTCGAAACCTATAGACGCAAAGGAAATCGCGGGCAAGGCACCACGTGGCGTCCGTGTGGTATCTGGGCGAGGTCGTGCCGCGCGTCGTCGTCCCGTGGTTGTCCCTCCTCCCATCTCGCCCTCGTCCCGCCGGCGCCGCCGGGGTGGGCGCCGCGGGCGCGGCGACGGCGCGAAGTGACGGCGCGGCGACGGCGGACGATCCGGCGATCGCCGAGGCGGTGCGCGTCCTCCGCGGGGGAGGTCTCGTCGCGTTCCCGACGGAGACTGTGTACGGGCTCGGGGCGCGCGCGCTCGACCCCTCGGCGATCGCCAGGGTGTTCGCCGCGAAGGGCCGGCCGGCGCGGCACCCGCTGATCGCGCACGTCATGGACGAGACGGGCGCGCGCGCGCTCGCCGCGGCGTGGCCCTATGCCGCGTCGATCCTCGCGCGCGCGTTCTGGCCCGGCCCGCTCACGATCGTCGTGCCGCGCGCCCCGCACGTGCCCGGCGCGATCGCGGGCGGCGCGGACAGCGTCGCCGTACGCGCCCCGGCGCACCCGGTGGCGCGCGCGATCCTCGCGGCGCTGGGCGAGCCGCTCGCCGCGCCGAGCGCGAACCGCTACCAGTCGCTGTCGCCGGTCACCGCGGCGCACGTCGTGAAATCGCTCGGCGACGCGGTCGATCTCGTCGTCGACGGCGGGCCGACGACCGAGGGGATCGAGTCGACCGTGGTCGACGTCCGCGGCGGCGACGTGGTCGTGCTCCGCCCCGGCGCGATCGACCTCGCGGCGCTGCGCGCCGTCGTCCCGGCCCGCCTCCACCACGCGGAGCCGCCGGCGGACGGCGAAGGGCGCGCGTCGCCCGGGATGGACGCGCGCCACTACGCGCCGCGCGCGGCGCTGATCCTCGCGGGCGCAGGCGACGCGGAGCGCGCCGCGATCGACGCGCGAGCGCGCCCGGGCAAGGACGGCGCGCCCGCGAAGGTCGCGCTCGTCGTTCGCGCGGAGCCGAGCGCCGCGATCGACGCGTCGTTCGTCGTGCACGTGCTCCCCGCCGACGCGAAGGGGTACGAGCGGAGCCTCTTCGCGACGCTCCACGCCGCCGACGACGCGGGGTGCGACGTCGTCGTCGTGGAGGCCGTCCCCGACGGCGACGCGTGGCTCGCGGCGCGCGACCGCCTCGCCCGCGCGCGCGCGTAGCGTCCGTGCAGCCGGAGCCGCACCCGCCCGCCTCGCCCGCGCGCGAGGCGCGCCCGTGCATGCCAGAGCCGCGCGCGCGCTCCGGCGAGGCGCGCCGCCGCGAGGCGATCACCGCTTGTCGGCGCCGCCGCCCAGCTCCTACGCTCCCGACATGCCTCGACCCATCGCGCTCGGCCCACGCCGCGCTCCTTCGCGCCCGCGCGCCGGCGCGGCGCTCGTCGTCGTCGTCGCGGCGCTCGCGGCCGCCGCGTGCGGCGGATCGGCGAGCGCGCCGCCCCGGCCGCCCGCGGCCAGAGCGCCCGCGCCGACCGCCACCTCGACCCTCGTGCGCGCGCCGGCGACGACGCCGTACCGCTCCGACGTGCCGATGGCGTCGATGCCGCCGCCGTTCCAGCTCGGATCGAAGCGCGCCGAGAGGAGGGCCGCGGCCGGCGCGGCGGCGTGCGTCGCGCCACCCGCGGCGCCGGCGACGGATCTCGCCGCGGAGGCGGCGCGGATCGGGCGGGCGTGCGCCGGTGCGACGCGCATGCACCCGCTCGCCGCGCCGATCCAGGGCAAGGGCGGGCAGGGGCTCCCCGCGCAGGCGTTCAAGTTCAAGGCCGAGGCGGGGCGCTGCTATCGCGTGGTCGCGGCGGCCGCGGCCACCGTGAAGAACGTCGAGCTGCTCGTCGTCGACTCCGACGGCGCGGTGGCGGACGAGACCCGGAGCGACGAGCCGCGCGTCGCGTCGGCCGACGGCGGCTCGATCTGCTTCAAGACCGCCGACGACGCCCAGGCGGTGGTGAGTGTCGGCGCGGGTGACGGGGCGTTCGCGGTGCAGATCTGGAGCGACTGACCGTCGCGGCGGGGAGGCCGATCCGCGACAGGATCGTCTCGGAGATCTCGCGCCGCCGCTCGTCGAGGAACGCCGGCGAGCGCTCCTCGACCGGCCACAGCGCGCGGAGGAGGCGCTCCTCCTGCACCGCGAACGACGCCATCGCGAGCCCGGAGATGCAGAGGTGGCGCGCGTCCACGTCGGCGCGGATCTCGCCGCGCGCGCGGAGGTCCTCGGCGATCGCGACGAGCGCGTCGAACACCGGCTTCACGCTGTCGGCGATGACCGACGCGGCGACCTTCCCCTCGCCGGCCGCGTCGTGCTGCACGATCGCGAGCAGCGCGCCGTGCGTCGTGTAGAAGCGGACCATCATCTCGGTGAACGCCTCGACGAGCGGCCGGATCTCGAGCCGCGCCGGGCGCGCGAGGCGCTTCAGGATGTCCCAGCCCTCGGCGCTGAACGCGGCGAGCGCGCGCCGGACGACCTCGCGATGGAGCCCCGCCTTGTCCACGAAGTAGTGGTGGATGAGGGCCTGCTGCACCTGCGCGGCGCGCGCGATCGACCCGAGGCGCGCGCCGTCGAACCCCTTCGAGGCGAACTCCGACTCGGCGGCGGCGAGGATCCTCCGCTGCGTCTCCTCGGCGTTGCGCGGCCGCCGCGGCCCGTCTGCCCCTCGCAGGTCGAAGGTCACGCGCTCGGGTCCCACGTCTCGTACTCGATCACGCCGAGCTCTTCGAAGCCCTTGCGCACGTACGGCGTGAGGAGCCCGAGCCGCTTCACGTTGGGGACGATCTTGCTGAAGAGGAGGCGGCGGAACACCATCATCACCTCGCTCTTCTCGCACGCCTCTTCGCACTCCTTCTGCGGGAGGCCGAGGCGCTCGAACACCTCCTGCCCGAGGAAGCGATCGCGGAGCAGGCGCGAGCTCACGAGGATGAAGTCCTCGCGATCGCGGAGCTCGTTCGCCGCCATCTCCTTGTACGTGTCCTTGAGCGAGAGGACGCCGAACGCGACGTGGCGCGCCTCGTCCTGCATGATCTGGTGCGTGATCTGCCGGATGAGCGGCTCCTCGCTCGTCTGGTGGATCGTGCCGAACGCGCCGAGCGCGACCCCCTCCACCATGATCTGCATCCCGAGGTATTTGAAATCCCAGCGCGAGTCCTCGAGCAGCATGTCGAGGAGCGTCTTCAAGTAGGGGCTGATCGGGTAGACGAGCTCGATCTTCTCGCGGAGGTAGCGGTCGTACGCCTCGACGTGGCGCGCCTCGTCGAACACCTGCGCGGCGGCGTACAGCTTCGCGTCGAGCGTCGGCGCGCAGTTCACGATCTGCGACGCGGCGAGGAGCGCCCCCTGCTCGCCGTGGAGGAAGTTCGAGAACATGTAGCTCCCGAGGTGGCGCCGCAGGTTCGGGATCTCGCGCTTCGGATCGAGCTTGCCCCAGATCGGCGTGCCGAAGAGCGGGTTCAGCGAGTCCGGCATGTTCGGCGCCTCCGGATCCACCTTGGTGTCCCACGCGATCAGCGTGCGCGCGTTCCAGTTCAAGTCCTTCGACTTCTCGTAGAGGACCCGGAGGTCGGCGCGCTGCGAGACGTAGTCCCACGTGTACGTCATGGGGAACGTGACCGAGCGCGCCTCGATGCCCGACGGCCCGTCCTTCGCGAGGACGGCGGCCGCCTGCGCGACGGCCGCGTAGGTCGAGTGGCTCGCCGTGGGCAACGGCGAGAGCGGTGACGAGACGGCAGACGCGGTGCTGGGGCTCGAAGGCGCCGGAGAGGTCGATGTCGTCATAATTTATTTTTTAGTAAATTATCAATTCGCTGTCAACGTGTGAGGCGTTCTCACGAAAGTCGCCACCCCTCCCCGAACCTTCTCCACGCGGCTCCGCGGAGCCCGCGCCGCCCTATACACCCACCTGGAAAACGCGCGAACGGCACACCGCGGCGACGCGGCGAGCCAAGACCGACCGACGCCCGCCGTCGCGACGCCGCGCGGGCCGGTCTACGGCGAGCGCGAGATGACGACGTCGCGCGCGACGCTCCCCGACGACGCGCCGCGGAGGCCGATCGCGACGCGCTCGGTCCCCGCGGGCCCGACGGGGCAAGCAAACGACGCGCCGCCGTCGACGACGACGCGGACGGCCGGCCCGCGTCGCTCGACCCGGAGGTGCCGCGACGCGACGCCGGGGCACGTCGCGCCGCCGATCTCGATCTCCGCGCCGTCGGGCGTCCGGAGGACGACGAGCGGCGAGCGCCCCGGGTCGGTGTCGACGTCGACCGCGACGTCCGCGAACGTCGCGTCGGAGAGGAACGCGGCGGTGTCCGCGTCGAGGCGGAGCCCCTGGCCGTCCACGAAGCCGAGCGGCGCCGACGTGGCCTCCACGAGCCGGTCCGGCGCGAACGGTCCGGTCCCCTGCGCGAGGAGCGTCCCGACGTCGGTCGTGTACGCGCCGCGCGCGCCGAAGCGGAGGCCGACGAGCGCGTCGCCGTCGAGCCACAGCGCGAGCCCCGGGTCGAGCGACGCGAGCGCGTCGCCGGCCGGCCCGTCCGGCCCCGGCTTCGGCTTCTGCGGGGCGTCGAACGTCGCCGCGAACGTCCCGAGCCACGGCTGCCACCGCAGCCAGCGATCGCCGGTCCAGAGGAGCGGCGCGCCGCCGTCGCCGTCGAACAGGCGCGGGTGCGCGAGCTTGCCGGGGATCGTGGCGGCGAGCTGGAGCCCGCGGTCCGCCGAGATCACCGCGACGAGCGCGTCGCTCCCGTCGTCCGGCGCGACGACCGCGAGGGCGCCGCCCGCGTGCAGCGCGAGGAACGTGCGCTCCGCCGACGCGACGAGGCGATCGTTGTGGAGTACACGCGTCGCGTCGCGCGAGAGCCAGAAGAGGTCGTCGAGCGGCTTGCCGTCGGCGTCGAGGCCCCCCGCCACCAGGATCTCCCCCGACGCGAGGCGCAGGACCGCCGGGCTCTTGCGCGGCGGCACGGCCGTGAGCCCGGCGGTGCGCGCGCGGTGCGACGCCGGATCGATCGCCTCGAGCGATCCCAAGAGCCCCTCGAAGGAGGTGCCGCCGACGAGGAGCACCTCGCCGTTCGCGAGCGCGACCGCGCCGTGATCGGCGCGCGGCCCGGAGAGCGCGATCTTCGCCCGATCGAAGCCGGCGCTCGCCGAGACGAACACCTCCGCGGAGTCGACGAGCGCGCCGCCGCGCGAAAAGTCCGCGCCGCCCGCGACGACCGCGCCGCCGGCGAACGCCGTGGCGCTCGCGCGCGCGCGAGGGGTCAAGAGGTCGTCGCCGACGCTCGTGACGGCGCCGCGCGCGAAGTCGACGATGACGCTGCCGGGGACGGGGTCGCCCTGCCCCGCCGTGACGAGGACGTGCGACGCGTCGATCGGGACGAGCGACGACCCGGCGCGCGCGCCGACCGACCCCGACAGCGGGCACGCGGCGGCGGACGGCCACACGAGGAGGTCGACGTCGCCCGACGCCGCGACGTAGGTCACCCCGCGCCACACCGCCTCGCTCGTCGTGCTCGACACGTCGGCGACGAGGACGCGCGCCGCCTGCGGGAGGCCGGGGAGCTCGGCGCCGCGGCTCCTCAGCGCGAAGCCCTGGTTCGCGGGCGCGTCGGCGGTCGGCTCGAAGTCGCCGCTCGCGTACAGGTACGCGTACGCGTCGTCCGACACGGGGCACGCCGCCGGCGCGTGGATCGTGATGGACCGCGTCTCGATCACCGGGTCCTTGTGGCACGACGCGAGCGCCGCGATCGCGATCGGCGCGAGCGATACGAGCCCCGGCCAGGTCCGCGCCGCGGCCGCTCCGTGGATCGCGCGCGCGGCGCGGGGGCCGACGGCGGCGCGCGATCGGCGCGGCGCGGCGCTACGGGACATTCACCGGCGCGCAGGTGGACGCGCCGGCGGCGCGGACCACGATCGGCAGATCGGCGAGGCGCGTCGCCCGGCGGGCCGCGACGTCGACGCGGATGACCGCGGTGCCCTTGCCGTCGCACGGCGACGTGACGTCGCACGGCTGCGAGAAGACCCAGAGCGCGCCGCCCCAGAACGCCATGGGGCGCGTCTGAGCGGCGTGGGGCAACGGCCCCTCGACGTCGATCTTCCGGAGCGGGACCGAGGTCTGCGGCTTCCCGGCGTCGCGCTGGAGATCGACCTCGGCCAGCTCGCCGCCCGCGCACAGCGCGAACAGGCGACCGTCGCCCGTCCCCGCGATGCTGCACGGGTCGGCGGTGGGCTCGCCGGCGCGCTCGAACGCGCCGTCGACGGAGAGGCGGAGCTTGTCGCGATCGATCCGCCCGAGGCCGCGGCTCTCTTGCGGCGGATCGTCGGCGCCCGGCGTCCCCTCGTCGTTTTCGACGTGCTCGTCGCTCGCGAAGAGCGTCTCGCCGCCCTTCGCCTTCGGGTCGGCGGCGAAGGCGACGTGGAAGTGGCCGAAGTCGTGCTGCTCGATCGTGTACTCGAGCTTCTTGCAGCTCGCGTCGGGGCCGAGCGTGTAGAGCTTCTCGTTGTCGCCGAGACCCCACACCGTCCCGCCGCGCTCGACCGCGATCGAGAACGGCCAGCACTCGACGCCGCCGATCCGCGTCAGGCCGAGCGTCCGCGGATCGACCTTGTGGAGCGCGACGTCGGCCGCGTCCTCCAGGCCGTCGCCCACGACGTACATCCAGGGATCGGCGCTCTTGCAGCCCGGCGGCGCGCGGAGCGTCGCCGGATCGTACGGCGGCGGCGCGGCGACGTTCGCGGCGGTCGCCGAGCTCTTCGCGGTGGCCGCGGGCGCGGCCGCGTCGCTCGCGTGTGTGGAGATGGATGCGCCCGGCTCTGCAGGCGTCCCTCCTCCGCACTTGCTGCATCCTGCGAGCGCGACGAACATGAGGGCGCGCGCCGCCGGCCCGACGGCTCGCGCGTGTGCTATCCGGCCCACGCGACTGCTAGGCTCCATGCGACGGTTCACCGCCGGCAATGTACCCCCAAGTCTTCGGTAAGTACGTCCTCGAGCGCGAGCTGGCGCGCGGCGGCATGGCCCGCGTGCTCCTCGCCACGCTCCGGGGGGCCGAAGGCTTCGAAAAGCGCCTCGTCGTCAAACAGATCCGCGACGAGCTCGCGCAGGACCCCGATTTCATTCAGCGCTTCATCGACGAGGCCAAGACCAACGTCGCGCTGACGCACCCCAACATCGTCCCGGTGTACGAGCTCGGCGTCGAGGCCGGGACCTATTACCTCGCCATGGAGCGGGTGGAGGGGGTGAGCGTCGCGGAGCTCCTTCGCGCCACCGGGCCGCTCGCGCCCGAAGAGGGCGCGTACCTCGGCGCCGAGATCTGCCGCGCGCTCGACTACGCACACCGGAAGGTCGGGATCGTGCACCGCGACGTCACGCCGCGCAACGTGATGATCGACGACGAAGGCCAGGTGAAGCTGATCGACTTCGGGATCGCGGCGCGCGCGCGGACGAGCGGCGTCGGCTTCGGATCGCCCGGGCACATGCCGCCCGAGCAGAGCCAGGGGCTCGAGGTCGGGCCGCGCGCCGACGTGTTCGCCGTGGCCGTGCTCCTCGTCGAGGCGTGGAGCGGGCGCGCGCCGTTCCGGCGCGACACGACGGAGGCCTCCGAGGAGGCGATGCGCGGCCCGCACCCGCGCGCGAGCGACGCCGATCCGCGCCTCGCCGAGCTCGACGACGTGATCGCGCGCGCGATGACGCTCGACGTCGAGGCGCGCCCGCGCGAGGCCGAGGAGCTCGGCCGATCGCTCCGCCAGTTCCTCCAGGGGCTCGATCGCGGCGACATCGCGCGCGCGCTCGGCGCGAAGGTGCGCGCGGCCCACCGGGACGAGGCGCCGAAGCCGCAGAAGCGCGCCGAGTACCGCGGCCTCCCCACGCCGCTGATGATCGAGCCGGCGACCAAGACGTTCGCCGCGCGCGACGAGGTGCGGAAGTGGACCTCGCCCGAGGCGTTCTTCACGCAGCCGATCGCGGCGCGGGGCGCGGACGACCCGGAGCCGCCGCGCCCCTCCGCGCCGTCGTCGCTCGGCGCGACGCCGCCGAACGCCGCGATCGAAGAGGTCCACCCCGTGGAGCCGCCCGCGGAGACGAGGGAGACGAGGCGCGGCGCGCCGTGGGGGATCGCGGCGCTCGCGGTCCTCGGCGTCGGCGCGTTCGCGGCGTGGCGGGTGGCGGCGCGCCCGCCGGCGGCCGCGCCGGTCACGACCGCCACCGCGGCGTCGATCGGGGCCGCGCCGCCGCCCTCGATCAGCGCCGCGCCGCCCGCGTCCGTCGCGTCCGCCGCGCCCGTCTCGCGCGACGCCGGCGCGCGCATCGAGCCGGGCGCCGCGTCGTCGTCCGGCGCGACCCCCGCGCAGGCGCCGTCC
>Ga0207710_10001827_pt1 | contig 10258 bp, 8 predicted proteins | sample KBSS24metaG_FD_184400 | JGI IMG/M metagenome (GOLD analysis project Ga0207710, IMG submission 184400) | Switchgrass rhizosphere microbial communities from Kellogg Biological Station, Michigan, USA - KBS S2-4 metaG (SPAdes) (version 2) | ecosystem: Host-associated > Plants > Roots > Rhizosphere >...
CCCCTCAACCGAGTTCATATTGAAATACTCTTCGCCGATCCAGAAATACGGTTTGCCGCGGGGGTCGATGTGTTCGGTAATCACGGTTCGCGCGTTCTTGATTCCCTGGCGCGTCACTTTCACGCCCTTGATCTCGCCCGGAGGAATATTGATATTTAACAGCGTGCCTTCCGGTAAACCTTCGTCCAACACTTTTCGTGCGACGACGACTGCCAGTGCGGCTGACTCCTCGAAGTTGAAATTATCGCGCGCAACGAGACTAAGCGCTACACCCGGCACGCCTAAAATCGTCGCTTCGAGTGCGCCTGCGACTGTGCCTGAATAAGTCGCATCGTCACCGAGATTGCCGCCGTGATTGATACCGGAGACGCAGATGTGTGGTTTTTCATCGTCGGAGAGGATCTTATTGAGCGCGAGCGTGACGCAGTCAGTGGGGGTGCCGTCGATGGCCCAGTGACGCTGGTCGAGCTGCCGGATACGAAGCGGGCGCGCGAGCGTAAGACTGTGCGAAGCGCCACTCATTTCGGCAGCGGGCGCCACGACATAGACGTCGCCAATCTGCTTCAGGGCTTCCTCGAGTTTGATGAGCCCGTCAGAATGGATACCGTCGTCGTTTGTGACTAAGATCCGAATCATATGATGTAAAGCCGCGTCGCACACTCCAGTTTCGGCGGCTCGCTCACTCAGGAGCGTCCGATTCTGAACCTTGGATAAAGACGACTGGTGAGATAAGACGACGGCCTGTAATTGTGCAGGAGATACTTAATCGCGAGGGATGCGCATCCGGCCCTTCTTCTTATTGCGTTTGCGGGCCAGCGCCGACTTCAACTTCGCCTTCTGACCAGGGGGAATGAAAAACGCGTGCTTTTTCGCGTCTTTGATGATCTCTTCGGTCATCACTTTGCGCTTGAAGCGGCGCAACGCGCTCTCAATTGATTCACCTTGATTAACGGTAACTATTGCCATTCTTTCTCTGCTTTCCTTCCAATTAGATCCTCCGCAGGGGAGGATATTTAACCACAAACCCGGCAAAACACAAAAGTATAGGTCCTATATTTCATAGGACCTATAACTTTCTTTCCTCCTGCAAATCGCCGTGTTAAACCAGCACGGCTTCGGCCGGCTCTTCTTCTTTCTTCCGGCTCAGGCCTTTGATCTGCACTGGCTTGTCGGCCTCTTTAGTGTTGAGCTGCTTCTTCAACACCATCTCCTGGTACATTTTGCGCATCATTACGGCTTCTTCGTGCGCGGTCTTCGGACCTTCCATTTGCGGCTTGTTCGGCCGCATCAAATCGATTTCATTCAGAATCAGGCCGTGGCTCTTCTCAGCCAACTCGACATCCTTGCCACCAGCAAAAATCTCGTGACGACCATGCTCCTGGTACCACTTCGCGACGGTCGCGTTCTGGTGCATGTTCTCGATGATGTTTCTCCAACCGATTCCGGTGTTGTACGCGCAGAAGGAAATCTCGCCTTCCTGCGTGCCGTACGGGATGATGCACATTTCAGTGCGGCGGAAATCATAGTTGAAGAGATCCTGGAACCACATACCGGCAATAAACAGGAAGTTCCAGCGATCCGAACGACGCTTCTCGATGTCGTCCTTGCTGCGGTCGCCGCTGACCTTGCCGTAGTCCTTACCGGTCAAGCCAAACGACTTGTCAAACTTCTTGAAGAGCTCGTAAAGCGTGAACTGCGAGGGCGACTTGTACGGGTTGTAGTGCTTCAAGAGCGTCAGACCCATCATGATGTTCGACATCCACTTGCCGCGCGCCGCGTCAGTGATCTTCTGCATGTCTTTGACCAGACCCGGAATGTTCAAGAACTCCGGCACCGGACGCATCTCTTTGAGTTCCTTGTCGATCATCACCGCTGTTCCGACGCCGCAGTTCGGGTGACAACCGCAGGAAACCTGTCCCCACTCAGCCTGTGGACCGTGTACGAGATCCGCGAAGTCTGCGAAGGCGCCCATTAACGAAAGCGGGAACCAATCGCGTGTCGGCTCAGTGATGCCGACCTGGTTCTTCACATCGTGCGCGAGATGCGAGAGTGTGTAGCGCTGCTGTAAACGGCGGTGTTCGGTGATCTCTTCGTCGCGACCAGTAAACGAAACCGGCTGGAACGACAGGAACGCGATCTTCTTGGGATTGTCGAGCGCGAAGCGAATGATCGAGCCGACCTGATCGTTGTTGATGCCGTTGACGAGTGTCGTGACGAGCACGATCTCGACGCCTGCTTCGTGCAGGTTGTTGATGGCGCGCATCTTCACATCGAACAGGTTGCCGACCTGACGATGGCTGTTCGCGTCGTTGCCGATACCGTCGAATTGCAGGTAAACGTAACGCAGACCGGCTTCAGCAGCCTGGCGGCAGAACTCTTTGCTCTTCGCGAACTCGATTCCGTTCGTCGCGGCCTGCACGCTGTTGTAACCGACTTTGCGCGAATACTTGATCGCTTCGAGGAAGTGCGGCGAGATTGACGGCTCACCACCTGAAAACTGTACCGACATCTGGCGACGCGGTTTGATCGTGATCGCGTTGTCGAGAATTTCCTTGATCTCGTCCATGCTCAATTCATGAACGAAGCCAACCTGGTTGGCGTCCATGAAGCATGGGTCACACATCATGTTGCAGCGATTGGTAAGGTCGACAGTCAACACTGCGCCGCGACCATACTTGACCGTGCTCGAACCGTGATTGTGGAGTTTCTCGTCGTTGTGCGCGTCGATGTCGCGGCCCGGGAACATCTTTTCGATGTGCGTCAGGAACTTCGAATCGATGGCCATCATGTCTTCGAAGTGACCGTGGGTCGGACAATCTTTGATCATCCAGATTTCGCCGTCGCGCTCGATGATCTGTGCTTTGATCTCGCCGACTTTCTCGTTGATCAGAACACTGACGTCTTTCTTGCCGCTGATGATCGCTTCGCGCGCCTCGATGACGCAGTTAGGACAGAGGGAATCAGTAGTGCGTGGCCAGCCCAGCGTTGGCTTGCTCTTCTGCCAGGATTTCAAAAGGGGCTTGTCTGACCATTTTGGAGTAAAAGAAGGATTGGGCTTGTATTTATTTACCGACTGAATTGCGTTGAAAAGGCCTCCTGCTATTAAGGTCAATCCTCTCTCCGCATGCTTGATAGGTCGCATCGTCTCTCCGTCCGTTTCAAATTTAATGGCGTGCCCTGGAAGGCTATGACAGACCAAGGCCCGAAAGCACTGGGCAATGATCGTGCCGAGGATAGATGATCAGCGTAAGCTTAATTATTCTTTCAGTTAACTTATTTTCGGTGAACGCCATCGATCTCTGAACCTGTGTCCTCATGCTACACACGCCTTAAAATCGGCTGGGTTGTAACATTTTGGCCAGAAGTCAGAACCCAGAAATAGAACAAGTCAGGAAGAGGGGCTTGCCCCCGCCGTTGCTTGGATTGGACGACGAGCGGGGGCAAGCCCCTCTTCCTGACTTGTTCTTTTCTTAGTTATTTATTTACCCATCGCCGCTCGCATTGCGGCGATGATGGCGTCGGTGACCCGACGTTTGAAGAGCTCGTCGAGCTTGGCGGGTGAGAGGTCGAAGTCGACGGGTGAGTCTTCGATGCGCTTGATTATGGTTCCTTCAGAAAATCCTGCGTCGACCAATTTGATGACGCCTTCATTTGTCAGCGTCGGCGTCTTCTCGAGTTTGGGCGACGTGCTTCCGCCGTTCTCACTCGGCGGCTTGATAATGCGCACGGTGGCGGACCCGCTCACGTTCCCTTCGTTCTGATTACCAAGAGGCACGCCGTTCGAACGACCTGACGACTGCGAGCTCGATCCTGAACCGAAGATGCCTTCGCCGCCTTGCGACTTCGAGTCGCCAGCGTTCGGCTTCTTCGAGTCTCTAAATAACGACTCACTCCCCCACTCATCTTCATCGACAAGAACAATTCCCATCTGTGACGACAGCATCGCGAGAATGATGTTCTCGTTCACCCCGCTGCGCTTCAGCTCGATGAGGTGTTCCGTGTCGAGCTTAAAATCGCCCGGACGGTTACCGATGATCGTGATGATCGTTTTCTCTTTGAAGCCCGCCTTGACGAGACGAACGATCGACGCATTCGTGAGTGGACCATCAGACTGTTGTTGGCCCAGCGCTCCGATCGCAAAAATCGAAACACACAAAAATGCGGCTAGTAATCGACTCATGCTGGTTTCTTCGTACGTGCGATGGTGCGCTTGTAGCGTTTGCTAATCGTCTTCACGTAGTTGCGAGTCTCTTGATAAGGCGGCACTTTGTTTCCAAACTTCGCGACCGCGCCCTCGCCCGCGTTGTAACTCGCAAGCACGAGATCGACACGGTTATTGAAACGATTCAACAACTCTCGCAAGTACCTCGTACCACCGGAAATATTCTGCGCCGGATCGTGCGGGCGGCGCACACCGAAACGCGCTCCCGTGCCCGGCATCAACTGCATCAAGCCACGCGCGCCTTTCGGCGAAACCGCGTGCGTGTTGAAGTGTGACTCCTGCTCCATTACTAAAAAGATCAGGTACGGATCGACGTTGTACTTATAACCGTTCTGACGAATCAGACTATCGAGCCCGGGCCGTCCAGTGCTCCAGCCGCTGGCTTTCTTTCCCACCTGCGCGACCGTTTCCGCATCCTCGATTTCGATTCGATCGACACGCGCGCCGTCGATGAAGATCGACATCGCGCCGCGCTTGTACCAGACACCGGCAGGAGATTGCGTCGCACTGTCAGCCTCGACGCGCGCGCCGCCCTTTAAATAGATCCAGGCCGGCTGGTCGTACACGCCGTTATTCGACGGCGTTCGCGCGGCGACCATTTCCGGGACTTCAAAATGATCGTCGTCATTGGTGCTCGGTTTAGCCGCGGGTTCAGGCGTGGACTCCGGCGTACTGCGCTCAATCTTTTTTACTTTCTCTTTCGCCAACACGTGGCTGAGACCGCCGCGTCGATACCAAACTCCCTGCGGCGATTCCCATGCATCATCGACAGTCATGTAGGAACCGTCGGCAAGTTTTAGTTTGACCTGTTCGGTCTGTGCTCGTGCGTATCCAAAACACAGGAACACGATCAGACAGATCAGTAACGCGGATTTTCGCGGATCGGTCCTCATATTACAGTTCCAGTGGATCAGCTTGCGTTGGCCGGTTCGCGGCCGCCTGCTCCTGCTGCACGAACGAGTGTGACGTTCCGAAATAGTTGCGCCACGCGATATCGACGATTTGCGGCGTCAATTTCAAGCTGTGGTTCTCAAACTTACAGATGTCTGTGGCACGATCGAGAATGTCGCGCGGCTCGCAGCCCTTCATCTGCCGGCGCTCCGTCCGGTACTTCGCCAGAATGTGGTCCAACACCGGTTGCTCGACAGTGATCCCTCGCTTGCCCGCCTGGTATTTGAAGATCGACGTGTATGCCGCGGGTGTGGGCGGTTCGACGCGCGCACGATAGCCCATGCGTCGCAGAAACGCCTGGTCCGCCAGGTCGTTCTCGTCGAGGTTGGTTGAAAACACGACGAGCTGCTCGAACGGAACTTCAATCTTCTTTCCAGTGTGCAGCGCGAGATAGTCGACGCGACGCTCGAGCGGCACAATCCAACGATTCAGGAGATCCTGCGGCGCTACTCGCTGGCGACCAAAGTCGTCGATCACGAGCGTCCCGCCATTCGATTTCATCTGGAACGGCGCTTCGTAAAACTTCGCCGCTTCACTCCACGTCAGATCCGCGTTCTCGAGTGTCAACTCGCCACCGACAACCACGAGCGGCCGGTGAATCAACACCCAACGACGATCGAAATCGATCGGCGTTTCATCGGCAGAAAGTGGTTCGTGACAGTGTGAGTCGAAGATGCGGATGATCTGGCCGTCAATCTCGACTGCGTACGGAATCCAGATGCCGCCATCGAGCGCGTTGTTGATGCGCTCGGCTACTGCGGTCTTTCCTGTGCCTGGCAAACCGGTAAGAAACAGCGAACGACGCGAGTTGATAACACAACCCAGCGTCTGCAACAGCGAGTCAGGCAGAATGAGATCGTGAAATGCCTGTTTGACAGTCTCAAGCGATGCCGTGTTTGACGGGATCGATTGCAACTTCATCATGTGGGTGTAGTCGCGCAGCGAAACCGGCGCTGGTCCAACATAACCAGAAATCGACAGCAACCGCGTCAGACGGTCCCAACCGTGGTCCAACATCGCGTAGCGCGTGGACCCAATCGCCGACTGCATCTTCACTTCGATCAGCTTCTCGCGATACAGACTTTGGAGCAGATCCTCGGTCAGCGTGCGTGGAAGGTTGATGCGTTCGGCGACTGCGGTGGTCGTCGGCTCGGGCAGCATGGCGACGTGCTTCAATGCGAGGTCGCAGAGGAACTGCTCGGAGATGCCGGTGTCGGCGATTTCCTCCGGGAGCGGTGGTCCCATGCTCTCGATTTCAGCGCGCGTCAGGATGGCGGTGTGCGACATGTGAGTTTCCTTCGTTGAAATAGGACCAATAGGACCTACAGGACCTATTTGCCTGTGTTATTGGCCCCGTTGTTGGAAGCCAGGGCCAACGCAGCGCGAGCAGCTTCAGAATCCGTCGCCCGGCCCACGCGCTGATAGAGATCAGCCAGGCGTCGCAGCGCGAAGGAATTCATCGGATCGATTTGCCGGGCCGCTTCGTAGTAACGGATCGCGTCGTCTTCACGACCAAACCGCTCCAGCATCTTCGCAGTGTTGAGATTGCCGGTTAATGGGCCCATGGCGCGCGAGAAAGCTTTGTAAGCTTCATCGATCTTGCCGAGACGGCAATACGCGAGGCCGAGGTTGTTAAGAATGCGCTCATCCTGCGGCGCGAGTTTCGCGGCCCGCTTCAAACGGTCGACAGCAGCTCGGTAGTTGCCGTTCTGGTAAAGCGAGAAGCCGAGGTTGTTGAGTGTGTCAGCATCCTCTTCCATCTTCACTGCTCGTTCGAACGAGTCGCGCGCGCGATCGTTAAAGCCCTTCTTGTCGTACGCGACACCCAAAAGGTTGTGCGCTTCGGTCAGCTTCGGATCGAGCGAAGCAGCCATCGAGAGCTCACTGATCGCGTCGCTATAGTTACCTTGCAATAGATACTCGCGACCGTTTTCCAAATGCTCTTTCGCCGAAGCGTCCGAACTGTCGCGCTTAACCGGCTTGTTGTTCGCGTCTTCGATTCGCGTGACGCCGGCCGACTCAAACCGCGCGGCATCTTTTTCCGTCATCCGATGAACCTTGTTGGTATCGTCACCGCCGCCGAACAGTCTTCCAAACATCTTGAACGGCGCAGCCAGCACCTTGACGACTTTGTTGCCCTTCTTCTTCGGCTGCTCGACGTTGCCGGCCTCGGCGCCTGAATCCTCGAGCACGATTGCGTCGGGATCACCTTCGCGCTGGATCGTGGAAGCACTCCACATCGCAGTCGCCGCGATGGTCAAAACTAAAGCGATTAGAACTGCAATGATCCTACGTTTGTTCATTGGTCCACTCCTTTACATCTTACCGAGAACGTCCATGAGATTCAGGGCAGCGGGGCCAAGGATTGCGATAAAAAGTGTCGGGAACAGGAAACACGCGAGCGGGAACAACAGTTTCACCGCAGCTTTTTGCGCTTCCTGCTCGGCGCGCTGGCGTCGCTTGGTGCGCAGTGAGTCAGAAAACACGCGCAAGCCTTTAGCGATCGAAGTACCAAACTTGTCTGTCTGGATCAGCATCGCGACGAGGCTGCGAAGATCGTCTACACCGGTTCGCTCTGCGAGATTGCGCAGTGCTTCGTCACGGTCGCGACCAACCCGGATCTCGAGGTTCGCGAGCTCAAATTCAGACGCGACCGCCATGTGAACATCTTTCAGCTCACTGGAGACTTTCATCATCGCAGCATTCAGACCTAAACCTGCTTCGACAGACACGACCATCAAATCGAGCGCGTCAGCGAGGCCCCAACGCAGTTCTCTCTGGCGCTTCGAGATGGTTCTTTTCAGAAAAAACGGAGGCAGGAAGAATCCCATGACGAACGCGATCATCATGGCGATGATGACTGTCGAAAAAGCCTGAGCGAAATAAGTTGTAACACCTGCCGTGATAAGCGGAATGCCAGCCATCGAGGCTACGTGAATACCACGATAGATGATCGCGGCTTCAGGCGACCGATAACCCGCCTGCATCAACAGTCTCTGTGTCTTGCGCGCTTCCGTTGCGGATGGCGGCAGCAGTTTGTTCAGCGGATTGGCCAGGCGCTGTGCAAGCTCGGCAGCCGGATTGTCATCGGGCATGACAGCCGCCGCTTGCGTGCTCGCAGTCGCTAAGCCCTCTGATCCGCCAAGCCGGCGCAATCTTTCAGTAGCAGCGCTCTGCGGTTTGTAGAGCAGCCAGTAAACACCGAGCAGTCCGAGGGAGATGCAAACGAAAGTTGAGATGGCGATTATGATTAGCATCAGCGTGATCCGTGGCTAAATTTTGATCTTCAAGATCTTTCTCACAATGAGCATGCCTGTGATTTGCATCGTCAACGCGGCAGCGATCAGGTAATGACCGCGCGGATCTTTCCAGAGCACGCTCATGTATTCCGGATTCATCACCGTGACCGCCACCGCCACAAAAATCGGCAAACCGCAGAGCAGCCACGCAGACATTCGCGAGCTCGTCGTCAGCGTTTTCAAATCGCCCATGATGCGGAAGCGCTCACGAATCGTGTAGGCAACTTTCTCGAGAATCTCCGCGAGGTTACCGCCCGTCTCACGTTGAATCAGGATCGCCGTCACACACATCTTTAGATCGAGTAACGGCATTCTTTGCGTCAGATTTTCGAGCGCGAGTTTCACGGAAAGACCGAGATTCTGCTCTTCGTAAGCCTTGCGAAACTCAGTGGCGATCGGCTCCGGCATTTCCATGGAAACCATGTGTAGCGCTTCGGAAAACGCGTGGCCCGCACTCAGCGCACGGCTGATCAAATCAAGTGCATCGGGAAGGTGATAGAGAAACGCGTCGAAGCGTTTCTTTCGTTTCCACCAAACGTGCAGGATCGGCAATGACGCTGTCACAAGCCCGGCCAGGATCATGAGCGGGATGAAGACTGTCAGCACTGACGCCGCGAGGGCGCCAAGCATTCCCGACATGAACGAGAACATGAGCAGGCGTGACGGCGTGATGGCCAGGTCCGCCTGGTCCAGCATGCGTTTCAACTGCAACGCCGCTTGAATATTGATCAGCGTGCGGTTGACCCAGGGGATCTCGCTCATCAGCTCGTTGCGAGCGAGTACTACGTCGACGTCTTCTGTGCTCGCCGAATGAAGCAGCGCCTCGGAAAGTCTCTTCTGCAAACGCGCACGCTTCTTGTCGGTACCGTGCGTAGCAAGCAGGTAGGCGCCCAGCACCAGGAACAACGCAAACACGAATACGAGAAACGATATGATCATCGATTACATCTCCTCGAAGAAGACGCGCGGCAACTGCATACCGCAGGATTTCAACCGCTCGGCGAACCGCGGGCGAATTCCGGTCGGGCGGAAGCGTCCGAGCACCATGCCCTGCGAATCAACGCCGGTTCTCTCGTATTGGAAGATCTCCTGCATGGTGATCGTCTCGCCTTCCATGCCGGTGATTTCGGAAATAGACGTGAGCCGGCGCGTACCGTCAGACATGCGCGCCACCTGCACCACGAGGTTGATCGCCGACGCCACCTGCTGGCGCATCGCACGATCCGACAGGCGCATGCCAGTCATCTGGATCATGGTCTCGAGTCGCGACAGCGCGTCGCGAGGTGTGTTTGCGTGAATCGTAGTCAAACTGCCGTCGTGACCGGTGTTCATGGCCTGAAGCATGTCGATAGCTTCACCGCCGCGCACCTCACCAATCACGATGCGATCGGGTCGCATACGAAGGGCGTTGCGCACGAGATCTCGTTGTGTGACTTCGCCGCGACCTTCGATGTTCGGTGGTCGCGTTTCGAGTCTGACGGTGTGCGGCTGCTGGAGCTGAAGTTCCGCTGAGTCCTCGATCGTAACGATGCGCTCGTTCTCAGGAATGAATGCCGACAGCGCGTTGAGCAAGGTCGTTTTACCGGCGCCGGTGCCCCCCGAAATCAAAACGTTGAGGCGCGCGTGAACGACCATTTGCAACATGTCGGCGATGTCTTTAGTAAGCGCTTTGTTCTCCACCAGCATCGCCATCTTCAGCGGATCGGCGCCAAAGCGGCGGATTGAAACTACTGGTCCATCGATCGCGAGCGGCGGGATGATCGCGTTGACGCGCGAGCCGTCCTGA
>Ga0207710_10001828_pt1 | contig 10255 bp, 6 predicted proteins | sample KBSS24metaG_FD_184400 | JGI IMG/M metagenome (GOLD analysis project Ga0207710, IMG submission 184400) | Switchgrass rhizosphere microbial communities from Kellogg Biological Station, Michigan, USA - KBS S2-4 metaG (SPAdes) (version 2) | ecosystem: Host-associated > Plants > Roots > Rhizosphere >...
GACAGCTCCTTCGCGCTCTGGAAGCGGTCGCTCGGGTCCTTCGCGCACGCCCTGGCGAACCACGCGTCGACCGCCTCGGGGAGCTCGGGGCGGAGCTTCGTCGGGATCGGGAGCTTGCCCGCGTGCATCGCCAGGGTGACCGCGCCGATCGTCTCGCCCTGGAACGGCCGCTGCCCGGTGAGCGCCTCGAACGCGACGACCCCGAGCGAGTACAGGTCGCTCCGCGCGTCGACCGGCTGCCCGACGATCTGCTCGGGGCTCATGTAGTACGGCGTCCCGAGGACCTGTCCGGTGCGCGTCGACGTGTCGAGCGCGGTCGGCCCGGCCTTCGCGATCCCGAAGTCGAGCAGCTTGACGAAGATCTCGCCGCCCTCCTGCTCGCACAGGAAGATGTTGTCCGGCTTGATGTCGCGGTGGAGGATCCCCGCGGCGTGCGCCTTCGCGAGCGCCTTCGCGACCTGCGTGATGATCGCCGCGACGTCCGGCGGAGGGAGCGTGCCGGCCCGCTCGAGCCGGCAGCCGAGGTCCTCGCCCTCGAGCAGCTCCATCAAGATGTACGGCACGCCGCCCTCGGCGACGCCGTGATCGAGCATGTGGACCACGTGCGGGCTCTTCACCTGCGCCGCCGCGGCCGCCTCGCGCGAAAAGCGCGCCTTCCCCTCGTCGTTCTTCGCGACGTCCTGGGACATGAACTTCACCACGACTTGCGTTTGCAAGCTGAGGTGATCGGCGAGCCACACGGCCCCCATCCCGCCCTCTCCGATGCGGCGCACGAGACGGACGGTCGGCGTCACCTGCGTGCCGGGTTGGAGATCGCCCACGACTCTAAGCTCCGCCCTGAGTCTATGCGCTCCGCGACGCGCCTTTCCCAAAATTCGAACAGGGCGCGAGCAGGGCGCGACCCACGATCCGCGCGCGGTCACACCGTCTGCCGTGATCGCGGAGTCGCGCGCGCTCGCGCCGCGCCGGCCACCGCGGGGTTCAGGGGCGGTGCAGTGCACTCTTCCGCCTGCGCCGCCCCGCGCGGCTCGATCTTCCCACGCCGCCGCGATCCCGGGCAGCGGGGCTCACGCCATGACACGGTTGCGCCCGGCGCGCTTCGCCTCGTACAGCTTGGCGTCGGCGCGCCGGATCAGATCGGTCGCGTTCTCCGAGTCGGCGCGCATCGCCACGCCGATCGAGATCGTGACCTGGATGTGCTCCTCCTGGAAGTCGAAGCGCGCCTGCGACACCATCTGGCGGAGCGCCTCGGCGAGGCGCTGGGCGCCCTGGATGTCCGTCTCCGGGAGGACCAGCGCGAACTCCTCGCCGCCGTAGCGCGCGAGCACCTCGTCGCTCCGGATCCGGGTCATCACGAGCGCCGCGAGCTCCTTCAAGACGTAGTCGCCGGCGAGGTGGCCGTGGCTGTCGTTGATCCGTTTGAAGTGGTCGATGTCGATCATGAGGAGCGACAGCGGGCGCGCGTACCGGGTGGCGCGCACCGTCTCCTTCTCGAGGACCTCGAGCAGGTAGCGCTTCACGTGCGCCTGCGTGAGGCCGTCGATGATCGTCATCCGGTAGATTTCTTCGTGGTACTGCGTCTCCACGTCCTCGCCGGCGAGGTACTTGAAGATGGTCGGGCCGACCTTCACCCGGTCGCCCGTGTTCAGCCCGTGGCGCGCGACGCGCTCGTCGTTCACGTACGTCCCGTTCGTCGATCCGTCGTCGACGACCCACCATTTGCCGGTCCGCTCTTCGATGTGCGCGTGCTTGCGCGACACCGAGTCGCCCTCGAGCACGATGTCGTTCTCGGTGCCGCGGCCGATCCGGAGCTGGCTCTTTCCGAGCACGAAGCGGCGGCCGAGGAGCGCCGGCTCCTTCGTGTAGATGACGACGAGGCAGTCGTTCCCCGCGGGGGCCTCGCCGCGCCCGCCGGTGGGGCGCGAGATCACCGCCGTGACGCGCGTCTTCTCGTCCGACTCGCCGAGCCGCTGCGCGGGGATGCTGCTCGGGGGCGGCGTGTGACCGCCCGGGGGCCGATCGTTCATGCTCGCCTCGCCGAACGATCTCGACCCATGTCCACGAGCCACCGCTCGAGCCTCCGCGCCGATTCGACCACGCTCCCCTTCCAGCCGTTCTCGCGACGCGCAGTGCTCGTCTGCGGCGCGCACACTCTCGAAAAACGTCCCGATACGACCGGCAGCCGCGATGCCCCGCGGCTCTGACCGTTGAGCCACGGCCACCTTCCGATTCTCCTCTTCGTCAGGGCGCCGGTCCACACCCGATCGGCATTCGACCGGATCTCGGGCAAGAATTCTCGCCCATTCGCTCGCGGCCCGCTTTTTTCCTCCCGCGGCGCGTCGCGATCACCCCACACGCGGGATTTTCTTGCGGACGGTGGGGATGTGTTTTTCCGGTCAGCCCGCGAGGATCGTCACGAGGCGACGCCCCTGCGAGCACGCCACACACGGGCGCCAAGCACCGCGGCGAGCACGACGAGCCCCAGGAGGGCCGCCGACCCGATCCGGCGGACCGACCACGCCGACCCGCCCGCGCCGCCCGCGCCGCGCCCCTTCACCACGTCGGCGGCGAAGCGCGGCGCGACGTACTCCGCGAGGTCGATCCCCGCGAGGCTCGGGGGCTTGCGGCTCGCCGGGAACAGCGCGAGGGCCGGTGTGAGGCCGTCGGCCGAGACGTCGGGGGTCTCGGGGATCGCCGGCTCGTAGAGCGCGAGGATCGTCGGCAAGGTGCGCGCGCTCACCCCCCGCTGCTCGCGGAGGAGCGCCGCCTCGGCCGCGGCGCGATCGGCGTGCACGAGGCGCTCGGCGCGATCGATCGCGCGCGTGAGCGCCGTCACCGTGCCGGGGCTCGCCTCCGCCAGCCTGCGCGTCACGGCGAGCGCGTGGATCTGGCGCGTGGCGAGCGCCGCGATCTCGCCCCCCGACTGGTCGACGAGCAGCTCCGCGCCCTGCTCCACGAGCGCCGTCTCGAGGTACGGCGTGTGCGCGTAGAGCGCGTCGACCCGCCCCGCGGCGAACGCGGCGTTCTGCTCCTTGCCGTGCAGGACGACGATCTCGACGTCGCGGTCGGCGTCGAGCCCCTCCGACGCGAAGAGGGCGCGGAGGCGCGCGGGCGGGTTCGGCGCGACGCCGACGCGCAGGCCGCGGAGCCCGCGGAGGCGATCGGCGACCGGCTGCGCGCGCGACAGGCCGCGCGCCGCCATCACCTCGCGCCGCACGACGAGGTCGATCGGATCGTTTCGCAGCAGGTTCGCGACGAGGACGATCGGCACGCGATCGGCGATCAGCTCCAGGTACGTCGGCGGCGGGAGGACCGCGACGTCCGCCGCCTCCTTGCGGACCAGATCCCCGGTGAGCTGCGGGCGATCGGGGATCACGAGCTCGACGGCGAGCCCCTCGTCGCGGAAGAAGCCGGCGGCGCGCGCGACCCAGAACGACAGGTACTGGAGGTTCTCGCCGTCGGGGACGATGACCTTGATCGGCGTGCCGTCGAAGGCGCGGGCGTTCGCCGGCCACGCGGCGGCGAGGACCGCGGCGAAGGCGGCGGCGCGCGCGGCGGGCCCGCTCACTTCCCCTCGTCGCGCGACTTCTCCCAGTCCCAGCGGACGCCGAACATCACCTGGCGGAAGCCGGACGCGAAGATCCCCTCCGGGCGGCGGGCGATGACGTAGAGGTCGTTCAGCGCGTTCTTCACGGTGAGGCGGAAGGTCAGCCCCGTCGATCGCTGACGCCAGTGCGCCGTCGCGTCGACGATGTCGTGGGGCGCGATGAGGCCGACGCGGCCGGACGCGTCCTCGGCGACGGTGTTGAGCGAGTCGGAGAACTGCGAGCTGACGTGCGCGTACGCCACCTGCCCGCCGAGGCCGCTCGGGTGCTCGACGTCGAGGTTCGCGTTGAAGCTGTGGAGCGGCGCGTAGGGGAGGAGGTGGCCGTCGTACGGGCCGCCGACGAAGAACGCGCGCGCGAACGTGTAGCGCGCGCCGACGTCCACCGCCGTCGGCCACGCGAAGAGGCGCCCGACGCCGAGCGTCGTCCCGGCCTCCACGCCGACGTGGCGCGTGTTCCCCGCGTCGGTCTCCGTCGCGCCGCCCTCCTGCGCCGTGCTCAGGACCACCTGGTTCTGGAAGTCGGAGAGGAACGCGGTCGTCTCGGCGTGCAGCCACTTCGTCGGGGTCAGGCGCGTCCCGACCTCGTAGTTGATGCTCTGCTCGCCGCTCACCTGCGACGGCGTCCCCTTCGGGCTGATGGTGCTGACGACGCGCGGCGGCGCCCAGCCGACGTGGAGCCCGCCGAAGACGTGCGCCCTCCGCGTCCCGTAGATCATGCCGATCCCCGGGATGACGCCGTTGACCGAGGTGTCGCCCTCGATGTCGACGTCGTTGGTGATCCCGGGCCCCTGGTTCTGGCGGAGCACGACGCGGTGGAACTCGGCGTGCTCGAAGCGGACGCCCGGCGTGACGAGGAGGTCGTCGCGGAACGCGATCCGGTCCTGGAGGTAGCCCGCGAACGCCAGCGTCCGGTGCTTCTCCTCCGCGTCGAGCGACCCCGAGTACGACGTGGCGCTCGTGCCGGTGCGCTGCTGGTAGTGCGCCGTCTCGCTCAGGAGGCGCGCCCCGACGTCGAACGTGTGGCCGATCGGCCCGGTGTGGGTGCGCGCCTCGAGGCGCGGCTCGATCCCGGCGACCTGGTAGTCGCGGTCGAGCACCGTGTCGTCGTTCTTGAAGTAGATCGCGCCGAACGGGGTGGTCGGGTCGCCGACGATCCGCTCGTAGCCGGCGCCGTTCGGCGTCCGGTCGTAGTTCTGCCGGCGCCAGATCCGGTTCGTGTCGTAGGCGTACGCGAGCGTCCGCAGCTTCACGTCGCGATCGATCCGCTCCTCGTGGATGAAGGAGACGTCGTAGCGCCGCAGGTGCAGCTTGTCGTAGGGGGCGAGCGTCCCGCGGCCGGGCGTGTCCTTCCACATCTGGCGCGTGAGGCCGACGTCGTCCGAGTCGGCCGAGTCGTCGTGGAAGCCGAGCTTGATCGTCGCCTCGCCGTGATCGGACGTGTCGAACGCCACCTTGCTGAAGACGTCGGTCTGCTCGAACGCCTGGTCGCGGAGGCCGTCGCCGCGGCGGTAGAGCGCCTGGGTGACGTAGCGCACGCCCTTCCAGCTGTCGCCGTAGACCGCGAGGCCGCGCATGTACCCGAAGGTGCCGCCCTCGAAGTCGACCGCGGCGTGCTGGCGCTCTTCGGGCGCCCGCGTGAGGAAGTTGATGACGCCGCCGATCGTCTGCGGGCCGAAGAGGATGCTCCCGCTCCCCTTCACCACCTCGATGCCGCGCATCCGCTCGACCGGCGGCGAGTAGTAAAGATCGGGCTCGGCGTACGGGTTCAGCGCGATCGGGACGCCGTCCTCGAGGACGAGGACGCGCCGGCTCCGCCCCGACTCGAGGCCGCGCACGCTGATGTCGAGGCGCTGCCCGCCGCCGAACTCTTCGCGCACCTGCACGCCGGGGACGCGACGGAGCATCTCCGACATGTTGTACGGGTCGGCGCGCTGCATCTCCTGGCGCGTGATGACCGTGCCGGAGCCGGGCACCTTCTGGAGCGAGTCGGCCCTGTCGCCGATGACGCGCACCTCGAGCGGCTCGTCGCGCCGCTGGGCCGCGGGCGCGGCGCTCGACGGATCGGACCCGGCGCTCGGCTCCGCGGCCTGCCCCGCCGCGGAGGCGCCGGCGGGCGCGGACGGCGCGGGCGCGGCCGGGGCGGGCCCCTGCGCCTGCGCCTGCGCGGCGAGGGGCGACGACGCCAGCGCGACGGCGATCGAGGCGGCGAGCGATCGTCTCATGGCGATTTGCAGACGCCCATGCCGCTGCACCCGGGGGACGGCGGGGCGCAGTCGCCGTTGACCGTGCACGGGTGCGTGCAGCGCCGGCCGCGCGTGTTGTACTGAAAGCAGTTGCCCGTATCGCATTCGCTGCTCTCCGTGCACGGCGACATGAACGGGAGGAGGCCGCCCGCGTCGGCGTCGGCGTCCGCGGCGTCGCCGCCGTCGCTCGGGTACAGGAGGGACGCGGCGTCGGCGATCGCGCCGGCCGGGATCGCGCCGCTGCAGTCGCACGCGCCGTACGCCTGGCCCTGCGCGTCGCAGACGGAGTATCCGGTCGGCGCGCCGCCGCAGTCGCATCGCTCGTAATCGCCGGCCGCGCACGGCGTGCCGTGCGTCGTACAGCCGACCGCGAGGAGGAGCGCCGCCGCCGCGATCGACCCGATCATGCGGCGCCACCGGCGCACGCCGCCGGGCGGTGAGGTGCGCGATGAACCCCGGTCCATGGCCGCGAGCCTACCCCGGTTTCGCCACGTCCTTCGATGTCCGTTGCGAGGACGCCACGAGATGTCACAAGTCTCGACGCGGCTCTCCAAACCGATCACGAATGGGACCGCGTCGAGCGCTCGACCCCGCCGCCGCGGGTCCGGCGACGTGCGCGACCACGGGGCCGCCGCGAGCCCGTCGCGGGCCTCGCCGCGTCGCCGGGGGCGGCCTCAGTGCGCGGGGCGGGCCGGCGCCGCGGTGGTCGCGGTCGCGGTCGGGGCCGGCGTGTCTTGCGCGCGCGAGCGGCGCCGGAGGAGCGCCGCGCCGAAGAGCGCGAGGAGCGTGAGCAGGATCAGCGCGAAGACCAGCAGGCGCACCGTGCGCGCGCCCGACTCGACGGCCACCGCCGACGCCGTCCAGCTCGACGTCCCTTCGCTGCGCGGAGGGAGCGGCCGCTGCGGCCCGCCGCCCTGCTGCCCCTGCGTCATCGCCGGCCCCGGCATGCCGCCCGGCGCGGACATCGCCGGCCTCCACGCGCCCGGAGGCATCCCGGGCGGCGGGTAAGGCATCCGCTGCTGGGGCGCGCCTTGCGACATCATGGGCACGAACCCGCCCGGCCCGCTCTGCGGAGGCATCGGGACGGGCTGGGGGTGACGCGCCTGCGGCGGCGTCGGGCCGTGGCCGGGGTGCAGCGCGAACGCGGTGGGCGAGAGCGGCTGCGTGCTCGCGAACGACGGCGTGCCGGGCGGCTTGAACGGGCGCGCTCCGCCCGCGATGGAGGGGGCGGGGGACTCGACGAGCGGCGAGCCCATGAACGGCACCGTCGCGTCGTCGACCTCGTCGTCGTCGCCGGCCAGCGTGACGGCGTGGTGCACCGCCTTCATCGACCCTGGAGGGACCGGATCGGTGCGCGAGATCTGCGTCTCCGCCTCGAGCGCATCGTTCCCGCCCACCGGCGGGAAGTTCGTCGACAGCGGGCGGATCTGCACCCGCCCGTCGAACGCCGTCGGCGTGGGGCGCGAGATCGAATCGGCGCCGTGCGCCGTCGCGTCGCGCCGCGACGAGGGCTGCGGCTCTTGCCCGATCACCGGCTCGCCGCCCGTCGCGGCGCGCAGCGCGCTCTGCATCGATCGCGCGTCGTTCCAGCGCCGATCTTTGTCGAGGGCGAGGGCGCGATCGACCACGGCGCAGATCGGCGCCGGCACGTGCGGCGCGACCCGCGCGAGCGGCCGCGGCGCCGACGTGGTGATCATGACGAGGTGCTCGTGGAGCGACGTGGCGGCGTGGAGGCGCGCGCCCGAGATCAACGTGAAGGCGCACGCGCCCACCGCCCACACGTCGGCGCGCGCGTCGACCGACGCGTTGTTGCCGCTCGCCTGCTCGGGCGACATGAAATCCGGCGTGCCGAGGATGAGCCCGGTGCGCGTCGTCTCGCGCGTCGAGTCGAGCTTGACCCGCGCGAGCCCGAAATCGAGCACCTTGAGCGCCCCGTCGCGCGTGACGAAGAGGTTCTCCGGCTTGATGTCGCGGTGGACGATGCCCTGCGCGTGCGCCGCCGCGAGGACGTCGAGCAGCGTGTCGGTCATCCAGAGCACCTCTTCGAGCGGCAAGCGGCCGCCGCCGCGCGCCGCGCGCGCCTCGAGCGACTCGCCGTCGAGGAGCTCCATCACGAGGAAGACCTGGCCGTCCTCGGTCGAGTCGTCGTCGAGGATGCGCACGACGCCCGGGTGGCCGACCGCGTTCGCCACGTACCCCTCGCGCAAGAACCGCGACCGGATCTCCTTGTTCCGCGAGAGCTCGGGGTGGAGCATCTTGATGGCGACCCGCATCCCGTTGCGATGCGTCGCCAGATACACGCTGGCCGTGGCGCCTTCACCGAGCTTGGTCTCGATGCGCCATTTCTCCTTGATCAAGTTGCCGATCCGGCCGCTCGCTCTCCGGGTCGCGCCGTACTCTTCGGCCACGGCATCGAAAGTAGCACGACGCGGCTTTTCGGGCCCCTTCCTCGAAGGGCGCGCAGGGCCGCAGCAAAACGGGCCGATCTCAGCCGCAAGGACGGCGTTTTCGATTAGAAGGAGACGCCCACCTCGCCAGGGCCGTCCCGATGAACGAACACGACGTTCTCCATTTCCTGATCTCGCTGGTGAGCCTCCTCGCGACGGCTCGCCTCTTCGGCGAGGCGGCGAGGAGGACGGGCCTGCCGCTCGTCGTCGGGGAGATCTCGGCGGGCATCGTGCTCGGCCCCACCGTGCTCGGCCACATCTCGCCGGGGGTCGAGGCGTGGGCGTTCCCGGGCGGCCCGGCCAAGGTGATGCTCGACGGCTACACGACGCTGTCGGTGCTCCTCCTCTTGATGCTCGCCGGGCTCGAGGTCGACCTCGGCGTCGTGTCGCGGCGCGGGCGGAGCGCGCTCCTCACGAGCCTCCTCGGGATCCTCTTCCCGCTCGCGGGCGGGCTCGTCCTCGGGTTCCTCCTCCCCGACGCCGACCTCGTCCACCCCGAGCGCCGCCTCCTCTTCGCGCTCTTCTGCGGCGTCGCGCTCTCCATCTCCGCGCTCCCGGTCATCGCCAAGACGCTCCTCGATCTCGGTATCTACAAGACCGACATCGGCCTCCTCGTCATGTCGGCCGCGATGATCAACGACCTGGTCGGCTGGCTCTGCTTCTCGCTCCTGCTCCAGCCGATGCGCGGCGCGGCGCTCGACGTCGGGGCGCTCCTCGTCACGCTCGGATCGATCTTCGCGTTCGTCACGTTCGCGCTGATCGTGGGGCGGCGCGCGGTCGACGCGTTCTTCGGGCAGATCGACGACGAGCACCCGGCGTCGCCGGGGAGGATGCTGTCGCTCATCGTGGTCCTCGCGCTGCTCGGCGCGGTGTGCACGCTCTACCTCGGGATCCACGCCGTGTTCGGCGGCTTCGTGGTCGGCGTCGCGGTGGGCGACTCGCCGCGCCTCCGCGAGCACACGAAGGCGGTCATCCACGAGTTCGTGACGAACATCTTCGCCCCCGTGTTCTTCGCGTCCCTCGCGCTCCGCGTCGACTTCGCGAGCGCGTTCGACCTGCGCCTGTGCCTCCTCGTCCTCGGCATCGCGACGATCGCCAAGGTCCTTGGCTGCTCGGTGGGCGGGCGCCTCGGCGGCCTCAAATGGCGCGAGGCCGGCGCGGTCGCGTTCGGGCTCAACGCGCGCGGCGCGATGGAGATCATCCTCGCCCTCCTCGCGCTCGAGGCCGACATGATCCGGCCGAAGATGTTCGTGGCGCTGGTGGTGATGGCGCTCGCCACGTCGCTCATGAGCGGCCCGTTCATGAAGCGCCTCCTCTCCACCGACACCGAGGACGAGGAGCTGGCGGCGCTCCTCCAGCGCGGCGCGTTCATCCCGGACCTGTCCGCCGCGGGCGCGTCGGAGGCGATCGCCGAGCTGGTGTCCGCCCTCGCCCCGTCGCTCGGGGACGTCGCGGAGCGCGCCGGGCGGTGCGTCGTCGAGCGCGAGCGGGTGGCGCCGACCGGCGTGGGCGACGAGGTCGCGATCCCGCACGCCGCCGTGGAGGGGCTGCAACGCCCCTTGCTCGCCCTCGGGCTCGCCCGCGACGGCGTCGATTTCGACGCGCCCGACGGCCGGCCGGCGAAGATCGTCATCCTCCTCCTGGTGCCGCCGGGCGCGTACGAGCGCGAGGTCCGGATCCTCGCGTCGATCGCGCGGCACCTCTTGCCCGAGGCGGCGCGCCACGAGCTCCTCGAGGCGAAGAGCAAGGCCGACGCGGTCGTCACGCTGAGCCGCGCCCTGCCCCATCACGAGCCGGCGCCCAAGATCCGGGTCCCGGAGACCTGAACCCCGTCCCCCGGCCGCTCGCCTGCTCGTCCCTCGAGCGCATGGGGGTCTCGGCGGCGCCGTGATATGAACGTCGTGGTGCGGCGCGACTCCATCCGTGACCGCGTCGACCGGATCGAGCTGCCGTTCGAC
>Ga0207710_10001830_pt1 | contig 10251 bp, 9 predicted proteins | sample KBSS24metaG_FD_184400 | JGI IMG/M metagenome (GOLD analysis project Ga0207710, IMG submission 184400) | Switchgrass rhizosphere microbial communities from Kellogg Biological Station, Michigan, USA - KBS S2-4 metaG (SPAdes) (version 2) | ecosystem: Host-associated > Plants > Roots > Rhizosphere >...
ACGAGCCGGTGATGCCGACGATGGTCAGCCCACCGTCGACGAGCTCGGCTGCGACCGCGGCCGCCAGCCGCGCCAGCGCGGCGAGCACGGCGGCGCCCGAGCCGTCGGTGTCGTGTTCGAGCACGCTGGCCGCGGAGTCGACGGCGGGCTCGGGTGCCACGACGATCGCGGGCACGCCCACCGGGCGGGCCGCAAGCACCGCGACGGCACCCGCACAGACGGCGGCGGCGGCAAAGTCGTGGCCGTCGGAGCGGGCCCCCGGCAGCGCAAGGAACAGACCGCCGGGTGTCACTGCGCGCGAATCGAATTCGACCGTTCCGGTGACGCGGGTTTCGGCGGCCTGGTCCGGAGTGATGTCCGCGAGCCGGCCGCCCACGATGTCGGCGATCTGGGCGATGCTCAGATCGATCATGCGCGGGCTCCCAGCGAGGCGGCGAGCTCCTCGCGATCGTCGAAGGGCCGGGTCTGGCCGTGACTGGTCTGGCCCGCCTCGTGTCCCTTCCCCGCGATCAACACGACGTCACCCGGACGCGCCCATGCCACGGCGTGGTCGATGGCTTCGCGACGGTCCCCGATCTCGACCACCTGCGCCCGCGTGCCGGCGGCGGTCGCGCCTGCCACGATCGCGGTCCTGATGGCCGCGGGTTCCTCGTCGCGGGGATTGTCGTCGGTGACCACGACCAGGTCGGCCAGTTCGGCGGCGACGCGGCCCATCGGCTCGCGCTTGCCCGGATCACGGTTGCCGCCCGCCCCGAAGACCACGGCCAACCTGCCGCTGCTCTGGGCGCGCAGCGTCTCGAGGACCGCACGCAGTGCCCCAGGCTTGTGCGCGTAGTCGACCAGGGCCAGAAAGCCCTGACCGCGGTCGATCAGCTCGAGCCTGCCGGGGACCGACGCGCTGCGTAACCCCGGGGCGGCCTGCTCGGGTGACACCCCGACGGCATCAAGCAGGGCGACCGCGAGCAGGCAGTTGGCGACGTTGTAGCTGCCGGGCAGCCCGATACGCAGCCCGTGGTGCACGCCGGCCGGATCGACGGCAAGGAACTCCTGGACGCCGAGCTCGACCGTGTCGATGTTCTCCACCCGCCAGTCGGCGTCGCGACCGGTCGCGCTCACCGACACGGGATGGTGCGCGAGGCGGGCCATCGCGCGTCCTGCGTCGTCGTCGATGCAGATCACGGAAATGCTTGCGTGCGTTGGCGACTCAGGGTCGAACAGCCGTGCCTTGGCGTCGAAGTAGTCCTGCATCGTCGGATGGAAGTCCAGGTGGTCGCGCGACAGGTTGGTGAATCCGCCGAGCCCGAAGTGCACGCCGTCGACGCGGCCCAGCGTCAGTGCGTGGCTGGAGACCTCCATCACCACGGTGTCGACGCCCTGTTCGACCATCACCGCCAACAGCGCCTGTAGATCGGGCGCCTCGGGAGTGGTGAGCGCGCTTGACTGGTCGCGTCCGTCGATGCGGATGCCGACAGTGCCGATGAGACCGGCCACCCGCTCCGCCGATCGCAGGCCGGCTTCCACCAGGTAGGTCGTCGTGGTCTTGCCGGATGTTCCAGTGACACCGATGACCCTTAATCGATCCGACGGATGGCCGTAGACGGTGGCCGCCACCTCGCCCAACACCGAACGCGGGTCGGGATGGATTAAGACTGGAATGTCGCCGATGGCTGCAGCCGCATTCGCCGCCCCGGCGGCGCGCACCATCGCGTCGACGCCCGCCGGGTCGGTGAGCACTGCGACGGCGCCCTGTGTCACCGCCTCTGCGGCGTAGCGCCCGCCGTGTGACGACGCCCCGGGTAGCGCTGCGAACAGATCGCCTGGCTGCGTGTTCTGGCCCCGCAGTGTCACGCCGGTGACCTGCACGTTCGGCAATGTGGCGCCGTCGGCGGGCACAGCCCCCACCTGCTCAGCCAGCCGCCCCAGCACTTGGCCGACGGGATGGTTGGGACGCAGGTTCATGGCCATGACACAGTACCGGCCTGGTTGGGGCCCCGATCCCGGTCAGGTGGCCTGAAGCGTCAGCGGCGGACCCGGGTCGGGCGACAGCGGCACGTTCTCCCTCTGCAGTAGCCAGGCGGCGATGTTGTGGAACAGCGGCGCCATCGTGGTGCCGTGCTGGCCGTCGGCCGTGCGTTGCGGGTTGTCGGCCATGATTCCGATGACATAGCGCGGGTCATCGGTGGGAGCCATGCCCGCGAACGTGATCCAGTAGACGTTGTCGTAGTAGCACCCGCAGCCCGGGTTGATCTGCTGCGCGGTTCCGGTCTTGCCGGAGATCTGGTAGCCGTCGACAGCACCCTGAGAACCGGTGCCCTGTTGGACGCCCGTCGGATCGCGCTGCAATGTCGCGCGCAGCATGTGCCGGACCGTCTGAGCCGTCTGCGGCGACACCACGCGTACCCCCTCCGGCTGTGGCTCATCCTTGCGGGAACCGTCGGCGCCGATGGTGGTCTTGACGATGCGGGGCGGGATGCGCACACCGTCGTTGGCGATCGTCTGGTACATGCCCGTCATCTGCAGCAGGGTCATCGAAAGGCCTTGGCCGATGGGCAGGTTGGCGAAGGAGCTACCCGACCACTGGTCGATCGGCGGCACCAGCCCCGCGCTCTCACCCGGCAGCCCGACGCCCGTGCGCTGGCCGAGCCCGAACTTGCTCAGCATGTCCGCGTAGCGGTCCGGTCCGATCCGCTGCGCCAGCATCAGCGTGCCGACGTTCGACGACTTACCGAAGATGCCGGTGGTCGTGTACGGGGTGACACCGTGCTCCCACGCGTCATGCACGGTGACACCGCCCATGTCGATTTGACCGGGCACCTGCAACACCTCGTCGGGATTGGACAACCCGAACTCGATTACGGAAGCGGCGGTGACGATCTTGTTCACCGAACCCGGTTCGTACGGCGAAGACACCGATGGGTTGCCCAGATCCCGGTCGCCCTGGCGTCCGATGTCCTGGCTCGGATCGAATGTGTTGTCGTTCGCCATCGCCAGCACCTCACCGGTTTTCGCGTCCAGCACCACTGCCGACACGTTCTTGGCGCCTGACAGGTCCTTGGCCTGCTGCACCTGCTGCTGGACGTAGAACTGGATGTCGTCGTCGAGGGTCAGCATCACGGCCGACCCGTCGACCGCGTCGTGCCGGTTGCGGTAGCTGCCGGGAATCACCACGCCGTCGGAGCCGCGGTCATAGGTGATCGACCCATCGGTGCCTGCCAGCACGGAGTCGAGTGAATCCTCAAGTCCGAGAAGGCCATGGCCGTCCCAGTCGATTCCGCCGACGATGTTGGCCGCCAGCGATCCGCCGGGATACTGGCGCAGATCCTGGCGCTCGGAACCGACTTCGGGGAACTTCTTGGTGATCGCATCGGCGATCGCCGGATCGACTGCGCGCGCGAGGTACACGAACGAGTCCTTGCTGGTGAGTTTCTTCAGCACGGTGGCGGCGTCGGGTTTGTTGTTGAGCCGCAACGCGACTTCGGCGGCGATCGCCCGCAGCCGCCGCTGGGGGTCCGGCGCCTCAGGCGTTTTCGCCTTGGCTTCTTCGAGTTGCTTGCGAACCTTGACCGGCTGGAAGGTCAACGCGCGGGCCTCGATGGTGAAGGCGAGCTTGTCCATGTTGCGGTCGACGATGGCACCGCGCACGGCCTTCTCCACATCGGTGACCTTGAGCTGGCCCGCGGCCTCCGCACGCAGGCCTGCGGCGCGGGGGACCTGCAGGTTGAAGAGCTGAGCGGTGGCAACCAGCAGCACCACGAAGATGACGGCGTTGCCCGTCCGGTGCCGGAAGACGAATGACGCACTGCGCAAACCGTTTTCGGCCGCTGGTTCGCGCGTCCGCCGTGCCCGGGCCGAACGCTCCTGCGTGGGTTGAGCCTTGCGCGCCGTCGGCTTGCCGGGACCGCGACCCCGATTGTCGCCGCGGGTCATGCGGGCGCGCCGGGGAGTGGCGCGGCAGGCGGAACCGCAGGGCCCAGCGCTGGTGGCTGTCCTGTGACGGCGTGCGGAACCTCACCATCCGGCGGCGCGGCCAGCGGCGCTGGCGGCGCGCCAGGCACCGAACCCTCGACTCCCGGCAGCGGAGCCGGCGCCGGCGTGGTCCGGGGTGGCATGCGGACGGTGACCTCGCGCGGGTCGACGACGCGGGGCGGGGGCGCAGGCGGGCCCTCCTCCGGCAGGGGCGTGTTCAGCGGTGGCGGGACGACGCCCTGAGCGGGTTTGGGTGTACCGACCACGAGCCAGTTACCCGACGGATCCTGCACCAGGTGCGCGGTGTCCCGCGACGGGATCATGCCGAGGTTGCGGGCCGCCTCGGCCAGGGCAGGCGCAGCCTGTGCCTCGAGCACCTGACGTTCCAGCGCTTCCTTCTGTTGCAACAACGCCTGATTGGTCTCCCGTGCGTGACTCAACTCGTAGGAGCGCTCCGCGGCGTCGGTCGACAGCCACAGCGTGACGCCAAGGCCGACCCCGAGCGACCCGATGACCAGCACCACGAACGGCACCCTCGCGACGAGGGCACGTGGGCTCAGCTCGATCGAGGCCAGCTTGACAATGATCCGCTCGCGCAGTGGTGGCCGGACGACCTTGGGGGCCTTTGCCTTTCGCGCCTTCGCCCGCGCCTTGGCCTGACTGGTGTTCTTCGGCCGCGACGGCCCGTCGGTGGGCCGCGGAATCGGGTTGGTCGCGGGCGCGGACCGCTGCGGGCGCTGTTCGCGCGTCGGCTTGCGCCTGCGTGGCTGCGCGTCGGCTGGGCGCCGGTCGGTATTGTGGCCCGCGCGACGTGATTTGCCGGCACCGCGAACCGCTGCGGGCTTCTTTGCCTTCATGATCAACCCCCCACCTTTTCCAGTGCCCGTAGCCGCACGGACGCGCTACGCGGATTGACTTCGATCTCCTCGGGGCCTGCACGTTCGGCTCCGCGGGTCAGTGCGACGAATTCCGGCCCGTGGCCTGGCAATTCGACGGGTAGTCCTGGCGGGGTGCGTGATGCGGTGGCGGCGGCGAATCGGTTCTTCACGATTCGGTCTTCCAGCGATTGATAGGCCATCACGACGATCCGGCCGCCGGGAGCCAATGCGCCGAGCGCCGCGGGAAGCGCGTCACGCAGTGAGTCCAGCTCACCATTGACCACGAGGCGCAACGCCTGGAACGTGCGCTTGGCGGGATGCCCGCCAGTGCGACGGGCGGGCGCGGGGATCGCCTGATACAGCAGCTCGACAAGGTCACCGGTGGTGGCGAACGGCCGCTGCGCACGCCGCCGGACGATCTGCGCGGCGATGCGGCCTGCGAACCGCTCCTCGCCGAACTCCCGCAGCACCCGTGTCAGCGTCCTTTCGTCGTAGGTGTTGACGACCTCGGCCGCGGTCAGCTCGGCATCGGGATCCATCCGCATGTCCAATGGCGCGTCGACCGAGTAGGAGAAGCCCCGCGCCGTGCGGTCCAGTTGCATCGACGACACGCCGAGGTCGAACAGGACGCCCTGCACTTGGCTTGTCCAGTAACCGGTTTCGGCCAGCACCCCCTCGATTCCGTCGTAGCGTGTGCGCACCAGCATGACTCGATCACCGAACTGTGCCAGCCGCTCGCCGGCGATCCACAGGGCATCGGGGTCGCGGTCAAGGCCGATCAGCCGCAGGCCCGGCAGCTCGGTGAGGAATCGTTCGGCATGGCCGCCTGCCCCCAAAGTGGCGTCGATGAGGACGGCGCCTTCGCCGTCGGCATGCTGCCGGGTGAGGGCGGGTGTCAGCAGCTCCACACAGCGGTCGAGCAGGACCGGGACGTGCCCGTGCGAACCCTGGGCCATAGCAATGCCTTTGAAGAAGGCCCCTGCACCGAGGTCCCTGTCCGAGAGCGCGGTCCTGGCGTTGGGGAAGTACGCCAGGGCCGGTTCGGGCAGAGGCCACGATGCACGGGCGGTGGCCGTGTCAGCGGCCCGGTCAAATAATGTCGTGTAGAGCTTCATCGGTGGCCGCGGAGAAGTTCTCTTCGTGGGTCTGCTGGTACTCCTGCCATGCGGCCGAGTCCCAGATCTCCAGATAGTCAACCGATCCGATCACCACGCAGTCCTTGGCCAGGTTCGCGTAGCGGCGATGGTCGGCCGACAACGTGATCCGGCCTTGTGTGTCGGGGTGCTGCTCGTCGGTGGCGGCGGCCAGGTTACGCAGGAACGCGCGGGCCTCCGGATTGCTCCGCGACGCCTGCGACGCTCGTCGTGCCAGCTTTTCGAACTCGGCCCGCGGATACACGGCGAGGCTGTGATCTTGGCTCTTGGTGACCATCAACCCTCCTGCCAGCGCGTCGCGGAATTTGGCGGGCAGCGTGAGCCGCCCCTTGTCGTCGAGCTTCGGCGTGTAGGTGCCGAGAAACATCCCGCCACCTCCAACCACCCGGAGCCCCGGTCGCTCCGTTGTCCGCCACTTTACCCCACAATCCCCCACATTGCTCCATTTGATAGCAAAAGTTGGCGACATGCCCCCACTAAGTCCCGTCTGCCAGGTGTTTTCGGAGACTCAGGCGGAGACGTCGGGGGCTGCAGCAAGACAAAACCGCAGGTAATGACCCATTAGGTCGTCAGTGGGGCGAAGTGGGGAGCACTGGCGACACGTTCGCGCACAAAAAAGGGGCAGCCCATTGCGGGCTACCCCTTGGCTAGGTAGGGACTACTCGTCGAAACGCCTGCGGAACCGGTCTTCCATCCTGCTCGTGAACGACCCGCCAGAGCCCTTGGATTTCTTCGAGCGCGCCGCGCCCGGCTCGCCACCCGAACGGTCGCGGCCCCCGGAGACCCGCCGGGGACCCGTGATGGCGAAGATCACACCGCCGAACATGATCAGGAAGCCGATCACGGACAGAATCGGGAAGCTGCCGATCATGGTTGCCTTGAATGCAACACCGCAAACCAGCATCGCCAAGCCGATCACAAAGAGTGCGGCGCCCTGCAGGCGGCGTCGCGCCGACGGTGCGCGCAGAGTCCCACCGCGGACGCTCGAAGCGAACTTGGGGTCCTCGGCATAGAGAGCGCTCTCGATCTGGTCGAGCATGCGCTGCTCATGATCGGAGAGTGGCATTCGTCCCTCCTTGCCGGCCCTGCCGTCTAAACGTTCAAACTTGGGTATGCCCGCAGTTACGGGCAACTAACAGTCATGATACGAGGTCAATCTGAGCCGTACCACCTAGTTCGACGGACGATTCTATGACGGACGTCGCGGCTGTGAGTCGGTACCTCTCCCAACGGCATCCCAACCAATAATGGTGTGGACGAAACGGCTTGAGACCCGGAGGGCAACCAGAAGTTGGCGACATTTCTCATCGATGTGTCGCCGAGCGATATGCAGCGCCGGCTCGGTGACGCGCTAGCGGTGTATGTGGATGCCATGCGCTACCCGCGAGGCACAGAGGACCAGCGGGCATCCATGTGGCTCGAGCACACCCGCAGATACGGCTGGAAGGCCGTCGCGGCGGTGGAGGCGCCCGATCGCAGTCGTCTCGGGGACAGCACCGACCGCTCCGCCGAGGCGCTGGCGGCCGCTCCGCTGCTCGGGATCGCCTACGGCTACTGCGGCGCACCGGACCAGTGGTGGCAGCAACAGGTGGTCCAGGGCCTGCATCGGGTCGGAGCCGACAGGATGCGGATCGCGGAGCTGATGACCAGCTATTTCGAGCTGACCGAACTGCACATCGCGCCACGCGCCCAGGGCCGCGGCCTCGGCGAGGCGCTGGCCCGGCGGCTGCTCGCCGACCGCGCAGAGGCACACGTGCTGCTGTCCACACCGGAGATCAACGGCGAAGCCAACAGGGCCTGGCGGCTGTATCGCAGGCTCGGCTTCACCGACATCATCCGTGGCTACCACTTCGCGGGCGATCCGCGCGCCTTCGCCATCCTGGGCCGGGCATTGCCACTGTGAGACGGCGGGGTCTGGCACGATGACCACGTGCCCGCCCGTTCACGCCGGATCCGCAAGCTCGCGGTTGCGTTGCTGCTTCTGCTCATCGTGCCGATGGCGGTGGGCTGTGTGCGGGTGCGGGCGTCGATCACGGTATCGCCGGACGACCGGGTATCGGGGCAGATCGTCGCGGCGGCCAAACCTCGCAACGCCGATGACAAAGGCCCGCAGCTGCTCAACAACCTGCCGTTCGCCCAGAAGGTCGCGATCTCCGATTACAACCGCGACGATTACGTCGGATCGCAGGCCGTCTTCTCCGACCTGACCTTCGCCGAACTGCCCCAGCTGGCCAACATGAACCGGGACGCCGCTGGCGTCGACATCTCGCTGCGCCGCGCCGGCGACCTGGTCATCCTGGAGGGCCGCGCCGATCTCACGTCGCTCAACGACCCTGAGGCCGACGTCTCGCTCTCGGTGGCGTTTCCCGGCGAGGTGACGTCGACCAACGGAGACCAGGTGTCGACCGAGGTCGTCGAATGGAAACTGCGACCCGGTGTGGTCAGCACCATGAGCGCCCAGGCTCGCTACACCGATCCGAGTGCCCGCTCATTCACGGGCGCGGCGATCTGGCTGGGCATCGCGTCGTTTGTGGTCGCCGGGATCGTCGGCGGACTGGCGTACATAGGCCGGGACCGCTCGCCGCGTCCGACCTGAAACCCGATCGTCAGCCGACGACCCTGGTGGGTCGGCGTGCTGGCTTGGTACAAAACCCGTAGCACGCTCTACTCTGAAGGCACTCGGGGGCGAGTACTACACATACTTTTGGAAAGGGGCGCCCGCTGAGCGTGGATGCAGCGGCACCGTCAGCCGTCGAGTTGGCAGGCGCCATCACCGAACAGTTGCGGGAGTATCTCCGCGAACGTCGCGGTGACGCCGCATACATCGGCACCGACTACGCGGAGTTGACCGCCGGCCTCGAGGAATTCGTGCTGCGCGGCGGTAAGCGGCTGCGCCCGGCGTTCGCGTACTGGGGCTGGCGTGCGGTGGCCGACTCCGGCGCGGATCCGGTCGACCCGTCGATGCTACGGCTGTTCTCGGCGCTGGAGCTGCTGCACGCGTGCGCACTGGTGCACGACGACGTGATCGACGCCTCTGCCACCCGCCGCGGGCTGCCGACCGTGCATCGGCTGTTCACCGACAAGCACCGCTCCAGCCAGTGGCACGGGTCCTCCGAACAGTTCGGGATCTCGGCGGCGATCCTGCTCGGCGACCTCGCGTTGGTGTGGGCGGACGACATCGTCGCCACCGCCGACCTGCCCGCCGACGCACACCTACGGGTCCGTCGGATCTGGTCAGCCATCCGAACCGAAGTGCTCGGCGGTCAGTACCTCGACATCGTCGCCGAATCCAGCGGCGCCGAGTCGGTGGCGTCGGCGATGACGGTCAACATCTACAAGACCGCGTCGTACACGATCTCCCGGCCTTTGCAGTTCGGCGCCGCTGCCGCCGCCGACCGTCCCGACGTGCTCGCCGCGTTCCATGAGCTCGGAACCAGCCTGGGCGTCGCGTTTCAGCTGCGCGACGATGTGCTCGGCGTATTCGGGGACCCAGCCGTCACCGGCAAGCCGTCGGGCGACGACCTTCGCTCCGGTAAGCGCACGGTGCTGCTGGCCGAGGCGGTCGAGCGGGCCGAGAAGGTCGACCCGGTCGCGGCCAAGCTGCTGCGCACGTCGATCGGCACCGAGCTGTCCGACGCCCAGGTGAAGGAACTGTGTCTGGTCATCGAATCAGTCGGGGCGCTGGCCGCGGTCGAGGAGCGCATCGATTCGCTCACCCGCCGCTCGCTGGACATCCTCAACGCCGCGCTGATTGACGTCCAGGCCAAGGTTGGCCTTTCCGAGCTCGCCAGATTGGCTGCGAACCGGTCCGCGTAGGAGCATGACAACCCCGACGCCGACGCAGGCCCCGAAACCCGGGCCGGCGCATCATCTTTGGAGGCTGACGTCGTTCGCGACGTCGCCGGAGGCGCGGCAGGCACTGTTGGGCGCACTGGGTGCCGTGCTGATCACCGCCGGTGGGCTTGGCGCGGGCAGCACCCGGCTGCACGATCCGCTCCTCGAATCGCTGCACCTGTCCTGGCTTCGATTCGGTCATGGCCTTGTGCTGTCGTCGGTGCTGCTATGGGTAGGCGTGGCGCTGATGCTGATCGCCTGGCTGTGGCTGGGGCGCCGGGTGATCGACCGCTCCGCAACCGAATACACGATGGTGGCGACGACGGGGTTCTGGCTGGCGCCACTGTTGCTGTCCGTTCCCGTGTTCAGTCGCGACACGTATTCGTATCTTGCGCAGGGCGCACTGCTACGCGACGGCC
>Ga0207710_10001831_pt1 | contig 10245 bp, 5 predicted proteins | sample KBSS24metaG_FD_184400 | JGI IMG/M metagenome (GOLD analysis project Ga0207710, IMG submission 184400) | Switchgrass rhizosphere microbial communities from Kellogg Biological Station, Michigan, USA - KBS S2-4 metaG (SPAdes) (version 2) | ecosystem: Host-associated > Plants > Roots > Rhizosphere >...
CATCCTCGGTTACGCCCGAAAGGATCAATCGATCTTCAGCACGCGTCGCCGCCACATAAAGCAGCCGCATGCTTTCAAACTGTTCGCGCCATGCGTGTCGCTTCTCGAAATTGCTGAACGTGCAGCCGGCGGCGAGATTGCCGCGACCATCCGGCACTTTCAGCGTCAAACCCTGGTGACGATCGAGCAGAACCCAGTTGTCAGTCGCGACGCGCGAGAGTCGTTGTAGATCGGGAATGATCACGACCGGAAACTCGAGACCTTTCGCCTGGTGAATCGTCATCAGTCGCACCGCATCCGCCGCCTGATCTATCTGGCCCTCACTCTCGCGACTGCCAATCGCCTCAAACTCTTCAACGTAACGCACGAAGTCGCGAATCAAATGCGTTCCCGAGCTTTCAAATCGCGCCGCGAGTGTGAACAAGCGCTCGACGTTGGCGAGACGCTGCGCGCCGTCGTAGTTCGCCGCGACGACGGTCATGTACTCCGATTCCTCAACCGCGTAACGCAGCAGATCCTGAATCGGATAATGATGACGGCGATCGACGAGCTCGCCGATCAACTTCGCCGCGCGATCGAGCAGCTCGTGCTCTTCCGCACTGATGAACGCGATCTCTTCATGGTGACGCAGCGCCGCGTAAAGTGGGCGCGTCGCTGAGAATCCATGCACAGTCTCGACCTCATTCAACAGCGGCGCACAGCGCAGCCCCAACAGAGCGTTGTCAGAGAGTCCGCAAAGCGGCGAACGCAACACCGCGGCGAGCGCGATCTCGTCAGTTTTGTTGTCTAAAAAGCGGAGCAGTTGAATAAGGTCCGTGATCTCTTCGCGCTCGTAGAAACCACGACCGAGCACGGTTTGATACGGAATGTTTGCGCGACGAAAGACCGACTCGTAAATCTGCACCTGCGTCATCGCGCGAAACAGGAGCGCGATGTCGCCATACTTGAGCTTGTCTGGCCCCTGTGTGAGCGCGAGGATGCGACGTGCAAGCTGCTGCGCATCGAGCACGCGCGAGTCCTGCTCGGCGCGCGGATCATCTTCGAGCGAAGGCTTTGTCGTGACGAGTAGCTCGACGATTGGACCCTTCAGTGAATCACCGCCGCGCAGCTCGCGCTTTGGCTCGCTCTTTTCGTGCTTCACGTAACCAAGCTGGTCCAGATTCTTATATTCACTCGCGGGGACATCAACCGGAATTTGAAACAGCCGCGCGAAGAGATAGTTAAAGAACGCGATCAGCGGCGGCTGGCTGCGGAAGTTCAACTGCAAGGGCTTTTCTTCACCACGGGCTGCGAGCAGGATCGCCGTCATCTCGCGAAACACGTCAACGTCAGCGCCACGAAAACCGTAGATCGACTGCTTGCGATCGCCGACGATGAAGAGATTCGCGGGACGCCGATCTTTCGCGAGCGCCAAACGTTCGAGCAACACACGCTGCACGGCGTTCGTGTCCTGAAATTCGTCAACCAGGAAAAACCGATAGCGCTCAGATGTGCGAGCAATGACCTCGGGACGCTGCAACAGCTCGAGCGTACGCAATTCGAGATCGTCAAAGTCGAGCGCGGAGAGTTTCTGCTTCTCCTCGTTGAGACGCTGGTCGACGCGCAACAACAGGTTGACCATCTCGAGCGCATACTGCCGCGCAAACAGATCGAGACAAACCTGCGGCACGCGACCTTGAAGTCCTTTTTCCCAGACGAGCGTGTCGAGCGCTTTCACGTGATCTGCAACAGGCGCTCGCGCCTGCGGTCGATGCGCGCGGAAGTTCTCGACGAGACGGCAGAAGTCAGAGAGCGTCTCGTGGGACGGAATCGACTTCAACAACTTCTGCGCTTCGGTCCACGCGGCCAGCACTTCCGCCTGGTTCGTCATCGACGCTTTTGTCGTGCGACGAATGCCGAGAAATTCAGCCATCATGCGCTCGAGCTCTGCGAGCGCGGCGGCGTGATCTTCTTCGGTGGCGTGTACGCGCGCAGTCGCGAGCGCGAGATCTTCGAGACCGAGACCCTGACCGCGTGCTTCGCGATACAGTTGCGCGAGGGCGGCAGCCAGTCTGCTACGACCGACGCCCAACGTGAGCCGCGAGATCTCGACGTGACCGCTGCTGATGAACTCGGAAAGAACTTCCTCGACGATCAATTCAAGCATCATCGCGGCGCGATGCTCGTCGAGTAACAGAAACTGCGGATCGACGCGCGCTTCGATCGGAAACTCGCGCAACAGTCGCGCGCAGAAGCCGTGAATCGTCGTGATCACCGCGCCGTCGAGTGTGCGCTTGTAGTTGAGCCAGCGGCGACGCTCTTCCTCGTTGGCGATGCGCAGCATCTGGTTGAGCTCGCTGCGCAAGCGCTCGTGCATTTCATTGGCTGCCCGATTGGTGAAAGTAATCGCAACAATCTGGTCGATCGATAGGCTGTGTTCGCGGAGGATGTGGACGTAGCGCTCGACGAGCACCGTGGTCTTGCCAGAGCCCGGTCCCGCCGTGACAGAGATGTGCTTGTCGATCTCGTACGCGGCTGCGGCTTGTTCCGGTAATAGGATCCGTTGCTCGGACATGAATTATTTGACGTACTTACCATGAACAAGTCAGGAAGAGGGGCTTGCCCCCGCTGTTGGGAAGAGCGGGGGCAAGCCCCTCTTCCTGACTTGTTCTATTTCTTCTTCCTATCAATTCGATCGCGATCGTAGCGACACACGGCGCTGTAGTCGCAGAAGCGGCACGTTTTTAGCCGCTCGGATGGATCGACTATGAAGCGCCCCGATCGGATGCCGTCGAGAAATTCCCAGATGCGTGCGACGACCTGCTCGCGGATCCTTGTCCAGTCTTCATCAGTGAACACCGAATTCTTTGCGCGCAGGTTCAGATAGTCCAACTGGCTCGCGCGATACAGACCCTTGTTGCGTCGATCCTGACCACCGCGAATCACGTAGTAACCACCGCCGGCGATCGGCTGGTCTGGCAGGATCAGTTTTTCGAGCGCTTCGAGATAGATCGGAAGTTGCAGGCTGCGACCCGAAATGATGTCGCTGCGGCTCGAGCCGGTCGACAGCTTGTAGTCGTAAGCGATGATCGTGTCGTCTTCAGCAACGTCTACACGATCGATCTGTCCGCTGATCTTGATCGTCTCTTCACCGACGAATGTCTTGCGCGTGAGCTCGAGCGGCTCTTCTTTCGAGTCCGGATCTTTCGCTGCTGACTTCATGCCGCCGAACGCGACTTCGAAATACGAGGGCAACACCTGCTGGCCTTCCGCCGACTCCTGCACTTCCAGCTCGTACAACAACACCTGGTCCAAAAGTATCTTGCGAATCTCGCGATCGATCTTCCAGATCTGCCGGTTGAGCGGCGGCACGATGCGCTCGTGCTCGTCAAACACCGCGTCAGCAATGTTCGCGAGCTCTTTTTGCAACTTCCGGCGATCGAGCTGGTGCAACGGCTCGCGACGATGACGCTCGAAAAAGCGACGCAGAATGTCGTGCAAAAGCTTTCCAGCATCGATCGCCTGCAGGTCGAGCGCTGCTTCACCGCGCGGCTCGAGTCGCAACACGCGCTGCGCAAAGAAACGATAAGGACAGTTGCCGTAAACACTGAGACCACTGGCACTGTGAATGAAATCTGATCCGAATTTCAGCTTGGTTAAATGCAGCAGATCGGGATCGGTGATCTCGCCGTCGTACATTCCGAAGTATGGGCCGGCTCGTTCACGCTCGATCTCGATGCGACGCAAAGCCGCGTCACTCAGGAACCCGTCGTTACGCGCGAGCGTCAGCAGTCGCATGATGCGCGGCTGCGGCAACAGGCTGGACTTTGCGCCGCGATGCAGGTGACGTTCCTGCTGGCGCACGAGACCGACTTTCATCTCAGTGGTGGTTGAGGCGTCGTCGAGGTTCTTGCCGTCGTAATCGCGCCGGATGATCTCCGTTTCGAGCCGGCGTGGTGCAATCGCGCGTCGCAGCTCGTCGATGTAATAAGAAGCGACCGTTTCCGAATCGTCGCCGAGCATCAGCGGGCGCGTGAGATACAAGCGCTCCGTCGCGCGACACGCAACCTGGTAAAAATAGTGCTCCTCTTTCAGCAGCGTGTTGGGCGAGATGTCTTCGAGCGTGAGCCCGTATTCGCGTAATCGATCGCGCTCTTCGTGCGGGTAGATCCAATCGCGCGACGCACTCAGCGGAAAACCACCTTCGATCAACCCGGCGATGAACACGGCCCGAAAGCGCAGGCCGCGCACGTCGGTTGCCTCGAGCACGCGCAAACCGTTTCGGTCGGGCGCGCCGAAGATCTGAGACTGCGCGGCTAGTGAGCGACGAGCTTCCTGTAGAAACGTCGCGAGCCGCACGGTTCTTGGACCACCGGCAACGAGCTCGATACTCTTGATCGCTGCGACGAACGCGCGCCGCAAGCCTTCAAGCGCGTTGAAGTTGAGCATGACCTGCGGCAGTTGCTTCTCGTCAGGCGAATGCTTCGCGGGCTCGGCGATCTGATCGCGAAAGCCGAGTCGATCGAGCAATCGCATCAGCTCAGCACGCAACTGCGCCGGCTTGCCTTCGCGCGGAATGGCGTGCAGCAGCTCAGAAAATCGTTGGACCACGAGCGCGGTCCATGCGAGCGCCGCTGGATGAACGTCGCGCGAAGGTCTGCGCTTCTTCTCGACGCCTTTATCTTCGAGCTTCACGATTTCCGCATTCTCGACGTTGTCAGCGATGTCGCGGTCGCGATCGTAGGCGCCGGGATCGATGTTGAGCAGCTCTTTCGTCGCGGCGGCGCCGGGCAGATCCGTGTACAACTTGTGCGCACGCGCCAGCCATGCGCTCACGCTCAAGTCGCTGCCGACGTACGCAAACGCATTCTCGAGCGAGTCAGCATCCCAGAAACCGATGCGATAGCGATTCTTCAAGTTCAGGTTGCCGTCGAGGAGATTCGCGTGTTGCTCGTCGAAACGCGTCGACAACACGCGTATCTCCGCATCGCTGAGTCTGAAATATTCCGACTTGACGAGATCCGCGATTTCAGCAATCCGGGTCATCTGCGAATCTTCCGTCGACAAACCCTCGAGCAACGACATCAACTTCAGCGCCGCGCGATTCGCGGGCACGTCGCCGGCGTCGATGCGCAACTCGAGATTGCACGGCAGCGACTCTTCGAGCATGACGCGCGTGATGGTTGGTCCATACGTCGCGCGTTGACGAACGACGAGCGCGATCTCGGCGAGATCGTAATTCTCGACCAGCACGAGGCGTTTGACTTCGCGCGCGATGGTGCGGATTTCGGTGTCGCGATCGCCGCATTCGAGATAACGAATCTCACTCACGAGCGCTTCCGTGTCGTCTGAGACCTCATCAGATGACGTGAGCGGGTTGAAGAGGTTCTCGCGCAGCTCGGCGAGGACGCCGCCCGTCGCCACGTAGTCGCGACTGTGTACCTGGTCAAACTTTGCGATGCTTTCGAATTGCCCGATCGTCTCCTGAAACGGCGCGAAGATTTCAGGATTAGCGTCGTCGTGGTTGAGATTGACGATCGTTTGCGGCAGCAGCGGAATTAGCTGTCGCAGGATCTCGCCTTGCACGGGCGTGAAGTCGAAGAAGCCGTCGATGACCAGGAGCTGCACGTTCTGTAGCCACGGCGCTTTCACCCAATGCTGATCGATCATGCCGCGCAGGATCCAGAGCGCGCGAAGCTGTTCGGCGTCTTCTTCAGTGAACAGGCTGCCGTCGAGCAGCTCGGTGTAGGCCGAATAAATGAGCGAGATCTCTTTGTCGAAGTCGAGCTGCGTGATGCCGCGCGTGGTGCCGTTGCCCTTTTCGAGATCTTTCGCGCGCGCGTTGAGGATGTCGGCGAGCTCGGCGGGTGTTCGCGCGGCGCGCTGGATCTCGCCGAGGAGGGTGGAAATGCTGTTGACGCAACCTTCGCGGGTGGCGAGTGGCGCGAATGCTTTCAATTGATTGTTGGCGAGCAGTTGCAGCAGTAACTGCGAGATCAAACTGCGCTTCAACGGCAACTCGTCGCGATCGATCGGAATGCGTGGCGGCAGGTTGTGACCGTTCTCGTCAACCGCCGAGTAGAGCACGCGACGCACGAGGCCGCGAAACAAGTACACCGGAAGCTCGCCCCAAACGCCGCGCGTGCGCTGGCCATCGAGCAGCTCTTGTGTGACTCGTTCGAGCAGCGGATACGACGCGGCAAGATAGATAAACGCGTCGCTTTGGTTGTTGGCTAGGAATTTAGCGCAGCGCTCGATGAGTAGCGCGCGGTTGTCGTTGAGCAGCGGGCCTAACCAGATCTCGTTCACAGGATTTACATGATTTTCAGGATAACAGGATATCTTGTTAGTCCTGTAAATCTTGAAAATCTTGTCTCAAACTAACTTTTTGCCTTGGCACTTCGGGCTTTCAAGAGAGGCATTTCCTCTTCGGGGAACAGGCCGCCGTCGTCTCGGCTCATCGCTCGGGCTGCTTTGTCGACGGGCTCGAGTATCTCGATCTCTTCACCGGCGATGGCGCCGCGCTCTTTGAAGCGGCGCGCCGTGACGAGCACGCGCGACTCGAGTGAGCGCACGCCTTTGTTGTAAGCGTCGAGTGCGCGATCGAGGTTTCTGCCGATATCGTCGAAGTGATTTGTAAACACGCGCAGGCGATCGTAAAGCGTCTTCGCCAGGTTACTCACTTCCTGCGCGTTGTCGGCCATCTGTTCCTGCCGCCAACCGTACGACACCGCTTTCAGCAATGCAATCAGCGTAGTCGGCGTGGCGATGATCACGCCCTGGCTGACGCCGTCTTCGATCAGCTTCGGATCGTTTTCGAGCGCCGCACTGTAAAACGTTTCGCCCGGCAAAAATAAGAGGACAAACTCCGGCGTGGGCTGCACCGTTTCCCAGTAAGACTTCCGACTCAGCGACTGGATGTGCGTTCTGACAAGTCGCGCGTGATCTTTTAATCGACTGGCACGAACTTCGTCATCAGTCGTCGAGATCGATTCGTAGAACGCGTCGAACGGGACTTTCGAGTCGACGACGATCGTGCGATTACCGGGCAGACGCACGATCAAGTCCGGACGAATGCGACTCTCTTCTGTCGCGACTGTTTCCTGTTCTACGAAGTCGCAGTATTGCAGCATGCCGGCGAGCTCAACGACGCGGCGCAACTGGATCTCGCCCCAACGACCGCGAACGTGCGGCACGCGCAACGCTTTGACGAGGTTTCCCGTCTCCGACTGAAGCTGCGAGTGAGACTGTGCGAGCGCTTTCACCTGCTCCCGTAACTCCGAATAAGCACCGACGCGGTTCTTTTCGAGCTCGCCGATCTTGCCGTCGACTTTTTCGAGTGACTCTTTCAGCGGCTTGATCAAGTCGCCAATGGCGTGCTGGCGTCGTTCGAGCTCGCCTTTCGCGTTTTGTTGAAACGTTTCGAGGTTTTGTTTCGCGAGATCGAGAAATGACTGGTTGTTGCTGCGGAGTGCGTCGGCGGAGAGTGCTTTGAAGGCGTCAGCGAGCTTGCTTTCAGCGGTGTTGATGAGCGTGAGCTTTTCGTGATTTGCTTTGCGTTCTTCTTCGAGCCGGGTTTGCAGCACGGCGCGCTCTGTTTCACCGTGCGTGCGACCGCGCTCAAATTCGTATTTCAGTTTTGTCCGGGTGATCACCCAAACGGAAAAAGCGCCGATACTGAGCCCAAGCGCCAGCATCGACACGGGGAAGACGATTTCCATGGGCAGGCATTCTAGCACTCAATCCTGCCCGTATCCATCATCTTGTTTGTGTTATCTCCGGTGACCGCAATTAGCAGGGTCTTCTCACGCGGCGGCGCAGCGGCGCAACGCAGGCTTTCGCTGCGCCGTTGCGCCGCCGCGTGAGAAATTACCTTCCGAAGCTCTCGACCATGCGCTCGTAGATCTTGCGTGTCACGCGGACGTCGTTGAGGTTGTACTCGCGGATGAGATCGAGTCGGCCCGCCTGGTAGAGATCAAAGACCTTGCTGCCTTCCACGTCCGCAGTCTTGCTCGACTCGATCCCGAGCGCCCACGCAACGTCGTCAAGACTGACGTGCCGCTTCGCGCCCAGCCACCAGCGATGCATCGTGTCGAAAACACCGCGCACGTTGTACTCACCCAAATTCACAAACGGCCGCGCCTTGATCGAGTGCGCGAGGCAGCGTTGGAAGATGAACGGCAGATCGAACCCGATGACGTTATGCCCCACGAGCTCGTCACAATCGGGATCGAAGTCTTTCATAACCGCGAGAAAGTCCTGCAGCGCTTTCTTCTCGTCCTCTTCGTAGCCGTACTTGTCGATACCAAACACGTACTCGCTGTCTTCGGGACGAAGGTCGGGAAACTCCAGGCCCGCTATCGATCCAACGTGCAGCGCGATCGACAGCACGCGACCAGACGCGGCGCTCAACGCACCGAGCGCGTAGCAACGCTCTTCTTCCGCCGCGATGTCTTCGAGATAACGCTGCTGCTGCTCGACGCGCATGTTGCCGAGTCGCAACGAGCGCTCGAGTTGCGCGCCGACTCGTTCGCGAAAGTCCGGCAGCGTGAGTGTTTCGATGTCGATGGTGTAGGCGCGCGGGAGTTGCGGCTCGGCTTTCTGGTGTTCGCGATATTGTTCGAGTGTGATCGGACGATACTCCGCGACGACGAACTGCGAGCGATCCTGGAATGTTTCGAGTTTGCCGGTGATACCCCAGAGACCGGGCTTGATTTCTTTCTGAGTTTCGAGTGTCTCGCCCCAGATTTTGAGCGCGATCGTGCCGGTGGCGTTGCGTGCGGAGGCGTCGCAGAAGAGACGGCCCTGCTGTGTGCGGCGCTCGCGCACGGAAGTGATGAGCACAATCAGCCAGAGGTCTTCGCCGTGTGGAATCTCGGGGATAGGAATGTTACCGCGCAAGCTTTTTGACCTCGGCGTCCATGCGACCGGTGAGCATCAGTGCGATCATTTTGTAGTCGCCCATGAATGACCAGAGCGGGTACTTGAATGTGGCAGGCCTGTTCTTCTCGATCAGAAAGTGCGCCAGCCACGCGCAGCCATAACCCGGCACGAAACCCAGAAAGAACAGCCACCATCTTCCCGTCGCAATCAAATAAATCAACAACGCGATGCCTGCCGTGGTCCCAATCAAATGCAGCCAACGCGTCGCCGGCCGGCTATGCTCCGACAGGTAGAACGGCCAGAACTCAGAAAATGATCTGTATCGATCCGCGGTGTTCATCCGTGCAAATCCGTCGCTAAATTTTCCTCAACGTGCTCAACGCGACTCATTCCGATCAGCGCCGTCGTGACTCCGCCCACGCCGCGCACGAATTGAATCGCACTCTGCGGATCGATCCGCCCCTGCATCAGCGACGCACTCGCCACCACCATCACACCCAACCGCTGCGCTGCTTCAATAACCGGCATCGCTTCACCGTCGAGCATCTCGTTTCCAATCGCGAGCGCTTCGGGCATCATCATGTTCAACGGCAGTTGAATGAAATGAAACCCGTGCTGGTCGCCGCCAACCTCACGCGCCAGCTCAATCATCCGCACGAGTGAATGATGTTGGCCCGAATTCGGCGGCTGCCGAAACCCATTCCACGTCGCCACCCCATAATGCGCCAGCTTGCCCTGCCGGCGATTCTCCTCGAGCCGCTCAAACGCATGCTGCAAACGCGCGTAAAACTCCTGCTCGGAGACGTACGGCAACTGCGACTCAGGATTGTGAATGTAATAAACATCCACATCCTCTAGCCCCATATTTCGTAACGACTGATCGAGCTGGCTCTGAAGGTACGACGGCGTCATGCAGTGACTGCCTCCGACAAAGTCTTCGAACGAAGCAATACCCGGCTGCACGAAAGTCTCATTCACATACTGGGCCACATTTCGCGGCGGCGCACCGTCGAACGGCAGGTAGCCGCCTTTCGTGCAGATGACGAGCTCTTCGCGGGCGATGCCGTGCTCGTTCGCGAGTATCTTCAAGGCTTCGCCGATCGAGCGTTCGCTTCGTTGAAAACGATAGTTGGCGGCGGTGTCGATGACGTTGACGCCAAGCTGCACTGCGCGAACGATCGCACGCGTGTAGCTTTGATCGGTGACTTCATCCGCGCCGCCGAGATACGTACCGATACCGATCGAAGAAAGTGCGAGACCATGTTTAGCTGGCATAGCGAGCGAATGTTAACAGGATATGTTAGCTTGTGACCACAATGTCATTACGAACGCAGTCTTCGCTTGACGTCAACGAAGACGACCTCCGGCAGATTTCATCCGAGT